>Ga0182024_10003366_pt1 | contig 38232 bp, 27 predicted proteins | sample P32metaG_FD_120480 | JGI IMG/M metagenome (GOLD analysis project Ga0182024, IMG submission 120480) | Permafrost microbial communities from Stordalen Mire, Sweden - P3-2 metaG (Illumina Assembly) | ecosystem: Environmental > Terrestrial > Soil > Wetlands > Permafrost | place: Sweden: Stordalen...
CACCTGCTCGGGATTGCGCTCGCCGGCGGGCATCACGTTCAACGACAAGGGCGAGGCGTTCTGCCAGGAGAATCAGGGGCCGTGGGCGGGCGGGGATAATTTCAATTATCTCGAGCCGGGCAAGTTTGAGGGCCATCCGATTGGCAATAAGTGGTATGACCTTGCGCCCAACATGCAGCCGCGGCCGCAAGACCCGCAGTCCGGGAGCCGGATCTGGATCGAGGCGCAGAAGATCCCGCAATACAATCCGCCGGCCGTCATCGGGGTGTATGAGAAGATCGGTCAGTCTGGCGCCGGCATCGTGTTCAACAAATCCGATGGCAAGTTCGGCCCGTTCGACGGCCAGTTCTTCTGCTGCGATCAGCATCACAGCAATCTCAATCGCTATGGCATCGAGCGCGTGAATGGCCGCTATCAGGGCTGGTGTACGCGTTTCCGCGACGGATTTTCCAGCGGAAACGTCCCGGCGATCCAGGCCGCCGACGGATCGATTTTCGTCGGCGGGACGGCGCGCGGGTGGGGCTCGGTCGGCGGGAAGGACTTCGCCCTCGAACGCGTCGTCTGGACCGGCAAAGTCCCCTTCGAGTGCCACGACATGCACGCCGCCAAGGACGGATTCGATCTGGATTTCACCGAGCCGGTGGACAAGAAGATCGCCTCCGATCCCGCAACGTATCAGTGCCCGACGTTCACCTATATCTACCGCGCCGAGTATGGCTCGCCCGAGGTCGATCAAACCACCGCCACCATCAAATCCGCGATGGTGAGCGAAGACGGCAAGCACGTTCACCTGGTCGTCGACGGCATCGTCCGCGGCCACATCCACGAACTGCACATGGAGGCCCTCCGCAATGCCGACGGTCAGCCGCTGCTGCATTCGATCATGTGGTACACGCTGTGGTCATTGCCGGGGGATCAATGAAGCTACACGGATGATGCCGAAGTCGTCTCGGGAACGAGCAACGCCGGCGCTTGGAGTTCGGTCGTTTCGGCCGGTGTGGGCTTTGGCACGGCTCGCTCTTGTCTCGGGAACAGTCGCTCGCGCAGTTTCAGCACCGGCATCTCAATCAGCTTGGCCATCACCACTCCAACGAGAATCGCCCCGCCCATGGAGGCGACAGTCGAAATGAGCCAAAACAGCGAAAGTGGCTTATGGGGCAGGCGCGGCATCAGCCAACCCTCGATCGGAATGTTGGACAAATCAATATGCCATAGATAGATCGAATAGCTGAAGACGCCAATCCAAGCGATGATGCGCGCGACCGGGCTTTTGATCGCTTTTCCGAGGGGACCGTCGCCCGGTTTAATATGGACGAAGGCCAGCAGGATGCTGCCGTACCCGAGGTAGAGCAGCGTGAAGCCCACCGTAAAGACGAACGGGCTGTTGAGTTGGTCGATGATCGCCATAGGCGAGATAAGGGCCAGGCCAAGGAGGATCAGCAGCGCGCGATGACGCCCAACGCGGGCCAGTTTCTCGGGGTAAAGATGATAGAAATAGGCCAGCATCACCCCAAAGAACAGCCCATCGATCCGCATGTGCGTTGGCGCTATGAGTTTCTGCCACACCAACGGCAGACGGGGGTTAATTAGGATGCGGAGGGTCGTGCATACGATAATCAGCGTGACGGCGGCAATCGGAATGGCAGGCATCGAGCCGTCGGGGCGGCGGTAGCGAATCACCGGCAGCAGGAACAGCGGAAGCAGCAAATAGAAGTGCTCCTCCACCGCCAGCGACCAGGTATGGCCACGCGCGGAGGGGAAATAGTTTTGAAGATGCACGAGGTTCGGCCAGATCAGGTGCCAGGCCTCGTGGAGCGGATTCTGATGGACGAGCAGCACGAATACGAAAGCGATGTAAATCAAATATGCCGGCCAGATTTTGAAGCCCCGGCGGATGAGGAATCGCTTGACGTTCAGCGTTTTGGTGTGCTTGATCTCATTGAACAGCAATCCACCGATGAGGAAGCCGCTGAGGACGAAGAAAAGATCGACGCCGGTCCAGCCCAGGCAATAGAGGTGGTACATGACCGGCTGCAATATGCCCGCATCCGACCACGGAAGAACCGTGTGCCGGCAGAGGACCAGCAAAATCGCGATCCCGCGGAGCACGTCCAACTGGATCATGCGTCCGCCGGTGGCGGCGGGCACGGGAACGGATTTAGCCATGTTCATGCGGACTTGGCCCGACTCGCGGGGCGCAATCCTCCAATACGTTATCGGCAATTCGACGGTACGCTTTCAAGGTGAAAATTGCCACGAGTAGGCCCGGCCTTAGGTTCTCGGAGACTTAAGAAAAGATAAGGAAGGGACAGGAATGTCCCTGCGGCAAATGGGCAGACAGGAATGTCTACCCACCCTTGGGGCAGGAAGAAGCGGAACATTGGCTTGGCGGGAGGGGGTTGCGTAGAGTGCGGGGATGAGCCGAACGATTCCCAATCCGCTGCTCGAATTGCACCAGAAGGCGGATGCGGAGGTGCAGGCGTATGACCAGGTGCAGATCGTCAGCACCTTCGGCGAGCCGGAGGCGGAGTACGCGGCGATCCGCAAGGCGGCGGCGGTGATCGATCAGCCGCAGCGGGGGCTGTTGGAGCTAAGCGGCAAGGATCGACTGTCGTTTCTCAACAATCTGCTGACGAATCAGACGTGGGACAAGGCGGCCAAGCGCGGGCTCGAGGTGGGGCAGGGGGTGTATGCGTTTTTCCTGGGGAAGAATGGCCGCATCGTGGCGGACATGACGGTGATCGAGCGGCCGGATCGCACGTTGCTTGAGATGGATGCCCGGCTCGTGGAGCCGGTGCGGGCGGCGTTTGAGAAATACCTCTTCGGCGAGCAGGTGAAGATGACCGATCGCGTCGAAGCGATCCGGCAGATCTCGATCCATGGGCCGCAGGCGCTGTCGATCCTCCGGCAGGCGGCGGGGGCGGAGATCGCGGAGCTTGTGCTTCTGGGATCGGCGGAGATTCGGCTTTATGAAGTGAGCGCCACCGTGTGGCGCGACGATCCCGCGGCGGTGACGGGGTATCACCTATTGATCGAGACGGATTCGGTCGAGCGGGTCTGGACCGGATTGCTGGGGCAGTTCGGGCAGGCGACGGAGCTGGGCCGCAGGGCGCTGCGGCCGGCGGGGTGGGCGGCATTTAATGCGACGCGAGTGGAAGCAGGGAGGCCGTTCTTTGGGATCGATTTTGACGACACCGTTTTGCCGCACGAGACGGGGCTGATCTCCCGCGCGGTGAGCTTCACCAAGGGATGCTATCTGGGGCAGGAGATCGTGGCCCGGATGCAGGCGCGCGGGCAGTTCGCCCGGCAGATCGTCGGCATCCGGATGACCGATGACAGCCTGCCAATCGCGGGGGCCGTCGTCTACGACGACAACGACAATCAAATCGGCGGGATCACCAGCAGCACGGTGTCGCCGGTGTTGTCGAACGCGGCGATCTGCCTTGGGTTCGTGAAGAAGGCGTTCACGCCGGTCGGCACCGTGCTGACGATCCCCGCGGAAGGGAAGATGCGCAAGGGCAGCGTGGCGGAGCTGCCTTTTGTTCGGGGAGGGCAGGGTCTTCCGTGATGGCGGCAGCAAGGTGGACCTTCGGTCCGACCGCTACGCGAGGCGCATAAGATCCCAAGCCCTGAGGGACATCATTCGATTACCAATGGTCGTGATGGTGCCAATGACCACCACGTTCGAAGAAGCGCTCGGATTTTGTGCATGTAAATCGCCGCCACAGCGAGCATAATATTCGCCAAGCAGACGGGCCGGCAGACCGCCGGCCTGGTGGGGATCAACCAACCGAAAGAGAAAGCCCGCTTTGCGGTACGAAGTCACTGCGGGGCTCAAGGATCGATATGTCCGTCGTGACTCATCAGGGTGTTCAGCGGCCGGCATCAGGCGGCCCGTTCGTCGGGCGTCAGCGCAAGGCCGAGCCGGTCACCGACCGCATCCGCCGGGATGGCAAATTCTTTCGCATCGGTTCCGAGAAGTTTTATGTCAAGGGTGTGACCTACGGCCCGTTCGCCCCGAACCGCGACGGCGAGCCGCTGCCGGACCGCGCGCAGGTGCGGCGCGATCTGGAGCTGATGCAGGAGCTGGGCGCCAACACTCTGCGCATCTATCACATCCCGCCGAAGTGGATGCTCGACCTGTGCCAGGAGATGGGGCTGCGGCTGTTCGTGGACGTGTCGTGGCCGAAGAACATGGAGTTCATCCACGATCACGAAGTGGCCGAGCAGGCGCGGGCCGCGGTGCGCGAAGCGGCCCACCAGTGCGGCAATCACCCGGCGGTCTTTGCGATCAGCGTCGTCAATGAAATCCCCCCGGACCTGGTGCGGCTCTGCAAGAAGGAATCGATCGAGGCGTTTATCGACAAGCTGGTCTGCATCGGCAAGGAAGAAGCGCCAAACTGCTTGTTCACCTTCGCGAATTTTCCGACGACCGAATATCTGCGGCCGCGGGAGATCGACTTTGTCTGCTTCAATATCTATCTGCACGACAACAACGCGTTTCGCAATTATCTGGCCCGGCTGCAAAACATCGCCGGGGAGTTGCCGCTGCTTCTGGGCGAGTATGGGGTGGATACCAAGCAGGAGAACACCGAGGCCGGGCAGGCCGAGGTGCTGGATCGGCAGATCCGCGCGATTTTCGACGAGGGGGCCGTCGGCACGTTCGTCTTCAGCTTCACCGATGATTGGTATGTTCACGGCTGGCAGATCGAAGATTGGGCTTTCGGGCTGGTGCGGCGCGATCGCACAAAGAAGCTGGCATTTAATGCGGTGAAGGAAGTGTTCCGCCGCGCTCCGCAGACAGCGGACGCAAAGCTGCCGATGTGCAGCATCGTGGTCTGCTCGTACAATGGAGCCAGCACCGTTGATTCGTGCCTGCGGTCGATGCAGAAGCTGCGATATCCGGCCGAATATGAAGTGATCTTCGTTGACGACGGCAGCACCGACGGCACGCAAAAAATCCTCCAGAAGTATCCGTGGGTGCGGAACATCAAGCAGCGAAACATGGGCCTGTCGTACGCCCGCAATGTCGGGATGGAAGCTGCCCGCGGCGAGATCGTCGTCTACACCGACAGCGACTGCGAAGCTGATGAGGATTGGCTCTATTACCTGGCGCTGGCGTTCCAGCGCGGCGGGTTCGTGGGCATGGGCGGCCCGAACCTGATCCCCGACGAGGGGAGCTGGGTCGCCGATTGCGTGGGCCTGTCTCCCGGCGGCCCGACCCACGTCATGATCGACGACCGCGAAGCCGAGCACGTCCCCGGCTGCAACATGTCGTTCCTGAAGACGGCCCTCAAATCCGTCAACGGGTTCGACCCGCAATTCCGCAAGGCCGGCGATGATGTGGACGTGATCTGGCGATTGCAGGACCTGGGCTATTCCATCGGATTCGCCCCGGCGGCGCAGGTCTGGCACTATCGCCGCAATACCGTCAAGGCGTATCTCAAGCAGCAGCGCGGCTATGGCGAAGCCGAGGCGATGCTGAAATTCAAACACCCCGACCACTTTAATATCCTGGGCGCCAGCCACTGGCGCGGACGTATTTACGGGGCGGAGGGCGTCGGCATCCGCGTGGGCGGGGATGTGATCTATCACGGGCTGTTCGGCACGGGACTGTTCCAGACGATTTACCGCCGCCCGGCGTCGGTGTTCCTCATGATGCTGATGAGCATCGAGTGGCTGCTGCTGGCGGTTTTCATGTCGGTCGTCGGCTTCGCGTTTCCGCCGCTGCTGTATGTGGCGCTGTTGATGTACATCGTTCCGGTGATTCTGGGAGGCGTCGCCGCAGCGCAAACGCCGAGGCCCAAGCATCCTCATTGGCTGTCGCGTCCGTTGATCGCGCTGTTGCATTATCGCCAGCCAATCGTGCGCGGGTGGGCGAGGTATTCGGTTCGGCTTAGAGCCAAGGTGCTCAATGCGCAGCGGCGCGGGTTCCGGAGAAAGTCGCGCCTCCGTTTCGACGGCAACGATCGCTTCACGCTGCGCTATTGGAGCAAGCAGCACGACCGATTTGTGCTGCTCAAGAAGATCACCGACGAAGTCCGCGCCGCCGGCTGGCGCTATCGCCTGGACAGTGGGTGGAACGGGTGGGATATGGAGATTTACGGCAGCCGCTACGTAAAGCTGCGAATCACCTCCGCCACCGAGAAACATGCTTCGGGCAAATTGGTCCGGCTGCGCGTCGAGCCGATTATGAGTAACTTCTGCCGGGCCCTGATGGCCGCCAGCAGCATCCTGGCGCTGGTGTTGACGCTGGACATGTGGCCCTTTAGCCGCACGGCGGTGCTGATCCCGCTGGCCTGGTGGGCGATGTACGCGGTCAACCGCTGGCGGGTGAGCATGCCGGTGCTCGGCCTGATCGACGAGGCCGCCGAGAACGCCGGGTTCTATCCCGTCCCGACCAAGAAGCTGGAGCCGCAGCCCGGCCCGTCCGCTCCCGCGCCCCGGCCGCCGACTCGCGTCACGGACGATCGCAACCCGCTCGCCAGCCCGGCGACGTCTGTGGCGGCCCGCGTCGTCCTTCCGCCGAACGTGGAGCCGGCGGTTTGAGCCGGAAAGAAACCACGATGTCACGCAGACACGAAGAAAGACAAAGATGAATGAGGATTTCAAATTGTTGATCGGGAACTTGGCTCATCATTCAGCAATCAGCGATCCGCAATCCGCAATCCGTAATCAGCAATCCGCAATCGCGTTTTCTTCGTGTCTTCGCACCTTCGTGGTAATCCAATCCTTCGAGCGCTCCTCCGTGCCTCCGTGCCTCCGTGGTTCACTCTCTTCCTTGCCCCAGCGAGGGATTCGTCGATGACGCTCACGGGCGCATATCTGAGGGCCTGGCGATATTACCGTGGCGACCTGCGGAAAATTCTGCTGACGGCGCTCCTGGTCGCCCTGACGGCACTCGCGAATCTCGCGCAGCCTTTTCCGGTGGCGATCCTGAGCGACATTCTGCTGCGGGACAAAGCGAAGGTATTGCTGACGTTGCCGGATCGATTGTTCCTTCGCCTGGGGCCGACCGACCCGGTCTGGCAGGTGCTGTGTCTAGCCTTGATCTACATTTTCTTCCGCGTCTCGAGCGAACTGATTGGCCTCGCCCAGGGCTTCTACAAGATCCGCATCGGTTACAACGGCCAGGTCCGTGTTCGCTGCGACCTCTTCCGGCAGCTCCAGCGGCTCAGCGTCAGCTTCTACCGCTCGCATCCCCAGGGCGATTTGATTTACCGAATCAGCAGCGACACCAACGGCTTCATCACCGCGTTCAATGTCGTCTTCGGCCTGCTCGTCAACTCGATCACGCTCGCGTTCATGTTCGCGATCATGCTGAGCATGAACTGGCGGATGGCGCTGATTGCCGTGTCGATCACGCCGGTGCTGGTCTGGGCGATCCGCAAGTACGGCGGGGTGTTGAATAAAACCACCGCCAGAGCGCAGCAGATCGAGGCCGGTCTTGCGACGGCTGTTCATCGCTCGGTCGCAACGATGGGTCTTGTGCAGGCGTTCGGCCGGGAGGACGACGAATACAAGCGATTCGGCAACGACGTCGATGCCAGCAGCAACGCCTGGATCCGGGTTCATATGCAGGGAATGGTCTACTGGGCCGTGCTCGGGATTTGCTTTGGGCTGGGCGCCGCGCTGGTCATCGGTTTCGGCGGACATCTTGTGCAAACCGGTTCGATGGCCGTCAGCGGAATCTGGATCTTCTTCATCTATGTCACCACCCAGCTCTATGCTCCGCTTCAGGCGCTGAGCGGCAGCGAGACCGAACTGCGCCGCGGCCTGGCCGGGATGAATCGCGTTTACGAGATTCTCGACATCGAGCCCGAGATCAAAGACGCGCCGGGCGCAGTCGATTTGCCCAGAAAGCCCCGTACGCTTCGGCTCGATCGGGTCGGCTTCGCGTATCGGCCGGACGCGCCGCCGGTGCTGCGCGACGTCAGCGTTTCGATCGAGCCCGGCGAGATGGTCGCCTTCGTCGGCTCCAGCGGGGCGGGAAAAACCAGCCTGCTCAATCTGTTGCCGCGGTTCTACGATCCCACATCCGGCGCGGTGCGCCTCGATGACCAGGACATCCGATCAGTCAAGCTGCGCGATCTTCGGAGGCACATAGCGCTTGTGCCCCAGGAGAGCCCGATCCTCTCCGCCACCGTCGCGGAGAACATTGCCTTTGGGAATCCGGGCGCAACCGGGGCTGAAATCTCCAGCGCGGCGCGCCTGGCCGGCGCCGAAGCGTTCATCGAATCGCTGCCTCAGAAATATCAGTCGATGCTCCATGAGGGCGGGCAGAACCTATCTGGCGGACAACGCCAGCGCATCGGCATCGCCCGCGCGCTGGCCACCGAGGCGCCGATTCTCGTGCTTGACGAGCCGACCAGCGCCCTCGACTCGTATAACGAGCAAATGATCACCGAGACCTTGCGAGGGCTCAAAGGCAAGCGCACCGTCGTTATTGTGAGCCACCGCCTTAGCACCGTTCTCGATTGCGATCGCATCTACGTGATGGAAGACGGCCGCGTCGTCGAACAGGGAACGCACGACGAAATGATCCAGCGCGGCGGGGCGTATTACCGTCTGGCGCGACATCAGATGAAACTGGGTGGAGCGCCTGAGCCCGTCGGATCTGTCTGAACCGGGACAGGCGCGTCTTTCTCCCTCTCCCTCCGGGAGAGGGCTGGGGTGAGGGGAAGTCGGAGGAGACCGGATCAGCAATGCGAAGCGCCCGCAATTCCCCCTCACCCTAACCCTCTCCCGGAGGGAGAGGGAACAAGAAGGGCGATCAGCGCTTCACGCGACTCGCGATCATTATCCGTATTTGATCACCGAATGAATGTCATTCGGTTTCAGCTTCTCGCGCCCGCGCAGATCGGATAGCTCGATCATCACCGCGATCCCGGCGATCTCCCCGCTCAGTTCCCTGACCAATTCGCAGCAGGCCTGCATCGTCCCACCAGTGGCCAGGAGATCGTCGACGATCAGGACGCGCTGGCCCTTCACGATCGCGTCGGCGTGCATCTCGAGGGTGTCTTTGCCGTACTCGAGGTCATAGCTCTTGGAGATTCGCGTGTGCGGCAGCTTGCCCGGCTTGCGCACAATGACGAACCCCGCCGACAGGCAGCACGCCACCGCCGTCCCGAAGATGAACCCGCGGCTCTCGGCGCCAACGACAAGGTCGATGTTCTTCCCGCGAAACGGATTGGCCATCAGCTCCACCGCCAGCGCCAGGCCCGAGGGATCGGCCAGCAGCGGCGTGATGTCGCGGAAGAGAATGCCGGGCTTGGGAAAGTTTGGAATATCGCGGATCAGCCGCCGGAGTTGAGCTTGGGTGTCGGGCATTGCCGGCGGATTGTAAGGCCGGCCTCCGGCGCGGGGAAGCTCTTCATGACATAGCTATACCAGCCCGCGCGGACTCCCAGCGTTTCCCCTCTCTCGGTACGCCGACCTTCGGCTCTGAGGCTCAGGCTCGAAGAGGAGAGGGCAGGGTGAGGGTTTGCCGCGCGAGTGTCCTCTTCGAATACGAATCCGAGATCAGTAAATTCTGCAGCGGACTTTAAGCAGAGCATGTCGCCGCCACGTTGGTTCCCCGCAGGGACCGGACGGTGCGAATGACTTTCTCGGCAACATATTCAAGCTCATCATCCGTTGTGAACCGGCCGAGACTGAATCGAATGGAGTTGTAGGCCAACTCGTCTTCCAATCCCATCGCCCGCAGCACGTGGCTGGCCGCAAGGCTGGCGCTGGTGCAGGCAGATCCTGAGCTGACCGCCACGTCGTCGAAGGCGCGGAGCATCGAGCTGCCGTCCGCGGCGGCAAACGAGAGATTGGTCACTTGCGGCAGGCGATGCGATGGATCGCCGTTGACGAACACGCGATCCAGCGCCGAGCGAATCTGCGATTCGAACCGGTCGCGCATCGTGGAGAGCCGGCTGGATTCCTCCGCCATCTCGCGCTTGGCGATTTCGCAGGCGGCTCCGAGACCGACGATGCCGGGGACGTTGAGCGTGCCTGAACGATATCCGCGTTCGTGCCCGCCCCCATCGAAGAGCGGCATGAGGCGCACCCGCGGGCCCTTGCGACGGACGAACAGTGCGCCGCTTCCCTTGGGCCCATAGAACTTGTGTGCCGAGAGGCTCAGCAGATCGATCCCATCGGCATGCACGTCGATCGGCACTTTGCCGACGGCCTGCGTGGCATCGGTGTGGAAGAAGACATCGCGGGCCTTGCAAATCGCGCCGATCTCAGGAATCGGCTGGATCGTGCCAGTCTCGTTGTTGGCGTACATGATCGACACCAACAGCGTGTCGGGGCGGATCGCTTGGGCCACCTGATCGGCACTCACCCGTCCGCCGCTATCGACTGGCAGCCAGGTGATTTCAAAGCCTTCCGTTGCCAGGCGCTGGCACGATTCGAGCACGCCTTTGTGCTCGGTCGCCTGCGTGATGATGTGCCGGCCCTTTTCGTGATAGGCGTGGGCCACGCCCTTGATCGCCAGGTTATTGGCTTCGGTGGCGCCGCTGGTCAGAATGATCTCGCGCGCCCCTTGGCGCTCGTCCTGCTCGACATTCAAGAGGGCGGCAATTTGGTTCCGTGCGCGCAGCACCGCATCCTGAGCCGCGTGCCCGAAGGAGTGGCTGGCGCTGGCGGCGTTGCCGAAGACCTCCATGAAATACGGACGCATCGCCTCGAAGACGCGCGGGTCCACCGGCGTGGTCGCGTTGTAATCCAGATAGATCGGAAGACGCACCGACATTACGACTTTCCATCCTCTCTTGCCTCATCAGCGGCCGACCGCTTCCGCCCCACAAACGGCCATGCCAGCAGCGCTGCATATCCCACCCCCAGCGCCGCCCATGCAGGCACTGGCAGAGCCGGGGCGTCGCTGGTGTCGTTGGGATCGTAGTAGCCGCTTTCGATTGCCATCAGGTGCTCGCGGGAATATTTCATCTGTTCCAGCGTCGCGGCCGAGACGCTGATCGCCGCCAGCAGCCCCCATAAGACCGCCACCGCGGCCAGTCCCTCAGAATGCCGATGCCGGCGCTGCCATGCGAGCATCACCGGCACGATCGCCACCACGCCGACGCCCAGCACGATGCCGGCGCAGGTGAGAATGGTCGTCAGGTTCGACACCGTCGAATCCACCGAATCGGCACGGGCAAGAATCGTCGCGGGGGACATATCAGAAGTTTACGGGCGCAGAAGGCGTCTGTCAGGATTGTGAAGGAACACAGGTATTTTGTCTCGACTCCGGCTGAACAAGGGGTGTAACTCGTGTTTGCGGCGACTTGGTGGGATAGACCTTCCTGTCTGCCCAGTCGCCGCAGGGACATTCCTGTCCTTCGTTCGCGAAGCCGCAAGCGGCGGAGGAATCCAACGCCCGCCCGATCATCGCGGCGCGGCCGGCGCGTCGCCGTCCAAGGAGACGCTCGCCCCTTCCCTGGGCGGATCTGGTATGATCCGACAAAGGCGCGGAACGACTTCGAAAATCGCGCGGAGGAGGGCCGATGACGCGGAGCATGCCTGGCATTCCCGTCCTTCCGATGGTCTCCCTGCTGCTCCTGATGACGGTCGTGACGCTTTGGGCGCGAAGCCCGCGGCACGCGGACATATTGATGTTTTACACGCCGGCGGGGCACCTGGCGGGGGTCGCGTCCGATCACAAGGGGCTGCTGTTTTGCAAGACCGACGTCCCATTCGATGGCGCGATGAGCCTGAGCGCTGAAACGATGAGCACGTCATCGGACGAGTTTCTACAGGTGCATGAGCTGTTGTTCGACCCGGCTAACCAAGAGCAGCATCTGCTCGGCTTCCGCTGGTCTGCGGGGAAACTGTGGACGGGGCAGTGGGCGTTTGGCGCATTGATCGTGCCGTATTGGGCGCTGGTGATCCCGCTGGCGATTCTGCCGTTGACTGGATTTCGCAAGGCAATCACGCGGATGCGTCGCAAGCGGCGCGGGCAATGCCTCACGTGTGGGTACGACCTTCGCCACACATCAGAACGCTGTCCCGAGTGCGGCACGCCGATCGGCGGTGCGGGCAATCTCAAGGGCGCGGCCAGCTCTGAAGGCCGGCGTCGCCTCCCAGCCGGCGCGTTCTCATGGCTGCTGATGGGCGTGCTGGTCGCGGCCTGCACGAGCGCCGTTTTTCGCGGCCGCGGTGCGGCGGCCACCGCGGCCAGCGCTCCGCCCGAGCAGGCCGTGCTCGGCCGCGTGGTCGGGCCGATTGATCTTCAGAACCCGACTCTGCTGCAGTCCGTAGTGGCAATTGCCCGGGCGGCAAATACGCGGGTTGAACTCAGCGGGATCGACGCGCCCTCAGCGACCGCCCCGATCAACTCACGTTTCTTCGTGACCGATGTCAACCTGGGGACCGCGCTTCGGCTGGGTTGCGAGCCGTGGAGTGAAGGACGCAATCTGCCGCTTCAACTTTGGGCAAGCGGGCCGGTCGTGCGCATCGCGCCGGCGTCGAAGGCGCCGCAGTTCGTGCGTTCCTACCCCGTCGCTGCGCTGTTGAGCCAGATCCAAGCTGATTTGAATCGCGAGGCAGACGAGGCCGCTGCGCTCTATCAAAACAACTCGGCGCAAGGTGTCAGCAATCGCCTCTTCTCAAGTGGCCTTCTTCCGGGCGGGCGCGAATCGTCCGAGGAACTAGCAGATCTGATCACTAGCACTGTCCTGATCGACCAGTTGCGGGATAACGGCGGAGCAGTGGGCGACATGTGGATCGCCGCCGGGCGAGTTTGGATCCTGCAAACGCAGGAGGGGCACGCCGCTGTGCGCGCGTTTCTGGCGTTGCTGCAATCGCCGACCCAGCCCGCTAGCGGACCTGCGCTTGCGGACGATCATGCGAACCTTGATCAGCTAATCCCTGAGGTGAAGCTTGAATCCACGACACTGGAGGCGGCAATCGACACGCTGCGTGAGGCGACCCACTCCAACATTGTGGTCTGTTGGGCTGCCTTGGAAGCGGCCGGGATGAGGCGGGATGCGCCCATTAAGCTGCACCTGTGGAACGTCAGCCTCGGCCAGGCTCTTGACGTGGTCCTCACCCTGGCCGGCGGCGACGCATCCGGCATGCGGGCAGTTCAGGACGGAATCATCATTGTGGCCACGCCCGAAAGAATCCGCGACAAAGGCAGCGTCATTCGGATGTATGACATTCGTGATTTGGTCGAACAGTTTCTGCGGGACGGCCGCCCGCCTGGAGCATTTACCCAGCCCGCGATTGTCAACCCCGAAATCCGGGCGGCCGATTCCCCCGCGAACGGGGTGCCGACGTTTGAGGAGATGGTCGAGAGCATCACCCGGCTCATCGAGGACACGGTGGACACCGACAGTTGGAAGGACAACGGCGGAAGCACTGGCGCGCTGCGTGAGCTGGCCGGCCGCCTGATCGTCACCCAAACCCCCTCCGGCCACCGCCAGATCGCCAACCTCCTCCGCACCCTCCGCGCCGGCGTCAGCAAGGAGGGCACCGAACTGCCGGGCGGCAAGCCAGCGCCGGAGCACTGAGACGCTTCAATCAAACCGCGGCACGTTCAGGAAAATGTCTGCAATGGGGAATTGAAGTCCGGGCAGGACGTCGCCTCCGGTGAGAGCGTCGCTCTCAGCGAGGGTCGCGATCGCGGGACCGGGGCCGTGATGGACGGCGACGGTGCGGGGGCCGGGGTCGATAATCCAGGCCAGACGGGTGTCGGACTGGAAGTATTCGGCGAGCTTCTTGTCCATTTCACTGACGGTGTTGCTTTCGCTGATGATCTCCACGGCCAGGTCGGGCGCAAGCGATGGAATTACCGCGCGGGTTTTGGGAAGGCGGTCTTTCGAGACGAAGGCGACATCGGGCAGGCGCACGCGGCCCGAGCGCATCCGCATCGTGCTGTCGGGGCCGGAAACGGCGCCCAGTTGGCGCGGGTTCACGAAGTTGGCAAGAATAGTGGCCAGGTTGATTGCGATGATGCCTTCCCAATAACCCACCGGCTTTTCCACAAGGGTGCCGTCAATCAATTCGCAGAGTCGCTTGTCTTGTTCGACGAGCCGCAGCAGATCCGCCTCGGTGGCGGTCCCCGGCCACGGGTCGAAGACGATTCGATCCAGCGGGACGTTCCCCAACTCGGCCAGCCACTCGGCGGCGTTCTTAAAGCGTCGCGGGGGACCAAACGCGGGACTATGCACGGCAACGGTCATTGTTACCAGTATATCCTCCAAACGTCCGATAAATAGTTGATTTGGATGCCCGCGCCGCAGAGCCGGCGCGGCGCCGTGGCGAGGGCGCGTCGGTCCTGTTGCCTCATCTGCCGTTGCTTGCAAGAGTTTTGGGGGGGATTAAACTGCGTCTCGATATGATGTTGGCTCGCGGCGGGGCAGTGCGCTGCGCGCCGTAGAGTGGGGGTAGGAGAAGAGCGGAGGAGCTTGGCCGTGGCCAAAGAGAAGATGAACGTCTGCCTGATCGGCCAGAAATTCATGGGCCGCACGCACAGCAATGCGTACCTGAAGGCGCCCAAGTTTTTTGATCTGCCGGTCGAGCCGGTGATGCACACGATCGCGGGACGGAACAAGGCCGAGCTGGAGGAATTCAAGGAGCGGTGGGGGTGGGAGAACGCGTCGACGGACTGGAAGGCGGCCATTTCCGATCCGCAGATCGGGCTGGTGGACATCGGCACGCCGAACAACATGCATGCGGAAATGACAATCGCCGCGCTGGAGGCTGGGAAGCACGTGGCGTGCGAGAAGCCGCTGGCGGGCAGTTTCGCAGATGCCCGGCGCATGCGCGATGCGGCCCGCAAGGCCAAGAACTGCAAGACATTCGTCTGGTACAACTATCGCCGCGTGCCGGCGCTGGCGCTGGCGTATCAGTTCGTGCGGGAGGGGAAGATCGGCCGGATCTACCATGTGCGGGCGCAGTATCTGCAGGACTGGGCCGGGCCCGACGTGCCGCTGATCTGGCGATTCCAAAAGAGCGTTGCCGGATCGGGGGCGCACGGAGATTTGAACGCGCACATCATTGATGCGGCGCGGTTCGTCACCGGGGAAGAAGTGACGGAGGTGAGCGGCGCGGTGGCCGAGACGTTCGTCAAGGAGCGCACGATCCCGAGCCAGGGGAGCAGCGGCGGGATTGCCGGCGGCGCCAAGGCCGGCGCGCAGAAGGGCAAGAGCGACGTGGACGATGCGCTGATTTTCCTTGCCCGGATGCAGGGCGGCGCTATGGCCTCGTTTGAAGCGACGCGCTTCGCCACCGGGAACCAGAACCGGAATACGCTGGAAGTGAACGGGGAGAAGGGCGCCATCAAGTTCGACTTCGAGGACATGAATCACCTGTACTTTTACGATGTCACCCAGCCGCGGAAGCAGCAGGGGTGGACGCAGATCATGGTGACCCACGGCGGCGATCATCCTTATGCGGCCAACTGGTGGCCGGATGCTCACATCCTGGGATACGAGCACGGCTTCATCAATCAAGCGGCAGATATGATGATGGCGCTGGGGGGCAAGGAACCCGTGGTGCCGCTGCCGGATTTTGAGGACGCGTTCAAGACCCAGCAGGTGCTCGAAGCGGCGGCGATCAGCGCGGCGGAGCAACGACCGGTGAAGATCTCGGACATGAATTAACCGGCCGGCCCCGAGTTTCATCGTTGATAACCTGGATCCTTATGATTTCATCACGTTTCCCGCACGCGTTGCTATTGGGATTGGCCGTGTCGCTGGCCGGCTGCGCCAAGACGCAGCCGACGATCGCGCCGCCGCCCGTCCGGCCCAACCCGCCGCCGCAGGTTGCGTCCGACCCGATTATTCGCATGCAGACGCTCGGGCGCCTGGCCGATACCTATGCCCGCACGAGCAACCAGTTACCGGGCAACAGCACTGCCCAGCATCGGCAGCTCATGTCGCAGATATTCGCACAGCTCGAAGAAATTCTGCCGATCCTGGAAGGCCCCAATCCCGGAGCCGAGTTTCGCCAGCAGCTTCAGGTGGTTCGCGATGCCCAGGCCGAACTGGCGACCGGGCCGCAGGACCTTTCGCCCGAACCGACGATTGATACCGGGCTTCGGGCCGGCCGCGATGCACTCTCTTCGCTGGCACAGGGTGGGTTTTATGACCAATCGAGCCTGACGCCGCTATTCGATCAACTGACGGCCAAGATCAATCAACTCGACACCGTTCGCGGCCCGCTGCACCAGGTGGTCGCGGGAGAAGCCGTGGGCGTCAGCAGTCAAATCATCAGCAAGATGACCGATACGCTGTCCCACCGCCTGGCCGACCAAACGTCCGCGCCGGTTCCGACTTCCGGCCCTGCTACACAACCCACCGGCACGGAAGCCACGAACTCCAAGTAGTTCGGGCGCCCGCCGAATGGCGATCCCATGAGTTGGACGTCCCTCTGCGATTTGGATGAGCTCCAGGAAGGCCAGGGGAAATACGTCGAGATCGGCGGCTTCCAACTTGCCGTCTTCCTGAATGGCGGCAACGTCTACGTGACCGACAACACCTGCCCCCACGCCGGCGCAGCCCTGTCCGGCGGGGCGATCCACGACGGTTGCGTGGTCTGTCCGTGGCACGGGTGGACGTTTCAACTTGAAAATGGACAGTTGCCGGACCTGCCCGGGGTGGCGATCACGACGTATAAGACTCGGCTCGTTCAACCCGAGGGGAAGCCGAAGCTGGTGCAGGCGGATTTGCCGATTTATTAGAGCGGTTTTCATTTTGCTGGATCGCCGGCGAGTCGGTTGCGACTCCGCGTCTTATCCCCTCTCCCGGAGGGAGAGGGAGGAAGAAGGAGAGCCGCAGCGAAAACGCGCCACTTACTTGGGAAACGCTCTATATCTGAAAACTTCTCGAATGGGTCGGATTTTTCGTCCGTCCGCCGCTTGCGGCTTCGCGGACGAAGGGACGTGCCGCGACGGGAAACAAGACCCGGGCGATTTCGAGATTCATCGTTCGCGAAGCCGCAAGCGGCGGACGGGGGCAGGTCACGTCCCCTTCAAAAGCGATTCGATTTGGGCAAGCAGCTTGGGAAACTCGATTGGTTTGGTGTGATAGTCCGCGCATCCGGCGGCGAGGGCGCGTTCCTTGTCGCCGGCCATCGCGTGGGCGGTGAGGGCGATGACCGGGACTTGTGCCGTCGTCGGCTCGGCCTTGATCTGCCGGGTGGCTTCCCAGCCGTCCACCAGCGGCATATTCATGTCCATCAGGACCAGATCGGGGCGCTCGGCCTTGGCGGTTTCGACGCCCACTTTTCCGTCGGGCGCAAGCAGCACCTCGAACCCGCGCCGCTGCAATCGCCGCGAGAGCGAATCGCGGTTTTCCTCATTGTCTTCGATCACCAAAATGCGGGGCATAAAGCTCTCACTTGTCAGCGGCGGCGTTCGCGGCAGTGGGGGCCGCGGCGGTATCAGCGGCGCCTGACTCGCCGGCGGCGGTTCCCACGGCATCCTTCACGCAGTCCTCGGCGTCTTCGTCCAATCGCGCCGGCTTGCGAGCACACTGGGCCACGATCTTTCGCACCTCGGCCAGCAGGGCCTCCCGACTATACGCTCCCTTTTGCAAAATGCGCTCCACCTTGCCCGACAAAGCGGTGCGCTCGTCGGGTGTAAGGTCCTTGCTGGTGAGGACGACCACCGGCACGCCGTCCCAGGCACGATTTTGACGAAGTTCCGAGAGGAATTCGAACCCGTCCATCACGGGCATCATCAGGTCGAGCAGAATGAGGGCCGGCGTCTGCTGGCGGACGTGCTCGAGGCCCACGCTGCCGTTCTCGGCCTCGGTCACCGACCAACCTTGCTTGCGCAGCGACCGGCGAAGCACGTCGCGCGTCGGGGCATCATCCTCCACTACCAGCACGTCGCGAGCGCCGTCGATGGGACGATATCGTTGCAGAATGGCGGCCAGGCGCTCGCGGTCCACCGGCTTGGGAAGATACTCGGCAGCTCCCAGCAAATATCCCATCTCCTGGTTGCTGGTGATCGTGAGCATCACGACGGGGATCTCGGCGGTGGCCGGATCGTTCTTTAGCCGCGTGAGCACCGCCCAGCCGTCCATTTTCGGCATGAGCACATCGAGCAGGATCAGATCGGGCCGGAGCTGCGTGGCCAGCCTCAAGCCTTCCTCGCCATCGGCAGCGGCCACCGCATGCACTCCCTCGGCGCTGAAGGACCGCGTGATAATGTCACGGACCGGTTGCTCGTCGTCGATGACGAGCACAAGAATGGTGGTGGGCGTCGTCGGTTCGCCCGTAGGTGTCCCCGCAGGGGACGTCGCATCCGAGGTCGTCGCCTTGGAAACGCGTGCCGGCAGCCGGACAGTGAAGGTCGAGCCTTTGCCGGCCTCGCTGCTCGCGGTGATGTCGCCGCCCATTATCTGGCAGAAGCGCCGGCTGATGGCCAGGCCGAGGCCCGTGCCGCCGTACTTGCGAGTGGTGGACGCATCAGCCTGCGTGAAGGGCTGAAAGAGTTTGTCGAGCTGCTCGGCGGTCATGCCGATTCCGGAATCGGCTACGCGAAATACCGTCATCGGAACGCCGGCGTCTTCCTCGCAATGCGCGTCGAGTCGGATGGTGCCGTGATCGGTGAACTTCGAGGAGTTGGACAACAGGTTGAACAGCACCTGCCGGACTTTGGTCACGTCCGCGTACATCACGCCGAGATCGGCGCCCATTGTCATCTCGAGCTGATTCTCGTTCTTCTGAATCAAAGGCTGCACGGTGGCAGCCACGTCGCGGACCATCTGCTCCACCTCGAAGGTTTCGAGGTAGAGCTCCATCTTGCCGGCCTCGATCTTGGAAAGATCCAGCACGCCGTTCACCAGGGCGAGCAGGTGCTTCCCACCCGCCCGGATCTTGTCCAGATCGGGAATGAACTCTCGAACGCCCTTGTCCTCGGCCTCTTCCTGCAACAGCTCGCTGTACATGATGACGGCATTCAGCGGCGTGCGAAGTTCGTGGCTCATGTTGGCCAGGAACTGGCTCTTGGCGGTGTTGGCGGCCTCGGCCTGCTGCTGGGCCAGCTCCGCGTCCTGCTTGGCTTTGAGCAGATGTTCCTCGCTGTCGCGCAGCGCTTCTTCAACCTGCCGCTGCTCGGTCACATCCGTGTTGGTGCCAAACCAGCGGGTAAGCTTGCCGTTTTCGTTGCGGATCGGGATGGCGCGGGTGAGGAACCATCGATAGGAGCCGTCCTTGCCGCGGAGCGGGAACGTATCCTCCCACGGCTGTCCCGCCTCGACGCTCATGTTGAAGCGTTCGACGACGCCGGCGACGTGATCGGGGTGTTGCACCGTCTTCCAGCCGTCGCCCCGCATGTCTTCCGCGCTGGCGCCGGTGTAGTCGAACCATCGCTGGTTGTACCAGAAGATCGCGCCTTTCCCGTCGGCCATCCAAGCAAGCTGCGGGATGTTGTCGGCGAGGGTGCGAAAGCGCTCAGCGCTGTCGCGGATCAGGTCTTCGTCCTTCTTGCGGCGCGTGATATCGGAAAAGGTAATGACGACGCCTTCCACCTTGCCTGCGTCATTGGTGATTGGATAGGCCGAGTAATCGACGGGTACGGGCGCGCCGTCGGCGCGCCAGAAGACTTCGTTATCGATCCGGCAGCCCTGGCCCGACCGCGACGCCCGGTAAATCGGGCATTCGGTCGCGGGATAAGGCGAACCGTCGGCGCGCGTGTGATGCGTGAGATCGTGCATGTGCCGGCCGATGACGTCGGCGGCCTTGCGCCCCAGAATTCGCTCGCCGGCGGCGTTGAGGAACGTGCAGTTCCCATCCAGATCCACGCCATAGATTCCCTCGCCGGTGGATTCCACCAGGAGCCGGTTGTAGTTGGCCAGGCGATTTTGCTCTTTGAGGCTGCGCGTCCGCAGGTTCTCGTCGCGACGGATGAGCAGATAGGCCAGGACGACCAATACCACCGCCGACGCGGTGGCGATGATGAAGGTGGCGAGCGCTTTGATCAGGCTGGCCTTGGACGCATCGATCCGCTCCTTCAGCAGCCTCTGCTCTTGGTCACTGGCCGCATTGATGGTCTGGCCGACGGCATGCATCGCCTGCTTGTCATCCGCGGTCAACGCCGCACGCTTCTCGGCAGTGGTTGCCGGATCGTTTCGCGCGCTGATCCCGATGTCCAGCGACTTGAACGCCGAATCGAGCTGCGTGTGCAACACAGCGAAACGGGCTTGCTGGCTTTGATTGTCCGATGTCAGACCGACAAGCTGCTTCAATGCCTGGGCATAACCGTCGCGCGCCTCTTTGTAGGGTTGGAGGAAGCTGTTGTCGCCCGTCAACAGATATCCCCGCTGGCCGGTGGCGGCATCGGACATACTAGCCCGGAGCTGCTCCAACTCGGCAAGGACCTCTTGCGTGTGTTGAACCCACTTCTCCCGCTGGTTGAGCTGGAGCGTATTGCGCACCGAAACCCAGGCGTTGGCCAGAAGCACGAGCAGTGCCAGCAGCACGCCGGGAGTCGCGAGTTTGCCGATCCGTTTATCCATAAGTGGTCTCAACTAACGGACGAACTCTCGGCCGCTGCGGTCGTCACTCGCTCCGTTGCCATCGTCGGCAACATCGCCAGGATCTGGCCGCGCGTCTGGCCGATGGAGGTGTTCACGTAGCTCGCCCCTGCCGCCCGGAGCTGGACAAGCAGCTTGTCGAATTCGCGTGCCTTTCCGAAATAGCCGACCACGATGGGCAGATCGGGAAATCTCCGCCGCAAGCGACGGCACAGATAACGACACTGCGGAAGGCCGCCCGGCGGGATGACCGAAATGAAAAGCAGTGCGATCTTTTCCCGCTCGATGCGCGCCTCCAGTTCCACCGGAAGAATTCGCGTGGTGACCGATTCAACCCGGCAGCCGGTGCCCCTCAAAACCATTTCCATCATCTGCACCGTCAGCTCTTCGGCCCGATGGTGCGAGGGGCAGCCGAGCAGGATCGTGGTTGGGAGCGGGCTTTCATCCGTCGTATCTGCGGTCGCGTAGAGGTTCGCGAGCACCTGCTCGGTGGACTCCAGAATGAATGTTTCATCCTGTGCCGTCAGCCCGGCGCGCTCGCGATCCCGGCGCGCCAGTCGAAGCGCCGGGATGATTACCTCGTCGGGCACCAATTCCAGTCCGTCCGACTTGGCGAATGCGCGCGCGACGGCAGCCGCTTCCTCGACGTCCCCCGCAAGCAGCCGCTGATAGAAGCTGGCATGCGGCGCCAAAGCCGGCTGATCTCCCAATAGCAACGAAAGAAACCGAAACCGCGGCACATGCTGCCCGAGCACCACTAGGCAAACAGTCATCGGAGTGGAAAGCACCAGCCCGATCGGCCCCCAGACCCAGGTCCAGAAGATCGCCGCCACCAGCAACGCCAGTGGCGAGACGCCGGTGCTGTGCCCGAATAAAAGTGGTTCCACCGCGTTTGCCGTCACGAGATCCAGCAGGATGAACGACGCCAGCACGAGCAGGGGCTGGCCCAATCCAGGTGAGATTGCAAAGCTGAGGACCGTCGGCAGCGCCGCGGCCAGCCAGGTGCCCAGATAAGGCACGAACCGCAGCACCATCGCCAGGAACCCCCACAGAAACCAGTATGGCACGCCGATCAGCAGAAGGATGACGCCAAGGACAATGCCAAAGCCGGCATTGACCGACAACTGCATCAACAGGAACCGGCTGAGGCGTTGGGCGGTCTCGACCAGCACCCGTGTGGTGCCGGTCAGGCGGCCGTGTCCCAGCAAGCCGATGAAGCGATTCCGCAAATCCTCGCGCCGGACGAGCATGAAGACGACGAGGATGAGAACCAATCCCGCGTCGGCGGCCGGCTCGAGTACCGCCGAGGCGACGCCGGCCATCGTCTCGAACGATGTAGGCTCTTCCTGCCGGACGACGACGATGTCCTTTTGCTGTTTGCCGGTTCCCTCGCTCACCTTCGGCGGGCCGCGAAACGTGTCGAGCAGCCGGGACATGCGCCCGGTGCCGCTTCCTTGTAAATGAGCGAGCTTGGCCTGAATTTCATCCCGGTGCGTCGGCAGATCGCTGGCGAGCCGCGCGACTTGCGTGCCGACTCCCCATCCAACGCCCGCCGCCACCAGCAGAGTAACCCCAACGACCGCGAGCACCGCCGGCACGCGCCGCAACCCGCGCCGCTGGAATGCCGTCACGGGTGGCGTGAGGATGAAGGTGAGCAGCACCGCAAGCGCCAGCGGCACCAGCACCGCTTTGCCGAGGTAAATGATGCCGACGATCAGCACCAACGCGGTCAACAGCCGCAAATAGCGCGGGGGGTTTGGAGTTGATCGTTTCCGGCGTCTTCCGTCCATGCCGCGAGCGCTCCCTTTGTGGATGTCAGGTTCCTCCACTAACAGCAAGACGCGCCACTGTGGAGCGGCGCGTCGTCATCATTATAGGTATACCGGTTTCTGCTCCGTGGGGGAGCGCGCAAAACGACTCACCTCCCAGCGCAAGGACAGGCACCCGCTGTCTGGGAGGGTGAGGCTCCTGCCGAGCCGAAGCGGGGACGGGAAATCACGGCTTCCAACGAACTCCATTCCGCGAAGGATCACTCTCCTTCCGCCGCTTGCGGCTTCGCGAATCGGCACACGTGCTGATTCGCGAAGCCGCAAGCGGCGGAAGGAGCGACGTCACTTGGCGCGAATGTTCCTCGAGACTACCAGTGACTCCACCGTCTAAGAAGGCTCGGCGGGAGCCTCGCCGTCCCGATTGGGTTACATGCTCGGCACCCCTCGTTGCCTCTGCGCCTCGCGGCCCTATACTCAGCTTCGGATGTTGAGCAAGCGAAAGACGCGAGAGCTGGCAATGCAGGCGCTGTTCCTCTGGGACAACAATGGCGAGCGGGACACCGATCTGGCGCGCCCGCTGTTGGACGAGGGCGCGCCGGATGACGAAGTGGTCCGGCAAGCCGCCCTGCAGATGGCGAGCGGCACGTGGGAGCAGCGTGCCGTGATCGACGCACAGGTCGAGCGGCTGGCCCCGCAATGGCCGCCGCGGCGCCAGCCCGGCGTCGATCGCAATCTGATCCGCCTGGCCGTTTGGGAAATGACCCACACCGACACGCCCCCCAAAGTCGTCCTCGACGAAGCGATCGAGCTGGCCAAGAAATTCTCCACCGAGCAAAGCCCGGCGTTCGTGAATGGGGTGCTGGATGCGGTATTGAGGGAACACCAGGCGCTGACAAAGGGAGGAGGAATTGCTGATTGCTGATTGCGGAATGCTGATTGGAAGACCTGCATTTCAATCCGCAATCCGCAATCCGCAATCCGCAATCCGCAATCCGCAATCCGCAATCCGCAATCTCGCCATGGCTTTCTTCTCCAAAGGTCTCGACAAGCTCAAAGGCGTCCTGCGAAAAACCGCGCAGGTGCTCAACACCGACGTCCGCACGCTGTTCGTCCCGGGCCGGCAGATCAACGACGAGTTTCTGACCGAGCTGGAGGAGAAGTTCCTTCAGGCCGACATGGGGGTGAACAATGTGGCGCGGCTCGTCGGCGCGGTCCGCGACCGCTGGCGGCTGGGACGCATCAAGAACGCGCAGGAAGCCGAGGGCGTGATCCGCGAACAGATGCTTGCGTTGCTCGGAAACGCCGACCGCGAGCTTTACTTTGTCCCCTCGGGTCCGACGGTCATCCTGATTGCCGGCATCAACGGCGCGGGCAAGACCACCAGCATTGCCAAGCTCGCGTGGCTGCTGAAAAACCAAATGAATAAGAAAGTGATGGTCTGCGCCAGCGACACCTTCCGTGCCGCCGCGGTCGATCAACTGACGATCTGGGCGGATCGCCTCGGGGTTGACATCGTCAAGCACAAGATGGGATCCGACCCGGCCGCCGTCGCCTATGACGCCTGCGAGGCAGCCAAGAGCCGCGGGATTGACGTACTGATCGTCGATACCGCGGGCCGGCTTCACACGCAGGACCACCTGATGCGCGAGCTGACCAAGATCCGCGACGTCGTCTCGCGCCGCATCGAAGGCGCGCCGCACGAATCGCTGCTGGTGCTCGACGCCACCACCGGCCAGAACGGGATCAACCAGGCCAAGCACTTTGCCACCGCCATCGGCCTCACCGGAATCATCCTCGCCAAGCTCGACGGCACCGCCAAGGGCGGCGTCGTGCTGTCCATCAAGGAACAGCTCAACATCCCCGTCAAATTCATCGGGCTCGGGGAAACGCCGCAGGACATCGAGACCTTCGATCCCCAGCGATTCGTCAGCGCGCTCTTCGGAGAACGGGAAGCCGCGCCCGTCTGAAGTGCTCACGGGTTCGCCGGTTGGATCGCTTCAGCGATCCTTTGCCCTAGGGTGCGCTCGGCGCCTTCCACTTGTACGTCATCGGAAGATTCTCAAAGAGCACCGTGTCGAACTTCTGCGCCGGTTGTTTGCCCATCAATTGCCAATCCGCAAAATCGAGCAGCGCCGCAAAATCCTCTTCATTTTGATCGTGCTTCCCGTGCCGATAGTGCAGTCCCGTTTTTTGCGTCACTCCGAGAAATTGAAACACCTCCCGGCTGGCCTCGAAGCTGATCTGCGTGCCCATCGGATTGGCCCACAGGTCGTCCAGCGAATCGGTGGTCAGCAGCGCCCGCGGCGCGATCAGCGCCTTGAGCTCATGCTGATCGAAAGGGAGCATATCCACATGGCCGATGAACTGGTCGAAGTGGGGGGCGAACCAATAGGGGAAATGTGAATCGACGGCTTCAAGAGTTTCAGTCAACGGATACTGCACGCGAAAACACCCGCCTCCGCCCGCGCCCGATCCGTTGGGAACGGTGAGCGCGACGCGCTCGTCCAGCACACCGGCCAGCAGCGTGGCTTTCCCGCCGCGCGAGTGACCGGTCACGATGATCTTGCTCCGGTCCACATCGTCCCGCGTGCTGACATAATCGATGACCCGGCCGAATCCCCACGCCCATGCCGCCAGGTCGCCCCAATCCGAATTGGGATAGAGCGGGAAGACCCCTTGAGTGCGATCGTTCTTATCCGGCGCGACCGCCGTGCGATCGAACTCCGCCAGGATGTAGCCGCGGCTGATTACGTCCGAAACGATCGGCGCTTTCACCCGCCCCCAACACAGGTCCCCCTTGATGACGATCGGAAACGGCCCGTTGCCCTCGGGAAAACTAAGGACCAACGGCACCGAAATCTTGCCGCCCGGCCCCATCGTCAAGGTGTATTGCCTGACCCGTGCCGACGGCTGGGCGTCCACGGTCGTTTCGGTGGCTTTTACTACTGTCGCTTCCGCCGGTACGTGGCCGTATTCGTATCCCAGGATCATCTCCCGCAGTTCCGCCCGGCGCCGGCTCCATTCTTCCTTTGTTTTGACGCGCGATCCGTCGTTCATCAGGAATGGATCGGGGAGCTGATTGATCGCCTTGAGCTTCTCCATCCCCGGCGGAAGGTTCTTCGCTTCCTCCGCAGGCAGCGACGGCACCGCCAGGGCCATCAAGACAGTGCAGCTCAGCAAACCGAACGAGCGAGTGGGTTGGCGCATCCCGATAGCATATATGCCCCGGCGGCCGTGTCGAGATTTGTGCTGCTCACCGGGCCGCATGAGGTGTGGCGCGTAATTGCCACAATCGAGGAGTTATCTTCCATCTGCGATTGCTACAATCCCCCGCGCCCGAATTGCGAGAATCGTGCTAACCACCGGGAGCCGAGCGGCTCCGCCGCCGGTCTTTTCTTCTCGACCATCCGCGCACCAGGAGACGATATGTTCCCCCTGTCCGGCACGAACTTTCCCACGTCAATCGACGAACTCAAAACCGCCATCCGCGGCGGTCTTTCAGAAGTGCTCACCCTCAGCAATCCCGATAACACCGTCCGCATCGACGGCGGGGCGTGGCCGGCACTCAATCGTCTGACGATCGACTTGAACAACGCTACCATCCGCATCACCCAGCCGCCGCCCAAGCCCAAGCCGCGAGACGACCGTCAGCCGGGAATCACGGTGGCCAATATCGAGGTGCTCGGCCATCCGATCCGCTACGCCCGCAGCAGCGCCGACTTCTCGCTCTCGGCCAGCGGCGTCGCGCTCGACTTCGCCCACGATCAGACCGGCCGGGCGCTTCTGCTCCTCCGCGATGCCGCGAGCGGACATCTGGAAATGAAGATCGACAAATCCGATCTTCAAGCGGCGCTACTCGATGCCGCGACGGCGGCGGCCAAGCCGCACGGCATCTCAATCCAGGACCTTCAGCTCAACCTCACCAGCGACGGCCCGCGCTCCCTGGCCGGCGAGCTGCGCGTCAAAGCCAAGAAAATGATGATGAGCGGCGTCGTCCTCCTTCGCGGCCGCGTCGATATCAGCGACGCTCTCGTCGCCACGCTCTCGAATCTCGCCTGCAGCGGCGAAGGCATGATCGGCGGCATGGCCGCCGCCATGGTCAACACCAAGCTCAAATCATTTGAAGGAAAGACCATCCCCCTGGCCGCAATGTCGCTGGGCGACACCGCCCTGCGCGACCTGACGATCACCGCCGGCCAAACCATCGCCGTCACGGCAAACTTCGGTCGCAACTAGGCTGCGGGAGCAACGGAGCAAGGGTTCAATGAGGAATTCAGCTCAAACCAAAGCCACCAACCCCGTCGCGGCGGTATCCGGAATGGCGCCGCCCTGGGTCTTTCTGATCTTTCTACATTTCCTGGCGATCATGCAGGGCGTCCATAGCGGGTTGAGCACTCGGCCCATGTTCATCGATCTGATCTTTCCGCTGTCCGCAGCCGTCGCCGCGGTGTCGGGCTGCGCCAATGACGCGCGAATCCGCCGCGCGCCGCTCCCCTCCGCGGTTCAATTCATCATGCTCTTTTCCTGGCCCGTGACCGTGCCGATCTACCTCGCATGGAGCCGCGGCTGGCGCGGAATCCTTTGGGCGTTGCTTTGGATGGTGACGCTCGGCGCCTGCTATTTGTTTCCCGCCGCCTACTGTCTGATGCTTCGCACCAATCGCTGAGGCCCCTGTGTTGCCGGCTCGTCCCCGAGACGCGCCTCCCGGATTTTTCCCGCGGAATGCCCGGCGGTGTGCTATAGTCCCGTGGCGTTCCCCACTGACAATCACACCACCGATCGTCAATCGGTTCGCCTGACTGCCCGGATGCCTCCAAGGCCGACGGCCCTGGGCGATCCGATGGAAGCGACGATTGGAAAAAAATGGAATCACAACTCTCCGGTTCGCACCAAAAGACGTATCAGCGCATCTTCCAGCACCCGATGCCGCACAATCTGCAATGGCGCGAAGTGTGGTCGATGCTCGGCGCGATGACCGACGCGGCGGCCGTCGAAGAAGCCAACGGGAACCTGAAAGTCGCCCGCAATGGCCAGACGCTGGTGCTGCATCGCCCGCGCGGCAAGGATCTGGCCGACAAGCAGGAATTGATGCAGGTGCGCCATTTCCTCGAACGCTCCGGCACGCCCGCCTCCGCCCCGGCAGCGGCGGGCACGCATCTTCTGGTCGTCATCGATCATCGCGAGGCGCGCATCTACAGCACCGAATTGCACGGTTCGGTCCCGCAGCGAATCACGCCCTACGACCCCTTCGGCTTCGGACGCGATCTGCGCTACAACCAGGACGATTCCAACGGCCAGCGAAAGCCGGAGCAGAAGAGCTTCTACGAGGCGGTCGCCAAGACCCTGCGCGGCGCCACGCAAATTCTCCTGTTCGGCACCGGCACCGGCGCCAGCAGCGCGATGGAACAACTTCTTCTCGATCTGAAGCACAATCACCCCGATGTGGCTGAGCGCGTCGTCGGCTCGATCGCCGTGGACGAACACCATCTGACCGAGGATCAACTGCTGGCCAAGGCGCGAGAAGTCTTCGTGGCGGCATGACGACTCTGCTTTTTCCGCCAGCGCCGTCGCGCCACTCAGCCTCCAGCTTGGTTCAGTCGGCGTTTCCTCCGCCGCAGTCACCCCGAGCCCCAAAGACGGATGAGCTCGATCGATTATCGATTACAGATAAAAAGATCAGGGTATTCGCAGATCGTACTTCCGGTTATCCTGATTGACATTGGAATTAGTGCCGTATGGATAGTATCGCCCGCGCGTCCGACGAGGGCACGCCCGAACAGCCGACCTTCCCGCCGCCCAGGGCTATCGATGGGGTTCTGTACGATTATCTTCGGCGTGCCGATCGGATGGGCTGGTCGCCCTACGATCTGGTGGATCACGAACACATTCAGTCGATCGCCCGGCCCGAGCGCCTTAGCGAAGTCCAGGTGGCGGCCATAAAGACAGTTCTGTTCGTCGAAGATCACCTGCCCGGCTACCTGTCTGAGTACCTGCGGATCATGACCGACCCCGGCCTGCCGGATGAGCAGCAGATCGTCAGCCGCAACGTGCTGCATTTCACCTTCCGCTGGGTGGGCGAAGAGGATCGCCACGCCCACGTGCTGGAGATGTACCTGACGCGGCTCGGCCTGGTGAAGCCGAAGGAACTTCAGCTCGCCATGCTCCGCGAGCGACAGTCCGCCTACATGTTTCCCTACGATCACAACAATCAGATGATCGAAGGATTCATCTATCTGGCGCTTCAGGAAAAGGCTACGCACCTCTACTACCGCGCGCTGGCGCACGACGTCGATGAGCCGCTGCTCAAATCCATCCTGACCAAGATGGGCGCCGACGAAGCGAGCCACGGCACATTTTTCTACAATCTCCTGACCGAGTCCTTCCGCGGCGACCTGGACGCGCTCTCCCGCCGCGTCTCGGCGGTGGCGCAGGACTTCAAAATGCCCGTGCAAAACAACCTGCTGAACTACCGCCGCCAGCTACTGGGAATGATGCGCGCCGCGCCGAGCTATCGTCACCCCGACGTCTTTGCCGACATGATGCGCGCCGTCGATCGCGCCGCCCAGCGGCACGACCGCGACTGCCTCCGCCTCATCACGCCGGAGGTCGATTCATCTCCATCGCCCCTGTCCTCGGCCCGCTGAGGCCCGCATCAGCGGTGGGGTGGCGACTTCAGTCGCCGCCGTTTGCCGAAACGCGCATTCTCTACCTCGCGGTCAGTAACCTGACCCTCGAGCGGGACGACTCGCCCATGTCACTGAGAATCCGAAGCGGGCTCGCCATGGATCAGGAGTTTGCCGCCATCGAACGCGCCGCGAATTCTCTTGCCGGTTAAGTGATCGGTGAAATCCCACGTCTGGATTCCCGCCGGGTCGCGCGCCCCGGGCGGGCAGGCACGGGCGCACGCCCACCCCTCCAGCAGACGGCAAATCGCCGTGAACGACATTCCCGGCTCGATCTGGCGTTCGAATCCCATTTCGCCTTGCCACCGCCAGCGAGATTGCACGCCGCACATAACCCCGAGAGTATTCTACAGCACTAAAGTGAGAGCGGAATTAGACCGCGGGGCCAATTAGGGTTGCACGAAGGATTGATGGTTATTTGGCAACTGAACCGAGCTGCCCGCGGTCAAGACGCACAGCATCGCCATGGAAGACCAATTCCGACACTGCGTGCGCAGCACTCCTTAGCCGTGATTAGCCGCCCCTGCTCGCCGGGCGCGACGGATGCTCCGATTTCTGCGTAGTAGGCGTGAGAAGGAGGAGTTCTTTCGGGCCATATGCACCGCGACGAATGCCCATGCACCCCGGTCGCGCCCAGCCATTCGACTGGCTCATGGCGGGCAAGCCGGGACGGCTAACCACGGCTAATGAACCGCTCCGCGGTGCGATGAACGATGTGCTCGCCGCATTGGGTCCCGCCGGGGTTGACGCTCTCGAAGCCGCCGCCAAATGCGGCGACCCGTCCATCCGTGGGTCCGCCAGATCGGCGCTTTCAATGCTCAAGACAAGAACCAAGTCGCCCACGCCAAGACGCGATTGACGCGCTCCGTTGGAACTGCCGATGGACCGAGGGCGTGGAAAGAGGAACCGGGTCCATTTTCTACGCCATCGCTGCGATCAGGCCCCCGGCGGCTCGGGCCGACGACCGTCCCGGCTCGGAAAACGAGCCCCACCGGTCCTCGACACGTACTCCCGATTGATTTACCCGAACAAAATCCTATCATTTCGGCCATTCCATAAGATATGAGGTTAGTGCGCATGGGCCATGAAATCACACCCTCACCGCAGGCCACACGATTGGCACCGAAATTTATCGCCGTCATAGCAGAATTGGCTGCCGGATCTGCAGGTGCTTCATCCGCGGCAGCACTCGCATCAGGACAGCCACTCGCGGGTGCATTGATGCTGGCTTTTTCTGCGGCCTCTCTTGCGGCGAAGAACTGGTCGCAACTTAAGACGGCCGGTGAGGCCCAGTCGCCCACGGAAGGAGAAATCCAGGCCATCCTAAGCCGGTACGAATCAGTAGCGGCACAGATGACGGCGATTGAAGTTGACCAGCATCTGCACGAGCTGATATCGCGCGAGCGCATGGCGGAGCTAAGGCAGTTGCTAAGCGGCTCTCGCGTGGAAATTGAGCAACGGATATCAGAGAACCAAGAGGTCCTGTTTCAGATCGCTCGATTCCTTGACCGATGGTGCGCCGAGCATACGACAAGCCTCGCCACGATCGAGCTACAACTGAACCTCCAATTGGAACAGATTCAACAGGAGTTGAAGAACGGCTTTGAGCAGAATCAGGCAACCCTATCGGCGATCCAAGACGCCATCAAAGCCATCGACAAGAAGCTCGACACCGCGCCACTTCCTCCTGGCGTTGTTCCGGTTCAACCGGAGGCACCAACCATCGGCACTCTGGCTCAGCAAAACCAACTAGAAATCGGGCAGGCGATTGGAACCGACATCATCGACAATTGCCGACGCCGAATGTTGGATGAGAGTGCCTCTGTGCTGCGATGGCGCGCCACCGTGGGAACGGGTCGGCACCGCATATTACCGCGGGTACAAGGCGAATTACTTGCAACAATCAGGGAAAGCAAGAATTCCACGCACCTCTTGCTTGGGCCGAAGGGAATTGGGAAATCCGCGTTGCTGGCGGCGATAGGCAATTCAGTCCTCGAGCACGGGGTCGTTATTTTCGGTTTCCGATCTGACCGTCTTCCGGCGGAAGTCACTAACGCGGATGACTTACAACGTCATTTTCGGTTTCAAATTCCGCTTGCTGAAGCGATCCGCTTGGTTGCAACTCGGTACAAGGTTCTATTGATCATCGATCAGTTGGACTCCGTATCAGAATTAACGGACCGGCGCTCTAACCGGCTTAATCTGCTACTGGATTTAATCCGAGCCCTCTCAGGTACTCAAAACCTACACATTTTAGCGGCTTGCCGGGAGTTTGATTACCGACACGACGCACGCTTAACGACCCTCGACGCAGTCGATGTGCCGATGGAAAGCCCACCGTGGCCAGAGGTGGCAGAGGTGCTGCGTGCGGAAGGTCATTCACCGGACGTGATGGCGAGCCCAATGCAAGAACTGCTGCGGGTCCCGTGGGCCCTCAACCTTTTCCTCCACGTTGCAAAGCCGGGCGATGTGTTTGGATCGATGCAGTCACTCATTGAGGCCGTGTGGGCACGGGACGTCACGAGTGCCGATGGCCCAAGTGGTCGTGAAGCTCTAGCAGAACGAATCGCTTGCCGTATGAGCGTCGAGGAAGAGCTGTTCGTCCCGATGTCCCTCGCCGACGATGCTCCAGATTCGCGGCACTCGCTTCTCCGGAATGACATACTCGTGACCGAGGCGGGGGGGCGGGCACTCGCGTTTCGCCACCAGACCTTCTACGACTACATATTAGCGCGGATGTTCGCTCGCGGCACAATACCGTTGGCCCAGCACGTCTCCACACACGAAGATGGGCTTTTCGTCCGGCCAGCGATGTGGAATGGGCTAGAACTCCTGCGCGATTCCAGCCGAAAGGAATACCATCGCCAGATCGGCGAAATACTTGGAGGCACTCATCGCCAACACATCCGCAGTTTGCTGCTGGAATTTATTGCCGGACAGCCGAACCCTGATGAAGCGGAGGTTGCTGTTGTCCTCCCGCTTGTTAGTCAGAATGAGGGCCCGTTAATCCTTCGCGCCGCTGCCGGTAGCCGCGGGTGGTTCGCGGCATTTCGATATTCCGGCGCGTTCGCTAACCTGATGAAGCAACCCACGCAGCGCGCGGGCCTTTGCCTGTGGGCACTTGTGTCGGCGCTCACCTTCGACCAGCGGGGCGTATTTGAACTGGTCTCTCAATATTGGGCGCTATTCTCCGAATACGACCATTTGGTTGCCGGTGTAGCGCAGTATCTCGCACGCTGGGATGACGATTGGTGCGAAATTGTTTGCAGCGCGGTCCGAAGGTCGAACATCCAGATCATCTTTACCGCCGAACGTATTGCGGCGACTGATCCTTCGGTTGCGGCTAGGTTGGTACGTGCGGAACTGGACCGACAATTCTCAGAGGCTGACAAAAATGAGGCGGCTGCGTTGCAAGAGAGTTTGAGCCGGAATCGTGCCGACGACGACTCGCCGACTGAGGGCGCTCTCCTAGCGGAGCTCAGGCGGACAATGCACAGCCCGTTTGCACGGCTTATTGACTCTACTGACAACGATCGTTACGGACTTGAATCTATCGCCGAAAAAGCTGCCAAGCCCTTCATGAAGGAAATTTGGCCGTGGTTCATAAGTGTAATGGAAAGGGTCGCGCGCTCGCCCGGCCGGTCGAATACCTATAAGGATGATCATGTCACGTACCTCTCGTATGATTTACATCCAAATCCTCTCATAGCGGCGATTCATGTCGCTGCCGATCAATGGGCGATGGACGATCCCGCTTCGTTTGTCGCTTTTGCAGAAGACGCCGCCAAAACGGACTTCCTCGTTGCACACCGCATACTTGCTCAAGCGTATGTGATTGCCGCCAAAAAATTATCCCAAGCCGCGTTTGATTATCTTTTGGGCGATCCGCGCCGACTTATGGTCGGTACAGGTCGAGACGTCCATAGCTTCTCGACTAATTTGATTGCGGCAATCTTTCCTTCAATGAACCACGCCCAAAGGCAGGCAATAGAAACTGCAATCCTGAAGTTCGATGCGTTTTTGCCGTCCGCTTACTCTCGTGAAGATCCATCGTTGCGACTTGACATGTTAAGGTGGACCCGACAGCACAGGCTACGACTGCTCCGCGCAATACCGAAAGAGTTCATGAGCGACCGCGCGCGCTCACACAAAGAATCAGAGGAGTTGCAGCTCCCTGGAACGCCCGACATTGACCGCGAGCCGGTACGGTTTGGACAGGTCGGGCCACGAATGACTACCGACGAGCTCGTAAAGGCCGGCGACGACGAGATACTCGGCCTCATTGACGATTTGATGTCGCGAGCTGCCGTGAATTCGCCCCGCGCGTTCCGCACTGACATAGAGATTGGCAGGAGCGGAGGCATTCGGGAGCAGGCGCGCGCGATCGGGTCGTGGGCGGAGATGCAGCCGCGACGAGCACTTGGAATGTTGGATCGGCTTTCAGCCCTTCGGGACGAACATCAGGACTGCGCGGGTGCCATCATCGAGGGTATCGGCAAATCGCCACTTTCGGGCCCCTTATTATTCGGAGCGATAACGGAGCTCGACGACCGGGGATTCGCCGGCGGCGAATTTCGGGAGCGATGCGCGTATGCGATAGAAGAACGCGCAAGGCACCGAAGTGAAATCCCCGGTTCAGCGCTCCGGTTTCGCCTTACTCAGTGGCTGCATGAGGTATCTGAGCCGAGTCGTGGTCAGGAAAACGACGCACTTCCGCTCCGCGAAACGCGGGGGCCAGTTGTGCTCGTGCACGGTGGCGTACTCTCGCCCCTCATGCCAGGCCGCGCCGCAGTCTTTCGCGCCATTTCTGCGGTATGCGGGAGCCCCCAGCCGGCAGACGCAGGCGCCCTTGTGGACGTTGCGAAAGGCAGAATCGGCAAAGAGGAACATCCGAAAGTTGTGGGCGAGATGCTGATGTATTTGCATCCGGCCTTTACCGTCAAAGATGCCGTTGCGGACGCGAGTTCGGTATTCGTGAAACTCGTGGAGATGTGCCCGGCATCACTGAACTGCGACGCGGCGGTTCACGAGATGGGAGCGCTAATCGGACATTTTGAGCCGGACGAAACAAACGAGCGCATCCTTACATACTTCCGGACCTCTGCAGGCGCGGGCTCCCGCCAAGCGTTTGGCGAGCTATTGTTTCTTTATTACGCCCGGCGTGTGAAGCCCTCGGCCGCTGAGCAAATCAAGGCCGCCGCTTCAAACCAAGACGACGACATCCTCCTCGGCCTTGGATACTGCGCATCTGAGACCTGGCTGCTTCCGCACTGCCGCGAGTGCGCGACGTGCGTCCTCTCCGCGTGTGCGCAAAGAGCGGACAAGGAGTTCCTCACCATACTCGAACGGTCCTTCATTCCGGCCGAGGACGAGCTATTTCCCTGCGACGAATTCACCAAAAGCGTTTTGGCCGCGCTGTGTCGCAACCCGGCAGCGCTACGCGTGGCAGGCGGTCAAGCGCTAGACGCGATAATGCACGTTGCCGGCACTCAACCCGACGTTGTCCTTGCCCTTGGCAACGCCATCGTTTCCACGATTGGCACGGATCTCAGTGGATTGTGGGGCGGCCTGACGTCGGTAGCCGCGAACTTGACAAACCTCGCGATCACCCTTCACCGTCAGGAAAAGTACCGAGCGGCCGGCTTAGACCTATTCGAAGATCTGCTTCGCCTTGGTATTTCAGAGGCAGCGATCGCTCTTTCAATGCTTGACCGAAAGCCTTCTCAGTCTCCGGGATTCATCCCCCCGCCTGCACACCCCCGACGGCGTAGACGACGGCGATGATTCGCCGCTCCGCAGTTACTCAGTGGTATCGAATACCGGCTGTTAGAGGAGCCGGCAAGGCTCGATGAAATGCTCGTGGCTGGCGGCCCTTTCGGAAAGCTCCGAAGCCGACCACTTTTCCACGAACCGCTCGGCGGCGTCGGTTGAATCGGGGACTGACAGGCGAAAACAAACCCTCCCACAGATCGGAGATGGCGACAATCATAAACGCAGTGCGCGATGCGCGGCAAACCGTGCGACGTCCCTCGTCGCACCCGGCGACCAGCCTTCGGGTCTGAGCCTGCCTTCGCTTACTCGCGCCCTCTCAGCCGTTTGATGCCCACGTCGTTGACGCTACCCAAGAAAACGCGGAACTTTCGACATTAGCTGTGATCGTGATTGCCGACTGCCGGGTCGACGCCGTACCTTGTCAGTCGGGATCAACCAAAGAGGCCAGGCATCTCCACCTGCCGAATAGCCGGTCCCAATTCGGGCCAAGCGTCGAGAAATCGCACCGCGGAAATCCGACCGAGTTCACGCGGTTCGATTTTATGCAGACCTCCACCGTACACTCGTCCCTCGCCGCGGAGTTCGTGACCGGTGACTTCGTTGAGAAGCGCATGGACCGCGGAGCCGCGCTCCGGAAACTGTCGAAGCATGGTGGCCAATTCGCGGCGGGGGTAGAGCAGCAAATAGAGGTTCGTCGCAATTGCCCGCGAACGGTTCCAGATAAACCGGAAAGGCTGCTTCTCGTTCGATCCGCGCCCCATATAGGTGCAAAGAAATGGAGGAGGCTGACGACGCTCCTGCTTGTACCAGGGCGTCCGCTTGCCAAGCAGGTAGCGATCCTTGATTCCCATCGTGTCCGCCGATTGCAGGTATTCCCAGAGTGCAGGGTACTTTGCCTCGACAATGTGTTCCGGGAGGTCGCAGTCAATGACGCAGAGTTGCGGATCGAGGAGCGGAAATCCCTCTTGGTCGCTCTCTATGACCGTTGTCTTGAGCCGTCGCGGACTGGGGAGAATAGGGCGCAGATAGGACGCGGGCAGCCCGCGACGCGCCGCATCGGCGCGGTCAAGCACAAAAAAGTCGTTGCTGCCAGTGGCGATGCCACGCCGAATCTGAAAAAGGTCAGAGAGGATCGGCCCAGGGCCTTCATTCGCAGGCGAACGGTCGTTTCTCGCGTGGCTCGGGTACGCCGACCATTTGCGTGCGCTTCGCAGACGCTCCAGCGGGACCGACTGTGCTGCACGGGGCTCGCCGATCGGCCCGCCGAAAGTGAATTCCACCTCGTGCTCTTTCGGTGGAGGAGTTTTGCGGAACACCAGGATCACAGAGGAGACGAGCGCGTCATCAAACTGAACGTCATCGGGATCAAAGCGATGAGCGCGGATGAGCGTGACCTGGGAGGTGAGAAAGTCCTTGAGCGCCGCGCCATAGTTTACGTCCATGAACTCGGAAGGGATCAGCCAGGCCGCGATTCCGCCATTGTCCATCCACGCCGTAGCGAGAAGAATGAAGTAAACGTAGAGGCCGGCCAAACCGTTCACCTCCAACCCCGTCATGAGCCGAACGGCCTGCTGCAGACGCGACTTATCTTCCCGCGACAAATGGTGATGTCGAACGTACGGCGGGTTTGCCAGAATGACGTTAGGCGCAAACGAAAGAGCACCATCAGCAACCACACGCGTGAAGTCGGCACCGATGACCTCAAGCCCGTTGGCCGACCAGAGGTCGCGCGCGCCGTTACAGAACTCGGGGTCGATTTCAATTCCGATGGCGCGTTCAAGCCGCTCTTGTCCAAACGTCGCAAGCGCCGCGGAGTAGAAGCTTCCGGTTCCGATTGCCGGATCGGCAAAGCGAAGTTGATTGTCCTCGGGCCCAAGGAGCGACTTCACGTACGCAGCGATATCAAGCGCCAGATCGCTGGGCGTCGCGAATTGGCCGAGCCGGTTCCTTTCCGATAACGATCGCCGCGAATCGAGTGTCGCTTGCATCGTCTGGCGGAGCGTTTCGATGGAGTTGGCGAGCGTCACAGTCATGCGTTCACAGTCCGAGTTTCAGGAGATCCTCAATGCGATGTTCCCAAACCCAATCTAATCCCTCGGCGGCTTCGTAGCCAAGATAATCGCTGCCAAAGTAGCCACACAGGAACAGCACGAACGTAATTCCCTGACCATACGTGGCGTGAAGCTGGCGAATCTTCGTCGCTTCTTCCTTACGGCGTTTATTCGTATTGGTGAAGTCGCCTGCGGACTTGGCCTCAATGAGAATTGGCAGCCGGTTTCTTTTGAGCTTCTTTGGCTGAATGACCACGTCAACGGGGATGTTCACTTTTAGCGCGTCGCCAATTTGAAGGTTGAGCCGATACGCGTACGTTCCGGCCTCCATTTCCTTGAGTGACTTACCGGACGGGTGCGGAAGTTTTCGATAGCCGCGTTGTTCGAGAAAATCGCCGATCAACGTCAGTTGTCGCTGCTCTTGCGCATTTCGCACAATCGGGTTTGCGACCGCGCTGCAAAGGCGGTCGGCAACGACTGTCGAAGCTCGTTCCCGTTCGCGTTCGGTTGCTGTGGTGCCCGCGTCGAGCCAGGGAAAAATGTCCCGGTCGAGCAAGCGATTCAGTACGCGACAGACAGAGCTCAAGTGCTCAGCGAGCAATTCTGGCTTCATCCGCGAAGATAGCCTGCCCTCTTCCATGCTTCCGATTAACGACTTGTTGGCGTTGGCCAATCCAACCAGTCGGTCCACAGCCAGTGGAGGAGCGGTACACATGCGGAGGGTTGGCAAAGCAGCGGGATTTGCCCGAAGCGTTTCCGGATCGAGATTGCGAAGATCATCGGTGGCGAGTAGCGCCGCCTTCACGTGCTCGGTGGTCTTGGCGCGAGTCGTTCGAAACGCCTCGGGTGCGAAGCGCATAAACCATTGGTTGAATTGATCGACCGATGCGGCAATGTCGGCCTTCCACAGATGGGGCTTGTCCGCATTAAGCTTCGCTGGCGGCAATCACTTTCTCCTTCACAGCACGTTCAAGTCATTCACCTTCGCCGTGGCTGGCGGCACGCTCGGAAAGCTCCGAAGCCGACCACTTCTCCACGAACCGCTCGGCGGCGTCGGTTGAATCGGAAACTGAGATGCGAGCCGGGATCCTCCCATGCGTGGCGATGGGGAGAATCGTACGGCAGAGGGCATTTGGATGCTACGGCAGGGGGAAGTCTCACGCAGAGGCGCGAAGACGCAGAGAGGGCGGCGGGGGAATCCGGGGCTGGGAAATGAGGCACTGCGTCGCTCGCGGGCGAGCACGGGAAGCAGTGGATCGGACATCAAGCCGTATCGGTTGTCTCTGCGGCTTTGCGGCTTTGCGTGAGACATAGGCCGGGACACTTGAAGTGTGAGATTTATCATAAACTTGCGAAATAAAAGTTTCAAAAGGGTGACATTGTGGTGCAAAGTGGAACATTGCCGCGAAGGGGAGGACGCGGAGACGCGGAGAAGGGGGGACGGGCAAGTTGAGACGCGGAGACGCGGGGACGCGGAGAA
>Ga0182024_10003367_pt1 | contig 38225 bp, 32 predicted proteins | sample P32metaG_FD_120480 | JGI IMG/M metagenome (GOLD analysis project Ga0182024, IMG submission 120480) | Permafrost microbial communities from Stordalen Mire, Sweden - P3-2 metaG (Illumina Assembly) | ecosystem: Environmental > Terrestrial > Soil > Wetlands > Permafrost | place: Sweden: Stordalen...
GCGGGTGTGCTGGTTCGTGTTCCGTACTCCGAGCATCCGCCCCGGCACGACTACCGACTCACCGAGAAAGGGCGTGACCTCTGGCCGGTCCTCACGGCGATGCGTCAATGGGGAGACCGCCACGTCGCTACGAGCGGCCCGCCGCTGCTGGTGACGCACAAGTCTTGCGGCGCGGTAACCGAGGCGGTGATGGTCTGCAGCTCGTGCGGCGAGCGCCTTGGAGCTCGCGACGTCGAGGCTGCGGTGAGCCCCGGCCACGACCACGGCGCGCTTATCCCCGCGCGGGCGTAGGCGGGCTGACGGCCCCAGGGCGCCGAGTGCGAGCGACGTCATGAATGTCGCTAAGCTCCCCCGGCATGGCGGACTGGGTCACGATTTCGGCGCTCGCGACCGCAGGCGGGACGCTCATCCTCGCCGTGGCCACCTTCTCGTCGGTGCGCTCGGCCAATCGCGCGGCTCGTGCTGCGGAACGGTCGCTGCTCGCCGGCCTGCGGCCCGTTCTCATGCCATCGCGTCTACAGGACCTTCCCCAGAAGGTGTCGTTCGCCGACCAGCACTGGGTGACCATCGAGGGAGGCCACGCTGCATTCGAGGTGAGCCCTGAGGCGATCTACCTGGTGATCGGTCTCCGCAACGCGGGGTCCGGGATCGCCGTGCTCCACGGTTGGTACTTCTATCCGGAGCGCATCGCGACCGCGCCTCCGCCGGAGACCAAGGCGTTTCGACGGCTCACGCGCGATATCTACGTCCCGGCTGGCGACACCGGCTTCTGGCAGGGAGCGCTCCGCGACCCGAACGAGCCGATCTTCGCGACCGCGCGCGACGCTGCCAATGCCGCACAACCTGTGACCGTCGATCTGCTTTACGGCGACCACGAAGGCGGCCAGCGGATGATCAGCCGGTTCGCGCTGAGTTCGACGCCGAAAGGCTCGTGGCTTGCCGTGGTGGGACGCCACTGGAATCTCGACCGGCCAAACCCGCGCTAGCTCGGGGCGACATGTACGTGTCGTGAACCGCAGGCAGAGTGCAGGTATGACCTTTACCACCACACCTACCTCGAGCTCGGTGAGTGGGGAGTACCGGACGATGGGCGAGCCCGTCGACGAGACGACCCTGGTGAACCGCGCGTTATTGCCTCGGGTCGGTCTCGGCGTCGACGTTCTGACCCCGCGTCAGGAAGAGCGCGACGGCCAGCACCAGGATGACAACGGCGTTGGTTCCGAGCTCGAACAGGGACTGTGATATGGACGGAGAGGCCCCGGCGCCTCCCGTCTGCGAGAAGGTGAGACGCGTTGACACGGCGAGAATGTCCCTCACGGCGGCGATGATGCCGATGACGAGGAATGGTCGGAAAGGAAAACCCCAGCCCTCGAGATGGGTGAGGACGGTGCGCATGATGTCAACGAGGATGATCACGACCAGCACGCCATCGACAGCGCTGATCAGCGCCTGGGTGTACGACTCCGGCGACGTGAAGAAGTCGATGAAGCTCCGGACCAGCACCACCGCTGCCAGCACGAGCAGCACGATCGCGACGCCGTACTGAACCAGGTCTATCAGGATGCGAAGTGGGGTGCCACGGCGTATTTCCGGCCACGAGAACATGCCCCCGCCGCCACCCTGTTCGTGCGCGTCCGGCGGCTTCGTGTGTTGGGACGCGGCCGGTTCGTCAGGCATCGTGTGCCGGTCAGTGTAGGGCGGCATCGCCGCGAGCACCACCATGTCGACCAGGAGCGCTTGGCGAGCATGAAGGTTGGTTCACGAACACCGAGCACAAAGAAAGACACGTCCCGGCGTTCGGAACGTGTCTTTCGATCAGGATGTTGGTGGGGGAACCTACCCCTCAGTAGTAGTGGCGCCGGCCACCCACCGCGTGCCCGGCCATTCCGAGCAGCTCGAGCACGACCCCGAGGACGATGAGAATAACGCCGATGGTCACCAGGACTGGGATCGCTGCCAGCAATCCGATGATGAGCAAGATGATGCCGAGAACGATCATGCCATCGCCTCCGTGTATTGCGAATTTCAGGGTGTTTTGTTGGCGATCGATGCGACGTCCGCCCCTAGATCGGACGATCGTCGATGGTGGTTGTGGTGGTTCCGTTGCGCCTCACATAGCCCGGGCCGCCCCAGGACGACCAGAAGATCAACGAAAGGACGATGCCCAGCGCTCCGACCCCCATCAGGATGTACCCGATGGTGTGAAGGTCGACTCCACTGGTGGTCACGTGAATCGCGAAAGCCAGGACGGCTCCCACGGCCAACAGGAAGATGCCTACTCCGAGGCCCATGGCTGCTACCTCCTTAGTTCGCTGTCTGCCCCGTCCCAGATACTTGTCAGCGACCTTATAGCTGATGTTGATAACAAGGCTATCACATATGATCCGAAAAGGGTGAACTAGTGTGAATCGCCGGTTCGTCCAAGGCCGGCGCGCCATCTCCCAAACGTGCTCTAGCGACGGTTCTGATACCGTAACGTCCAGGAAATCTGCTAGTTAAACTAACAGATTTAGATGCTTCCGAGTGCTCAAAACGCACCCGTGGGCAGATGGACCAAGTACGCACGCGGGGTTTCGGCGTATGTCGGCTGCGAGCGCCCAGGCCCAGACCGGCCTACCGGCTCGAACTCAACGAGTGGCTTCTGCCGCACTGGCGAGCACACTCGCCCTCGCCGCGTGCGGAGCAGTGTCGTCAGCGCCGACCGGCGCCTCGCCTCAGCCCGTATCGAGTCGCCTCCGCACGGTGCTCGCCTCGGCCTGGGCCGGATACAAGCAGGTCTTCATTCAGCCCGACGGGCGGGTCGTGGACCCGACGCGAGGTGGCGTCACCACCTCCGAAGGACAGGGCTATGCGCTGCTCCGAGCGGTGTGGATGGGCGATCAGACGACCTTCGACACCGTCTGGCGCTGGACCGCCACCCACCTCGAACTGGGTGGGGATGCGCCCTTCGCATCGCTGTGGAGCGATGGCCGGGTGGTCGACGCCGACTCGGCAAGTGACGCCGACTCGGACATTGCGCTCGCGCTCTTCTACGCGACGAGACGCTTCGGTGAGGCGCAACTGCGCCGCCAGGCACTGACCGCTCTCAGCGCCATCTGGCGGGACGACGTCGTTTCGATCAATGGCATGAACGTCCTGACGGGAGGCAACTGGGCAACCCGGCAGCAGACGCCGGGACCGGTCACCAACCCCTCGTACTTCGCCCCATATGCGTACCGAACCTTCGCCGCCGAGGATGCGAGCCGTCCCTGGTCGTCCCTCATCGACAGCTCATACACCTTGCTCGACGAATGCAGCAGCGCCGTGCTCGACGGAACCGCGGCCGTGGGGCTCCCTCCCAACTGGTGCGCCATCTCGCGAGCCACCGGTCATATCGTGTCGTTCCCCTCGATCGCGAATGCCGACGACTACGGCTACGACGCGTTCCGCGTGATGTGGCGCGTGGCGCTGGATGCAACGTGGAATGACGAGCCGCGCGCTCGTGCGTACCTCGAGAAGACGGTGTTCCTGCGCACGCAGTGGAACAACAAGATGCGCCTCGACCCCGTCTACGGCCATGACGGCAGCGTCGTCAGCTCGTATGACGACCCGACACTCCTTGGCGGCGACATCGGCAATTTCCTGGTGACCGACAACGCCGGTGCACAGCAGATCGAACAGGTGCTGCTGGACTCGTTCCATGCAGGCCCTCCCGCCTACTTCGGCGATCCACAGAACTACTTCGAACAGAACTGGGTGTGGTTCGGCCTCGCGCTGGCCGGCGGCATGCTGGTCGACCTCGATCGAGGCAGCGCATGATCCTCGAGAGCGTCATCTTCTTCGCGCTGCTGCTCGCGACCACGCTCGTGATCGCGCTGCTGCCGCCCACGATGACCGCGCGCGCATGGCTCGGGATACCGTTCTGCGCGGTCGCTCTCGCGGGTGCGGGAGCGGCATTCCTCTCGATCGAGCATGACGAGACCGGCATGATCATCCTGGGGATCGCAGCGATCGTCCTTGTCTGCATCATGCGCATCATCCAGCCGCGCGGAGCTTTGTCGGCGCGCAGCTCTTCGTTGCCGTCACCACGGCGGCGATCTGCTACCTCGCCTATGCGACGCTCCAGACCTTCTTTGGCGGCCTGCCAATCGTCGCGCTACTCGCCTCGATCATCCTGCTCATCCTCGAGATCCTCGCGCTCGGTCTCTCGGTGTCTTTCACGTTCGAGATCTGCGACGTGCTGTCGCGACGGACGCGGCAGCGGGCCATTCCCGCACTGACGCGAGAACCGTGGGTCGCGCTCCAGGTCCCGACGTACAACGAACCGGTCGAGGTCGTGCAACCCACGCTCGAGTCGCTGGCGCAGATCGACTATCCACATCTGCTCGTCCAGGTCGTCGACAACAACACCACCGACCCCGCGCTCTGGAAACCTATCGAGGAGCTCTGTGCGCAGCTGGGGCCGCGTTTCCTCTTTGTCCATCTCGAGAACTGGCCGGGATTCAAGGCTGGGGCGCTCAACGAGGCCACGCCGCGGCTTCCCGAGGAGGTCGAGATCCTCGGCATCGTGGACGCCGACTACCAGGTCCACCCGGAGTGGTTGCGCAATACGATCGGCTATTTCGACGATCCATCGGTCGCGTTCATGCAGACGTCCCAGCACTATCGCGAGTGGCGTGACAACCCGTACCTGCGCGGTCTCTTCTACAGCTTCCGGTATTTCTTCGACATCACGCTGATCGCGCGCAGCCACCGCAACGCGATCATCTTCTGCGGAACCATGGGGCTGATCCGGCGTTCGGCGTTCAACCAGATCGGCGGTTGGAACGAGGAGTGCATCACCGAGGATGCGGAGGCATCGCTGCGCATGCTCGGCGCCGGATATCGCGGCGTATACGACGCGGCGGCATACGGCGAAGGGTTGATGCCGCTCGATTTCGACGGCCTCAAGAAGCAACGTTTCCGGTGGGCTCTCGGCGGCATCCAGATTCTCAAGTTCCACTGGCGAGAGATGGTGCCGTTCGCAAAGCACCGAATGCGGTTGACCTTCGCGCAGCGCATCCACTACCTGCTCGGCAGCGTCCAGTGGTTCGCCGAGGTGCTCACCGCCACCTTCACCGTGCTGCTGCTCGCGACGGCGCTCGCCACCTCGCTGCATGAGAAGCTCCCGGTTCGCCAGCTCACGGGCGCCGTCCTCGCGGTGCCGGTCGCCTTTGCAGGCACGGGTGTGCTGCGTGCGGTCTGGGCGCTGCGGCGTGCGTGCGGGGCGAGCACGCGGGACGCCTTCTACGCGCTGCGCGTGTGGTTCGCGCTGTCCTGGGTGGTCACGCTCGCGTGCGTGCGTGGCCTCGTGCAGAAGCATGCTGACTTTCTCCGCACCGCCAAGAGCAAGGAGGGCCGCTCACTCCTCAGCGCGCTCCGTGCCTCGCGAGCGGAGAGCGTGCTGATGGTTGCTGCTGTCGCCGGCGCGGGCGCGATGCTGGTGCGCTCGCCGGGCATCGCAACCGGCGTGCTGGCGGCGCTGCTCCTGTTCGAGGCCTTCGTCTATTCCAACGCTCCCTGGGCGAGCCTCGCCGCGGAAGGCATCATCCTCACACCGGAGCGGCGCGCGTATGCCCGCTCGCCGCAGAACACCGGGGATCGGCCGCCACGCAAACGAGCACTCGTTGCTCCGCTTGCTGCGGTAGGAGTCGCCGCGACGGCTGCCGTGGTCGCGCTGGTCATCGCGGCACCGAGCCAGAACGCGCCGTTCGGCGGTCCGCAGGCGGATCTCCCCCGCATCGGCAACGTCGTCAAGATCGGACCGGTCCCCAAGGTGACGCAGTCGCCGTCGGCCAGCCCATCCCCGAGCCCAGGGACGTCCCCATCGCCATCGCCGAGTGCGTCGGCCCAACCTTCGCCAACGCCGTCGGCGTCACCCACCGCGTCGCCGGCACCGTCGGCAACCCCTTCGCCGACTGCTGCTCCCACACCCACACCGATACCAACCCCGACATGAGCCCCAGGGCCGTGACGTCCCAGCCGCACTAACCAGGACTGCGGCCGTCGATCAATCTTCGCGGACACTGCGCCGCCACGCGTCGCCGAGCAGATCCTCGAACAGGCCTGGGCTGACATGCGCCAAGTCGACCCGCACGCCGCGGAGTCGCTTGCCCCACCACAGCTCCTCGCAGCCTGGATCGATGCCCACAGCAGCGTGCGTCGCAACGTCATCGAGCATGACGTTGAAATGCTGCGGGCCGGGCTGCGTAGCGAAAATCTTGCCGGCCACCCGAAACGATGGGAATCCGTGGTGATCCTGCTCGATGGCTTCGGGCAAAGCCAGCGCGATCTGCCGGGCTCGTGCAGGCGTCACCGCGGTCCTCGCCATGCGGGATCACCGCTGCTACGGGAGCCGGACGGTACCGGTCAGGTACGCATCGCAGCTGCGCGCAGCCGCGCGGCCATCGGCAATCGCCCAGACGATCAGCGACGCGCCGCGCACCGCATCGCCGGCCGCGAAAACACCGGGCGTGCCGCATGCGAAGGCCGCATCGACGGCAATGTTGCCACCGCGGTCGAACGTGATCGGCAGCTCATCGAGCAACGCGGAGCGCGTGGCTCCGTCGTACCCGATGGCGATGAGAACGAGGTCGGCATCGAGGTGCACCATGTCGTTGGAAACGGGGACGAACGCGCGCGTGCCCCGCTCGCGACGCGCCTCCACGCGGACCGCTCTAACACTGCGCACGTCACCGCCGTCACCCTCGAAGCCCGTGACCATGAGCCCGAATTCTCGCGAGCCTCCTTCATCGTGCGCGGGGTACGTGCGCAGAATCAGCGGCCATTGCGGCCACGGGTTTTCGTCCGGCCGCACATCCGGGGGTTGCGCGTAGATATAGAGCTGTTGCACCTCGCTGCACTGCTCGCGGATCACATTGCCCAGGCAGTCGGCACCGGTATCGCCGCCGCCGATGATGATCACCTTGCGTCCACGCGCGGAGATCTCGGGCTCTGCGCTGATGCGTTCACCGGCCACCCTGCGGTTCTGCTGCACGAGGTAGTCCATCGCGAAATGAATCCCGCGCAGCTGACGGCCGGGGACCGCAGTGTCGCGCGGCCGGTCGGCGCCCACCCCGAGCACCACCGCGTCGAATCGCTCGCGGAGCTGCGCGGTGCTCACGTCGACGCCGATCTCGTAGCCGGTCTCGAAGGTGATGCCCTCAGCTTCGAGCAGGTCGATGCGCCGGTCGATGACCCACTTCTCCATCTTGAAATCAGGGATCCCATAGCGAAGCAGGCCACCCAGGCGGTCCGAGCGCTCGAACACGGTCACGCGGTGCCCGGCGCGGTTGAGTTGCTGAGCCGCCGCGAGCCCCGCCGGCCCAGAACCGACAACCGCGACGCGACGCCCGGTTCGGTGCGCCGGCGGCTCCGCGCGGATCCAGCCTTCCTCGAATGCGCGGTCGATGATGGATTGCTCGATCTGTTTGATCGCCACCGGGTCGTCATTGATCGCGAGCACGCACGCGGGCTCGCATGGAGCGGGACAGAGCCGCCCGGTGAACTCCGGAAAGTTGTTGGTTGCGTGCAGCCGTTCGACGGCGCCTTTCCAGTCGTCGCGAGCGACGAGGTCGTTCCACTCGGGGATGAGATTGCCGAGCGGACACCCCTGATGACAGAACGCAACACCGCAGTCCATGCACCGTGATCCCTGCTCGCGCAGCATCTGGACCGGCAGTGGGAGATACACCTCGCGGTAGTCGGCGATGCGTTCGGCCACCGGCCGTTTCTGAGCGGTGTGGCGCGTGTGTTCGAGGAACCCGGTTCTTGCACTCATCAGCTCACCAGCTCGAGCTGTGCACGGAGCGCACGCCGGTACTCCTCGGGCATCACTTTCACAAAGCGCTCGCGCTCCCGAGTCCATTGACGCAACAGTCGCTTCGCCACGGCACTGCCGGTGAGGACAGCGTGGCGCTCGAGCAGCCCGCGAACAAGCTCATGGTCGTCCACACCGAGCTGCTCGAGCGCCACCGATGCCCGATTGCAGCGCGCCGCGAACGTCCGCTCTTCGTCGAGCACATAGGCAACGCCGCCGCTCATCCCGGCCGCGAAGTTGCGACCGGTCGCTCCAAGCACGACGACGGTTCCGCCGGTCATGTACTCGCAGCCGTGGTCACCGACACCCTCGACCACGGCGACGGCACCGGAATTGCGCACGCAGAAGCGCTCGCCGGCGACGCCCCGGATGAACGCCTCGCCGGCGGTCGCGCCGTAGAGCGCGACGTTGCCGATGATGATGTTCTCCTCGGCGCGCCGGGTCGCCGCCGCGGGCGGCGTGATCACCAGGCGACCACCCGAGAGTCCCTTGCCCACATAGTCGTTCGCCTCGCCGTGGAGCGTGAGCGTCACCCCGCTCGCCAGCCACGCGCCGAACGACTGCCCCGCCGCACCGTCCAGCGTGACGTCGATGCTGCCGTCAGGAAGACCGGCAGCCCCGTGGCGCCGGGCGATCTCGCCACTGAGCATCGCGCCCACGCAACGATGGACGTTGCGCACCGGGATGCGCAGACGAACGGACTCGCCGCCTTCGAGCGCATTGCCACAGCGCGCCAGGATCTCGTTGTCGAGCATGTCACCGAGATCGGCGGTCTGCCGCCTGCTGTGCCGCCGGTCCTCCGGAGTGTCGACATCGGGAACCATGAGGAGCGGCGTGAGGTCGAGCCCGCGCGCCTTCCAGTGTCCCACGGCGGGATTGGCCTCGATGAGATCGACTCGACCGATCATGTCGTCGAACCGCCGGAAGCCGAGCCGCGACATCCAGCGGCGCACGTCCTCGGCGAGGAAGAGCATGAAGGCGACCACGTGCTCCGGACGGCCGGTGAACCTCGAACGCAGCACCGGGTCCTGCGTCGCGATCCCGACCGGGCAGGTGTTGAGGTGGCAGACGCGCATCATCACGCAACCCGCGGCGATGAGCGGCGCGGTTGCGAACGCGAACTCGTCGGCGCCGAGCAGCGCGCCGACCACCACGTCGCGGCCCGTCTTCATCTGTCCGTCCGCGAGCAGCGTCACGCGGCTGCGCAAGCGCTGTCTGGTGAGCACCTGCTGCGCCTCGGCGAGTCCAAGCTCCCACGGGACCCCCGCGTGCTTGATCGCAGTGAGCGGTGAAGCACCGGTGCCGCCCTCGTAGCCGGCGATCACGATGTGATCGGCGCGTGCCTTGGCAACTCCCGCTGCCACCGTGCCGACGCCTGCCTCGGCGACGAGCTTGACGCTGATCCGCGCATCGGGATTCACGCTGCGCAGGTCCCAGATCAGCTGCGCGAGGTCCTCGATCGAGTAGATGTCGTGGTGCGGCGGCGGTGAGATGAGCCCGACACCCGGCGTCGAATGCCGCAACCGCGCGATTGCCTCGTCCACCTTGGCGCCGGGCAGCTGACCGCCCTCGCCCGGCTTGGCGCCCTGGGCGATCTTGATCTGCAACTCATCCGCATTGACGAGGTAGTGCGCAGTGACGCCGAAGCGTGCAGACGCCACCTGCTTGATCGCGCTGCGGCGCCAGTCGCCATTGGCATCCGGTTCATAGCGCGAGGAATCCTCCCCGCCCTCGCCGGTATTCGACCGCGCTCCGATGCGGTTCATCGCGATTGCGAGGAGCTCGTGCACCTCCTTGCTCAGCGACCCGTGCGACATCCCGCCGGTGGAGAAGCGGCGCACGATGTCGAGCGCAGGTTCGACCTCATCGAGCGGCACCGGCGCCGACGCTTCGCGCAACCCGAAGAGACCACGAAGATTCTTGAGGCGGCGCGACTCGTCATCGGCGAGCGCCACATAGCGCTGGAATGCGGGCTCGTCATTGGACTTGACCGCGTGCTGGAGCGCGCCGATGACTTCGGGGTTCCACTGATGATGCTCACCCTCGCGACGCCAGCGATACTCGCCGCGGTCCTCCAGTGTTGGCGGGACGATCCGCACGTCCGGGAACGCACGCTGGTGGCGCGCCATCGCCTCGGTGGCGATGACGTCGATCCCGATGCCGCCGATCCGCGACGGCGTGTTGGGGAAGTAGCGATCGACGACAGTCCGGTCGATGCCCAGACACTCGAAGATCTGCGCGCTGCAGTACGACTGGATCGTGGAGATGCCCATGCGCGCGATGGTCTTGCGCAGCCCTTTCACGAGCGCCTGGACGTAGAGTTCCTCGGCGCGTACGGCATCCACCGTCGGCGACAGCAGGTCGCGTCGCGCGATGTCGGCGATCGACTCGAAGGCGAGGTACGGGTTGACGGCCTCCGCGCCGTAGCCGATCAGCAGTGCGAGGTGCATGACCTCGCGCGCCTCGCCGGTCTCGATGACGAGGCCCACGCCGGTGCGTGTCTGCTCGCGGACCAGGTGGTGATGGACCGCCGCGGTGGCGAGCAGCGATGGGATGGGCACGTGCGAGGCGTCGATATGGCGGTCGCTGAGGATGAGGACCGTGGCGCCGGCCTCGATCTCCTTCGATGCGAGCCGGCAGATGCGCTCGAGCCCGGCGATCAGCCCCGCTGCACCCGCGTCGCGGTGAAAGACCATCGAGATGGTCTCCGCCGGGAATTGGCGCTGGGTGACATGCCTGAGCTTCTCGAGGTCGTGGTTGGTGAGCACGGGATGCGGCATCTCCAGCCGCTTGGCCTGCGATGGGCCCTGTTCGAGCAGGTTCCCGCCGGCACCGAGCGTGGTCACCAGCGACATCACCGCCTGCTCGCGAATGGGGTCGATCGGCGGGTTGGTCACCTGCGCGAAGAGCTGCTTGAAGTAGTTGAAGAGCGGCAGCGGCCGGTCGCTGAGGACCGCAATCGGGGTGTCGTTGCCCATCGACCCCACCGCTTCCTCGCCGGTCTCGCCCATCGGCAGGAGCAGCATCTCGACGTCCTCGACGCTGTAGCCGAAGGCCTGCTGACGCACCAGGAGCGTGCCCGGATCCGGCGCCGGCACGTGGTCCGGGGAATCGAGCTCGTCGAGATGCACGGTGCCCGCGCGAATCCACTCGCTGTACGGCTGTGCCGAGCTGAGCGTGCTCTTGACGGCTGCGTCATCGAGGATGCGGCCTGCTGCGGTATCGACGAGCAGGAGCCGGCCGGGCTCGAGACGCCACTTCCTGGCGATGCGCTCCTCGGGGAGATCGAGCACGCCGGCCTCCGAGGCCATGACGACGAGACCGTCCTCGGTCACCAGGTATCGCGCAGGGCGCAGACCGTTGCGATCCAGCGTCGCCCCGATGACGCGCCCGTCGGTGAAGGCGATCGCCGCCGGTCCGTCCCAGGGTTCCAGCAGCGAGCTGTGAAACTCGTAGAAGGCACGGCGCTCGTCGTTCATGAGTGGGTTGTGGTGCCAAGCCTCGGGGATCATCATCATCACCGCGTGCTCGATCGACCGGCCAGTCATCGCGAGCAGCTCCAGCGCGTTGTCGAACTGCGACGAGTCGGAACCCGATTCGTCCAGCACCGGCATCAGCTTTGCGATGTCATCCCCGAAGTGAGGGCTGCGAAACTTCGACTGCCGTGCGCGCATCCAGTTGACGTTGCCGCGGAGCGTGTTGATCTCGCCGTTGTGCGCCGACATCCGGAAGGGCTGCGCGAGGTCCCAACGGGGCAGGACATTGGTGGAGAAACGCGCGTGCACCAGGGCCAGCATCGACGACATCCGTTCGTCGAGCAGATCCGGGTAGAAGCCCGCGAGCTGAGCCGCGGTGAGCATCCCCTTGTAGATGATGGTGCGGCTCGAGAAGCTGGCCCAGTGGAAGCGATCACGACCGATCCCCGCCGCGAGCGCGTCGCGCTCGATGATCCGGCGGAGCACCAGCAGGCGTCCCTCGAGCGCCGCTCCGTCAAGCCCGATGGCGGCGACAAACAGCTGGCGCAGCACGGGCAACGCCATGCGCGCCGATCGTCCAACCTCTACGGCGGCCACCGGCACATCGCGCCAGCCCAGAACACGCAAGCCCTCGGCGCTGCACGCGCGGAGCGAGATCGCCTCGCACTGCTCCCGCTCCTGCGGATCCTGGGGAAGCATCGCCATGCCGACGCCGTATGTCCCGGGCGCCGGCAGGCGCACCCCGGAGACTTCGCGCATAAATGTATCGGGCAGCTGCAGCAGTATCCCGGCGCCGTCACCGCTGTCCGGCTCGGCACCCGACGCGCCCCGGTGGCCCAGGTTGACGAGCGCCTGGATCCCCTGTTCGACGACGGCGTGCGCAGGACCTCCGGCGATCCGCGCAACGAACGCGACCCCGCAAGCGTCGTGCTCCAGGGCGGCGTCAGACAGACCTCGATTCGGGGGCTGCTCGCCGAGCTGGGGGCCGATACGTGCGTAGCCTGACACGCCCGGGGCCGCCAGATCAAGTTGGGCCATCCGCGCGCCGGGCGTGTGCTACGGTTACCGCAATGGCAACAACTGCGCGTCGATACTTTGGCCCGCCAGCCGTAAGGCTGCCGGGGGTCTTCTAACCCAACGCGCAGTCGTTACCAGGGCTGGTTCATCAGAGATGGGTCAGCCCCGGATCCCGTGTGGTGGCCCATCACCACACGGAGGTGCCATACAGTGACCATCGAGCCGCTGCTCATCAGCGCGACCCGACAACACGAAACACGCCGCGTCAGCATCGGCGCCGTCGAGGTCGGCGGCGACACCGTGCCCGTCATCGCCGGACCCTGCGCGGTTGAGGCCGGATACGTCGAGCATGCGATCGCAGCGCATCGCGCCGGCGCGTCAGTCCTGCGCGGGTGTGTCCTCAAGCCACGCACGCGACCCGGATCGTTCCAGGGGCTGGGGCACGCGGGATTGCCACTGCTCGACGAAGCGAGACGGGTCACCGGATTGCCCGTGATCGCAGAACCCCTCGCCGCGGAAGACATCGTGGTGCTGCGCGACCACGTCGACGCGCTTCTCATCGGCGCACGCTCCATGCACAACACGCCACTGCTCCGCGCCGCGGGCCAGAGCGGTATGACGGTGATCCTGAAACGCGGCATGTCGGCCACGTACGACGAATGGCTCGCCGCTGCCGATTACATCATCACGGAAGGCAATCGGCAGGTCGTCCTCTGCGAGCGCGGCATTCGGACGTTCGAGACCGCCACGCGAAACACCCTTGACGTGAGCGCGATCGCCGTGCTTCGAGATATGACCGACCTTCCGATCGCGGTCGATCCGAGCCACGCGGCGGGCAATGCGCGCTGGGTCCCCTCACTCGCGGTGGCGGCGCTGGCCGCCGGCGCTGATGCGCTGCTCGTCGAGTGCCATCCGGATCCGCCGTCGTCGTTGTGTGACGCGGCACAGGCGATCACCCCGCAGGTGCTGAGCCGGATCGTGCAGACGTCACTGTCGCTGTGCGCGATGACGCGACCCGCGGTGGTGGGTTCGGTCGCCGGGTGCCGAACGATGATCGACACCATCGACGATGCGGTGTTCCACATGCTCGAGTACCGCGCGGCGCTGGTGGATGCAGTGCAGCGGCAGAAGTTGGAAGCGACGCTCCCGGTGCGAGATCGCGAGCGAGAGCACGAGATCGTCGACCGGCTGTCCCGTCGTGCCCCTCGCCTCGGCGAGCAGCGTGTGGACCGGCTCGTCCACGCGATCATCGACGAGTGCCTCGACGCGGCGCCCGCCTCGTCCGAAGCGGCCGTCGCGTGACCGCTTGACCCTGCACCGGGCGGCTGGCTGACGGTCATACTCGAGAGCACCAGCGGCTCGGGGAGGATCGCCGCTTGAGGGTGAGACATCCATGACAAACGCAACCCCGATTTCGGAGCGCACGCTGGTCGAGCTGTTTCGCCGTCAGGCCGGCACACGCGCCGGAAAGCCTGCGATGTTCCATCGCGACCGCGATCGCTGGGCGCCGATCACCTGGGACACATACGCTGAGCACGCGCGGGCGCTGGCGGCTTTCCTCATCAGCGCTGGCCTGGACGAGGAAGCCCACGTGGCCATCTGGTCATTCAACCGGCCGGAATTTCTCATAACCAGCAGCGCAACGATGCTGGCCCGCGCCTGCACGGCGCCGCTCTACCAGACCTTGAGCGCGTCCGAAGCGGCCTACGTTCTCGGACACTCGGACGCTCCGATCGCGGTGGTGGAGAACGAAGAGCTCCTCTCGCGAGCGCTCACGGTGCGGGACCGGCTCCCGGCGCTGCGGTGCATCGTGCTCATGGAAGGGGCAGCTCCCGCCGCGGAATCGGCGTTCGTGGTGTCGTGGGCTGACGCATTACAGCGAGGTCACGATGCCCTGCCGCAGCTTTCGGATGAGCTGGACCGCCGGGGCGAGGCGGTGCAACCGGGGGACGTGGCGACACTTGTGTACACGAGCGGCACGACGGGACCGCCCAAAGCGGTGATGGCGACTCACGGCAACCTCATCGCGGCCATCAACGCGCTGGGACCGATCGTCAATCTGTCGTCGGATGATCGTGTGCTGAGCTACCTCCCACTCGCGCACATCCTCGAACGCCTCAACAGTGAAGTGCGCCTCGACTGCGCAGGAAATGCGCTCTGGTTCGCCGCATCCATCGCCGAGATGCCGGCGGAGGTGCGTGACCTTCGACCGACGTGCTTTGTGGGTGTGCCGCGTGTCTGGGAGAAGATGGCTGCGTCGATCAACGCTGCGATCGATTCGCTGCCGAGGATGCGGCGCAGCCTTGCACGCTGGGCGATCGCAGCGGGCGAGGTGACTGTCGACCGCACGCAGCGGGGCGAGTCCTTGACCGCCACGCAGCGCCTGCGCCATCGGATTGCCAACCGTCTGGTGCTCAGCAAGATCCGTGCCGAGACGGGTCTCGACCAGGCGCATACGCTCATCACCGGTGCGGCCCCGATCTCCGTGCAGGTGCTGCGTTTCTTCCACGCCATTGGCCTCGAGGTCCTCGAGGGCTACGGCATGAGCGAGAACATGACCGTGACCACCGTCAACCGCCGCGGCCACGCGCGCCTTGGGACCGTTGGACAGGTCGTCCCGGGCGTGGAGCTGCGAATCGCCGATGACGGCGAGATCCTGATGCGGGGCGACGTTGTCTTTGCCGGCTACTACAAGGACCCGGCAGCGACTGCGGAGACGGTTGTCGACGGCTGGTTGCACACCGGCGACATCGGAGAGCTCGACGCCGATGGATACCTGCGGATCACCGACCGCAAGAAGGACCTGATCATCACCGCCGGCGGGAAGAACGTTGCGCCGTCGAACATCGAGGATGCGTTGCGCAGCGAGCTGATCGCCAACCCCGTCGTCATCGGCGACCGGCGCCCGTACATCGCCGCGTTGCTCACACTCGATGCGTCAGCACTCGATACCTTCGCTCGCAGACGTGGCCTCCCGACAGATCGCGACGGACTGCTGCGACATCCCGCGCTCCTCGACGAGATCCAGCGACGCGTCGACTCGGTCAACCACAACCTCGCCAATGTCGAGCGCGTGCGGAGGTGGCTGCTGCTGCCGGGGGAATTCGCTGTTGGCGTCGAGCTGACTCCAACCTTCAAGGTGCGCCGGAAGGTTGTCGCCGAACATTTCGCAGCCGAGATCGAGAGCCTCTACGCGAAACGGACCGACGGAGACCGATCAGGCGGTGATGCCTAGCCGGTCGAAGCCTCTCTGCGCTCGAGGACGCCGCGAATGAACGCAGCTTGCCCGGTGTGGGTCACGTCGTCGTGGATGACGCTTACCAGCCGGACGCCCAGGGTCACCGGCGGGTCCCAGCGCTCATCGACGATGCGATCGAGGTCGGCGTCGGTCAGACCGGCGATGTACGCGAGGGTCACGGCGTGGACCGCGTCGTAGTAGGCCGCAAGCGGCTCGGCGTCGACGACGACGGACGCAACCTGATCCGAGCTGTGCCCGTAGCCGTGGTCCGCCGGATCGAGCGGCAACCCGAATCGATCGGCCCAGCCGGCTGACGTCCACACCTGCTCGGTCCCGGCGACCCCTGCGACGTGGTCGTCCTGAATCCGCGTCAGATGCCAGATGAGCCACCCGATCGAGTTCGCCTCGCTGTCGAGGCGTACGGCGAGCTGCTCGCGGCTGAGCCCGTCGAGCACACGATGGACGACGTCGCGGATGCGCGCGAACGCATCAGTCAGCACTTCGGCGCTGGTCATCGGTTGCCTCCTCTGCCGCGGACCGTTCCTCCATCATGAGGGTATGACTGATCATCCCGAAGACCTGCCCTGGAACGACACCCCCGCCGACTCGGACGCACCTTTGGGGAGTGGTGAGCCTGATCCGGCAGAGGTGACCGGCGACGAGGACGATCCCGCGCTCCACGACGCCTCGCTCGCAGGACGGCTGCACGATGTCGATGAATACCGTCGTGACACGCTCGACGAGCGCCTCAGCGAAGAGGAGCCCGACGGGGCGGAGTTGTCGCAGAAGCCGGAGGCCGGTGACCTCCAGGCACCCGAGGCGGGCGACGACGACATCGCGGTGACGCGCAGTGAACGGGACGCGTGGGAATCCCCGGAGGATGACGACGACGAATCCGCCGAGGAAGCCGCAGTGCACGTCATCCCCTAACTAAGCTTGGCCGATGGCGACCGCAAGTCCGAGCCCGAGGAGAGCGCCCACGCCGGGAGGTCCGCAGGCGCCGGGCACCGTCGGCTACAACCCGATGCGCTGGCGGCGCTTCTGGCTGCTCATCTTCGGTCTGCTCCTCCTCAACATCGTCGTCACGAGCATCATCCAGGCCGCCAGCACGCCGGCTTCGGTGACCATTCCGTACAACCTCTTCCTTGACGAGGTCAATGCGGGCAACGTCATCAACATCACCGCAACCGGCGATTCGATCACCGGGACGACCCGCAGCGCTGTGAGCCCCGGTAGTGGACAGCCCAGCGCCAAGAACTTCTCCACACAGCGTCCGTCGTTCGCCAGCGACAACCTCGAAACCGCGCTGATCAAGAACAACGTCAAGATCCTCGCGGAGCCACCAAACCCTCCCACGCCGCTGTGGGAGGAGCTGCTCCTGTTCTTCGGGCCGACGCTGCTGATCGTTGTCGGCTTGATCTACTTCATGCGCAGGAGCGCCGCAGCGCTTGGTGGCGGCGCGGGCGGCATTCTCGGGCGGTTCGGGCAGAGCGGCGCCCGCCTCTACAACGCCGAGCGACCGGACACGACCTTCGTCGACGTCGCCGGCATCGACGAGGTCAAGGCGGAACTGGTCGAGATCGTCGACTTCCTCAAGAAGCCCGACAAGTACCAGCGCCTCGGCGGCACCATCCCCAAGGGCGTTCTGCTCATCGGGGCGCCGGGAACGGGCAAGACGCTGCTGGCGCGGGCCGTCGCCGGCGAGGCGGGGGTGCCGTTCTTCTCGATCTCCGCGTCGGAGTTCATCGAGGCCATCGTGGGAGTGGGGGCGGCCCGCGTCCGTGACCTCTTTCAGAAGGCGCGCGCCGCCGCGCCGGCGATCGTCTTCATCGACGAGCTCGATGCCATCGGGCGGTCACGGTCGACCGGCGCTCGCCTTGGCGGCAACGAGGAGCAGGAGCAGACCCTCAACCAGATCCTCACCGAGATGGACGGGTTCGACCCGCATACGGGGGTGATCGTTCTCGCTGCGACCAACCGCGCCGATGTGCTCGATGCCGCATTGCTCCGCCCCGGACGCTTCGACCGCCGGGTGACGGTGCCGTTCCCGGACCGGCGCGGCCGTTTGGAGATCCTTCGCATCCACACCAGGCATATTCCGCTCGGGCCGGACGTCAACCTCGACTTGATCGCCTCGCTCTCGGCCGGGATGGTGGGAGCCGACCTGCGCAACCTCGCCAACGAGGCGGCCCTCGCCGCTGCCCGCCGCGATGCCCAAACAGTGTCCCAGGCCGACTTCTCCGATGCGCTCGAGAAGGTGGAGCTCGGATCGGAGCGCAAGCTCTCGCTGACCCAGCTCGATCGCGAGAAGATCGCGTACCACGAGTCCGGGCACGCGCTGCTGGGGTTGCTGCAGCCCGGCGCCGACCCGGTGCGGCGCGTGTCGATCATCCCGCGCGGGCAGTCGCTGGGTGTGACCGTGCAGAGCCCTGTTGACGACCGCTTCAGCTACGGCGAGGACTACCTCCGTGGACGGATCACCGGCGCGCTCGGCGGCAGGGCGGCCGAGGAGCTCGTCTACGGCGTCGTCACGACGGGCGCTGAGAGCGACCTGCGCCAGGTGACGGCCATCGCGCGGCAGATGGTCGTGAAATGGGGCATGAGCCCGAAGGTCGGGGTGCTGAGCCTCGCCGACGACGATGGCCCGGCGCAGCCGCTATCACTGTCGCGCTCGTACAGCGAGGAGACGGCCGCGCTCATCGATGAGGAGGTCAGGCGTATCTGTGAGGAGTGTCTGCGTCAGGCGGTCGCGCTGCTCACCGCCAATCGCGACAAGCTCGATGCGCTGGTCAAGGCGCTGCTCGAGCACGACACGCTCGGCGAGACCGAGATCCTCGCGGTGACCGGGATCGCGGCGCCGGCGACCGCCGTACCGGGCTGAGCTTTCGGTTGCTTACGACCAGTCGCTGCTGTCGCGCGCCTTGGTATTGCGTCGCGCCATGAACGCTGCCGCCTCGGCGCGGCGCGATAGCCCAAGCTTCATCAGGATGTTCGACACATAGTTCTTGACGGTCTTCTCCGCAAGGAAGACCTTCTCGGCGATCTGACGGTTGGTCATCCCCTCCGCAACCAGGTCGAGAATCTTTCGCTCCTGCGGGGTCAGGTCGGCGATGCCGCCATCGACCTGCGCGCCCTCGCCGCGGAGCCGCGCAAGCACTCTCGCGGTCACGCTCGGGTCGAGCAGTGACTCGCCACGCGCAACCTGCCGGACCGCGCCGACCAGGTCGCTGCCGCGAACCTGCTTCAGGACGAAGCCGGCAGCGCCGGCCATGATCGAGCTGAACAGGGCCTCGTCGTCTGAGTGCGCTGTCAGCATCAGGACCTTGGTTTCCGGAAATGCCGAGCGGATTTCGCGGCAGGCCTCGATGCCCGATCGGCCGGGAAGGCGCACGTCCATGACCACGACGTCGGGTCGCGTGGTCTCGACGGCCTTGAGTGCGGCGTCGGCGTCTCCGGCCTCGGCGACGATGGTGATGCCGCCCACACCCTCCAGGATGCTGCTGAGCCCGCGGCGCACGAGCTCATGGTCGTCACACAGCATGATGCGGATCGCAGGCTCTTCGGTCACGTTCTGCACTCTACAGCGTGCTTCCCCGGCATTCGGTCGATCGGCCCGCCGGAGTCGTGACCTTCGCCCCTGTCCACAGGCCGCTCCTGGTCCCACGATGAAACGAACGGCACGCCATGAACACAATGCTTCTCCACGACTTTGCCTACGTCTCCGTCTCCGCGAAGCGGGTCTGCAGTCGCATCCTCGACGAGGACGGTGTCTGGCTTGCCGGCCTGGCTGCCGCTGCCATGACCGAGGGCGACGGTCTCCGCCTCAGGGTTGGACCGCTTGGCGATGTGCCGCTGCTCGGCACGACTGTGAAGGTGCACGTCGGTGAGCCGCTCGAGCGTGACGAGGTGACGGTCGTGCCGCTGACCTGGAAGGCGACGACGGCACCTGGGCTCTTTCCCGTGATGAGCGCCGACCTCGAGATCGCGCCCCTGGACAGGGAGCTGACCCAGCTCACGCTCCGAGGACGGTACACGCCGCCGCTCGGGGCGGTGGGCCGCCGGCTCGACCGGCTCCTGATGCATCGCATCGCGGAGGCGAGTGTTCGCGCGTTCCTGGAGCAGCTCGTGGCCATGCTGAGCGCCGGCGAAACCGCAAGGCTATGATCGCGATTGGATGGCACTCAGTGACAGCCGCGCGGTGCGCCTCCTCGACACAGGGCTCGCGCTGGCTTCGGAGCTGTCCCTGCCGGCGCTGCTCCAGAGCATCGTCGATCTCGCGGTCGAGCTGACCGACGCCTGCTACGGCGCGGTCGGCGTGCTGTCGTCGAATGGTGTCGACCTCAGCGACTTCATCACGAGTGGACTCGACGAAGACGAGCGAGCCGCCATCGGCGCGCTCCCTCAAGGCAAAGGGATCCTCGGCCTGCTGATCCGTGAGCCTGCGCCGCTTCGCATCCACGCCATTGCCGACGATCCGCACTCCACCGGCTTTCCACCGAACCATCCGCCGATGCGCTCATTCCTCGGCGCACCGATCCGCGCGCACGGCCGCGTCTTCGGCAATATCTATCTCACCGACAAGCGGGATGCTCCCGAGTTCACCGCTGACGACGAGGGCGCGCTTGTCATCCTCGCGACTCAAGCGGGTGTCGCCATCGCGAACGCACAGCTCTATGCGGAGCTGCAGCAACGCGAGCGCTGGTTGGATTCCGTCCGTGAGGTGGCCACGACGCTGCTCGCCGGCGACACGGCCCGAAACACCCTCCAGCTCGTGGTGCGCCACGCTCGCGAGCTTGGCAACGCGGACATGGCAACCATCAGTGTTCCGCAAGGTGAGGGCCTGCGCATTATCGTCGCCGACGGAACGGGTGCGGACGAACTCCTCGACATCGAGGTGCCCCTTGCAGGTTCGCTGTCTGCGGAGGTGATTCGCACCGAGCGCACGTTGGCCGTGGCGGATGCGAGTCACTCCACGCTGACGCAGCCCATGGTCAGCATCGCCGGAGTGGGGCCGATGATCCTGGTGCCGCTCGCGCTCCGGACGAGCGCCGCCGGCGTTCTGGCCGTCGGACGTCTGGCGGGGCGGCCCGGTTTCGGAGCGCCGGACGTCCCGCTCCTGGAGAGTTTTGCGGAACAGGCAAGCCTGGCGCTCGAATACGCCCGAGCGGTCTCGGAGATATCGCGTCTCGAGATGATCGAGGATCGCGAGCGAATCGCGCGCGATCTGCACGACGGAGTCATCCAGTCGTTGTTCGCGGTGGGCATCGGACTCCAGGGAACCGCCGCGGTCATCGGGGATCCGCGTCTTGCCGATCGTATTCAACAGTTCGTCACCGAGATCGACCGCGTCATCGGCGATGTGCGCAGCTACATCTTCGGCCTGCGACCAAGTGTGCTCAGCGCCGGCAACCTCACGAACACCATCGAGCAGCTGGCGCACGAAGTCGAGGAGCGAACGGGTGTCACCGTAATCGTCGAGATCGATGTCTCACTGGAGGGACCGCTGGCCGAAGGCGCAGCGCAGATCGTGCATATCGTTCGCGAAGCGCTCTCCAACATGGGACGTCATGCGGAGGCGACCACGTGCCGCGTCTCGATCCTTCGCGACGCGTCGTCGGCTGTCGTTGAGATCGACGACGACGGCCGGGGGTTCGACACAGAGTCCGCGTCGCGCGGCATGGGAATGGCCAACCTTGCTGAGCGCGCCGAGGCAATCGGGGGAACGTTCGAAGTCGTTTCGCACCCTGGCACCGGCACCACCATCCGCGTGCGGATCCCCCTTTGAGCGACGCGACTCCATCCGCCTATCCATCGGCCTGGGCTGTCGACGCCGTCATCGCCGATGGCGGCACCGTGCACGTACGACCGATCAGACCCGGTGACGCGACGGCGCATCGGGCGTTCTTCGCGGCCCAGTCCGAACAGAGCGTCTACTTCCGATTCTTCGGGGCCCGATCGGCGTTGACCGATCGCGAGGTCACGCACTTCACGACAGTCGATTACCAGGAGCGCATGGCGTTTGTCGCGTTGCTGCGCGACGAAATCATCGCCGTCGGTCGCTATGAGCATCTCGCCGGGGGAGACGAAGCCGAGGTCGCGTTCGCGGTTGCCGATGCGCACCAGGGACGGGGGCTGGCCACGCTGCTGCTTGAATATCTCGCGACCTACGCCGCAACCCAGGGCATCACCCGATTCAGCGCAGACACACTCATCGACAACCGGCGGATGCTCGAGGTCTTTCACGCGGCAGGCTTCCGGCAGGAGAGCCGATCCATCGAGTACGGCGTCGTGCATCTCGCGTTCGACATCGAGCCGACCGGCGAATCGCTCGCGGCCAGCGAACGCCGTGCGTGGACAGCCGGTGTGCACAGCATCGCCAGGATCCTTGAGCCGCACTCGGTCGCGGTCATCGGCGCGGGTCGCAAGCCAGACGGGGTCGGGCACGCCGTGGTGCGCAATCTCATCGACGGCGCCTTCACCGGACGCGTCTACCCGGTGAATCCCAACGTCGAGACACTGCTCGGCCTCACGTGCTCGCCCAGCGTGGAGGAGATCGACGGGCCGGTCGACCTGGCTGTCCTCGCCATTCCAGCCGCACTGTGCATCGACGCCGTGGATGCCTGTGGTCGCAAAGGCGTCAACGGACTGGTGGTCATCACCTCCGGGTTTGCTGAGGTGGGCGGCGACGGCGTCGCGTTGCAACGGGAGTTGGTACTACGCGCTCATCGCGGCGGGATGCGCGTGCTCGGACCGAATTGTTTGGGGGTCATCAACACGGCGTCCGATGTGAGCCTCAACGCCACGTTTGCATCACGTGCGCCGGTGCATGGCGGGATGGCGTTCGCATCGCAATCAGGAGCGCTGGGCATCGCCGTTCTCGAACAGTCGCTGAACGCGGGGCTGGGGCTCTCGAGCTTTGTGAGCATGGGCAACAAATCCGATGTCAGCAGCAACGACCTGCTTCGGTACTGGCAGCAGGATGGTCAGACGCGGGCCATCCTGCTCTATCTCGAGTCCTTCGGCAATCCCAGAGCGTTCGCGCGGGTCGCTCCGGTCGTGTCACGCACGACGCCGATCGTGGTCGTGAAGTCCGGTCGCAGCTCGGCGGGGTCACGCGCCGCCGCGTCCCATACCGCGGCGCTGGCCAGTCCGGACACGGTTGTCGACGCGCTCTTCCACCAGGCTGGTGTGATCCGAGTCGACACCCTCGAGGAGCTGCTGGACTGTGGTCAGCTGCTGGCGACTCAGCCTGCCCTGAAGGGACATCGCCTCGCCATTGTCGGCAACGCAGGAGGCGCAGCCGTGCTCGCGGCCGACGCCTGCGACTCAGCTGGTCTCAGTGTTCCCGAGTTCGATGCAGCCACCCAGGCGACCCTGCGCGATATCGCCGGACCGAACGCCGGGGTGAGCAACCCGGTCGATCTTGGCGCCGGCGCGACGCCGAAGCTCTTCGATGACGCGCTGCGAATTGTCATGGCCTCCCCGTCGATCGATGGCGCCGTCGTGATCCTCGCCCCCGTGGCAAGCGCAGCGCCGGAAGCGGTGGCACGGGCCGTGGCTGGAATCGACACGCGGACTCGCCCGCTGGTCTTCGTGCATCTCGGCGTGAGTTCAGCCCCCGCCGAGCTCACCCAGGGATCGCGAACGATCCCCTCGTATGCGTTTCCGGAGCGCGCGGTACGGGCGTTGGGACGCATCGCGGAGCATGCAAGCTGGAAGACCCGGCCTGCCGGCCATCCGCCGGAGCTGGAAGGGATCGACCTCAGCGCCGCGCAGGCCATCGTCAAGGCATACCTCGCAGTCAACGACGGAGGCGGGTGGCTCTCGCCTGACGAATCGGTCTCAATGCTTCGCGCCTTCGGCATTGCGACACCCGGCGAGGTCGCGGCCTCATCGTCGGCAGAGGCCGCTGTGGCAGCCGCTGACCTCGGGTTTCCAGTCGCCCTGAAGGTGATCGGGGCAACAATCCTGCACAAGTCCGATGTGGGCGGTGTGCGTCTCGACCTGACGACAGCGGACGAGGTCGTTGAGGCATTCGCGGCCATGGCGAGCCACATCGGCGATGCGATGGAGGGGGCGCTCGTCCAGCAGATGCTGCGCGGCGTGGAGCTGATCGCCGGCGTGGTCACCGATCCGCTGTTCGGTCCGGTCGTCATGTTCGGGAGTGGCGGCACCGCCGTGGAGCTCTTCGGTGATCGTGTGCTCCGCATCCTGCCGATGACCGATCGGGACGCTCACGAGATGGTCCGGTCGATTCGAGGTGCGCCGCTGCTCTTCGGCCACCGCGGCGCGCCTGCATGCGACGTCACGGCGGTGGAAGACGTCCTGCTGCGGATCGCCCGCCTCGCGGAGGAGATCCCGCAGCTCGCCGAGATGGATCTCAATCCCGTGATCGCCTCCCCGCGCGGGGCTGTGGCAGTGGATGTGCGCATCCGTCTGATCCCGTGGCACCGCCACGCAGAGACAGAGGTCCGCCGCCTGCGCTGACTGTTGGCGCGGGCCAAAGGGCCTCCGCCGCGGGGGGCCGATGGCACCCCACGATTGGGACTCCCACCCGGAATCTCATGGCCTGTGGCTCTGTTGCCGGCACCCGGTCCTCCTTGAGCATGTGTCACAGGGTCACATGAACGCAAACAGCAACAAAACAAAAGGGACACGGCCATGACTAGTGGACTTCGTTGGCGGATCTTCGTTCTTCAGGTTGGACTGATCGGCATCCTCGGATTCGTGAGTGGCTTCGCCTTCTGGGGCAGCAACTTCGCGACATCGACCGTGCACGATCAGCTCGCCGCGCAGCAGATCTACTTCCCGGCTGCCGGTTCAAAGGCGATCACGTCGCTGCCCAAGGTTGACGCAGCCGCCGTGAGCCAGTACGCGGGTCAGGAGCTGCTCACCGGTGCGCAGGCTCAGGTCTATGCCAACAACTTCATCTATGTCCATCTCGGCGAGATCGGCAACGGCCAGACGTACTCGCAGCTCAGCACGGCAGCTCAGGCCGATCCCACCAACACCAAGCTCGCCGGCGAAGTGGCGACCATCTTCAAGGGCACGACATTGCGCAGCATGTTGCTGAATGCCTATGGCTGGTCTGAGATCGGGTTGTTCGCCGGCTACGCCGCGATCGGCCTCCTCATCGCAGCGATCGTGGTTGTCGGCGCCTTCTTCTTCGAGATCGGTAGCTGGCGCCAGTCGGCCAAGGCGGGACGGACGACCCGCGCAACAGCGCAGGCGAAGCCGGTTCGGCTCACCGCGTAAGAACTACGCAGCGACTTCGGTCCCGATGCGGCACGAAAGGATCCACCAGCCCCGCGGCCGGTGGATCCTTCCTTTTTGCCTTCCGATTGACTGGCTGTGGTTGCCCTCAGGGGTGCCACGAATATGTGAAACTCCGCCGCGCGAGACGTCCCTCGCGTCAGGGAAGCCGGAGAGACGATGCCTGCAGAACCCGATCTATCAGCGCGCATGTCCAAAGACACGCTGATCTTTCACATCTCATCGGACGGGCTCAGCCTGATCGGCGGGAACGGCCTGGGCGCTGGATGGACCGGTATCGTCGATCTCGAGCTCGACAAGGAACCGCTGGCGATGCGCGTCCACGGCTCGAGCAGGCCTGCGCGGATCGGTGGCACCGATGAACCGGTACGGGTGATCGGACCGTACTGGGCACAGCACGCCGTGCTCGTTCCGGTCGGTGGTGAGCACCTCGTGGTGTTCGGCGGTGACGAGCCGCTTCCTGACTCCGATGCAACCCTGGTGCCCGCCGCCGCGCATCTCGTCGCCGAAGTTCAGAAGTTGTCTCCGGCGAAGCTGCTCGCGGACGAGCTCGAGCTCATGAATGCCATCCGCGACCTGATCGAGTATCGTCCCGAGCTGGTCGTCGACACCGCGCGTCACATCGCGCATAAGTCCGCCGAGCCGCTCGCGTGCGAGGTTGGGGCGGTGCTACTCCACTACGATGGCAGCCTGGTTGCCGAGGTCGTGACGCGCAACTGGTCGGAGCAGCTGGATTCGGCCGCGATCCGGGCGACGCTCGTGACTCTGTTCGAACGAGCGGAGCACGGTGCGTTCGTGGAGCTCGAGCTCGAAGCCGCGGCCGGCGACGCGCTGGGGCGCGAGCAGGGACTGGTCGCGCGTTTCGCTGTCCCGATCGGGCGTCCCAAAGCGTTCGGCGTGCTCGTCGTCGCCCACGCCGCCACACGAGCACGCGGGTTCACCAACCTCTGCCAGCGCATCGGCTACGCGCTTGCCGAAGTCGCCGAGTCACTGCTCGCGCAGGCCATCTCGCGCGAACGGCTCTCGGCCGACCGCGATCGGTTCGCGCGCCAGGCACGGATCGATCCGCTGACCGGGCTGGACAATCGCGCAGCCTGGGACGAGCACATCACCGCCGAGGAGGCCCGGCGGGTTCGCTACGCGCGGGCCGTGACGATCGTGAGCGCCGACCTCGACAACCTCAAGGCGGTCAACGACCGCTACGGTCACGAGGCCGGCGATCGGCTGATCCGAGCCGCCGGCAATCTGCTGCGCAAGCACGCTCGCGGGTCGGATCGCATCGCGCGCGTCGGCGGTGATGAGTTTCTGTTGCTCATGCCGGAAACTGGTCGCCAGGGCGCGACACTCTACCTCACCCGGGTTCGCGCTGCCATCCGGCGGATCCAGGCAACAGAGGTATCGGCGCTGCAACTGTCGTTTGGTGCAGCGACGGTCCGCGAGGGAGAGTCACTCGCCTCGGTCACAGCGCGTGCAGACGCCGCCATGTACGCAGCGAAGAAGCGTCGTTTCCGAAGGTCGTCGAGCGCGCTCGGAGCCTGACCTGCTAGACGACCGTCGCGAGTTCGGTCGCCGAGCGAAACCGTGCCACGACTTCTTCCGGCCCGATGGGACGGCTGATGAGATACCCCTGCAGCTCGGAGCAATGACGCTTCAGGAGATATGCGCGCTGTGCCTCTGTCTCGACGCCTTCGGCGACGATCCTCAAGCCAAGGCTCAGTCCCATGGCGATCATCGCGTCAACGATCGGCGCGCTGACGTTTTCGGAGACGATCGAACGCACGAATGACAGGTCGATCTTGAGGGTATCGACGGGGAATCCCTGCAGCCGGCTCAGCACTGCGTAGCCGGTGCCGAAGTCGTCGATCGCGATGCGCACGCCCAGGTCGCGGATGCCCTTGAGCAGGTCGAGCGCTTCGCCCTGCTGAGGAATCGCTGCGCTCTCGGTCACCTCAAGCTCGAGCAGGCTCGGGTCAAGGCCCGTCTGCCTGAGCGCATCGTGAACGCGGTCGATGAGTCCACAACTCACCAGGTTTCGCCCCGAGACGTTCACAGCCACGGGGATCGCCCCCACCGCCGATGTTGCCCATGCCTGTGCCTGCCGGCATGCTTCCTTGAGGACCCATGTGTCGATGTCGTTGATGAGCCCGCTCTGCTCCGCGATGGGGATGAACTGGTCAGGCGAGACCAACCCCCGAAGCGGGTGATTCCACCGGACGAGGGCTTCGACACCGGTCAAATGCGACGTGCGGGCGTCCACCTTCGGTTGGTACATGAGGATGAGCTCCCCGCGAGCGATGCCGGCCCGCAGCTCCTCCTCGAGGGTGAGCCGCTCGATGGCGGTGGAGTGCATGTCCTCGGAGAAGAGGGCATGACGGTCCTTGCCATCAGCCTTCCCGACAAACAGCGCGGCGTCCGCGTTGCGGACAACATCGGTTGCGTCCCCACCGCCCGATGACGTTGCCACGCCGATTGTGGCTGTGACCGTCAGAAGACGTCCAGCGATGGAGAAGGGTGCACGGAGCCGTTCGCGGATGCCGTCCGCCGCGCGAGCAGCCGCACTCGGTTCGTCGAGGTCCTCCAGAAGGATCCCGAACTCGTCACCGCTAAGGCGGGCCGCCGTGTCACCGGCGCGGATTCCCGTCGACAATCGTTGCGACACCTCGAGAAGGAGGGCATCGCCGGCGGCGTGACCGAGGCCGTCATTCACCGTCTTGAAATTGTCGAGGTCGAGCATCAGGACCGCGTAACAGCCGGACCCGCGAGCAAGGCGCTGATGAGCGTGCTCGACGCGATCCCCGAAGAGCGATCGATTCGGTAGTCCCGTCAGCGCGTCGTGAAAGGCCTGGTGCTCGAGCTCGCGCTGCAACCGTGCACGGTCGGTGACGTCGCTCGAGCAGATGATCATCGCAGCCTCGCCGTCGAAGACCGTCTCGCGAGTGTCGATCTCGACGTCGACCACGCCGCCGTATTTGGTGACGTGACGGATGCCGTCGAAGTGCGTGCGTCCTCCCCGCAGTGAATGAAGGTTCGTACGCAGCTGCGGGCGATCCTCAGGGGGGCGTATCTCCGCCAGCGTGAGCGCGAGGAACTCGGCACGACTGTATCCATACATCGCGACTGCGGCATTGTTGACGGCGAGGAACGGCAGGTTGCCGCCCTCAGTGGCCGGCTCCGGCAGCTTTGTGACGAGCATCGCCTGCGGGTTCTCGTTGAAGAGCAAACGAAACGATTCCTCCCGGGTCGCTGCAATGTGCGCCTCGGATGCCAACACGGCCACCCTCGCACGCTCCGCGGCGACAGCGGCGCGTCTTCGGCGCGTGATGACCGCAAAGAGCAGGACCAGGACACCGGAGCCTATGACGATACCGATCGAGGCGAGAAACGCAGCATTCACACCGCTCGCAGCGCTCGATGCCTCGCGTCCGCTGATCCCCTGCAGGTTGGCGTCGAGGATTGTGAACGCCGGATCGCCCAGCGCGGTATTGATAGCCACCGCCGACTGGGGGTCGCCGCGAAGCAGAGCGGCGATCTCCAGGGTGACTGCGTTTTCGTAGATGTTCGCTTTCCCGATGATGAGGCTGCGGTCTGAGGCGGATGTCTCGCTCGTTTCAACGAGCGAGAGCGCCCCGTTCGCCGCAACCTGGAGGTTCGAAGTGGCCTGTGCGGAGTCGAGCACGCCTTCCTGCTCGACCGCGACAGCCGTGCGAAGGGAGCTCACCGCTTGCGCGGCCAGCTGACGCTGGCTCGACCATTGGTGGAGTCCGAAGAGCGCCGTGACCACAACGAGCGTCAGGAGACCCGCAGCCACGCAGCTCAGCCAGAAATAGCCGTCCGGCGACGACCGGCCGCCGTTGTCACTGCCTCGTATCACTTCCTGCCTCATGACGGTCGCACAACGAGCGAGAGCTCTGGTCGACACGTCACACGCTGCGCGCGCGTGCGCGAATCTCCCGGCGAAACGACGTCTTCGAGCATTCCCGGAACGCTGCCGCAACTCTCCGTGTCCAGCGACTACGGCGCCACGAGAGCGTCGGTCAGCCCATCGATACCGGCGAGCCTTCCCGCCAGATCTGCGCTCAGGTCGTGGCGAGCAGCCAGGGCGGCCGGCGCCGTGTAGCTGACCTTTGTCTGACCGCCATCTGCCCACACGAGCACCTTGAGGGGGAGATCGAGGGCGGCGAGCGGCGAGGATTGCATCACGGGCGTTCCTGCCTGCGGTGAGCCGAAAATTACGACTTTGGTCTCGCGCAGAGACAGACCGGCGCTCGCAGCCGCTCCGCTGTGATCGATCACTGCGAAAACCCTCATCTCTTTTGCGGCAACGAGTTCGAGCAGGCGCGCCACTGTGTCCGCAACGGAGAGTGAGCTCAGCTTGGTGATCACACCAGATCGATTGGATTGGCCGGCCGCTGATTCACTGGTCATCGCAGTTCCTCGTGGTTGCTAGTGATGCAGTCGAGTCGTCCCGATGTCGCGGTGGTCCATGCCGAAATAGTGGGCCACCTCGTGGAGCACGGTGTCGTGCACCTGGTCGACGAGTTCCGCGTAGGTGCTGCACCAACGCTCGATGTGATGCTGGAGCAGCACGATGCGTTTGGGATACCCGGTTGCGCTGAACGTCGATTCAGTCGTGCCCTGGAAATACCCAAGCACACGCTCATCGATCCCCCGGCTCCGGTCGTCGTCGGTGGCCTCCTGCTGGATCGTGATCAGCAGATTGTCATCGTCCATCCGGGCACGGAGCGCCGGCGGGATGCTGTTGAGAGCATCAGCGGCAATGCGCTCGAACTCGTCCGCGGAGACGTGGTACGCCACGCGTTGAGAATGTCACACCGCCGGTGAACGCGTGGGTGCGCCACGGGTCAGCGCAACGCCCGCGACGACACCGATTGCCGCAGCGACCACGACGCAGACGAGCGCGGCGAGGAGGTCTGGCTTGTTGGTCATGAGAAACACGACACCAACCGCGATCGAGAGGCGGGTCAGCCAGGAGATGACAAAGGCCCTGCTCTGCAGCACTGTCCGAGGCAGCGCACCGGCCGTGATCTTCCGCACGGTCAGGCTGAGCCGGATGCCGTTGACCGCGCCGAGCACCGCGATCAGCACCCAGGCAAAGAGCCCGACGGCAATCCATGGGATCCATCCCCAGGACGAGATCATCATGTAGAGCCCCGAAGCCAGGATCGTGACCACCGATGCCGGGCCAAAGATGCGGCCCAGGCCGATCACGCCCTCCCACTGGCGCACGGCCGTGTCGTCAGATGCCCGCCGCAACTGGAAGAGCCCGATCCCCTCCGCGGTGAATGCGGTGCAGAGGAGCAGCGAGCCGACGATGTGGACGAACAGCGCGAAGGCATAGAGGGTCATCAGGCGTTCCTCACCATATTCCGGATCCGAGATTTCATGGTTGCTCACTATACACAGCGTAAAGTGAAATATGGTCAGGAGGCGCGCTGGCCCGCTTGCCCTATCCTCGTGCCTCCATGGCCATCCCCAACTCCGATTTCGCCATCCAGGTCTCGGCGCTGCACAAGTCGTTCGGCAAGGTGCACGCGCTGCGCGGGATCGACTTCGCCGTCCCCCGGGGCAGCGTGCTCGGCATGCTCGGACCCAACGGGGCCGGCAAGACCACGGCGGTGCGGGTGCTCACCACACTCCTCAGGCCGGACTCGGGACGGGTCGTCATCGAGGGATATGACGTCGTTCGGGACGCCGCCGCGGTCCGCCGCCGGATCGGCCTCGCCGGTCAGGCCACGGCGATCCAGCTCGAGCTGACTGGGCGCGAGAACCTCGAGATCATGGGGCGCCTCAACCACATGCCGCGTTCAAGTGTCAAAGGTCGCGCGTCTGAGTTGCTCGAACGCTTCGAAATCGCCGACGCAGCCGATCGGCCGGCGAAGACGTACTCGGGCGGCATGCAACGACGCCTCGACCTCGCGGCAAGCCTGGTCGCCGAGCCTTCCGTCCTCTTTCTCGACGAGCCGACCACCGGCCTCGATCCATACGGACGCCTCGGCATGTGGGCGATCATCCGCGAGCTCGTCGGCCGCGGCACCACCCTCTTGTTAACCACCCAATACCTCGAGGAAGCCGATGAGCTGGCGAACACGATTGTCGTGGTCGACCACGGCGAGGTCATTGCGTCGGGGACGCCGAATCAGCTCAAGGACCAGGTGGGGGGTGACCTCCTCGAGTTCACCGTCCCGGATCGCACCCGGCTCGACGACGCGCTGCGAGCTGTCGCCGGGCTCTCGGCGTCGGCACCGACTGTCGAGACGGATGCCAAGCGCATCAAGGTGCCGGTCGGGAGTGGCGGATCGACGGCGCTCGTTGAGGCCGTGCGACGCCTCGACACCGCGGGCGTCGTGACCGAGGATCTGGCGCTGCACCGGCCGTCGCTCGATGACGTGTTCCTCGCGGTCACCGGCCATGCAGCCGAGGTGGAGCCGGACGAGGCGGCAAAGAGTCGGAAGACCCCTGCGGCAGGAGTGGCATCGTGAGCGCGATCGCACAACCGGTGGACAACAGGGCGCGGCCCAGCGCCGCCCAGAACGCGCGCTGGGCGATCAGTGATGCGCTCGTCATCACCCGGCGCAACCTCCTGGTGTGGATGCGCGTCCCCGCCTATCTGGTCTTCACGGTCGTGCAACCGGTGATCTTCGTGCTGCTCTTCCGCTACGTGTTCGGCGGGGCGATCCACGCGCCGGGAGCGGGTGGGTACGTCAGCTATCTGATGCCCGGCATCATCGGACAGACTGCGGCCTTTGCAACGTTCGCGACGGCAATCGCGCTGGCGCAGGAGGCGAAGAAGGGGGTCATCGACCGGTTCCGCGCCATGCCCATGGCGCGATCGGCAGTGCTCGCCGGCCGGCTCATCGCCGACTCGATTCGCATGATGATCGTCATCCTGGTGATCGTCGGTGTCGGGTACGCGGTCGGGTTCCGCTTCCAGAATGGTGTTGCCGGCGCGGTGGGCATGGTGCTGCTCGCCGAGGCCTTCGGCGTCACCGTTTGCGCCGTGTCGGCTTTCATCGGACTTGCGATCAAGGACGAGGAATCGGTGCAGGCCTTCGGTCTGATCTGGCTCTTTCCGCTGACATTTGTCAGCTCTGCGTTCGTGCCGATCGCGACCATGCCCAGCTGGCTGCAGGACTTCGCGAACAATCAACCGGTGACGCTCGTGATCAACGCGATGCGCGCGATGGCGCTCGGCGGCCCGGCGTTCCCGCTGAACCCGTCACTGTGGGAAAGCGTTCTGTGGCTTGCGGGCGTGCTCATCGTTTTCGTCCCTCTCGCGGTGTGGAGCTACCGGCGGGTCGGCTAGACCGGTCTTCTGAACAAGCTCGATGTCGAACGGCCTTCGCTGGCTCGAGGCCTCGGAGCTCCGCATCGGCCTCGGCTGTATGCGCCTGCCGGCCGACGGCGACGTTGCTGCGGACACGATTGCCGCCGCTGCCGCGGCCGGCATCACAATCTTCGATACTGCGCACGCGTATGGCAGCGACGATTTGTCGTCCGGTCAGAACGAACGGCTTCTTGCGCGCTCGCTGCGCAGCTGCGATGCGGATCGTCGCGCGAGGATCGTCACAAAAGGCGGCATGACTCGGGCCGGGACGGCGTGGATACCGGACGGTCGCGCCAAGTCGATCCGCGCAGACTGCGAGGCGAGCCTTGACGCCCTCGACGGCATGGCGATCGACCTGTACCTGCTGCACGCGCCGGACCAGCGCACGACGTGGCTGACATCGGTGCGTGCGCTCGCACGACTGCTGGATGAACATCTGGTCGCGCATGTCGGACTCTCGAACATCACGCGCCGCCAACTCGAGGAGGCGGTCGACTTTGTCGATGTCACCGCCATCGAAGTCGCACTCAGCGCACTGGACGACACGGCGGTTCGATCAGGGCTCGTCGAGTTCTGCGACGAGCGCGGCATCGCTGTGATCGCGCAGTCACCCTTGGGTGGCCCCCGGCGAGCGCGAGCGCTGGCACGGCGTGCGGATCTGGTGGACATCGCACGGGCGCGCGGTGCCACGCCGGAAGAGATCGCGCTGGCATGGCTGCTCGATCTCTCCCGGGTGGTCGTCGCGATCCCCGGTGCGACGCGGCCGGAGACGGCGCGCTCGGCAGCCCATGCGGCGACGCTCCATCTCACGGGTGACGACCGAACGGTCCTCGGAGCCGTCTTCGGCTGGCGACCACGCCCTGTGGCGGCGAATGCTCCGGCGGTGGATGCCGACGTCCTCCTGGTCATGGGTGTCCCGGGCGCGGGCAAGAGCCGGCACGCCGAGGAGTTCGTGGCGCGTGGCTATGCACGGCTCAATCGCGATGAGCGGGGAGGTTCACTGCGTCACCTCGGCGACGCGCTCGGCGAGGCGCTCGCGTCGGGCGAACGTCGCATCGTCCTCGACAACACGTATCTCACACGCGCGGCGCGGAGCCATCTCATCGAACAAGCCGCACGACACGGCGTTGCGGTTCGGTGCGTGTGGATCGACACGCCGCTTGCCCAGGCACAGGTGAATCTGGTGCAGCGTCTCCTCGACCGGTTCGGCGCGCTGCCCGGACCCGAACAGATGCAGGCGCTGGCACGCACCGAACCCGGTCTCCTGACCCCGACGCGGCACATGCGCGCGTTTCGCGAGCTCGAACCGCCAAGCACCGCCGAGGGATTTGCTTCAGTGGAGCGGATCCCCTTCGAACGCATGCCGCACACGACGCATGCGCAGGCGACGGCCGCGCCCGCCGCGGTGTTCGTGGCCGCTGCAGCACTGACGCACGCGGGATGGGAAGACGCGATCGCATCCGGCGCACCCGACGCGCCACACCTGCTCTTCGACTGGAGACCGGGTGCAGCCGCGGATGCACTCGATGCGGAGGTGAGCGGGCTCGGCGCTGCGACGAGTGGCCCGGTGACCGGCGCGCTGTGCGCTCACCAGGGCGGAGCGCCCGTGTGCTGGTGCCGGCCCCCGCTTCCCGGGCTCCTCCTCGCATTTGCGCGGCAGTACGACGTCGACGTCGCCCGGACCATTCTCATCGGTACGAGCGCGGCGCACCGCACGCTCGCAACCACGCTCGGTGCTCAGTATCGAACCGGGTGACGACGGCCCTTACGGATGCGACGGCGCCGGTGGCGCACCGTCGATCTCGAACATGAGGTCGTCGAGGTAGCAGTAGTACCAGTCCTCGCCCGGTTCGTACGAGCGGATGATCGGGTGTCCGATCGTCTTGAAGTGGGCGGTCGCGTGTTTTCCCGGCGAGTAATCGCAGCACCCGACGTGTCCGCATTCCTGGCAGACCCGCAGGTGCACCCAATCGTGGCGTCCAGCAGCCAGGCATTCGACGCAACCGGTTCCCGATGGCGTGACGTCCTTGATCTGGTCGAGATGCGTGCAGGTGGCAGCGGTCATGCGGATCTCCTTGCGGCGTGCTCGGCGGACTGCGACGTGGGTTCCTCGAATGCCGTCAACTCGTTGTTCCACCCCATCCGTTGCGCCGCACCAGCATAGGTCGATGCGAGGAAATCGCGGATCGCGCCGTGTGGATCCGCATGCGAGCGCGCGGCTTCATACCTAAGAAGAAACTCGCCTGCTGCGGCACTCCAGCCGGCCTCTGCCGGCTCGACAGCCACGTCCTCGATGCCGTTGGGCGAGGGATACGCGTACGAAAAAAATGCAGGTGACGCCAGGCGATAATCACCGGGCCACCAACCGGTACAGATCTCTTCGGCATCAGAGCTGAAGTGTCTGATGACGCCCTCGCCGGAGGGCGGCTGCACGAGGCGACCCGAGTATCGCGTCACGGCGAGGTCGAACGATCCCCAGAAGAAGTGCACCGGCGTGGTGCGGCCGCGGAACTGCGCACGGTATTCCTTCATCACGACGTCGACCATCGAGAGCACGCGATGGAAGCGCGTGGCATGCGCTGCGTCGTACGTCGTGTGCGTGCGGTCCTCGGGGAACGGAATGGGATCGGGCACCTCCGAAGGGGTCACCGAGATGCTGACGTCGATGCCCATGCGTCGTAGCGCGCCCATGACGTCGCGATAGAAGTCGGCCACCGCCCCGCCGAGCGGGCGCCGTTCGGTCTGCCCGTCGCTGGTGCGGAGCACGACAGCGTGGTCGTGGAGATCGAGCTCGGCGTCGAACGTGCGCAGTCCGAACGGCACGGGTGAGGTGGTCAATCCCCGCGCCGTGACGTAGAGAGCGACATTCGCCCAGCCGGGTTCGAATGGGCTGAGTGCAAGCCGAAGCTTGCCGATCACTTGGGCATACATGTGCAGCGTGTCTCGAGTGTCGCGCCACTCCTCGTACGGCAGAGCCAGCCACTCCCCTGCAGCGTCGCCCATCCCTCAATGATGAGCCTGCCGCACCGAGCTTCGGCGCCGCGCTTGTGGAGCCCGGTCCCGCGGGCTACTGTGTCGCCGCGTGAGTGACGTTCCCGAGACGTCCGACCCGGCGGTGAATCCCTCGACGTGGTCGCCGCTGCGCATCGGTGCGTTTCGCGCCATCTGGATCGCGGTCCTGGTCAGCAACATCGGTCTCTGGATGCAGACCGTCGGGGCTCAGTGGCTTCTCGTCGACCAACCTCACGCGTCGATCCTGGTGGCACTGGTCCAGACGGCCGACATGCTCCCGGACGTGATCTTCGGCGTGATCGGCGGCGTCCTCGCCGACATGTTCGACCGTCGCCGGCTGCTCATCGGAGTCCAGGCCTTCATGGCGGTGACCGGTCTGGCGCTCACCCTGCTCACGTTCGCGGGTCAGATGCCCCCGGCGCTGTTGCTGACCTTCACCTTCGTGCTCGGATCGGGCTCCGTCGTCTCGCTGCCGGCGTACCAGTCACTCATCCCCGAGCTGGTTCCCCGGACTCAGATCGCCTCGGCGACGACGCTGGGTTCGATCAGCGTCAACCTGGCCCGCGCCATCGGACCGGCCATCGCCGGTGTGTTGATCGCGAGGATCGGCGTCGGTGCTGTCTTCGCCATCAACGCTGGAGCGTTTCTGATCTACGGCATCGTCGTCACTGCCTGGCATCCCACGACCGAGGCATCCCGCCAGCTTCCAGAACATTTCGTCTCAGCGCTGCGCGCCGGTGGCCGGTACGTGCGCTATTCGCCGGTGACGCGGCGGATGCTCCTGCGCAGTGCGCTGTTCCTGATCCCGGGCAGCGCCGTCTGGGCGCTCCTCCCGCTGGTCGCGACCCAGCGCCTGCATATGACCGCCGGCGGATACGGGCTGCTCCTCGGGGCACTCGGGGTCGGGGCAGTTGCAGGCTCATTTGCCATACGCCAGCTCAGGGCGAAGCTGTCGCCGAATCGCCTCCTGCTGGCATGCAGCCTTGTGTACGCCGCAGTGATGGTGGTGGTCGTCCTCGTGCCCAATCTTGTCGTTGCGTTGCTGGCGCTGCTGCCGGCAGGCCTTGCGTGGATGGCGGTGCTCTCGACGATGAACGCGTCGCTGCAGCTCTTCCTGCCCGAATGGGTGCGGGCCCGCGGTCTGTCGGTGTACCTCACCGTGCTGTTCGGCAGCCAGGCGGTGGGTGCTGTTGTCTGGGGTGTGATCGCAGCGCCCAAGGGCGTGGTGCCCGCATTCCTCATCGCCGCCGGGATGATGGCTGCCGGCGCCGCGACCATCGGCATCTGGCCGCTGCTCGACACCGCGGGCATGGACCGGCGAACGGTGGCGCGATCGGAGCCGCAACTCGCGTTCGACGCCGCGCTCGACGAAGGACCGGTGGTGGTCCGGATCACCTACACGATCGCACCCGATCGCGAGGCCACGTTTCTCGACGCAATGATCCGCGTGCGTCTCTCCAGGCTGCGCACCGGCGCGACGCAGTGGGGCTTGTTCCGCGATGGCGAGACGCCTCGCGAGTTCGTCGAGCTGTTCGTCGTCTCGTCCTGGGACGAACATCTGCGTCAGCACTCGGACCGTTTGACGGGGACCGATGCCGCGTACGTCGACTACGCGCAATCGCTGTCGGATCCGGCGCCCCGTACCTCGCACCTCATCGCCGCAGAGCTCCCCGACTAGGCTGCGCTCGCGACCGCCACCTCCTGCATGTCGAGCCAGACGAGCCCTTGCAGGGCAAGGCGAAATCGTCCACCCGCGCGCACGACCACCATCAGAACGTTGCTGCACGACGCACATCGGAGTACGGCGCCCGGCGCCTGCGGAGCCATGTACAGATGCTGCGCGCCCATCTCGCCAACGGCCCCACACCCAGCACACGCTCCGCGCGCACTCGTGAACTCGGGGACAAACACGTCGTGCAGCAGTCCTGCCGCAGCGTTGCCGTCGAGTCGCAGCTCCTGATCAGACATCGCCATGTCAGCCTCCGGTTGGACCAAATCGCTCGGTCTTGATGCGTGCCGGCTCGTGGCCGAGATTCACGAGCGCGTTGGCCGCGGACTCCACGAGCGGAGTCGGACCGCAGACGAAGCAGAGCGGCCGCTCTGACGGTGACCATGCGACGCTGCTCAGCATCTCCGCGTCGATTCGTCGCCGAAAACCGGTCCAGGACTGGGGTCGGGAGCGCGTCAGCGTGAGAAAGACCTGCAGCCCGGGGCGCGAAGCGACCAGCCTGTCGAGCTCGTCGCGGTAGATGACATCCTCGAGCGATCGCGACGAATACAGCAACCGTGCGGGCACCGTGCTCGCGGCGGGATGCCGGAGCCGCAGCATGGCCATGAGGGGACAGATGCCCGAGCCACCCGCCACCAGGAGCAGCGGACCGCCGGCACCGGGATCCCAGACGAAATACCCGCCGATCGGCCCGCGCAGCTCCAGCTTGTCGCCGGCGCGCAGCTCTCCCGCGAGATATTGCGATACCTCGCCATCGTCGAGGCGTTCGACGGTGAGGGTGAGGCGCTCGTCAGTCGATGGTGCGGACGATATCGAGTAGCTGCGTTGCGCCTGGTAGCCGTCGTCAGCGGTGAGGCGCACGTCCACGTGCTGGCCGGCTTGATGGCCCGGCCATCCGGGCACGGCGAGCACCAGGCTGCGCACGCGTGGAGTTTCATCGACGAGGTCCAACACCTCGGCGGTGCGCCAGATCAGTCGCCGCTGTAGCGCTGTTCCAGCCACGGGTCGCCATACATGTGGTAGCCGTAGGTTTCCCAGAAGCCGGGTGTGTCGTCGTCCATGAGCCGGAGACCGCGGACCCACTTGGCGCTTTTCCAGAAGTACAGGTGCGGCACCAGGAGACGCGCAGGACCGCCGTGCTCGCTCTCGAGCGGTTGCCCGTCGAAGCCGAATGCCACCCAGGCCTTGCCGCCGGTGAGGTCCTCGAGCGGCAGGTTGGTGGTGTAGCCGCCATCGCAAAACGCCATCACATAGTCCGCCGCCGTCTCGACGCCTTCCAGCAGCGTGTCCACCGAGAC
>Ga0182024_10003369_pt1 | contig 38212 bp, 31 predicted proteins | sample P32metaG_FD_120480 | JGI IMG/M metagenome (GOLD analysis project Ga0182024, IMG submission 120480) | Permafrost microbial communities from Stordalen Mire, Sweden - P3-2 metaG (Illumina Assembly) | ecosystem: Environmental > Terrestrial > Soil > Wetlands > Permafrost | place: Sweden: Stordalen...
AAGGCCCGGCGACGTTCATCCCGGCATTTCTTAGACTCAGCAGACTTTCCCAGCTCCTTTTCGCCAATGATTCGGCTCACTGTGATTTTGTCGGGGCGCCCAAATGAACCAGATTTCACGAAGCGGCACCTTGAAGCATTACGGGTTCAAACGCTTCCCCTTGCAAAGTGGGAATTGGTGGTGCCATGCATGGGTGGCCGCCCTATCTGCGACAAGAAAAGTGTTGAGTCCTCCGGCCTCCGGGCGAGGGAGGTGGATTTCCCAAACACGGATGCCGTGGCGGTCTGGGGGCAGTTGTCCAGATCCATTCAGAACGGGGTATTTGTTTTCCTCAGTCAAAGAACCCTTTTGAATCCCGACTATCTGGAAAATGTTGTGCGCATCGCAGAGCGATTCTCCTGGCTCGGTGTGTGGGGGGGGGATGTGCGGCCGGCAGAGAATTATGAATTGCCGGAGTGGGTTCGCGGCGAACCATGGCTCGTCGGATGCCAGTCGGTCGCGACCGACCGGTGGGCGAATTCTCGTTGGGGTTATGACTTGGACAAGGCTTTTCCATACTGCGGTCCGTTATGCCTGCGTGCCTCGGCTACTGCCGATTGGGTGCAGTTTCAGAAGGGCAATCGTCTCAAGGGGTTGGCAGAAGATCCCGCTGAAGCGTCAGAATTGCGGCCGCGATTTGAACTCGCGTTTGGCCTGCATTACTTGCGTTGGGGCACTGGTTTGTTCCAAAGTCTCCGGGCTACACACAATGTCCTGCCAGGAGAAGCCGACGTGGTGGCATTGTCCCGCCAACTGGAGGAAATCGAATTTACCCGTTGGTCATTGCTGAAATGGTGGGGATGGACCCAGCAGATTCCACTTCCCTCTGGTCCGCGTAATGCACTGGGTGGAATCCGACGCTGGCTGACTTGGAATGGCAATCGACGCCGGCTTTTCTCCGCCCGATTGCATGGGCGATCTCGCGCGGCGCAGGCACGCATTTCCGGCGCCAATAATCAACTTGATTCACCGGGGAGCGAAGGAAGAAGGGCGGCCGCGCGTGGAAATGCTTGTGTTGATGACGAGAAGCCATTGATGACAAACGAGCACGCCCATTCCTGTTTGGTGTCCGTAGTTATCTGCACATACAATCCCAGAAAAGTTGTCTTGGAAAGGGCGCTACAGGCCTTAAGCGTCCAGACCCTTTCACTTGAACATTGGGAGCTACTTATCATAGACAACAACAGCGTTGAGCCGGTTGCGCATTGGGTGCGAGCGCCTTGGCACAAGTCATTCAGGGTAATAGAGGAGCCCAAACAGGGGATCGCCGAGGCGCGTGCTCGTGGTTTGCGGGAGGCGCGCGGCGAATTCATTCTCTTCGTGGATGACGACAATATCTTGGATCGCGATTATCTGGCTGCTGCACTGCGGATTGGGCGCGATCATCCCCACCTTGGAGTGTGGGGTGGCGTCATCGAATTGGATTTCGAGGCGAAGCCGCCGGCGTGGATAGACCAGTATCGCCCCCTATTGGCCGAGCGTCGGGTTGACACGAACCAGTGGTCAAACATGATTTTCGATCTCGATTGCACGCCGGTGACTGCAGGGCTTTGCCTGCGACGGGAAGTAGCTCAGGCATTTGTTCAGCGGATGCAAGACCTGCCGACCAAGTTCAGGCTGGGACGCCGAGGTTCGCAGCTCACAAACTGTGAAGACATTGATCTGGCCTGGACAGCTTGCAAGAACGGCTGGGGAATGGGGCTTTTCCGGAACCTCCGGTTGACACATCTGATTTCATCAGGACGCCTGGAAGAGGATTACCTGCTGCGTTTGCAGACCGGCACCTCTTATTCCTTTGTGCTGCTTAATGCCTTGTGGGGCGATAATGCAGAGTTTACCCCAGGTGATAAGTTCGCCCGGTGGTTTCAGATTCTATCCACGCGGGACCGCCCCCGTCGAGCCTTTTTAACGGCCATCTTTCGTGGCCAGCAACGCGCAGTCCGTTGGCTGGCGACGGCAAAGGCAAATCGTTGATCGTCATTGCGCTTCTGTGGGGTCAACTCCTGATTCAACACCATCTCCTTCGCGCCCGAAAGACCCGTGACGATCGGTTCGTGCCGATTTTGGCACCGCCAAAAGGAGAGCTTCTTCGGGACGATGGGTTTTGGAAGAACTCTGGCGGTCGGCCTTCCATCGCCAATTCGGTTGCGACAGAACTGCGGCTTTTATGGAATTCGGTTTCAACCTTTTGGTCTGTGCTGAGGATTAGATCGCGTGCGGCCGAAGCTCCAATCCTTCGATGTGTTTGACACGGTTCTAACCCGGAATATTGGTAATCCGCATGCCGTTTTCTTTTGCGTGGGCCTGATCGCACAACGGCAGGGCATCTTGATTGGGACTCCATCTGAGTTCAAACAGTTGCGGATTCGAGCTGAAACCATCGCCCGGCAGGCGCGCGGCAAGGGCGACATCTGTCTCCAGGAAATCTACGACTGCCTTGCTCACTTGACGCCGCTCAACCCCGATCAGGCCCGGGCGCTACAACAATTGGAAATGGACATCGAAAGCGCAGGACTCCGGCCAGTCAAGCTTCTAACGGAAGAAATCTCTGCCTCGCGAGCCAAGAATGGCGCCGTGGCCTTCTTGTCCGACATGTACCTGCCTGCCACCCTGCTTGAAACCAAATTGCGAGATTACGGGCTGTTTCGAGACGGTGACCAACTCTGGGTTTCAGGCGAGCACGGCGCCACCAAAGAGTCGGGCGATCTGTATCTCGCGTTTCTGGGCCGGCTCGGACTCAAGCCGGAGCATCTGATGCATCAAGGTGATAATCTGATGAGCGACGTCCAAAAGCCCCGCCAGTTGGGGATTCGGGCCGCCCACTTTAGCGCCGCTCGCCTCAACCGCTACGAGTGCATTCTGGAGAGCTTTAGCGACGCAACTAACGCCGCGACCTCTTTCCTTGCCGGAGCGTCCCGTCTTGTGCGCCTTGAGAAGCAGGCGGACTCACCTCATGCGGCGGCACTCCGGGCGGTGGCAGCGGGTGTGGCGGGACCTGTTTTGCTCGCTTATGTCATTTGGGTGCTTCAAACGGCCCAGAAGCAAGAATTGAATCGAATCTATTTTCTGGCGCGAGACGGCCAGATACTCCTTAAGATCGCCCGTTTGTGTGCTCCGGTGTTAAGGTTTGAGGGCGAACTGAAATACCTTTTTGCCAGCCGTCAGTCCTGGCGTCTTCCGGCTTTGGAAGTGGGGGACGGCAGTTTCCTACGCTGGGCGCTCGAAAACACGGATTTCCTCTCGCCGAGGTCATTTCTTGAACGGGTTGGTTTGTGTCCCGCGGAGGTCGAGCCGAGGCTCCTCCAGCATGGCTTCGGCCCCGAAAGTTGGGACAGGAATCTAGGTCCACGCAAACGCAAAGAACTGCGCTCGCTGGCAAGTGAACCGGAGTTTCTTGAACGTGTCGCTTCGGTGGCGGCTTCTCGCAAGCAGCAATGGCTGGCCTACCTAGCTGAGCAAGGAGTCCTGAATGGCGAAAATTTTGGCATAGTGGACTTGGGATGGCACGGTTCGCTGCAGCATTCCCTGGAACAGGTTCTGCGTCCAATGAAAGTTCCGCTTCCGATTGGTTTCTATTTCGGATTGAGCAAGCGGGCGGCAGAACGGTGCCTGGGCTGCTCGTTCGCATACTTCTTTGACGAGCGACACGGCCAAGGGTGTTTGAGGAGAAACTATTGGGTGGAACCGATGATGGAGATCTTTTGCGCGGCAGACCATGGCCTCACGTTGCGGTTTGAGAGGAGGGACGGCCAAATGCAGCCTGTCCTCAAGACGCCGTACAATGACCGGGCACTTGCCTGGGGCCTAGCCACGGTGCAGAGTGCCATTCTTGAGTTCGTCGAACTGGCCCTGGCCAATTCAACGGTCGCTTTGGAGCCTGAGGCACTCAGGCGCCCGATCGACGCTTTGCTCGAGGAGATCTGGAATGCTCCGACTGACGATGAGGCACAGGCGTGGGGGACATATCCTTATTCCGATGACCAGACCGAATCGGTTCACCGGGAATGGGCCGAGCCCTTCGGAGTTTTCGATTCGCTTCGTTCAGTGTACCGGGGGCAAATGACGCCTCCACACAAGGCCGGATGGGCATCGGCGGGTTTGCGGAGGAGTTCTGCAATTCTTCGGTGCATACTGCCGCATGCCGTCAAAGCTGGCGCGTGGATGCGAGGCCGCTTTTCGTAATGGCCTTTCAATGCAGAATGGAGCGACAATGAGAGGTTCAGGAGTGACCGCCTCGGTTTGCATATGCACCTACAACGGCGCAGCCCGCATTGGCATGGTCATTGAGGCTTTGGCGGCACAAACACAACCGATAGAAACTTGGGAACTTCTGGTGGTTGACAATGCCAGCACCGATGGCACAGCCGACTCTGTCAACCGGCTAATCAAGGAAAAACTCGCCGCGTATGCACGGGTGGTGCATGAAGAACGGCCGGGACTTTCCTTCGCACGGGCCAAAGCCGCCCGGGAAGCACGGGGAGAAATCATCTGCTTTCTGGATGATGATAACATTCCCGCTCCCGACTTTGTGGCTGGCGCAATCATGGCCTTCGCCGACCGTCCCGCGGTTGGTGCGCTTGGGGGAAAGATCCTCCCGGTTTGGGAGACACCACCTAACGTTTTGGCCTTGGCGGTGCAGCACTTCGCCTTGGCGATATGCGATCAGGGAGACAGAGCGTTCCGGCACCCTCCCAACGCCGGCCCTGTCGGTGCTGGTTTGTGCATCCGTTCCAAGATCTTGAAGGCGATCTACATCGAACGTGGCACTGCCGCGAGGGTGACCGGCCACCAAGGCAGAGGTGTGCGAGGTGGCGACGACCTTGCTCTGGGAATTCTCACATGGCAACTTGGTTACGAATGCTGGTACGAGCCCTCTCTGAGAATCCAACATCGCCTTCCCGCCCACCGAATGGAGAAGGATTATCTGCTGCAACTTTATGACGGGATCGGACGCGGACAAGCGTCCGTGCGCCGCCTCTACGATTGGAGAGCTCGCACACCGCTTGCGATGTTAATCGCGGCCAAGGATCTCGCGCGTTGGCTAGAGAGGAGTTGGCGGCCATGCTTCGCAGATGCGCGGGCTGAAAACGACGGGCTGGAACGAGACCTGAACGATCTTGAAAAGCGCCTGTTACTGGGACGCGCCCTGGCAGCCATCACACCCTGACGCTGTAACCCACGTTGCATTGTGGTTTTGACTCGCGCCCCTTCCGTTGAACATTTGCCACATAACAGAGTATTGTCATGCCACCTCCGTTGGAGGAACGGAGAGGTACATTTTGGATTTGATTCGCAGTTTGGAGTCGAATGGCCAGGTAAGTATAATAGGTTATCTCGGGGGCCATCCGTTCTCTGACCCGTTCCTGGCGGATGGCGTTCGCATCCGCCCTTTGCCAGCGCCGCCTATGCGAGTGGATGATCCGGTTATGGGGTTCATGGCGGCGGCTGAGACGCTGTTCGAGGAGGAGGACCCTGATGTTCTTCACTTTCACACATTCGGATTATCGGAAGCCTTGCTGGCTCGGATGTGCGACGAAAGGGCCGTCCCCTACGCGTTCACCTATCACAGCCCGGCCTGGACTTGCCGGCGCGAAACCATGTTGCTCTATGGAAAGGAGCCTTGCGATGGCGAAGTGCGTCCGTGGCGTTGCTCCGCCTGCCAAGCCGAGGAGCGCTTAGGGTTAGGGCGAATTGTCGGGCAGGTAGCCGCGACAGGATCATTGGCGCTCGGTTGGGGGGCTCTACCACTCGGACGCACTTCACTGCGTCGGCGAACAGCCTTCTACTATGATACGATGCGCTTCCGCCGCGCGCTCCGGCGGTTTCTTTCTTCGTGCAGCCTGGTGGTTTCCTGCTGCGATTGGAGCAGACCAGTGTTGCTGCTCAACGGTGCCCGGCCGGAGACAGTCCGAGATTGCCCCCAAGGTGTCTCGATGGACTTCAATTCAGCCATCGAGACCGCACAACCCAGGGCGCCGAGAGCAGAAAGCGACGTTTTCACCATTGGCTATGTGGGCCGCCTGGTCCCCGTAAAAGGAGCCCACATTCTAATGGAGGGGTTTAGTCAGACACAGGAGCCGAAAGCCCGGTTGCGAATCGTAGGTTGGGAACCGGAAAACGCAGAAAGAGCGTACGGCCGAAGGATCCGGGAGCTCGCCGCGAAAGATGCGCGCATCATGTTGGTGCCGAAGACGGGATTGGGTGGAACCATCGAGGAATACCGCCATCTCTCATTGCTGGCCATACCGTCCGTCTGGATGGAAACAGGGCCGTTAACCCTTTTTGAAGCATTGGCGGTTGGCGTGCCCGTTTACGGCTCGAAGCGGATCGGACAATTGGGCCTATTGCGCGAACGAGGGCGCACCGTGGAACCCAACACGCTCGAAAGTTGGCGCAAAGCTCTGGAAGAAGCCTTTGCGCTGCATCAAAGAGGAAACTGGGCCGCCGAAGTCGAACGCGCGTTCGGTCATGGGAGACTTCGGACCATGGGAGATGTGGCCGAAGAGATGCTCCAGCATTACCGTTCTGCGGAAATGGGAAGATCGCTGGGTTGTTCGCTATGAGCGGTTACAGGCGAGTGAGCTCAAAGCCCGCGCGAAAATGGGATGGGATCTTTATGCGAACAAATGCATCGCATGGTACCGGCAGATTCTCAAGGCCGGACCATGCCAAGCAGCGCCGTCAACAACAAGCCTCATCAAACCTAAGAAGATCTTTGCAAGTCGCTGGAGACCGCTTGGGGGCAGCGCTGTCAATGGCATGAGTGACAAACCTAAAATTGCGGTTTTGCACGTGATGCTGAATCCACTGACAGGTCCGTGGAACGTCATGCGACAACTGTGCATGGCTCAACAAGACGCACTCTTATACAGTGAGGTGGCTTTGGGTTTGATCACTGATTCATCCTGGCCTGCGGCGTACGAGGAGGAACTCAAGGATTTGTCCATTAGGGCCTATCGCCGTCGGACGTTCAGGATTTTTGGCACCGCCCAACAGCTTCTCCAGTTTGTTTTTCGTCCGGGAATTGAACGCTGGGTGGAAGACCTGGCCGCGCGGAGCGGAGCCGGTCGCGTCATTGTTCATTTTCACAATTCCTGGATCAGCGGCGTATTTCTTCCACTCCGATCAAAGCAAGTTTCATTGACGAGCGTGGCGACTTTCCACGGGATGACTGCTCAGTTGAATGGGCGGCCTGTTCGACGCTGGTTGCACCGCTGGATGGCTTCAAGGCTTCCCCGATATGGAGCATGGCTGACTTCGGTTGACGCAGCCAATCTGGGTTTGGCCGATACCGTCTTGCGTCTCAATCCAAAACTATTTAGACTTGTTGCCAATGGAGTCGCCGACATGCCTCACGTTCGATGCAGTGAATGGCTCAATGAAGGCGAGTTTCGAGTCGGCCACGTGGGCAGCATCACCGAGCGCAAGGGATGGCGGTTGGCCGCGGATGCCGTGCTCCGACTTCGCGCGGAGGGATTAAACGTTCGCCTGCTCATCGCTGGCTTAGGGCCGGAGGAGGATCAGGTCCAGGCGATGGCCAGAGAGCATCCTGAGGCGATCGAATTCCTCGGGCATGTGACAAATCCTCGCAGCAATCTTCTCCCGCGCCTCCATGCTTTGTCCATCATGTCGGTTCACGAAGGACTACCCATGACACTGATTGAGGCGATGTCGGTTGGACTCCCAGTCGTGGCCACAGACGTAGGTGGAATTCCAGAAGCAGTGACAAACAACAAAACAGGTTTGCTCATTCCACGGAAAAGCGAAGAGTTGGCAGAAGCCATACGCACTTTGTACCAATCACCAGAGAAGTGTAGCAGGCTGGGCATGGCCTCGCGGGCGGAGTTTGAGCGCCGATTCGAACTCCGCCATATCGTCAAGGAATACGATGCTGTGTATAGCGGCGCTTTTGCCTCATGAAAGCGGATCAACTGGCTATCTTAATTCCGACTCGCAACCGGCCGGCCATCCTGCGGCGAACGATAGAGGAATTGCTTCGTGGCGGCTTTGCCGCGCACTCCTTGCTAATCTATGACGATGCGTCCGAGGACCCGAAATCAGTGGTCGAGGTCGCGGCGCTCTGGCCGGGAGAAAGCCGAGTCATCCGTAGCGAGACGCGAACTGGCCAAGCCAAGGGCCGCAATGCACTCATGCGCGCGTCACCCTGTGAATTTGCATTGTTTCTGGACGACGACTGTTGGCCGGAGAGTCGTGCTGCCATAATCGATGCGCTGGAAGTGGCTCGTAAGGATGCTCTCACGATCGCCACATTTCATTACCGGGCTTTGGCGGACGGAAGTCTTTCTGTTTCACCGCGGCAATGCCGGACAAAGGCCAAATCCTTTCTTGGAGGGGCCAGTCTGTTTCATGTGCCAACGGTGCTGAGGGTCGGGGGGTATCGAGACTGCTTCGTCTATGGTTACGAGGAGCCAGAACTCAGCATGCGCTTGTGGCTGGCTGGTCATCGAATTGAATATTTGCCGGGAATAGCAGTCGTGCATAATCAGTTTTATACACCCGAAGAAAACCGAGACTATCGGGAATACGATTACCTCTATGCCCGGAATGGCATTTTATTGTCCTCTCTGAATATGCCTTGGTGGTTTGGTTTGCCCTGCGGCCTAATTAGATCGGTTCGACGCTCAGCCTATCAACGCCGGAATTTTCGAGCAAAGATCGGCGGAACACTGAGCGGCGTTTGGCTCTCTTTTGCCCTGTGGCGCGAAAGAAGACCATCCTCGATTCGCAAGGCTATCGAGTGGTCTCGTTTCAGCAGGAATGCCCCCGGATGAATCCACCGATGAGCCAGACGCCCAGTGCGAACGGTATTCGGCGTCGAATACCGCGCGGGACACCGGCCGCCACGCGTTGGGCATATTGGGACTGTCGCTTCACAAAGAAGGAGATGGCGCTGCTGTTAGCCGTCATCACTTTTGCGGTGGCGCAGCATCTCAGCCCGGTTCTGCATTCGGGATTAGGAACCATTCTAACTTACGCGCTTCCTGCAATCTCCTATCTGAGCCCGGTGACCGGCTTTTTCTTTATCGCATGCAGTCAGTTTGTTCCGTTTCCGCAGGGATCGCCGCATAATCCGGCGCAAGCTGGAGTGCTGGTTTGGCTGCCCATTATTCTTCTGCGGTATCGTCGTTTGAATCTCCATGAGGTGTGGCGTTTGTGGCCCGTCGTTCCCTGTTTATTGTGGTTCATGGTGTTGACCGGGGAGGCAATTTATTTTCCAAACAGCGAATACTTCAAGGCTCTGGTTTACTCCGTGATCGCCTGCCAGTTGGTAAACGAGTCTCGAGGACGCTACCTGAAGTGCCTGCTCGGTCTGTGCTTGGGTGCCCTTCTGGTGATGACAGCCTACTGGGCTTCTCAATTCGGCTTGCCTGTTGAAATTAACGACTGGGGGGCGGAGCGCGAAGGAATTGCACGCATGGGGAGTGTGCGCGCGGATTCGGTGATGGTCTGGCCCGCTCTCTTGCTGGGCATCTCGGGATTGCTTGGCTTGCAAATTGCGTTTGCGTCGCGGCGCAGCCCGCGTCCCTCTCCGAGATGGATAACTTATCTCACCATGGCCCTCTGTGTGGCTTCGCTGCCGGCGCTGGTTGCAACTATGTGTCACGGTGCTCTGGCCGGTCTCGCGCTCGTGGTAGCAGCATTGATTGGTGCTGGGTTCATGGCGGGTAAAGAAGGCGCGTTTGCAAACGCCAGATTCCAGATACTAATTAAGTGGAGCGCCGCAGGCATCGCTGTCATTATCGGTTTTTTCGTTTTTAATGCATTCGATTTGCGCACCAAGCTGCTTACTCTTGACGACCATTTCATGAACGCGACCGAGGACTTGGGTGTGGCCGCCTCACGCACCGGAGTGTGGCACGATTCCATCAACACCATTATGAAGTATCCCGTACTGGGTATCCGAGTGACTGGCGATCGGGAAGAGATCACATCAGAGTATGCTCCGCTAGGTGAATATCTCTCGCACAATGTCTTCCTGGATTACGGTCGAGCCATCGGCATTCCCGGGATGTTGTTGGTTGCGTTCTTTTTTTTCTATCCTGCCGTCAAGATGTGGAGAAGCGACGACCGGGTTCGTTACCTTCCTTTCCTCCTTGCGCACTTCGCGATGTTCATTTTTTGGATGAGTCTGTCGTATCAGTTTTACAAAACCTTTTGGGGGCTTTGGATGTTGATGGCGATGGTGCCAACAAAAGCTCGATCACAAGGAGCCACAGCGCGGCAGACCCGGCATGTCGGGAGCAGGGAAGCCGGGCTCCAACGCGTCTACGCAAAATGAATAGCAATGGAAAAGCAAAACTCGCTGTGCTTTTTCATCGTCTTGGGCCTTATCACCACGCCCGTCTGGCAGCAGCGGCCATACGACGCGACTCGACGGAAGTGGGCAAATTCTCCTTGGTGACGGTGCAAGGCTGCAGCATGGATCGAACTTACGCATGGGACAAAGTCAACCCTTCGGAGAATTTTCCCGTGGACACACTTTTTGACGACGGAGATTCGGTGGACCAGCCAAAAGGGGAAGTATTACGTCGCATGACGGATACGCTCAACGAGATCAATCCCGCAATCGTAGTCGTTCCAGGTTGGACGGACAGCATGGCTCTCTCCGCTCTTGTCTGGTGTGGTTCAAATCAAGTGCCTGCCGTCTGCATGTCCGAAAGCACAGAGTGGGACGCCAAGCGCAGCTCCTGGCGGGAAGCGGTCAAACGGCGGATTGTCGGGTTGTGTTCGGCGGCGTTGGTCGGCGGACGTCCGCACAAGGAATATATGGTGAAGCTGGGAATGCCCCCGGAGCGGATTTTTTCGGGGTACGATGCGGTTGATAATCATTATTTTGCGGACCAAGCTCAAGAAAGCAGAAAGCAGAAAATAGAAAATAGAAAAAGATATGATTTGCCGGAGAATTACTTTCTGGCCTCGGCGCGCTTCGTCGAGCAAAAAAATCTGCCGCGCCTGCTGGAAGCGTATGCTCTTTACAGAAAGAAATCACAAGCCGGAAATCCGCTCTCCGTCGCTTGGGACCTGGTTTTGCTCGGCGACGGGCCGCTTCGTGCTGAACTTTGCCGTCTGATCTCTGACCTCCAATTGGGTCGATGCGTCCATCTGCCCGGCTTCAAACAGTACCACGAGCTGCCGGTCTATTACGCGCTGGCCGGCGCATTTGTCCACGCCAGCACCATGGAACCGTGGGGATTGGTGGTGAACGAAGCGATGGCGAGCGGACTGCCGGTGTTGGTTTCAAATCGTTGCGGTTGCGCTGCGGATTTGGTGCAGGAGGGGAAGAACGGTTTCACGTTCGACCCCTGCAAGCCCGAACAACTGGCCGAATTGATGTTAAAGATTACTGCTTTGGATTTCCCGCTCACTCATTTTGGCAATGAAAGTCAACGCATCATCGCCGGTTGGGGGACGGAACGATTTGCGGCCGGGCTAAACGCGGCGGCGGACAAGGCCGTTGATGTTGGTCCGCCCGGCGCAAGTTGGATAGCGAGGCTGTTGCTTCGCGCTCTACTGCTTCTCTGACCCGTCGTGAAATGACCCAATGAATTCTTGCATGCCCAAGGAAAACGTTGCCCTGAAGCCAAGGATTAAGGAAGCGGCGATGACATTTTCAATAGCCCGCCTGACGGGAGGACTTTATTTTGGGGTGGAAGGCCTTTGCAAGGCGCTCTCCAACGAGCACGTGGAAACCGATCTTATTACTTTGGAAGGCGGTTGGGGCGAGCGACTCTCGCAAGAAGAGTTGGACCATTGGAAGAATTTGAATCTGTGCATCCTGCCATGCTCCTGGCCACGCAAGTTGGGATATTCGACCAAACTCTTGCCGGCGCTCAAGGAAACCGCCCCAAACCTGATTCATGTCCACGGTTTGTGGCACTACCAGACGGTGGCTAGCAGCAATTATTGCCGCCAAAACAGGATTCCTTGGATTGTGTCTCCGCATGGAATGTTGGATGAATGGGCATTGCGCAACAAGGGATGGAAGAAGAGCGTGGCAAGCTGGCTTTATCACGATGCTGCCATGCGCCGTGCTTCTTGTATCAGGGCGCTTTGTGACGCCGAGGTTGATGCTATTCGGAAATCAGGTTTAAAAAATCCAATTTGTGTCGTTCCGAACGGTGTCGAGTTGCCGGATGAACCGTTGGACGTGAAACTTCATCCGCAGGTTGATGCTTGGGCGAATGGGAAACGGATTCTGCTGTTTCTGGGGCGCATTGCTCCTAAAAAGGGTTTGACAAATCTAATTCATGCCTGGAGCCAAGCCCGGGCGAAGGACGCTAAATTGGCGGCTGATTGGGTTCTAGTCATTGCCGGCATGGATGAGGGAGGCCATGAAGCCGGAATCAGGCGCATGGTGCAGGATCTGGATCTCGGGCGGAATGTATTGTTACCTGGCCCGCAGTACGGCTCTGCCAAGACTTCGCTGCTATATTCCGCCAGCGCTTTCATTTTGCCTTCCTATAGTGAAGGATTGCCGATGGGAATTTTAGATGCGTGGGCGCACCGGTTGCCCGTGCTCATGACTCCGCAATGCAATCTGCAGGAGGGTGTGACCGCCGGAGCCGCCCTGGAAATTCTGCCGACGAAGGAGGATATCCAGCGGGGATTGTTGCAGATGTTTGAGATGAGCGCCGGCCAACTCGCAGCAATGGGCGCAAACGGACGCTGCCTGGTGAATGAACATTTCACATGGCCTCGGATTGCGAACCGAATGCGAGAAGTGTATGACTGGATGTTGAGTGGCGGAGCGATGCCCTCATGCGTACGATCCGCCTCGCGCTCCTTGATGGCGTGACTTATTGATCGCCTAGTTCAGATCCCTGATCCACCACGAGTTAAGAGGCAGATTATGCAAACCCCTCGCGAAGTCGAGTCTTTGTTCAACAAGAAGGCCTCCTCCTGGAATCAAAAGTATGCCGCTAATGGTCCGCTGCGTTACCGACTCGATGCTTTTAAGGACCAATTAAGTGAGTTAGTGACGCCTCCGGCAAAAGTTCTTGATTTCGGGTGTGGGACTGGAAACCTTGCTTCTCATCTAAGTAGCTGTGGATTCATAGTCTCGGCATGTGACATCAGCACGAAAATGATGGAGCAAGCTAGGGAGAACAATCCGGACGTGCCGATTGATTGGTTTGCGCTGTCCGCTGATTGGCGTGAATTGCCTTTCGAGTGTGATGCCTTTGACGCGGTCGTGGCTTCGAGCGCCTTTGAATACCTAACCGACCTTGATAGGACATTTGTTGAATGCCGGCGAATTCTGAAACCCGGTGGCGTGTTGATCGCGACAGTGCCCGATTCACGAAAGCTGATTCGACGATTGGAAAATCTTTTTCGTCCAGCGGCAGTCATGTTGAGTAACGCGTCCGTACTAAAGCAGATTCCGAAACTTGATTCTTACGCTACCTATTTGAAATGTTCGCGCAATCGAATGCCACTGGACGAGTGGTTTGCCTTGGGCGACAGACAACGTTTTGTGGCAGTCGATCAAAATAAAAGCCGCGCGGGCAGCACTGCGCTTGCCTTTCTCCGATTTCGAAAACCAACAAAACACTCAAACAAGACGTGAATATACTCCGAATATGAATAAACTGAAAGCTGCTATTATTGGTTCCGGCTTGATTGCCAAGCTAAAACATATTCCCGCGTTTCAGAGGCATCGTGATAAGGTGCATCTAGCGGCCCTTTGTGACGTGAACATTGAGGCGGCGCGACAGGCTGCATCTGCCGGGGGCATCCCGACAGCATACGCCGACGTTGGCGAAATGCTGGCCAAGGAAAAGCCGGACATTGTGGACATCTGCACACCGCCCAAGACGCACGCCAAAATTGCCGTTCAGTGCATGCAGGCAGGCAGCAACGTGCTCATTGAAAAGCCGATGGCGCAAACCGTGGAGGAATGCGACGCGATCATCGCCGCCGCGCGCGAAAACAAGGTGCAGGTTTGTGTAGCCCACAGCGATTTGTTTTACTACCCGTTCATCGAGGCGCGGAAGCTTGTCCGGGAAGGAGCCATTGGTGAATTCCGGGGTATGCGCATCTTTTTGTCCACGCCGACTGATTATATTACTTCCAAACCGGATCACTGGGCACACCGCTTGCCCGGCGGCGTTATCGGCGAGACAGGGCCGCACATCATCTACATGACTTTGGCGTTCATCAACCCCGTGCAAGAGGTGAGTGTCCACGCCAAGAAGCTTTTGCCTAATTACCCGTGGTCCCCGTTCGAGGATTACCGAATCGACCTGGTGGGAGAAAAAGCCATCAGTTCTACCACACTCTCGTATGCTTCGACGCAATGGATGGCGCGCGTGGAGATTATCGGCGAGAAGGAGATTCTCCTGGTGGACCTGGAGGCGATGAGTGTGGTCCGGTACCGCCGCGGAGCGCTTCGCCCTGGGGCAATAGGACGTTCCGTCCTCGGGGAATGCAAGGACCTTTTCGGCAGCGTTGCCAAAGCCGGGGCTCGGTATATGACTCGCTCATTACGTTCAACCCACGACTTTATCATTGGTGGATTTGCGGAAAGCTTGTTGAACAACACAGAGCCGCCCGTCACGTTCGCGGAGGGGCGGGAATCGGTGCGTGTGCTGGGCATCATTAGCAAGCAACTTGAACCTGCTATGGCTGAGAACCAGAAAAAGGCATGACGAATGGATTGATGGAGTTTCCGCCTCCCCAATCCTCTGAAGGGCGTGCGGTGCATGCCATGGTAGATCTCTCTAGGTACACCACTGGAAAGTTTGACCGGGGGGCGAGCCGGCTTAAGGAATCATTGTGGCTCCTAACCAGTCTGCTGTTGTTCCAAGCCTGTCCAATAAGTCTCTCTGCCATCAAGAATTGTGTGCTGCGCCTGTTCGGGGCGCGCGTTGGAAAGGGCGTGGTCATCAAACCGCGCGTCAGAATCACGTTTCCGTGGAAGCTGGCGATTGGCAATGACGTTTGGCTGGGGGAGGAGTGCTGGCTCCTGAACCTGGATCAAATCGTCATCGGAAATAATGTGTGCATTTCGCAGCGGGCATTCCTCTGCACAGGCAGCCACAACTATAAGTCGTCCACGTTCGATTTGATCGTGAAGCCGATTGCGGTGCATGATGGGGTTTGGCTGGGTGCCGGTTGCTGGGTGGGGCCAGGTGTTCAGGTGGGCAATCACGCAATTTTGACGGCGGGGTCGGTTGCTTCGGACGATCTGGAGCCTTTGGGCATCTATCGTGGCAATCCGGCAGTGTTTGTGCGGACGCGAGTCATTTCGCCTGACACTCGGCGTGGTGATGAGCGCCCATCCCAGGGGGCTTGAGCGACAGGAAAAATGTTCCAATTCGGGACAGTGTGACATGATAATCTCTGCAGATCCACAATGCGGCTGGCGCTCGGAACGCCCTTGGTCGCCTTGGGGATGTCGCGCGCAAGCTGCCGTCTTTCCACGCCAAGAATTCAATATATTTGCTCGCCTTAAAGCCTGCAACGCGTTAATGGATAATGAATTCCAGCATATCTTTGCCATGGGACGCTATGCATGGAAAGACCGTGATGGTCGCGGCGCGAAACCGGAAACGCATTGATGCTGCATTCAGCAGAGTGCGCGGCCGTGAACTTCTTACCTCTGGCACAATCTGTGCTGCTTTTCCATCCGCATGCCAAAGCATCGAATCACTGATGTGACGGTTAAGAAGATATCCGGAGAACGCAAGACGTGGTTGAGCCTTGTGGGTGTTGCTTTGCTGACATTTTGTGCCGGCCCGCGCGACAGCTTCGCGGGAAAACTCGACCCCTCCAACTGGGTCGTCTATAATTACAGCGGTTCGATGGCGACCAATCTGACCAGCGTGATACCGCTCCCGCCCACTGGACTGCATATCGTGACCACGGCCATTACCAACGTCCCCGCCGCAACAAACGAACAAAGCGCACCCTTGATCGCCGCCAATCAGGTGACGAATTTAACGGACCAAAACCTGAGCACCTACGTGACCTTGAGCAGTCCCTCGGTGCTCCTGGTTGATTTAGGGCAGACGAACGTTCTCGATCGCGTGTACCTCATCGGCAGCACGAAGCCGGCAAACTCGTGGCTCAATTATCAGGCAAACTCGTCATGGATAAACCCAACCCCACCACTGGGTTTAATCGTGGTTTACGTGGGGAACACGCCTACAACGACGAATCAAGTGGCGGCATGGACCGTGCCCTACGACGCCGGCAATCCGGTCGAGACGGAAGCGGACATACGGTTTAGTCCGGCCGCGGGCCAGTTTGTCCGACTGGAATTGCACACTCAAGTCACTTGGGGCACTGCCTATTGGCCGGGTTCAGGTTTTGTATTAAGCTCAGAACCAGCCTCGACCAATGTGAGCTGGAATGTTGGAGAATTGGAGTTATATGGTTTTAGTGGCTCAGCGGCCAGCGAAACAAATGTAAATGCGGTGGTCCTGCCTGCCGGGGCGCCCGCGCCGCTGGCGCTGGCGGCTAGCGAATTAAGTTATTACCTAGGGGAACTGACCGGGCTTCCGCACCCGATAATCCCGCCTGCAAATACGAACCAGTATTCAGGCACGCTTTACCAAATCGTGGATCTGGCATCCCTGGCGCCGGACTATAGCACGATGATGGCAAATATCAGCAACGGTCAGTTGCCCACCAATGTCAACGCGACAATTTCAGGCAATGTGGTAACGTTCAAGTCCTGGCCCTATCGTTGTGTCCTTTGGAGCGCGTGGCAATTCCTGGAAAGCCAGGGAATCCGCTGGGTATATCCGGACGCCCACGGTGACTATGTGCCGACTAATGGGCTTAACCTGTCGGTTTTGCCTATTCAATACACTCCTCCTACGGAGAGTATTGTCGCGCAGTTTGACGTGGGTGAGTTTGAACCGTGGTCTGCCTACGTTCTGCAGTCGGTACGGCAGGAGTTCTTATATCCATGGCGCAATCATTGGACTATGAGCTGGTGCGGAATGGGATCGTTGGGAGGGCGGGAAATACCCACCCTGCCGGCTCCAAATGTGACTGTCAACAGTGAGTACACCGAAGGGTTCGAGGGCTACCCGCACAATTTCAACAGCGTTTTGCCGAATCGCATCTTGGAAATGCCCGAATACACCAATTGGTGGGGGTGGGCTAGCACCGACGAAGGATCGGAAGTCAATCCGACAGAAAACCCAAACTGCAATAACCCTACTTTTACCATGGACGATCCCACTTTGATCTCTTGGGTGGCAACAAAGATGACCAATATTGCGGCCGCACAACCTCTCGCTTGTACCTGGCCGCTGAATATCGCTCATTACCGCCGGCCGTATAATCTCCTCCCATTGGACGCGTCCGTTTATTCTCAAGACCCCGTTACGCTAGCTGATAACGGGTCACCACCGGTGCCAGACCCGGTGCCTTGGGTGAAACTGTACGCTAATTCCTATTCAGGATCCTACTTCACTTTTGTGACTGGTGTAGCCAATGCAGTGCAGCAGTTAAGTCCGTCCTCCGTGCCCCTTGTCGGAGCATTGGCCTACGCGGATGTGTTTTTGCCGCCAACCAATATTCCTTCTCTTAGCAGTTTTCCGACCAATGTCCAGGTCGAGGTTTGTCTCTATGGCTCGCCAAACCTGCCGATGAATGCTCCGGCCAACTCGGGGGAGAAAGCCGCGCTTGATGGCTGGCATTCTGCATGTTCTCATTTGTCGACTTATGATTACGCTTTGCTGCATACTGACTACTATCAAACAGACCCGAGACTGCCGGTGCCTTTAGTTGCAGGAACAGTGGATCGCGCCCAGTACCTTGCCAGCGTTGGTGCATTGGACGGTGGTTGTCAGGGAAACCTGACCAGTCTCCCTTACAATCCATGGAACTTTTACGCTTATCCCAGAATCCGGTGGAATACGAATCAGACTGCGGCCCAATTAGAACAGGAATTTTTCACAGGCTATTTTGGTGAGGCGGCGGCGCCCATGCTTGCTTACTACCAAACCATGGAGAATTATCAATTCACCAACAATGTGAATATGTATTACTTGGGCTATTGCTATGGCATCACACCTGGGTCATTCCCCATTGGCATTCTGGCTGAGATGGAGACGAATCTGTTAGCGGCTGAAGAGTTAGCCACGAATTGGTGGGTGGTCAGCCGCGTGCAGGACATGGCTGACGGATTCGATTGGCTCGTCACCAATTCCCCGGACGGCCTCAAGTTGGGGCAAGATTTCAGCGATACCTCATCGTATCCAGTTTTGAATCCGACCACGAACGGTACGGCTATCAACCTGCAGGCGTTGGTTAAGCCCTCGACTCCGTTCACAGGGAATGGCGCCTATCTTCAGAACAACGGACTCTGGTTCATGGGAGCGGCAGCATGGATAGAGCAGAGCTTTAATATTACGGCTGGAACCTACCGTTTGGATGTTGTCGCGAACGGCGTTGCGTCCTCAGTAGGTTGGGGGACCATGAGTGTTTATCTCGGTCCAGCATCCGGTTCTGCCATTGTCAATAGTATAAATAATGCCACCTATAGCTTTACCTTTACTGTTCCAGCGGGCGTATATGACTTGGCTTTCCGAAGCTATAATTGGGGCAGCTATGTGATTGATGGCGTCCAAATTACACGCCTCTGAAAATGCAGTGCCTGAAGCTGCTGGCATCAAGACCACCTGGATCTCAAAAGGGCGAGATTATGGCACGGTGTCTGTTGAACGCCGGTAGAACGCCTGTGCGTCTCATCAATTCAATGGCACATGCAGTAGCGTTCGTTCATTCATGTTACTTTGGGTAACGCATCGCTTTCTGCAAGAGCGCCTCCTTCGTGTTTCAGTTTCGACGCACTTTCTGCCCGAAATTGAAGAGTCGCGGCTTTTTGCGATTGGCAATCTGCTGGGCATCATCCGTGTTAGGCAATTCGGTGCCTGGCAGCCGATGCACTTGGCCGCGTATTTTCCATTGGCTTGGCTGATACCGAATAGGACAGTTAGAAGCATTGCCAAATCGTGGTCGCATCGTGAAGCCCAACACGCCTGCTGACCGGCAGGTCGCTCTTTCTGGCGCGCTCGCGAAGTGGAAGCAAGAGGCGCGGAACGCGGATCGAACGGTGTTACCTATGCGCACTATGTCCCATGCAGCCGAAGAAACAAGCGGGGATTATAAGAAGACCTCGAGCGGTAATACAGCCCATGTATGAATCTTCTAAATAAAACCGGGTATTGGAAAAAACTGGCTGGTGAAACAACTCTACAGTGTGTTGTGTTCGATATTCTGAACAGCTTGTCAACGCGCCTCCACTGGAAGTCCCGGCGAGCCTTTTCCGTCTCCTTTCGGTCACGGCCAAACGCTCCCTTCTACATGCGTTTGGGAACTACAGATTGGTCCACTTTCAGGGTAACGTTTCTTTATGATGAGTATGGTTTCGTTCGGCAGCATCTCCCGACGGTTCGAACGATAATTGATTTAGGCGCAAATATTGGCGATAGCGTTCGTTATTTTGCGGACACATATCCCGAGGCAGAGATTCTGGCCGTCGAGCCGGACGCCGGCAATTATGCCGTTTGTCAAAAAAATGCCGCCATGATGGTCCCTTCTGAGCGGGTGCGCTGCAAGCAATGTTTTGTGTCATCCCATCCAGGATATGCAGGAATCGATCGTTCCAAAGGAGAATGGGAGTTTCGCATGGATCAAACGGTTTCTGCGGCAGAGCAAATTCCGGTTGTAACCATCGGAGAACTCTTGCGAGAATTCAAGATTGCAGAAGTTGACTTGCTGAAATGCGACATCGAAGGCGAGGAAGTGGAGCTTTTTAGGAGGTGTTCAGACTGGATTTTCCGAATTCGACACCTTGCAATTGAAACATCGCCGCCTTACAGCGTATCTGCCCTGGAGAAGGACTTGGAAAGGAACGGCGCCAAGTTCAAGAAACTACATCATTCCGCTCCAGATGGATATCATGAACTCGCGTTGTTTTCCCGTTGCGGAGAGGGGTGAATTCAAATCGTGTCGCGCGTTATACCATCCTCGGCAAAGATGCCGACTGTGCGTGTCATCCTTCCCTATTTTGGCAAGTGGCCGGCGTGGATGCGATTCTACCTCGCCGGCTGTGCACGAAATCCGGAATTCAATTTTCTTCTCGTGACTGATTCCGGGCAGGTGCCGGCGCCGCCAAACGTTCAGTTTGTTCAATGTGAATTGGAGCATATCCGCGAAAGGGTTCGTGAAAAGCTGGGGCTTTCTGTTCCTTTGCGGAAACCTTACAAATTATGCGACTTGAAACCGGCTTTTGGTTTGATCTTTGATGATCTGCTGGGAGGTTATGAGTTCTGGGGAACAGGCGATATCGACTGCGTCTATGGGCGCTTGTGTGACTATGCCTCTGCAGAAGTGCTTGGCCGTGTGGATATTTTCTCCTGTCGCAAGGAATACGTCAGCGGTGTTTTGCACTTTGTCCGGAACATTCCCAAGATGAACAACCTTTTCAGGAACAGTCCTGATTGGCAAACGATTTTCGCCATGGACAGGTATTGCGGTTTTGACGAGGTTATTAGCGATTTTCACGGACTCATTCTTGGAGGAACCGTTTGGGATCCGAAGCGTGAGTTTTGTTCCTACACGGAAATCGTGTTCGAGGCCATCAAGAGAGGGGAAGTCAGGGGCTATTTTGAAACTGTCGCATTGGAGGAGGTGCACTCTATCGTGGAAATCAATGACCGTGGAGTTTTTGAAAATTGGACTGCGTACGCGCTGGTGCATTTGCTGAACCGCAAGGCCAGGTGGTTCTTTAATGTGCCTGACTGGAGGGAGATTCCGCCGCGTTGCTATCTGACACGTTTTGGCGTAATTCGTGCAGAGCAGGCCGGTCTGCTACACCAACTCCTGAGTTTTGAATATATGAAAGCCGGAGCCTCTGCGCTCAGAAAGGTGCTTAAGAGGATCAAATAAAGTGTGGGTGGCGCTGAAACCGATTGCGAACACCTGCCCGGCCCTCCGTAGTAGTGAACATTTTCCGCGTAACCGAGTATCATTATGCTGGTTCCAATCCTGACATGGACACCCATTTGCACGCCACCATAGAATGCACGCTGCACGTGTGAACTTTGCAAACGAATTTTTGACTCCGAAACCTTTGATGACAGGCATGATCCAGACACAATACGAGAAACTCCAGGGTTGCATCCCGTTGACTCGTTGGCTACAGACACTCCGAGCAGCTTTGTCCTCAGTGGCATCCAAATCACCCGGCTGTGAGCATGCAGAGCTTGAATGTGCTGGCATCGGGGCCATTCGGATGTCAGAACGGCGAAATTATGGCGGGCTGTCTTTAGAATAGAGGCAAAACACCTGTGGATCGCGTTATTTCATCGGCACGCGCGATAGTTTTCGAGCATTCATGTTACTTTCAGCAACGCGTCGGTTTCTGCAAGAACACCTCTCTCGTGTTTCAGTTTCGACTCGCTTTGTGCCCGAAATCGATGGGTTACGGTTTTTCGCGATTGGCAGCGTGGTGCTTTATCATTTGCTGGGCATCATCAGTGTTCGGCGATTCGGCACCTTACAGCTAGATCACTTTGCCGCATATTTCCCGTTGAACTGGCTGACATACGGCCACTTCGGCGTGCCACTGTTTTTTGCCATCAGCGGTTTTGTCCTCGCACTGCCGTTTGCAGATCATTATTTGCATGGTCGAGAAGTGCTCCCGTTGCCGCGCTATTATGTACGGCGCTTGACCCGGCTCGGACCGCCGTATGTTATCAATCTGGGTTTTCTCTTCTTGGCCCAGATTTGGACGGGACATCTTGCTTTTTCTGGTTGGCCGCATTTGCTGGCCAGCATCTGCTATGTTCACGATATTGCCTATGGTTATCAGAGCTCGGTGAACGGAGTTGCGTGGTCACTGGAAACTGAGGTGCAATTTTATCTGGTGGCCCCGTTTCTAGCCGCCGCACTGTTTCGAATTCCCGGCAAGGTCGTGCGGCGGGCAGTCGTGCTTGGCCTCATCCTTGTGGCGGCGATAGCAGTGGAAGCGTTCATGCCGGCCACGGTGGATCGCTGGAATGGCGACGCATGGCGGATGTCCTTGCTCAATTACCTGCAATACTTTCTAGTGGGCTTCCTGCTGACGGATTTTTACTTATGCGATTGGCGGGGAAAACCGGTATCCCAAAGGCGGTGGGCATGGGACTTGGTCGGAGTGCTCGTTTGGTGCTTCATGTGGTCGAATGTTGATGGCAGTGCGGTGGCACAGGTGCTTCTGCCTCTGGCCATGCTCGTGGCCTACATGGCTGCCTTTCGCGGACGCTGGCAGAACGAAATTGTTCGCAACCCGTGGGTATTTACTGTCGGCGGCATGTGCTATACCATCTATCTTTGGCATCAGCCCATTTTGATGACTTGGGGCAAATTCGGCCTGCCGCATACCTGGCTGACCGGCGCTCCGTTGCCTTTAAATGTGGCGGTCCAATTTTTGGCTGGAGGACTTTTGCTCCTCATTCTTGGGGTGATATTATTTGCATCCACCGAGCGGCCATTTATGAAAAAAGACTGGTATCGAAATTTTACTTTTTGATTATTTAGAGCAACCATGCGGACAACTAACACTGAGCGCTTGAACCGCGCTACGACAGATATCATGCCGAGCCAGGCCGGGACCGGAAGCGGAGAGCGGAACTCAGCAATGTTTGTATGGTGGATTGTGATCCTGCTGCCTTTTGCCTGGCTTTGGTATCGTCTGATCGATGATCTCAGTTTGGAATGGGCTTCCAATCCTCAGTACGGTTACGGCTGGGTCGTGCCATTTCTGTGCGTCGGATTGGTCTGCAAACGCTGGAATTCCTTGAGGTCCGCCTTTACTTTGGAGGCAGGCAACAAGTCGCCCCTTTCGCGCAAAGGCGGCAAGGTCATCCTCGTCGGCTTTATACTGCTGGCCTTTTTGTATCTGCCGACACGGCTGATCGAAGAAGCAACTCCAGAATGGCGCGCCATTCAGTGGTCGCTCGGCTTGGAGACCGTCGGATTGACACTCTGCGCGATTTATTTGGCGTGCGGGCAACTTTGTCTAGGACGGTGTCTGTTCGCGGTCTGCTTTATTCTGATCGCTATTCCCTGGCCGACTCTGATCGAGGCCCCTGTCATTCAGTCTCTGACACGACTGAACTCCGGAGTGGTGGTTGAGTTGTTAAATTGGCTGAGCATTCCTGCGATACAGCACGGCAATTTAATTGAAGTCAATACAGGAACTATCGGGGTCGATGAAGCATGCAGCGGTATCCGATCGTTTCAGACCAGCCTCATGATATCACTTTTCTTTGGAGAGTTGTACGGCATGGGCCGGTTGCGCCGGTTGCTGCTCGTTCCGGCCGGCTTTATTCTGGCCATGGGGTTTAACGTCTGTCGCGTGTTGTTCTTGGCGGTAGTCGCCGCTAAGAAAGGCGTGGCGGCGATTGCCCAGTACCATGATCCGGCTGGAATCATGATCACATTAGTGTGCACGGCGGGGTTGTGGGGTCTGGCGGCGCTCTTCAACCATAGAAGGATTCCGGCTCCGGATGGCCTGGCACCTGTGGAGGGCCGAAACCAGGAAGTCAAAAACACCAAGCCTCGCTTGTCCGTTCTCCGCCGCTTGGGGTTCGCCCTGCTGCTATGGTTGATCACCGTGGATGCCGGCGCCGATCTCTGGTATCACACCGTGGAGTCGCATCTGCCGCCCAGCTCCAATTGGTCGGTTATGTTTCCCACGGACAACCCAACTTTTCAAACCGTGCCCATCAGCGCGGACACGAAATCCTTGCTCCGCTTCGATGAAGGCAAGCAAGCCGCATGGATTGAGCCCGATGGTTCCCAGTGGCAGGCTTTCTACTATAGTTGGCGGCCGGGCCGAGTGGCGGGTTACCTGGCAAAACGGCACACACCCGAGATTTGTTTGCCTGCCGCAGGCACGCAATTGCTCTCGGGCCCAAAATTGACGGTCATGAATGTAAACAGCGTGGAATTGCCCATGCGGAGTTACGTGTTCGGCACAGAGAGCGGTCCGATTTATGTCTTCCAATGCCGTTGGGAAGCCGGAGTAAGAAGAGGCGCCTATGTCGAACAGGAGTCTTCGCGCTTCAACCTCATCCGTGGAATTTGGGCGGGCCGCGGGAATAAAGGCCAGAAGGTGCTGGAAATCGTCATCGCCGCAGTGAACAGTCCGGAACAGGCGTCAACGGCCTTGGGTCGTCAGTTGGAAAAACTGGTGACACCGGGGGAGCAGTAAATGCGAATCACCGTCTTAAACCAAGCCTTCTATCCGGATGTTGTCTCAAGCGGGCAGCACCTTGCGGATCTTGCCTTGCAACTCACCGAACGCGGACACAAGGTTACGGTTGTCACAAGCCGGAGAGCCTATGATGATCCCGGGAAGGTCTTTGCCAAACATGAAATCTGGCGCGGCGTCCGAATCATGCGCGTGTTCGCCACTGGGTTCGGAAAGCGCGCCAAGTGGCGGCGCGCCTGCGACTTTGCGACCTTCCTCTGCTCGTGCTGCTGGAGATTGCTCTGGCTTCCCAGGCAGGACTTGGTCATCGCCATGACTTCACCACCTTTGGTTTCATATATCGGCGCCTGGTTCGCACGCCTCCGTGGCAGCCAGTTTTGCTATTGGATCATGGATTTGAACCCAGACGAAGCATTGGCCGCCGGGTGGCTCACCCCGCATTCGTTTGCCGCACGACTGCTTGAAGGTTGTTCCCGATTCAGCCTCCGCAACGCTTCCAGGATAGTGGTGCTCGATCACTTCATGCGGAAGCGGATTTTGGAAAAGGATATTGAACCGAAGAAAATCAGTGTCATCCCGCCATGGTCGCATGATGCGGACGTCCGATTCGACGCCCAAGGGCGGGACCGTTTCCGCGAATGCCATCATTTGGATGGCAAGTTTGTGGTCATGTATTCGGGGAACCACAGCCCTTGTCACCCATTGGACACCATCTTGAGCGCCGCACAGAAATTGGCCGGGAATAAGGAAGTTGCCTTTCTTTTTGTCGGCGGCGGCAGTCAATTCACCACGGTGAAGCAGTTCGCCCTTGACCACTCATTGTCCAATATATTGTGCCTCCCGTACCAGCCTCTGGCTGAACTTGCCGGAGCCCTGTCGGCAGCCGATCTGCACCTCGTTGTGATGGGCAGCCCATTTGTAGGCCTGGTGCATCCGTGTAAGATTTATAACATTCTGCGCATTGGATCGCCGCTGCTTTATATCGGCCCCCAGCCGAGCCACATCTCAGAAATAATACAGCAAATCGACGGGCGGCTCCCCTGCGGTTGGGCGGAGCACGGGCAGGTTGAACAAGTCATTGAGCACATTATGGAATTGAAGCGATCCATGTTTCAGCGCAACGGTGAGCGTGGCGCGTCCTTCGCAGACCAGTTTTCCAAATCGGCGTTGCTGCCACAACTAGTATCGAGGCTGGAATCAGCCATCCAAACTTAACACAACACTTCGCATGCTCAACTCCTTAATCAAATATATCGCGGTGTTTTTGATGGGGTTCATGGTCACTTACCTCCTGACGCCAGTGGTCCGTCGGCTCGCCGTGCGGTTTGGGATCGTCGATAAGCCGGATGAACGGCGTCCTCACAAACGTCCCACCGCTCGCGGTGGCGGCCTGGCTGTTTTTCTAGGATTTCATGCCGCCTGCCTGATGGCGGTGGCCTTTCCATGGCCCAAAGTCGCTGGCGGACTTGATTTCGTTTGGTGGCAACATTTCGTGGTTCCCTCGCTCGTGCTTTTGATCGTCGGGCTGGTTGACGACATCCGTGGCATGCGCCCACTGGTCAAACTCGGTGGGCAGGCCGTCGCTGCGTCGCTGATTTTTTTCGGAGGCGCGCGGTTTAACGTTCTATTTGGACACCCGCTTCCCTTATGGCTCGATTTCCTGATGGTCAATTTGTGGATTTTGGCCGTCATCAACGCCTTCAACCTGGTTGACGGACTCGACGGCTTGGCCTCCGGATTGGCCATCATTTCGGCGCTCGGCTTGTGCGGTGTCGTTGCGTTGGACCACTTACCTGCCAATGTCTTGGTCTTGTTGGGATTTATAGGAGCATGCCTGGCATTCCTCCGCTATAACTTCCACCCTGCCACCGTTTTTTTGGGCGACACGGGAAGCATGTTTATCGGGTTCACTCTTGGAGTGGTTTCCCTTCAAACATTCAACAAGAGCACGTTTATACTTTCTTTGACCATCCCGATGTTGGTGCTGGGCGTGCCCATCTACGATACGTTGCTGGCGATCTGGCGACGGTCCGTGCGGAAGTGGCTGGACAATGGGCAACCCAAGACGGGTCGCAAAATTTCGGGCGTCATGCAGCCGGATCTCGACCACCTGCATCATCGGCTCTTGAAGGCTGGTTTGAGCACGCGTCGCGTCGCGATCGTCCTCTGCGTTGGCAATGCGGCCCTGGTTCTGTTTGGTCTGCTCATCACAACTTTTAAATCCCACGCCGCGGGTATTTTCCTTATCGCTCTACTTGCAGGCGCTTATGTTCTCACGCGTCATTTGGCAATTCTCGAGCTTCGCGACACGGGGACTGCGCTCCTGCGTGGAATCCGGCAACCGACTGCCTCGGCCTTAAAAGCCTTGGGGTTTCCGGCTTGGGACATGTTCTGCATGGCCGCTGCCGTGGCCGTTTCCAAGCGGTTGGTGGAAGACTACTCGCCAAGCTTCTGGCATGATTGGTTCCTAGATTTGCCGGTCTGGGTCACGCCGACCTTTTGTATTCTAGCCATCTCACGCACCTACGTCACGGTGTGGAGTCGGGCCCGCATGCGCGATGTAATGGCGCTCGAGCTAACGCTAATAGCCGGGCTGATCTTCAGCGTGGGACTTGCACTGCTCATCGATCCGTATAACGGCCCCGGGCATTTGGTGGTTGGAGCGCTGGCCATGGCCACAGTGGGTCATCCTGGCATTGTCGGCCTCCGCATGATATATCGGCTTTTGGAGGAACTGGTTCATTGGACGCGCTCGAAAGACGCGATCAAGCCGGACGGAAGGCGAGTTGTTCTCTACGGAGCAGGCGGACGGTGCTGGCTTTTTCTTCGGGAGTTGGGCTTTCACTATTTGGGAAGCAGTGATGGGCGGGAAATTGTAGGCTTGATCGATGACGAGGCGTCCTTGCGTCACCTCTGGGTTTACGGTTATCAAGTCCTGGGGACGCGGGAGGATTTGCCGGAGGTCATTTCCCAGTACGGACTCACCGGCATTGTTGTGACGGCCCTTCTGACTCCAGAATCACGCGCGGCATTGCACGAGCTGGCACTCCGACACGGCCTCGACTTAACTGAATGGCGTTGTGAGGAGAGCGAGGTGGATCTTGCTACGCAGCCCGGCGATTTCCCTCTTGGCGCTTTGAGGCCAGCAAGTGGGGCGGACGCAATTCGGACTGTCCCGACAGCAAACGCCCCATCCACGCCACGGAGTTGATGAAAGCCACGACATTGCACTTGGAGGGATCAGATCGAACGGCAAACAAGTTTTTCGAATGAGATTATTTTCTGTTCACAGGCACGATTTCTCTCTCCAAGAATCCCAACGGTTAAGCGTCACCAAGGCTGGGAAGCGCCCGGGGCGTAGCGAATGGCTGGCTATGGCGCGCTCGCGCCTAACGGAGATCGCTTGCATGGACGCCAGCGACGAACGGAAAACTTAGCACTCATCTCCGGCCTGTGACTATTAATCCTGGACCACTGACCGCAGCCACCGTGGAAACCGCCTCCTCTACTGGGACGCTAGCCGCTATGGGTTCGCCGCGCGACTCTGACTGGACGCTCATTATTCGTCCCAAATCGGGGTGGTTTGATCTGCACTTAGCCGATCTGTGGCGTTATCGAGACCTGGTAATGCTGTTCGTGCGCCGCGATTTCGTCTCGCAGTACAAGCAAACCATGCTCGGCCCGCTCTGGTTCATCATTCAGCCTCTCCTGACGACCTTAACCTACACGGTCATCTTCGGGAACATCGCTCAACTTTCCACGGACGGTCTTCCAAAGATCCTCTTTTATCTCTCAGGTGTGACCGCTTGGAACTATTTCGCCGATTGCCTCACCAAGACATCCGAGACTTTCGTAGCCAACGCGAACATTTTCGGCAAAGTTTATTTCCCGCGGTTGGCCGTGCCGGTCTCGATCGTGATCTCGAACCTCATCCGATTCGCCATCCAACTCGGGCTATTTTTGGGTTTCTATCTCTATTTCTTCGCTCGCGGCACGGCCATCCGACCCTCCATGGCGCTCTGGCTCCTGCCGTTGTTGATCCTGCTTATGGCTGCTCTTGGGCTCGGCGCTGGCGTCATGGTCTCTTCTATGACCACGCGCTACCGCGATCTGCGCTACTTGGTCCAATTCGGAGTGCAGTTGCTTATGTACTCCACGCCTGTCATCTTTCCACTTTCCAAATTGTCGGGTCAATATCGTTGGATCATGCTTTCCAACCCCATGACCCCGGTAATCGAAACTTTCCGTTATGCCTTTTTCGGGACTGGAACATTCAGTTGGGGATATCTCGGTGTTTCCGCCGTCGCCTCCGTCGTCATTCTTGCCGGCGGCATCCTCCTGTTCAACCATGTCGAGAAGACCTTCATGGATACGGTCTGAATAGAAAATGCGGAAACTTCGAAAGTGAAGCACAGGAATCCGGGAGCAACCACAGCAAGGGCAGAGATGAACAGCCTCTTGCCGGATGAAGTCACTAACTGCTTTTTGAAATGAGCGTCGTTATTCAAGTTGACTGCGTCAGCAAGCACTACCACCTCGGCCAGATTGGAGGCAGGCGCCTGGTGGACGACGTCAATCAATGGCTGGCAAAGGTTCGTGGCAAAGAAGACCCTCTTTCCCAAATTGGGTTAACTGGCGTCTCTCCGCAATCATCCGGCTCGAATTCTTCTGGCAGGAACGGTGGTCAAGCTGAGGCTATCTGGGCGTTGAAGGATGTTTCCTTCGAAGTCAAACAGGGCGAAGTGTTGGGCCTCATTGGACGCAATGGGGCCGGGAAAAGCACGGTGCTGAAGATTCTGTCTCGCGTGACCGCGCCTACACATGGCGAAGTCCGTGTCAAGGGTCGCATCGCCAGCCTTCTGGAAGTTGGCACTGGCTTTCATCCCGAACTGACTGGGCGCGAAAACATTTACCTCAACGGCGCCATTTTGGGGATGACCAAATCGGAAATTCGCGGGAAGTTTGATGAAATCGTTGCGTTTTCCGATTTGGAGCAATTTATTGACACGCCGGTCAAGCGCTATTCCAGCGGCATGTATGTGCGACTGGCGTTTGCTGTCGCGGCCCATCTGGAACCGGAAATCCTCATTGTGGACGAGGTGCTCGCCGTTGGAGATGCGGCTTTCCAGAAGAAATGCCAGGGCAAAATGAAAGATGCGGCGGGAGAAGGCCGCACGATTCTCTTCGTCAGCCACAATATGGAAGCCGTCCGAGGCCTATGCCAAAGGGGCATCTGGTTGAAGGATGGCCGGTTGCACAAGGATGGAACGGCCGACGAAATCGTCGAGTCATATTTCAGCAGCCTATCCAATGAACCTACCTTTGCCAAATCTAATCAGGTTTACGGCTTAGTCATCCAGAAGGTCGTGTTGAAAAACAACGACGGAGAGGAAAAAGGGCAGTTTTATCCTGGAGAAGATTTGATTATCGAGATCCTATACGATACACAGGTACGCGTGGAAAAACCATATATAACAGTCGGGGTGATAGGCGTTCACGGTCCCTGCTTTACCGCAAATATGATGCTGGATGGAGCCAGACTCGAAGCAATGGACGGCGCCGGAATGATTGCATGCCGGTTCAAATCCATTCCTTTGCTGCCGCAAAGATACACCGTCAAAGTGGCCGTTCGGGCAAACAACGGCGCTGAGTTCATAATCGACTACGAAGAATTCGCTTGCTTTAGGGTAGTGGGAGACCTTGCCGAATATGGCTACAAAGGAGGATTTCTAACACGGGCTTCACATTACACGCCGGTTGTTGTGCCGTATGAATGGCGCCTGCCCGATGGCACCACCACATCGGTTTCCCTTAGCAGACCACTAAAGTGACCGGTCATCGGCGCGCCGTCTTTGGGCGCCTGGAGTTCCCTATGGCACGCTTCCATTAAGCCAACGGAACGCGCGCGTTGCCGTCGTGGCCAAATTGCCTTACGGAACAAAATGAAGCTGTAGACCTTATGTCGGCGAGAGCGATACATGCACCTGCTCCAATCCATGCGAGCCTTGCGCACTCGGACTGTGCTTGGATGGTCGGGGAAATCTAGAATCTTGTGCGCGTGGCCGTCCAAGCAGCCGGTGGCGGCAGCCCGATGCCCATGCTGTAAAGGTTGTAGCAAGACCAGTTGGGTCGATCATGACAGTCTCCATCATTATCTGCACGCGAAACAGGGCGGACAGTCTCAAGCCCACCCTTGAGTCGATTGGCAACTCGATCGTTCCTCCTGAATGGAACGCTGAACTTTTGATAGTCGACAATGGTTCAACTGATCACACGCGCGACGTCGTAGATGCGGCACAATTAAACAATCTCAGCCTGCGATACGTAAAGGAGCCAAAAACTGGACAGGCTTATGCGCGTGATACTGGACTCAAGGAGACATCCGGCCAGATTATTCTATTTACTGATGACGATGTTCGTATCCCATTAGACTGGATTGAAGGCATGTGCAGGCCAATCCTGGATGGAGAGGCGGATGCAGTTGCCGGAGGAGTAGCTTTTCCACCTGACCTTGCCTCTGCTCTGGCGCAACCACCGTTTTTCTCGCGAAGGGGCTGGTTCGCTTCCACGGAAGAGTTGGATCCGAATTTGCCAACGAGGATGGTAGGTGCGAACATGTCCTTCCACCGTCGTGTGCTTGATCGAGTCCCAGGGTTTGATCTTGAATTAGGTCCGGGAGCACTGGGCTTCCACGATGAAACGCTGTTTTCGTGGCAACTCCATGAGGCGGGCTACAATATTGTCGGGGCATTAAACGTGGTCGTAGAGCATCACTTCGATCGCAATCGTGTATCGAGGCAAGGGATCCTTGATTTGGCGCGCAAGTTTGGGCGTTCCGACGCATTCACATTTCACCACTGGGAACATCAGAAGTTACGGCGCGTACTTCCGAAGCTGGCCCGGTGCCATTTTTACCGAGTATGGACGAGGTGTTCCGAATGGTTGGGGAAAAGTGCCGACAGTCTCGTTACCGAGCAAGTCATTCGAGCGGAGCAGGACCTGGCGTTTTACCGTGAGTATATTGTGCAGCGCCAACGCCCGCGCAAATACCCCTTGCGCAGTCTTGCTCCCCAAGCGGCACATCCGTGGCGTTGCTTTCCGCGCAAGTGAGACTCAAGTATGGATGTCCCTGTTTCCATCAAGTTCTACCTTTCGATAATACCGTTTGGTGTTCCGGTAAACACATATTCTGTTTAGGTTAGACGAGAACTCACAGCCAAAATGCTGACTTGTATGCCATCATGGCCATGCCGCGTGTAAGTGTCATAATTCCTTGCTACAATCGCGCGGATTTGCTTCCCTTCACCCTCGACTCGGTGCGCGCCCAAACCTTCGGCGATTGGGAGGCCATAGTAGTTGACGACCATTCGCAGGATAAATCCCTTGAAGTTGCGCAGCGCTATGCTCGCGAGGACAGCCGAATCCGCGCCGTTAAGCGACAGACTGATCGCAAAGGCGGAAACGTCTGTCGCAACCAAGGTATTGTCCTGGCCAGGGGCGAGTATGTTGTCTTCCTGGATTCTGACGACCTGCTCTCGCCAAGTTGCCTCGAGCACCGGGTTGCGGCCATGGACAACACTCCCGATTGCGGCTTCGGTGTGTACCAAACGGAATTATTTGTGAAGGCCATCGGCGACCGGCGCGTGCTTTGGAATGCCTATACCGATTCGAACGATCTACACCGGTTCTTAAGTTTAGACGGCGTGTGGCTCACAACAGGACCCATTTGGAGAAAACAGGCGTTGTCACAATTGGGCGGGTTTGATGAGAATCTTCTCAGTTACCAAGATTGGGCGATTCACGTTCAGGCTCTCATCGCTGGAATCAAATACTTCAAAGAACCCATCCGGGACAACTTCCATCGGTTTGGATACGACCTCAACAGGCAGTTATGTGGGGTCTCAAACTTCCACCCAGATCATTTGAACTCACGCGAAGAGCTATTCGTAAAAATTTTTTATGATCTTCAGGCTGCCGGACTTCTTGACCACGAAATGGGAGGTCGCCTCGCGGGGTTGTTTTGGTGGCTGGCAGGGCAATGGCAATTTCAGAACGTCCGCGCAGCCGACAAGGTCTGGCATAGGGCCGCAGGTCTGGGCCTGTGCAGTCCCCGGCAATATCTCGAAGGGCGTTTGTTGTTGAGACTTTATTGCCTTCGCGGAGGAAGACGCGTTGGGAAACTGATCCAGCGCTTTTGCCCATTGCATAATTGGCCTTCTTCTAACCACCTGTATAAAACACCCGTTGGCCGCACGGAGCCGGATGCGGCGTCATCGCACCCGCCCCGGACGGATGGCAAATCGAAGCAGGCCCATCTCGAGGCGAAATCGTAACCGGATGTCTGCTGGTCTTGATGAGCAGCGGACATGAGCTGGCCAATGTTCTACACCAATGCCTCACGAGCGAAGTTTGCTTCAGTTCGCGCTGAGCGGACCGCTCGGAGAATGAGCGGAGCGATTTGATGAGTTCTCCCATAGTCAGCATCGGATTTCCGGTTTACAATGGCGAAAAGTCGGTGGGACGGGCTTTGGACTCCATTCTATCCCAGGGCTTTGAAGATTTTGAGCTGATTATCTCAGACAACGCCTCCACCGACGACACAGGGCGAATTTGCCAGGCCTATGCAAAGCGGGATAATCGAATTCAGTACTTCAGAAATGAGACAAACATCGGCGTTAGTCCCAACCACAATCGAGTCTTTGAATTGAGCCAGGGCAAGTACTTCGCCTGGATCGCGCACGATGTCGAGCAGTTGCCGGGGATGCTCAGCCGATGCGTCCGGGAAATGAATCTCGCCTCACCGCCGGTCGTTCTTGCCTATCCCCAGTGCGAGCAGATCGACGAAAACGGCCTGCCGGTCGGCGGTGACTTGCCGTCGATCGCCAGCAACGACCCGCGACCGCATCGTCGCCTCGGTACTGTGATCTCGCGGATAGGCTATGTGATCCAACATTTCGGTTTGTTCGCGTCCGAGGCCTTGCGGAAAACACGGCTCAACGGCTCCTATGCGTCGTCGGACTTCGTGCTGACCGCGGAGCTTGCGATGCTTGGCGAGATCAGAGAAATCCCGGAAGTTCTGATCCGGCGGCGCGTCGAGTCGCATGGAGGCACCAGAGCAGTCTTGCACGACAAAAAGGCCTGGGCCACTTGGCTCAATCCCAAAATGAAAGACCGGCGCTTTTTGCTGCGCATCGAGGAGCGGCTGGCTTTGGAGTACGTCCGGTCAGCCTTGGCACTTCCGCTCCGGCCGATGGACAAGCTGGCCTGCACTCTGGCCGGCCCTTATGTCCATTATAGGAGGCGGTATTCAGGTGCGATTGGCACTTTGCGCATAAGACTTGGACGCCTCAAGCGCGGATTGGTAGGAGGAGTGTTAAAATAGTTGCGGGCGAATGCTATGCGTATCTTTGTCACTGGAACCGATGGATATTTGGGGAGCTTGCTCGGCGTGGAACTGCTTCGAGCGGGCCATGACGTCTTAGGGCTGGACACCGGATTCTACAAGGAGGGCACCCTGTACCGCCAAGGGCCATTTGCGCCACTAACCCTAGTCAAAGATCTGCGCCGAATCGAACTGGCCGACTTCGGCGGCATCGACGCCGTGGTCCACATGGCCGAGTTGTCCAACGATCCGATCGGACAACTCGCTCCGAGCATCACATATGATATCAACCATGTTGGATCGGTGCGGCTGGCTGAACTTGCACGTCAAGCGGGTGTCCAACGCTTTGTATATATGTCATCCTGCGCGGTATACGGCGTGGCGGAGGAGGGTTATGTGGACGAGGAGTCGGCTGCCAATCCGCAAACGACATACGCCATCTGCAAGACGCGGGTCGAACGCGATGTGAAGCCGCTGGCCCATGACAAATTCTCGCCCACATTTCTGCGCAATGCCACCGCCTACGGAGCGTCGCCGCACATGCGGTTCGACATCGTGTTGAACAACCTGGCCGGGCTGGCCTGGACGACCAAAGAAATCCGCATGGCCAGCGATGGCACGCCGTGGCGGCCACTAGTCCACGGCTTGGACATCTGCCGAGCCATCATTGCGGTGCTGGCCGCGCCGCGCGAAGCCGTGCATAATGAGATTTTTAATGTGGGCGACACACAGCACAATTATCGAGTAAGAGAGATTGCTGAGATCGTGGCGGAGACATTTCCAGGCTGCAAGCTTACGTTCGGGCCGCCCAGCGCGGACAATCGGAGCTACCGCGTCTCGTTCGAGAAGATACGGAAACATCTGCCGGGGTTCCAGTGCGCATGGGACGCAAGGCGCGGCGCACAGCAGTTGTATAATCTATTCCAACGTATCGACATGCCGCCGGAGGTATTTCAGCACCGGACATTTACGCGGTTAAAACAACTTGAGTATCTCATCCGTACTCAGCAAATCGACGAACAATTCTTTTGGCGTCATGTCGATTAGCCTGCGACCTGGTCATCGATGATTTTTACGCCGACGAAACTGGCCGGAGCTTATATCATTGAACCGGAGCCACACAAGGATGCGCGGGGTTTTTTCGCGCGAACCTTTTGCGCCCGCGAATTCGAGGAGCAAGGATTGGTGACTGAATTTGTGCAATGCAGCATTTCGGCCAATCGAGTCCAGGGCACGCTGCGCGGACTGCACTATCAAATGGCGCCTTCCTGCGAGACCAAGGTGGTGCGTTGCACCAGCGGCGCCATCTACGATGTGGTGGTTGATCTTCGACCGGAATCGCCTACCTACTTGCAGCATCTGGCGGTGGAGTTGACCGCGCAAAACCACACGGCGCTTTATATTCCTCAGATGTTCGCTCATGGATTGCAGACACTGGCGGACGAAACGGAGGTTTTCTATCAGATCAGCGAGTATTATGCGCCGGAAAAATCCACCGGGCTGCGCTTTGACGATCCGAAGCTCGGCATTCGGTGGCCGCTGGCAGTGGCTGTGATCAACGACAAGGATCGGAACTGGCCGTTGCTGGGTTAGTTGTTTTTATGCATGACACGAGCGGCCAACGCCTCCAAACCGCGTTAAGTCCATGGAATGCCGATCAGGAAGGCGAAGAACTGTACCGCATGGTGTCGGAGCTCTATCCGATTTGCCGCAGCATTACGGGCGACGGGGTTCGCGAGAGCCTGCGGCTTCTTCAGCGGCAGGCTCCGTTGACCCTGCGGGAGGTGCCGAGCGGAACCAAGGTTTTCGATTGGGTGGTGCCGAAGGAATGGAACATTCGTGATGCCTATATTAAGAATGGAAGGGGCGAGAAAGTGGTCGATTTCCGGGAGTCCAATCTGCATGTAGTCAACTATAGCGTTCCCGTGCGGAAAAAGATGGGACCGCCTGAGTTGCGTTCGCACTTGTTCAGTCTGCCCGACACGCCGGACTGGATTCCATATCGCACGTCGTATTATAAGGAGAGTTGGGGATTCTGCTTAAGCCAGCGCCACTTGGAGAGTCTGGTGGATGACGAGTATGAAGTTTGCATTGATTCGACACTAGGGCCGGGCCACTTGACCTACGGCGAGTTGCGCGTTCAAGGCGCGACGGATGACGAGGTCCTGATTTCGTCGCACTGCTGCCATCCTTCGCTCTGCAACGACAATTTGTCCGGGATGGCGGTCGCGGCCCGCCTGGCGCATCATTTGTGCGGCCGGTTTCTGCGCTATTCCTACCGGTTCTTGTGGATTCCTGGAACGATCGGCTCGATTACATGGCTGGCGTTGAATGAAACGCATCTTTCGAGGATCAAGCATGGCTTGGTGTTATCTTGCGTCGGCGACGCGGGAGGGTTCACTTACAAACGGAGCCGGAGAGGGAACGCGGAGATCGATCGAGTCGTGGAGCACGTCTTGAAGCACTCGGGCGGCGATTATCGGTTGCTGGACTTTACTCCTCATGGATATGACGAGCGCCAGTATTGTTCGCCGGGAATCAATCTGCCGGTGGGTTGCTTTATGCGCACACCCAACGGCGCTTATCCGCAATACCACACATCGGCGGATGACTTGAGCCTGGTCAAACCTTCGAGCATGGCCGAATCGCTCCATCAATTATTGCGGATCATCACAACTCTGGAGGAGAACGAGAGCTACGTGAACTTGAATCCGAAATGCGAGCCGCAGTTGGGCCGGCGGGGACTGTATCACCAGGTTGGCGGGACAAAGAATGCCAGGGCGGAGGACGCGATGATGTGGACGCTCAATTTTTCGGACGGTGAGCATTCGCTGCTCGACATCGCGACGCGCTCCGCTCTGCCGTTTGCGACCATCTCGGCCGCAGCGAGCCAATTGGAAAATGCCGGGCTGCTGGCCAAGGTCGGCGGAGCACGGCTATGAGCACGGCACTGGCCATGGGAAACAAAGCGAGCGAGCGCGTTTCCACCTCGGCAGATTTGGCAAAGCCCAGACTGAGAATTTTGCTGTTGACACCGTACACGGGTGGAAACCTGGGAGATGGCGCCATCCAGGACGCAATCATCCACCATTTGCGAAAACGCTTGTCTGAGCCGCAGATTCGACTGATCACACTTGCACCTCGGATGACCAGCAAGCTGCACGGGTTGCCGTCTTTTCCGATCGCGAAGTCCGCCTGTGATGACGGAACTCAATTGCCGGGGTCCCGCGTGGCGCGGTTGCGGCGTGAACTTGGGCATTGGCGTGGAGCATTTAGGTTACTCAAGGAAACTGATTTATTGGTGATGTCGGGCGGCGGGCAAATCGATGATTACTGGGGAGGAGCGATGGGGCACCCTTACGCATTGTTCAAATGGGCGTTGATGGCGCGGCTGTGCAAGGCGCGAGTGGTGTTTCTGAGCGTAGGGGTCTGTTCGCTGACGTCGCGGCTGGGCCGGGGCTTCGCGTATCGCGCGCTGCGTCTGGCTGCGTATCGGTCTTACCGCGACCACGGGTCGAAGGAGTTGCTGCGCGAGGCGGCCTTTACGCACATGGATCCCGAGTTCCCCGATCTGGCCTTCAGTCATCCTTGCGTACATCAAGAGATCATAGCCGCACGGAATGCGGGCGGGAAGCAATTGGTAGTGGGAGTAAGTCCGATGGTTTATCTTTCGCCGCAGAGTTGTTGGCCCGAGAACGATGCGAAGGTGTACGGGGGCTATGTGCAGATGCTGTGCGAATTTACAGAGCAGGTGTTGGAGGCGGGGCACACGGTGGTGCTGTTTACCAGTTCGCTGATGGATCGACGGGCGGTGGAGGACCTGGAGGCAAAGTTGCGGCAAAGCCCGAAGAGCGCCTCGTGGGCGGGACGGTTGCGGCCGGTGGAGCAGACGTGCGTGAATGAGCTGCTGGAAGAAATCCGCAAAATGGATCTGGTGGTGGCGAGCCGGCTGCATGGGATCATCCTTTCGCACCTCCTCGGCAGACCCACCCTCGCCATATCGTACGATCGCAAGGTGCAGGCACACATGGAAGACATGGCGCAGGAGCGCTTCTGTTTGAATCTGCGCGATTGCACATTGTCACAGCTTTGGGATGGTTTCGCCCGGCTTGACGTGGAATCGTCCACCATCTCCGCTGCCATCTGTTCAAAGGTAAAGGAGCGCAGTCAAAAACTGGATCTGCAGTATGACCTGCTCGCTCAATTAAGGGTGGCAGCATGATCCCAGAACAGCAGGCTGAAGGATGAGAATTTACGGCTGCCAGCTCGATATCGCCTGGGAAAACAAAAGTAAGAATTTCCAGCGAATCCTGGCGTTACTGAACAAACGCAGTCTATCCCCAGGTTCGCTCCTTGTCCTTCCAGAGTTGTTCGCCACTGGCTTCACCATGAACTCGGGCGCAATCGCCGAAGACACCAATGGGCCTACCGATGTTTTCCTGCGTGAACTGGCGCGGAAAAAGAGGGTCTTTGTCCTTGGCGGACTGGCCCGGTCGGCCTCCCGTGGCCAGGTACGCAATGAGGCCGTCTGCTTCGCCCCCTCGGGCAGG
>Ga0182024_10003370_pt1 | contig 38208 bp, 36 predicted proteins | sample P32metaG_FD_120480 | JGI IMG/M metagenome (GOLD analysis project Ga0182024, IMG submission 120480) | Permafrost microbial communities from Stordalen Mire, Sweden - P3-2 metaG (Illumina Assembly) | ecosystem: Environmental > Terrestrial > Soil > Wetlands > Permafrost | place: Sweden: Stordalen...
GGCCGACACCGTGCCTGATGCTAAGGTTAATATTATAAGTCCTCGGTTTAGTCAATCTGCCCATTTTCAATTGAATCATTTGTCGTCGCGCCAATCATCCGAAAGGATTAGATCGTTCTATCGAGCATGTCTCTTGCCGGCGACCGGCGTAGACACAATGGACGATGCGTGAATCATGTGTCTGAGTAACAATGCAATTGTGTTCACCAGGAGAAAAATGATGCGAGTAATTGTTGCCATCGATGGGTCCGAATGCTCTACTGAGGCTGTAACCGCAGTTGCGAAGCGTTGCTGGCCCCCCGTCACTGAATTCGAGATCTTGCACGTTTCAGAACCTTTCTATATTCAATATACGCCGACGGGATTTTCCGCACAGTCAATGATCGAAGCTCAACATGCGCAAGAGGAATACATGCGCACAACTGTGGGTGAAACAATGACCTTGCTGAAAACGACAGTGCCAAATTGTGTTGTCGAAGGCAAGGTGATCAACGGGCCAGTAGCCATGACCATATTGGAAGAAGCCGGCAAATTCGGAGCTGATTTAATCGTGTTGGGATCGCATGGGCGCACTGGGCTGGAGAAGTTTCTCATCGGCAGCGTGGCGCAACGAGTGGCAATGAATGCAAACTGCTCTGTTGAAGTAGTGAAGAAAAAATTGATCAATAATGACAAACAGAACAAAACCCGCAAGGCAACTAAGGCCGACGACAAATCTGTCCTCAAAATGTCGAGTCACAAGCCGAAGCCGTCGCAGTCACAGGCTCAATGCCGATACGATAGTAGTGCTGTATTCAGTGCCACTGATGCATTGAACGCATGCACATGCACGCCGGACATAGCGGGCAATCTTTGCCACTGCCAGACCCTGAGCAATCCCTGGGCAAGGCATAAGATCACAGTCGATGGTCAAAAGAGAAACAATCCATCCTTAATCGGATATATCAAGGCAAGTCCCGGGAGAATGAGTGAAGCAGAGCAGCTCAATATGATTCAACACTACTGCTTGCAACACGGCTTCAGACTGCACGACACTTTTGTCCAGACTGAGGAGAACTCCGGACATTTGCCAAAAGCCCTGGAAGCCATGCAGGATTATGATGGATTAATCGCTGTTGATTTAAACTCTTTCGTTGAGCACAAAAGCGATCGCATAAGAGATTTACGACCATTTGTGCACCATTTCTTCTGCCATGGCAAAAAACACTTGATCGCCATCGCCGAGGGAATCGACACAGCAACGTCGGCAGGGCAGCTGGCAGCTATGGAGTTGATGAATAGCAATGAAGTTGTTTCAGACTTCGTTTCCACTTGCGCCGTAAATCCCTCCCAGCGATCGGACATTTCTAATTTTTAGCTTAACTGTGTCTGTGCCTTGGGATACCATTCTTCTTGCGCAGGTCCTCATCAAGCTTCTTGTTTTTCCGATCGAGCTCTTCGATTGTAATCTTGGCCGAAAGAAGACATTCCTTTCGTTCAGAGTCAGTCTCTTTCGCCAGTGAGTCAAGGAATAGCTGCTGCATAACAGTGAAATACTGAGTGTAGCCTTCCTGCAACTCTTTAGTCTCAGGCAAGATTGGCAGTTTATTCATGGCCGACACAGCCGTGCGGTACTTCGAAAGCAGGCGGTCAACAAGGGCACGATTGTTTTTCCCAAAAAATCTATTTGGTGAATCGACTCCCCTTTCCAGAACGCCTCTTGATTGAAATTTCTCGCCCCAGGTCATTTCTGCGTCTCTGCGGATCTGATCGTACTGTTCAAACCACTCGCGCAGGCTGGGTTGAGAAGCTTGATCTTTTTCAGCGGGAGAGGTTAACGGAGCGATTGGGTCTGCCGTTGCCACCACCGTAGTTGCCATTTGCAGACAGGAGAACATACAGTAGAACAAAAGAATTTGTGTTCGCACTTGCCCCATTTTCATACTCTGTCTCCCTAATCGCTTGAACAGGCTGAATGCAACAAGACGATTTCAATTTAAATATACAACTTTGGCAACGAAAACCAAGTGTCAACCTTATCAACCCCTATCTCAGGATCAGCATCTGCTCATGGCAGCGCCGATTCACCGAATGTGGTGGCGCTGCTCACCATGGAATCTGCTCTTTGTCCCGAAAGAAGCCGCCAGAAGGGCCTCCGTCCGGTAGCGTCGCCAGCCATACTATCGTCTCAGCGCCCTTTCGCGCAGAACGCGGGGCGTGAGGACCACCCATTTGCGTTCTACACCAACCAGGGCAGACGCTGTTCACAAGGACGTTCGTTCCGGCAGCAGCGTGGGAGAACATGACGGTGAGGGCATTGACTGCGGTTTTCGACATAGAATAAGCAGGAGCATATTCGCCGATGTCTTCGCCGCATAGCTGACCTCTGCCCGAAGCCAGGTTAACGATGCGCCCATAGTCTTGCCTCAACATCAGGGGCAGGAACGCCTGACACATGCGCAAGGCACCAAATGTGTTAATGTCCAGAACTTTCTGGAAAGTCTGCGCAGGCACACGCAGTATGCTTTTGCCCTCATCAAGAAGGACGCCTGCGTTATTGACAAGCACATCCAGCCTGCCGAACTCTTGGCGCACGAAATGTTTTATCTGGGTGACTCCAGCTGCGCTGGTGACATCAAGCTGATGAAAATAGACCTCTGATCCATGTTTAGCCAATGATTTGGCGGCAGCCCGCCCTGACGAAAGAATCGCACTCGTCAATAACACTGTGTAACCGAGCCGCCCAAGCGCTGCGCAAGTTTCAAGTCCCAAACCGCGTTGACCGCCTGTAACCAGAGCTATTCGGGAATTGGTTTTCATCTGTGTCCTTTGCAGGAATGTCTTTGCTGAATAGTATCCTTTAATGGATGAAGATTGAAGGCTGCTGACCGCCGCTCACCCTTTGCAACAATACTGGCGCCGATTATCAGACCCTTCTGCGGATGGTATTGAATATGGTACTATGGGGAGGCTCGGTCAGTGTTCGGAATCCCACGTAAGCCCGCTAACACAAGAGAGGCATAATCCGTTGACGTCAGCATCCAACATCAGTCGCGTACCGATCGAAGAAGCACTTAAGTTCGGCTGGGACACAACCCTGAAAAATTTCTGGCCGCTCCTGGGCATGATGCTTGTCGCTCAGCTGCCAATGATCGTGTTTAATGTTGTCAGTGTCGCGGCCAAGGACCACCCAATCATAGTCGCTCTAACCGGGCTGCCGGCCATGGTCGTTACGCTCATTTTTGGACTGGGGCTGCGGCATGTTTTCCTAAAGGTAGCGCGAGGCGAAAGTTTTTCGTTCGGCGATATTCTTAGTATGGCAGGGCGCGTGTTAAATGCCTTTGCAGCAGCAATCATCTTCGTGGTAGTGGTGGGGATAGGCTTTCTCCTTTTCTTTGTCCCGGGTGTGATGCTCGCGCTCAAGCTGCAATTTTTTACCTGGTTCATTATCGACAAGAACATGGGACCGATTGCTGCGCTGAAAGCAAGTTGGGAAGTCACTACAGGTGAAAAACTGCAACTGTTCCTGCTCTATTTGGCATTCGGAGTGATCGGCACCATCGGACTGTTCGCGCTTTTTATTGGTATCATTCCCGCCAGCATGATAATTTTAGTGGCCGAAGCATTCGTGTACCAGCGACTGATCAATACGGCACCGGCGAGCGCACTACTTCCCAGTGGACCAGCACGCTAGGCAGTTATATTTCTCGACCATTGCGGATCAAAAAGCATAATAGTCTTCGGGCATTGTCTCGGTTGGGCGCAGTCCATATCAGTACAACCGACGAATTTGTAATTGATGAAAATATCTACCAGCGGCTCTTTATTGAATGAAACAGATTTACTATCGGATCTTGAGCAGATCAAGCGAAGCAAACGCATACCAGCGCTTGCCGCCGCTGCGTATATCAATGGTGAACTGCGCGAAATCGCTGCGATTGGTAAACGCAAAGTAGGCGGCAACGAACCTGTGACCATCAATGACAAATGGCATATCGGCTCCTGTACTAAGCCGATGACCTCAACCCTGGCTGGTATTCTAATCGAGCAAGGACAAGTTGATTGGACAACAACAATTGCTGATATCTTCGAAGATTGGCGTGATGAGATGCATAGCGGTTGGCAGAAAGTGACCTTGGAGCAACTGCTAGTCCACCACGGCGGTGCTGCAGATACAGTGGCCCCATGGCTATGGCAGCGTGTCTGGGAACAGCAAACGCAAACACCTACGCAGCAGCGAATTGCATTCGTGCATGATTTGCTTTTGATGGCACCGCTGTCGGTGCCTGGCAGCAAGTTCCTTTATTCTAATTCGGGATATGCCATCGCTGGACTGATGCTTGAGACTTGTACCAAGCGAGATTGGGAAAGCTTGATCACTGAAACTTTGTTTAAGCCCCTTGGTATGGTTTCAGCGGGATTTGGAGCGCCAGGCACAGCCAAGATCATCGATCAACCGTACGGGCATGCTCGCCGCAATGGAAAACTCAGTGCCATAGAACCCGGACCTTTCGCGGACAACCCGGCTGCGATTGGTCCGGCCGGCACAGTGCATTGTTCCATCGAAGATCTTCTCAAGTTCGCAACAAGCCATGCTGGGGCTGGGGCTGGCGCGCCTGTAGGCGACAATATCTTGCAGCGACTTCACCGCCGTTATGGAGCGAGTGAATATTCTGCCGGTTGGAACGTCGTGCAACGCGATTGGGGCGGAGGGTATGTACTGTCTCATGACGGATCAAATACCTATTGGTTTGCCAGTATGTGGATTGCTCCTTTTAGAAATGCCGCCTTTGTTGCTGCCTGTAATGCACCCGCACCGGCTGGTCAACAGGCATGCCATCAGGCAATCAATCAGATGATCGAACGCCAGATGAAGGCGCAACATGAGTTACGGCTTTGAGTGCCCCGCTATCAGCAGTCAAGAAAATTGAGGATGGCACTTCCGTCGTGGCGGTTTTCACCATAGACAAAGAAGATCCTTCCAATGACAATCAACGTCATTAGAAGTTCTCTTCCGATCTTCCCAAAAACAGATTCTATGACAAACCCATCGCTCCAGAATAAGTCCTCAGATTGGCCGCAACAGTCCTTTCAAGTTAAAGGACATCGCCAATGGTAGTAAATCAAGGCGACGCCACAATCGCTGTTGCGCCCGCCAGTCTTGAGCAAGCGCAAGCTAACCAGGTAGAGCTGAGCCAACGGGTCCAATCCCTGGCAGCTCCGACAAGCAAATGGGACAAATTTGTAGATGTCACAGAACAAGGAGTAAAGGATATTCCTCTGGGCATGTGGCATGCGGTGGAACATCCTCTTGGTCTGATAGAGAACGCTGCAATTTCAATCGGAATGGGAGCAGCAGCAAAGGTCCTTTTGCCCGAATCTGGTCCCTTAGGATCGCTTTTCGCAATAGGCTTAGGTGCTTACTTCGCCGAACAAACCGCAGTGCCAGTCTACAAAGCTTATAAAACCGGCATGAATGCGAAAACCATGGGCGACATAAACCTGGCGGGCGGTCAGCTAGGTGACGCCATAGGCGGAATGGCGATCAATATGCCAATCGGTATTTACGGTTACAAACTTGGCGCCGGAATCGGCACCAATATTATGGCCTCACCAAAGATGAGTGGATTCGTTGAATGGAAGGCCGCTTCTCTCAATCCAATCAACAGCGCTCTGTCATCCGGCATTGAATCCGGCAAGGCAAGCATTGCCAGCCTCTGGCGCAGCAAGCCTGGCTCTGCGGCGGACTTGCCGGTCGTAGATGCGCCGCCAGTAGACGAAGTTAAAACGACCACAACCCCAGGCGGCCGCGAGGCTGAAGCGAAAACTGGCCAACTTCAAGGTCACGTCGAAGCCACGGACAAACCACCAGTCGTTGGTGAATCCGACACAATAAGCCAGCCTCCGAAATTGCCTGAGCGGTATCAATCAGTCGAAAGGACTTATTCAGGTGTGAAAGTCCCTGGCATTTCTGATGAATTCCTCAAGAACCTGCAAACTGAGCAGGGTGATTATTACGGCGCTGGTTTACAGTATCCGGACGTGATGGCCGACCCGCAGATGAAAGCGTATCTGGAAGCGCACAACCAGCTCACACTAGCAAGCATCGATAAAACAATCTACGCGCAGGAGTTGGCCAACGAAGCGCAGGCCAGTTCATATAAACTTCCAACAGATTGGGATAGCACCGCCAAACCCGAAAATGCAATCGACGTCACTGATGGTGGCGACGGATCAATGAGGGTCGGCTCCAAGACCTACACACTGACAGACGATGGTGCACCTAATCGCAAAGTTTTGGTAGCCGATAATGCGCATCCAAGTAGGTCCAAAACTTTCATTTCCGAGCCAAAAGACTTTGAGATTCAACAACTAATTCAGGCAAGCGCCAACGGAAGCGATAAATTCGCTGTGGTAGGCAGCCAAGACGGGGCTTCCATCTTACATGTGTACGACGGCACCGGCAAGCTGGAAAACCAGATTCAGTTACCGGGATTCGGCACATTGCATGATGTAAAACAAGGAGCCAGTCCGTCGCAACTGCAATTCCTCTATGACACGCCAATCTCGCATCCTCAGGTGTTGACGCTTGACCTGGCAGCCAACAAGTCTTCACTGAGCCCGCTGCAATCTGGTGTCTTCGACACGGATAATTTCGTCACTGAGAAGGTGACTGTGCCCTGGACTGATCGAGAAGGAAAGGCGCAGGAAACACCAATGTATGTCAGCCACAGCAAGAATATGAATGCGGATGGCCTGAATCTTGCTTACCGAAAAATATATGGAGGATTCGATGTTGGGCCGCAGTACGTTGGCTACTCGCCCAATACTGCCAGCTGGCTTATGCGTGGAGGTGTCACAGTAGAACCTGTACTGCCAGGTGATGGTGGGCTCGGCAGTGGCAACTACCAAGAAGGTCTTGGAGCCGGCATAGAAAACACCAACCTGGCCCTTATGGCCATCACTGCGAAACTGCAAGACATGGGTATTTCTGCACCTGAGCTGAATGGAATATATGGTCGAAGCAATGGTGGGGCGATGGTCAATACTCTGCTTAACCACAATCCCAAGGCCGTCGGTGCAGCCGTCAGCGAGAGTGGAGTAAACTCGTTCTTTGACTCGCCGAGGGCGAACGTGGACACAGGTGAATACTGGAAACCCGAGTTTGGAGATCCGAACAAGCCAAACGACATTCCCTTTATGTCAAAGGAAGATCCGTTAAAAAATCTTTCTGCAGATAAGACATATCCATCCACCCTGGTTCTAATCGGCACCAAAGACGGAGTTGTAAACGTCGGCAATGGCATCACACTTGCAGACATCAGGCAAAAAATGGGCAACGGAGAAACCTTGCTCTACTCCCGCATAGGGGAAGGGCACGACCCCGTCAACCTTAACCTTTCTCTCCAGACTGCGTTTTTGTGGGACCGCCTAAGCCGCATCAAGGCTAAGTTGTTGACCGACAAGGGCAGCTAGCTCCACTGCTGATTCCAATTGTTGAGATCGACTGCCCAAGCGGAGTGGCTCCAATTGACTTGTTGGAAATCAGCGAAATACAGTAGCTTTTAGGGCTTTTAGGGCTTCCTGAGTTTGCCACCATGGAGTGCCAGCGATGTTAGACAATGCACTGGTCGGGCTCAACAATAAGATTTTTGAGCAGCCTATGAATAGAGTTACTATCGACGTGTTGGATCTGGCCAACGGCAAGTCAGAACTAGAAACCAACGTTTTGCTGGAATTTCTCACTTCTGAGGGCTGGCAAGATGTCGCTCACAACAAGATAGATTTTTCCGGATCTGCGAAGGAACTGGTTTCGGAAACTCAGCTCCCAACGGGAATATACAGGCTGTCAATTCACACGAAGGCGCTAGAGATGTGTGTGCCATACCCATATATTCCGATAGTTTTTGAAGTAAGCGCGGATCGGCAAGACTACCAGATCTCTCTGATGATCAGCGCTACTGGCTACACCGTGAACATCGACTAAGTGGTATCACTTTCAATACTGACGAAAATTAAGGTCTGCTGAAAATTTCGAGTTGTCAAGCGATCTACTGGTAGGATACAGCCAGATTTAGTCGAGGACTCGGCAAAATGATCCCACTCATCGTAATAGCATTCATATTCTTGGCCATCTTTGCCAAAGGCGGCGATTGGTTTGATTGTCTCAATTTCAATAGTCACTATAGCTGCGCCGAAACAAATTTCGAGTTCGATGCCTTCTTCATCTTCTTATGCTGCGCGAGTTTGTTTGGTGCAGGCTACTTATACTTTCAAATGTGTCCGGTCAATTCAGTTGACGTTGTTGCACCTGTTTCTAGCCCAAGAACAGTTGCCGCCACAGTTGCACAGCATTCACACAATCACAAACACCACAAGATGTGACCAATAAGCCGGCTTTAGCACCTCTTCCAAATCGAACGACATCGCGGCACAAGCATAGGCAAATGTGGGAAAAAGCCTGCTATCCCATCCGCAAACTCTCGCAGATAGAGCGTCTACAGTTTACCAGTTTAGCTGCGCAGGCGACTTTGGCCTGCTTAAGGGCACAGGGACTGCGCCCAAGCCTACCTGAACATTTGTCAAGAAAAAGCGAACGCGATAGGGCTAGAATGTTTCGGCTTCAACACTTACTTGTCAAGGGAATCACTTCGGATGACCAACCTCAACTCCCAGAAACTTCCGGCAGATACGCCGTCCCTGGCGGACTTCGAGCCCGGTCCCGCCGAGTGCTCCGAAGCCTTGAGTCAGGCCCGATCGGTTCTGGAGACCGAAGCAAGAGCCATTGAAGCGATAAGCAACCGCCTGGATGAACAGTTCGAGCTGGCTATCCGCCTGCTGCAAGCGTGTTCCGGCAAAGTAGTAGTGACTGGGATGGGCAAATCTGGTCATATCGCCTCAAAGCTGGCGGCGACTTTTGCTTCGACCGGCACACCGGCATTCTTCGTCCATCCCGCCGAACTCAGACACGGCGACTTCGGCATGTTAGACAAGAAAGATGTGGTAGTGGCGCTGTCAGGATCGGGTGAGACATCCGAGATAAAAATGGCTCTGGACCCGATCAAGCGACTGGGAATCCCCATCATCGCCCTAACCGGCAACACAAATTCGACCCTGGCAAACTACAGTCAAGCTGTTTTAGATGTCGGAGTTGCGCGAGAGGCTTGCCCTCTCAATCTTGCGCCGACCTCATCGACCACGGCCGCTCTAGCAATGGGAGATGCGCTGGCGATCGTGCTGATGGTGCAAAAGGGCTTCAAGGCTGAAGACTTCGCCCGCAGTCATCCTGGTGGCAGTCTCGGTCAGCAGCTGATCACTGTAAAGGATATGATGCGCTCTGGCATAGATGTGCCGAAAGTGGCACAAGACGCAAGTTACAACGAGATTCTACAAGAGATTGACAGCAAGCGCCTTGGATTCACTTCGGTTTGTGATGCTGACAGCAAACTGATGGGCATCATTACCGACGGTGATCTGCGCCGAACCCTCGTGCATTGGGGCAATGGAGTGTTTGATAAAAAGGCATTTGAGATTATGACAAAGTCACCGAAGACAATTGCCGACAAGGCACTAGCGGTAGAAGCGCTGAAAATGATGGAGACGCATGCAATCTCGGATCTGTTGATTGTGGATGAGCAAACCAGACCGGTAGGATTGATCCATTTGAAGGATCTGCTGAGAGCTGGGATCATCTAGATCGATCGGCAGATACGCCAATCTAGTGTCGGAGCGCGCTACCAGAAAATAATTCTTGCGTGTCTAGAATCATGGCCGCCCGTATACAGGCTACTAACCCCATAATCATTCAACCCAGCTCGTTCTTCAGGGCAACCGGTGCCCTTTTTACTACAGATTTTAACTGAGGACAAAGCCATGTCTGAGGCTCATGCATTTGTTGGCCCAAAATATTCCGATCGCACCTGCTCTGCGGAAGATGCAGGCAAACGATTACATCAGGAATATCAAGACGAAAAACTAGTCACCGTATATGGTGTCACTGACCGAAATCTCGACAAGAACGGAAATCCAATTTTGGACAAAAATGGGAACTATGTTCCGGCTGAAAATGGGCACGTGCAGTACTATGTGGCGAGAGTTCCGGTGCGCGGATCCGGTCAACATTTCGAAAAGGAAGGCGCACCCATTGAAATGCATATGATCTCTCAGGAAGAGTTCGACAAGGACGTCGAAAAGCAATCAACAGCAGGCGGTACCGCCCCGAAGTTGGGTATCTATACCCACGGAGCACTCCAAAACGTGGACGACGTGGCGCAAAAAGCAGCAGAAATCAGTGCCGATTCAAACGAAACAATAGTAATCGAAGATTGGGACACAGGAAGGGAAAGACAAACGTCAAAAGATACTCAAATGCCGGGCACATGGGAGGCTATCAAAACTTTTAAGGCTAACTATTCTCAGGAGACTACTGACAAAAGCGACCGGATGATTACTGAGTCGGTTAACCACTTAAGCGAGAGGTTTGGTTCTGAAAATATAGATTTGATTGCTCACAGCCACGGTAGCACCTACATGCTCGATTATCTGAGCGGAGAGAAGCGTTACACATACAGGAGCGTCACATTTTCCCACCCCGATTTTCCGGGAGATAGGTTCGTCGACGAGTTACCAAATGTCCTGCCCAAAGCCCACAATTTCAATATTGCCTATGATCCTCAGGACCACATGCTCAAGCTCCTGGAGGTTTGCAATATAACTAACTCTGTCTTCAATCCATTTAAATGGTCGCTGGACATTCCAGCTGGCTTGGGCGACTCGGACTTCCAAAACAACTTGCACCGAAAGTATCACTCTTACCAGCCGACATTTAAGCGTGGTTATTCACCGGTGCCAAGTAGTGAACCGTATTTCCAAACCTATCAAGACACTGAAAGAGATGGCAGCTCACGTGATCAGAATCGCCATGATATACATAGCGATCGCACCGCTGAGTTTTTGCGCCAAGTAAACCAAAACCAACCACAAACCGAAACGGCCCAAGATAAGCGCAAAGACGTTTACCGCTTAGCCTAGTTGGCTGCGTCCCCGGGTTTGTTTGTCACCAAGAGAAGTTCGACCATCTTATAGCTTGGATAATTGAGTAACTTAAACGGTCGCGAATCCACGACTTGCAGTTGAGATTTAGATTCGTTTGGCAATGTCTCAAATTTTTCGCGCGTCAACATACAAAAGATCGGCTTGCCGTCAGAGACACGCTGTGCCAGCTCTGTCGTAGTGAAACCGACAACTTCTTTGCCCACCTGAAGCCGGATGAGCTCGATAAGGTTGTACTGACCTTTGAGATCGCTCTCGACAGCGATCTCGTAACGAGATGACAAAATCGATGACTGCTTCTTCAAAATCGATGCCATCACACTTGCTGGGTCTGCCTTAGCCGGCAGTTTCAGAATCGCATATCCACTGAACACCAGGCTGGCTACAATGATCACGCCAAAAATTGCGGGGGCAGCTTTGGCAATCCTGGGCTTGTTGCTTGTCCATGGTGCCATATATGTGCCGACCAAAATAGCAGCGGCGGGATAGACCGGCAGGGTGTAGTATCCCCAGTTGCTCTTCGAGAGGCTGAAGAAGACTACATTTGCCACTATCCACAACCATAAATAGAGCGACAAGCTTGTCTCTTCCTGGTTCCAATTCTTTCGCCACGCGCGCACCGATGCCACCACTATCGGTGGCAAAAGAACTGTCCATGGTAAGAAACCGGTGAGCGTTGTAATCGGCATATACAATGGTCCGTGGTCAAAATTGTAGCCTGCCACTGAACCGATGAATCGTTGTACGTTGCCAGTTACGTAGAGCCATTGCAATGCTCCCAGACCGTCCCTGGCTACGGCAGCCAGATGCCAGGGCAACGCCGCAGCAAGACAAAGGATCACCGCGAGCAAAACATGGCGCACATTGAGGAGTTTCAGCTGTTTGCTTAGAGCCAGGTAGGCAAGAAAAACTACACCAGGCAAAACCACACCTATCGGTCCCTTGGTGAGAAAAGCCAGTCCGCTGCACAGTCCTGCCAGTGCCATCAAAGTTGCATGTCGTCCAGACGCACGCACATATGCATAGAGAGCCACCATTGTGCATGTGTCCAGCAACACAAGAAGCATGTCCGGCATGCTCGATGAAGCAAAACAGGCAAAGCGAAACGAGGTCGCCAGCGCCAGGGCCGAAAGGATTGCACACTTTCCACCAGAGAGTCGTCTTGTACAAAGTGCAACGATGCCGATGGTGCAGAGTGCATAGATGACTGAAGGAATGCGCGAAGTAAACAGGGAGGCGCCCAGGACTTTGTATACAGGAATGATAAGCCAGTAGCTGAGAATCGGTTTGTCGTAGTAAGGAATGTTGTGAAACAGTGGCGAGACAAAGTTGCCTGCCGCGATCATTTCGCACGGAATCAAGCAAAACGGCGCTTCAGCATAAGCAAACCCAGTTCGCCCGAAGGACAAAGCAAGGTACAGACATCCGGCAAGGAGTAGCAGTAGAGTCAGGCTGGCTGCGAATCGACGCTGAAAAAAATCAGATTGTCCAGCATTTTCCCCAGACTGTTCTGCGACTGGAGTGTTCGTAGGAGTTATTGTCAGTGCTGGTTGAAATACAGGTGCAGGCATTTGATGGCTGTGCAAAGGTCAGGGAAGGCACGCGACTATCTTGGCATGAAAGAGCAAAGTTGCCATTTACCAGCTCTAATCGCCTTTAGGGAAGAAGGTGCTACAAGGAGCTTATGCCGACCGTCGACACAAAATGTCGAACTAAAAGTTCCGAATACTCAGACGAGCACTTGTGTTGGGGGCGTTAGCGCAAATGAGGAAATTTGCAACCAAGCTGTGGGCGGCTGTGTTTGTCATTTTTGCCGGCGATGCGGTGTCGGCTTAAACGAACCACCCTGAGGGGCATTCCACCAGATCTAAACACAATGAAGACCGTACTCTTGCGGCCAAAGCCCTGAGAAAGCATTTTATGGAGGCTGATGTCAATTCCCTTTGGGAATTGGCGCGTCTAAAGCACCCAGGCGCAACAAGCAAAGCTGAGATTGCGGCGTTCTATGCAGCATTCGAAGCATGGCTGCAGAGAGCGGCCGACGAGCTGGAAACGTGCGATCCGCCTCGAGCCGGGTGGGCAGCAGAGCTAATTCACGACTACACCAAGCCCACCCATAGATTTCCAGCGGTTTCAAAATCGTTGGATTACGCTCTTACAGCAAGATCAAGGCTGATCCTGCTAACCGATAAAGAAGCCGTTGAGACGATTGAAAGAAAACTCCACCGCTTTAAGACGGAGGAGAAGACTCGACCGTGGCATCACTTCCGTCTTAGCGCGACCGGCAATCCGACCAATAGGAGTGACTTAAAGCAAAGGGATTTTGCTGTAATCATCCGACTTACGGAAATTGGATTGCTCGAGCTTTCTTGCTTCCACAATTGACTGTCTCACGGCATGTCCGCTGGGATCTCTATACGGAACGCTGCCAACACCACGCAGTCGCGCTTGTTCATCTGGCGAAAGAGGGAAAAGAGCTGCATTGTTTCTTGAACCGGAGGGGGATACGGCACCACATGTGCCACCGCTCTTGCCGCCCACGGCAGCAGTGCGATAAACATGAAAACCGCTCTGAGCCATGGCACCACGCACGCATCCCGCTGAGCTGTAGGTAAGGACAGTGCCCTTGCGTCCTTCCAGAAGCTGATAGTAGCAGTTGAAAATCTCAAGTACCCAAAGCTCCGGGACTTTGGAGGGAGAGAAGGGGTCGTGAAAGATCACATCGAACTGGTCGCGCTGAGCGGTAAGTTCTCGCAAGCGAGTTCTGAAATCTCCAATGTCAAATTGCAAATGAACGTCCGTATGTTCGCTCTTAAAATCAATGGTTCTATCCGAGTAATTCACGACTGGCAAATGTTTGCGCAGATCCGCGAAACATGGCTGACTGAGAATCTTAGGAACGGCGCCACAAGCCCGTTCATCCAGATCGATGGCGAGGACATGGATGACATTGATTGATTGAGGCACGTCCAGTGGGCTCGGCGCAATACCTTCCGACGTAATCGGATGTGCCACGTCAATGCAGGCGGGACGCCTGCGCTCCCGGGCTAGAACTTGAAGGAGCGCCAAAGTGTTGTAGCCCAAGCCAAAACAAACATCCAGAACCCTGAGAAACTTTTTCTCTTTAGCCAACAATGAAGAGGCTGGTTCGGCATAGTTCTTGAGCGCCTCTAAATAAGCGCCAGCCGTGTTGTGATAAAGTTCGCCCGAATCTGCATCCAGGCAAGTGAGAGAGCCGTCTTCAGTTGCGATGTATTGAAAGTGTTTCAAGGCAGTGCATCTCAGTCTTTGCTCACTTCGAAGCAGGTGGGACGCCTGTGCTCCCGGGGTCACTTCACGGCACGATCAGCACAACTTTGCCAAAGCTCTCGTTGCTCTCCAAGAATGAATGCGCCTTTCCGGCCTCACTGAGAGGGAAAGTAGCATCAATAAACGGTTTCACGGCGCCGCTTTCAATTAACGGTACGACGTGCTTTGAAAATAGCTGTGCCACCGCCATTTTTTCTTCGATGGGCCTGGCTCTCAATGATGTGCCCTTAATCGTTATTCTCTTGCTCAGCACGGCACCGAGATTGAGTTCACATGCGGCTCCGGCTAATAATCCCACGATTATAATGCGCCCGCCTCTGGCAATGCAATTCAAGTCTTCCTGGAGATAGTGTCCTCCTACCAATTCAAGCACCACGTCCGCACCAGCACCAGATGTAGTGCGTAGCACTTCTTTTGAGTAGGCACGTCCATCATCTACGATAACCTCATCAAAGAAGCGATCTTCAAGCAGACGTTTGCTTTTGCTCGCTGATCGCGTTATGCCGATGCATTTTGCTCCCAATGCATGAGCGATCTGCGCTGCAGTAATGCCGACGCCACTGGCTGCGCCTGTGATCAGTACGAACTCGCCACTTTTGAGGGCGCATTGCGACACCATGGCATCATATGCGGTGATTGCTGCTTCAGGCAAAGCGGAGGCTTCTTCGAAACTCAATTTCTCCGGAATTCTCGATGCTGTGCGAGCGTGAACGATCACATGCTGGGCATACGATCCACCGGGAACCAAACCGAAGACTCTATCTCCGACTTTCAGCGGACCATAATCATCGCCGACTTCATCCACTTCGCCTGCATATTCAAGACCTGGTATATCTGCTGTACATCCAGGTGGGGCCGGATACTTTCCAGCTCTCTGCAAAAGATCTGCCCGATTGACTGCAGTAGCGCGAACGCGCACACGCACCTCGCCACGCTGAGGATGAACATCCTCAACCTCCTGCAACCGCAAAACTTCTGGACCGCCCGGCTTTTCGACTACTACAGCTTGCACAATAAATGCTCTCCAAATGCCTACCTACAGTAATAGATCTCAAAATTTACAGCGCTATTTCTCAGTAATATCCTTCATGATTTTAAATACTTCCGATCTCTGCGCCCCTGTTTTGCATAGGAGCAAATCATGAATGTGATCGTGTAAAACGTGTTTGCAGTGACACAGATCCAGTTCTATACTCGGTTGAAGAAGCCCATTCCAAGCCGCAGAGACAATGACTACAGATTTATTGGACGAACGAGTAGATACTCATCAGAAGAGCCCAGTCTTTGATGATCAAACGGTCTCCAAACCAGGCACGGACAGCATCGGACATTACTATGAAGCAAAAGCAGGCGAGACTCCTGCGCTTCCGGTGAGGCTCCCACCTGTGCCTGCGCTCCCGGGGCGGCCTGCTTCTCCCGTACCAAAAGATAATTGGGACAAACTCGCAGCCGTAGCGCCGATAATTTCCGGCATGCTGATCTTCTTGATGGGCGGCTTCTTCACTTACACCTTCAATCAGCAACAGTTGCGCTTGCAGGAAATTCAAACCATTGAGAAGTTCATTCCGCATCTCATGGGCAATGAGCAGAGCAAGAAGGCAGCGATTCTGGCTATAAAGAATCTGACCAATGCGGAGTTGGCCACTAAGTTTGCATCCATTTTTGCCAGCAGTGGAACGGTCTCGGCTCTGCAAACAATGGCTGAGAGCGGCACTGCTCATGACAAGACCGTAGCCGAATCTGCACTGAATGAAGCTCTGCACAGTTTGGCAGAGCGCGAAAGCAAGCTCTCGACTCTGGAAAAATTATATGAAGAGGCGCTCGCCAAATCAAAAAGTAGCGGACAAGCTGTCGATCCGCTCAAGACCGAAGACCAAAACGGTCAACTGCGCCAAACGAATTGGGACGACCAACACGAAAAAGACCAGCGTGAAAAAGCAGAAAGCCCCGAGAGATCTGGCGCGGCTTCCGCATTCGAAGTCAAGTCCAGTGCTGCTGAAGAGAAGAAACTTCGCAACGAGGAAGAACAGCGCTCTAATTGAGGAATCCTAAACGATTCTCAGATTCTCAGATGCCACCAGCTGTGGGGCCGTGATGATCGGCGCGAATTCTCCAGCGAAACAACTACTGGAGGCAATGGTCTTTAGAAAACCTGAATTACCCAATGATTGCACTGTAAAATGCGCTCGGCGTAATCGACCTCGCATTCTTCTAATTTTGAGAAACCAGCCTTCCTGCAAATGGCGTTGGATGGAAGGTTGGAGATTCCGGGAAATGCATGGACGAACTGAAATTTGGTCTGCGCTTTTGCCATATGTAGGATTTGTTTGGCCGCCTGACTGGCCAGTCCTTTGCCTTGAAATTGCGGCAAAATCATCCATCCCATCTCGTTGATGGGTTCGTCGCGCCAGGAACTTAGCCATATTGCCATGGTGCCGGCTGCCGTCTGCGAGCCATCCGGAATGATTTTGAAACACCAGCATGTTCCCGCTGCAATTGATTGAAGTGCCTTAGAATACGCTTTCTCAATGCGTTCCTTTGATATGGGTCCACCCAACTCAGCCATCATGGCTGGATCGGTCTCCATGCTTATTCTCAGCGCAACATCTTCTTCGGTGACTGTTCTTAGTTCCATTGCCAATCAGTCGATGTATTGCGACCAAAACTCCGTGCGTTCTTTCCAGTCGCAACTGTTGTTGCCACAAATCAAGGTCACTTTAGATCCAGACGTCTCGCTGTTGGAATCACCCGCACCATCCCAAATGGAAGAAGTCATCTCAACAAACTTTTCGTACTTCTGGACTGGTTCTTTGCATTGCGGGCAGCGCATTTTCTTTTCCGCAATTGCCTTCTTTATTGTCTCTTGAGACATGCAAAACTCCCATTCAATAAATCATGTTCTAGGCCCGGTGCAGAACATATTATCCCCGACTGGTGAACACGGTTGGAGCGGGCAAAAGGTGGCGAAAAAAGTTCAATGAGAGGGCGAAATAGGGCAGAAGGGTAGTAAAGACCAAAATATACGTGATGGAGATAAAAAAGCTCAAAAATTATCTCCATTACAGATATTTCGGTCTTGATAACCTGAGGGCGTTGGAAAGAGGCTATTGGATCGCCTTTATCGAGTTCAACTTGCATGGGGTGAGGGCAGGTACATCAGCGACACCAAAGGGCCTTTGGATGGCATTGACAACAACTAACTTTAGAACTATTCTAAATACAGAGGGAGTTTAAACATGACATCGCAGATCGAAGAGCTTTTGCTAAAACACTCGGTTAAGCCGACAGCCCAGCGAGCTGTGATCACCGAATATTTGATCGGCACTGACAGGCATCCGACGGCTGACGAGGTTTTTCAGGCTGTCAGCCAGAAGCTTCCGGTTGCTCTGTCACGAGCGACTGTCTACAACACCTTGAACACGCTTGTGGAAGCCGGCGTGATTAAGGAGATCACTATAGAGCCGGGGCGGTCGCGTTATGACGCTAAAAGCGGCGATCATCACCATTTTGTCGACATCAATACCGGCAGAGTGTATGACATAGAGCCCGAACAGGTGCCCCAACTAAACCTGGACCTGGGACCGAACTTCGATGTGCACAAATATCACGTCACCATTTTTGGCGATGCCAAAAAAGAGTAAAAAATTTGCCCATTAGTTAGACTAAGTCTATCTATAGATTAATTATAAGGAGAGCTAATATGAGGACTTTAAAATCCACAAAAACGGAAGAAAATTTAGACGCCGCATTCGCTGGCGAATCCATGGCCAACCGCAAATATCTCTACTTTGCAAAGGTCGCCCGCAAATTGGGAAACGAAGAGATTGCCAAACTGTTTGAAGAAACCGCCCATCAAGAAACGGGTCATGCCTTCTCGCATTTAGAGTTGCTTTATCCATCGACTGAACTGACAATCGAGAGAATCCTCGAATTGGCAATCGAAGGCGAACTGTACGAGACCAACCATATGTATCCTGAGTTTGAGCGCATTGCTATCGAAGAAGGCAATAATAAAGCTGCCCATGAGTTTGTCGAGCAAGAGGCAGAATCTGCCGAACACGCAAAGATCTTCGTGCAAGCAGCAAAAAGATTCAAAGCGCTCACTATGGTTGAAAAGTTTCACGCCAATCGCTACTTAAATGCTCTCGCAAAAGTCAAAGGCGCGCGATGTATCGCATCAGGAAGGCACCCGCAAAACAGTCTGGCAGCGCCAATATACGAGCAGTTTCGTAAGGGAGTAGATCAATGAAATCAGAATTTTTGGTGATCAGTTGCAGTCTCAATCCGGAGAGCAACAGCAGAAAAATGGGGCGTGAGGCCTTTGCCCAGTTTGAATCCAAAGTCGAAGCGGAATGGATTGACTTGCGAGATTTCCAACTGCCATTGTGCGATGGCGATGCCGCCTATGGTCACGCAAACGTGGGGAAACTGAGCAAAAAAATCGAAAACGCCAAATGCATTATTGTGGCTGTGCCTATCTACAACTTCGATGTCAACGCCGCCGCAAAAAATCTGGTTGAGCTGACCGGGCGCGCCTGGAGCGAAAAAGTGGTCGGATTTCTCTGCGCTGCCGGCGGAAAGTCAAGCTACATGTCGGTGATGAGCATCGCCAACAGTCTTATGCTTGATTTCCGCTGTCTCATCATTCCAAAGTTTGTCTACGCCGATGGCAGCTCATTTGACGACGAAGGCATCTGTGACGAGTCGGTAAAAGCGCGCATTGCCGAGCTGGCAAAAGGGGCAGTGAGCCTGACCAGACAGGCAACAGTTCCTTGCTGAACCTTCTGAACATTCTGAACCTTGAAAAGGCATTCCCTGAAATAGTTATACAAAAGTTCAGACAAGACCAAACCCGGCACAGCCGAAAGCTCCATCTTTGGTGGCTGTTTGAGGCTATCTGATTCAACTGCCTCAAAAATATTCAAAAAGTCCCGCCCCGCTAAGGACAGATATGGTCAGCCGTGCAATACTAACCAAGGGCTTCGGAGGATTTGAAGCACCCAGTGCTGAACATTGGACCGAAGGCGCTGTCGCAACTCTGGAATAAGATGATGAATACGAAATTGTTTGTTGGTAACCTGTCGTTCAAAGTGACCGAAACCGAATTGCAAGAGCTTTTCTCGCAAGCCGGCTCGGTTGTTTCTGTGGCGATACCTACTGACCGTGAAACTGGACGCAAGCGTGGTTTTGCTTTTGTTGAAATGCAAACACAAGCCGAAGCCGAAGCTGCAGTCAAGCAATTCAACGGCCAGACCATTGATGGACGACAGATCGCTGTCAATCCGTCCCAGCCCAAGGAAGGCGGAGCGAAACGCAACAACAAGCGCTGGTAGTCCGCCGGGCGAGCCTCAGGCTCAGCCCCCATCTAAGACTGAAACCAGAGTTTAGACAGCCGAGATCCAAATCAGAATCGCTCTTGCGAGCGCTGTTCAGGTTTGTGTCTCGTCTGCTGGTATCCACGCCAGAGTGCACTTAATCGGTCATGCTGCAACGATCGATAGCATCCTGCTTACTATTTTTTTGCCTCTCGTTGGTTGAGCCAGGCTTTGCCGCCACTCAACCTCTGGAGGGATTAGTTGGGAAGTGGCTGAATCATCCTGCTCTTCAACACTCCAATGTCGGTGTTGAGATCATGGAGTTGCCTTCCGGCAAGATTCTCTATGCCTATAACGGACATAAGCGTTTCCTACCCGCGTCTACGGCAAAGGTCTTCACCACTGCTTGCGCCTATGAAACGCTGGGGGCGGATTACACTTACAAAACCCAGCTAATAGGCGATCCTTACATTACCGAGGGTCGGCTGCATGGCGATCTAGTGCTCTGCCCTTCTCAAGATCCAACTTTGACGCACGACGATCTGCGCCAGCTCTTGCGGCAGCTGGCAGACAAGAACGTCAAGGTTGTGGAAGGTCACCTGAGACTGGCTCCTGTGGCGGGCGGCCACAATCAATATTTCCCTGGATGGCTGGTTGAGGACTTCGGGCAACCGTGGATGCCGGTCTGCTCAAATCTTGTTGTCGACCACAATGTGGCGCAGGGAGTGACCGCTCTCAAAAACGTAAAGGTGTCAAAGGTCGATCCGGCGACTGAACCGAATGCGCTTTTCACCAGTTTGATGAGTTCCGACGTAGCCTCGGCCTGGCTCGTTTATGACCCTGACTACCATAGCGAACGAATCTACTGCGGCGAAGGCACTACCGAGAAAAGCCCATTGGTGGTAGCTGATCCAGATGAATACAACATGGCCCTTTTCGAATCGGCAGTCGCGGACCAGGGCATTCATGTGGAAAAAGGTTTGGGCAAACACAAAGCACCAGACAAAGCATCAATTGGAGTTCAGCCCCTGGCAGAACATCTCTCTAAACCACTTTCAAAAATCATCACTATAACTTTGCACGAAAGCGATAACTTGTATGCGCAACAGATTTTGCGCACGCTTGGTTTGCTCCAGGCCGATCCAAACATCAAATTGAAAAGTACCGACGAGCGAACCACCATCGAAGATCGTGCCCTCTACCGACTGAACACCTGGTTGGCATCAATCAAAGTGCCCCCGCACGAAGTAGTTTTATTAGATGGATGCGGATTGACCAGAAAGAACGGCGTCTCCCCGCACGCACTAAATACGGTGCTGGCTCATATGGCCGGTCCTACTTTAACTGGCGGTTACCTCAATCTGCTTAAGGCAGGAGACCATTATCGCTTCAAGACTGGCTCCATGGATACAGCCCGATCGATCACAGGCGTAGTGCAAACAAAAGGCGGTCAGAATTTGGCGCTGACAATAATGGTTAACAATCACACTCCATCCGTTAAAGCATTGAGCATGGAAATTGGAGAGTTGGTCAGCCTGGTTGGAAACATCACGCAAATTTCAACCAAAATAGTTCCCTTTCCCGAGGTTCACACAGCCGCTACAACAGAGGCGCAAGCACCTGTGCAAGTGGAAGTTGCAGCACCGGTTCGCGCTGCTGCGCACACATCAAGCCGACGAAAACACAGAACTAGAACAAGCACAAGCACCAGCAAACACAAATAGCGGCGGCGCACAAATAGCGGTAGCGCACAACTATCTCGATGCAGGCGGGACGCCTGCGCTCGCGGGTGTTAGTTCACAGTCCCTTTATCTGCTTGCGCCAGGTGGTGCGACGGTGAGGTTGAAGCCATGGTAGTGTGAGCTTCACGTGTTTCTTTGGCATCGCAAACTGCCACTACTCGTCTTCTCAAAGCAGCCAGAGTGCGTGGTAACTCGCCTTTCACGCCTTCTCGCATAATCCATTGGGGCACATAAAAACCGGGATCGATAAAGACGTTGTATGTAAGCGCCGTCTTGCTGCCACCATCGGCGGGTGCCAGGTGCCACGACCCTTTAAACTCCTTCAAAGTGCCACCCACTCTTTTAAATTCGATGGTGTCGTTGTTCATATATCGAGATTCAACAACGTAATTGAAATTGGGAAAGAGCAAAGTCATGTCTACAGTCACTTTCATGACCGAGACATCAGGCTTGTCCAGCATCATCTCCACCTTCTTCATGCGCGGCTCGATTTTGCCCTTGAACTCGTAAGGATTAGCCATGATCGGCCAGATTTTGTCCGCCGGCTCGTCGATGATTATGCTGGCGGAAACGTATTTGGTATCACCTTCGGTTTTCTGACCGATAGTGACACCGCCTTGCTCCAGCGTCTCTTCATTGCTCTTGCCGTCATTATGGTCCTTGCCCGCCATCGGCGCCACAGACAGAATGGCAACTGCTGCCAGCGCGCACAGCCGGCGCGCTATCCAAGGCTTGTATTCAGTCATATTGCACCCCGATTAGGCTTGGTTGGCAAGAAATGTACTAAAGCGACATACTAAAGAAGCGATACTGGGACGGAAGTTTAGCAACCTGCCAAGCGAAGTTGCAATGAGAAACTGTACCTCTTGACTATGGCAAAACCGTAAATGTTCCTGCGCAACAGTTCCGGGATTGATGAATTTTCAGTAAACAAGATCGGCGGGCAGAGCGCCACATAATCAGAAAACCGCCCTTTCTGGAGTATAATTCGATCTTCACATGTATGTCTTCCGAGTATGCGAGGTTCCCAAATGGCTCCCGGCCCACGCGATCAAGATCAACCACATTTTGGCAGAGAGTCTCTTTTCAGAAAGAAGCTCAATCAACTGCGAACCTCAGGTGAGATCCAGAATCTGCCAGGGTACGATAGCGCCAGCCGGACCAGAGAGATCGAGAAAGGCGCGTATCTGGAGCAAGTGCACACGACCTTGACCAACGCCGACCCGGTTGACCTGGACCGCCTCACTTTGCTGGACGGTTTGACCGAGTTGTACAACAACAAGACCATTTGCCGAGTTCTGAAAGACGAACTAAAACGCTCTAAACGCTACAAATACAACACCGCCCTGGTCATGGTAAGGGTTGATGGATTTGACGAAATCATCGGTCGGTTTGGTCACCTCGCCTCTGATTCAGTCTTTAAGGGTTCAGCGAATTTTCTTATGAACACCATCCGAGACGTGGATATTCCTGCTCGCTACGATGGCGATACATTTGTAGTTGTCTGCCCACAAACTGATGTCTCCGGTGCTTCGGTTCTGGCCGAACGCTTGCGCAGCCGAATTTACAGCGAGAGAATTTCCGATGTAGGACAGAATTGGACTGTCACAATCTCAATTGGTATTTCTGCTTATCCATCTGGTGGCACCAAAGAAGAAGACTTGTTCCAATCAGCCCTGGCTGCGCTTGCTGACGCACAACAGCGGGGCGGAAACACATTTTCAATTTCCGAGGCGGAAGGATCCAAGAAAGCCTGAGAAGCTTATAGCAACAAGAACTTGCTTATAGCAACAAGAACTTCTAAGAAAACCCAAGAACTTCTAAGAAATCCAGCCCAGGTTCTTAAGCAGTTCATCTATGTCGCCGCGCGACCATAACCATGAATGCAAAACAAAAATGGCTTGTTCAGAGCTTAGCTTGTGCTCTTGCAACAGGTCGTGCGTTCGCATGACCGCGCTCAGCGTGGTCGGGGCCACTAATTGTCTTTGAATAAGCACATCTACTATCGAGCCGTTATTTGCTAGAGCTGTTCGTGCTGAGGTTTCCATATCTTCAAGTGGCACTATGCCAACCAATCTAATCAACTCAGCCAGGCTCAAAAGTTGAGATGATGGTCCGCCCGGTCGCTTTTGCGTCACGCCGGCAATTGCATCTTCTGGACTAATGCCTTTTTCGATCTCTTTAAGGGCATCAGCAGCCTGTCCAGGCGCTAACTCACCAGAGGTCACCATTTTTTGAATGTGCAGGGCGGCATCCAAAATTCTTTGCGAGATGAGCTTCGACTTGACTAGATTCTGACCGACTGGCGTATCCGTAATCAGCGCATTTTCCACGCAGCTAAGTAAATCAATTTCAGAAACTAATCCGGCCAGAACAAGAAGCTCACCAAGACGCACAGTCTGCGAGCTTTTTCGCCGCAAAAACCCGTGAAAATCAAGGGATTCCTCGATAGATGTCTTGTATTGAGCCGCCGATCTAAGCGCTGCCACTCCTTGTTCGCGGTCGATTTTGCCATCGCGAATTAAAATCTGGGAAAGAAGCGCGGCGTTCGCTGTGGCATCGGTGATCACCCCTTGTAATACCAGCACGCGCCCTAGAGGTAATCCTGTAGTAAAGCAGGTGTGCAGGCAGGCATTGACTACCTCTGACGTGACGATGCCTGCATCTCGCAGGAGTTGTCCAAGCTTATTGGTTAAATCAAAATACTCAGAGCGCCAACCGAGCTCGAAGAGCGCATCGTCAAACAAAAGCTGCTCTGCGTTCATTTTTTGCAGACCGGCAATGGCTATGTCGATTGGCAACACGTTGTCACGAATAAGCGACTGGGCGCGTAAGGCTGCATGCAACTTGTCTTCCGCCAGAAAGCCGTTGCCGATCAAGACTCTGCCCACCGGCAGACCCGTCTGGGAAGAAAGCGGAATGGAGCCCGCCAACTGCTCGCGGGTGACTAGTCCAGCGCGGACCAGTAAGTCTCCAATTAATATCGACGGGGAGCCTTTAGTCATCAGTTTAAAGGAGTTGTCCTGACTTTGACTAACAGTATATATCAAACAAATCCAATTACCGCTTGACATTGCCACAATTCACCACAGGCGGTGACTAATTTGCGCGGTTCTCAAGAAAGATGACTGGATGCTGGTTGCCATCGTATACGGTGCGTGTGAGAATCAAATTACAGATGAGACAAAATGAAGGATCTATCGTCTGCAGTCACAACTTGCTGTTGTCAATATGTACTAGAATCGAATTAAGGGTGATCGCGGAGTGCTCTTGCAGGAGTTAGTTCCTAAAAGCGATATCGAACGAGCGTATGCACAGGCCTGTTGCTGGAATCCGCAGCGGGCCTGGAGCCGCGCCACTCGAGAGTTGTACCGCGATCGCACGGGCATCGCCTCGGCCGAATACCTGGCCATGGCCAAAACGTCGGTGGAGAAAGGCGATTACGAAACGGCTGTGACAACGATTGCAGCTGTCGAGCAGTACAGCGCCTGGCTGACGCCAGCCGAAAAGATATCGCTGGTGCGCGTGCTGTGCGACATTCTCGCTCTTGTTCTGGAAAAGTCTGATCCGGAGGCAGCCGAGTTGCAAAAGTCAGCAGTGCAGACTGCGGTTCATTTCATTGCCGGTTTCAGCCGTGAGAGAAACGCTGTTCTTAATAGCCTGACGGAATTACGCAAAACAGGGGCCGTAGACCTGATCTCCGAACAAGCTGTGCGCACTCAGACCAAACGGCTGCGGGCAGATTTTGAACAAGGCAAACATTTTTGCGGCAAGATAATCAACGAAACTGACAAACGACCACGTTTCATAAGATCTCTCGATCGATGCACCAGAAAGCTAGTCAATCAAATCAACAAGAATCCCGACAACTGCTATCACATCGTCGTGATCGGGATGCTGAGTGAATATCAACTTTGTCTGGAGTTTCTCAGTGATCGAGTTGACGATGACTGCATCAAGCGCTGCAAAACCAAGATTCAAAAGTGTCTTTTGGCAGTCTGCAAAGAGCTATGTACCATCAAGGAAAATCGCAATTATTGCGGGCAGATTTTGGATGCGGATCTGTCCAATATTGACGGCATATTTGCGCTGCATGATTCGGCTTCCTCGATAAAAATCACTCATGCGAACGAAACGCTCGAAACGCTCAAATTGAGGGCGGAGACAGCGGCGGATCACGCGTTGAGAAGAACCTCGGATGAGGATTTAGTCGCTCTCAGAAGACATTTAGTCACCATGCTCTCATTGTGCGCTCTCAGTGATCAAAATTCGACAGCCGCGGAAATAACTCTGACTTTCTCAAATGTGTTGGCTGCCTCTCGCGCCCCTCTCACGACCTCGCTTCTCCGGTTCTGCAGGGATCAGCGGTGTGTCTTCGGCCGGTTACAGTGGCAGATGAAGAGAAATCCAGACATTTATCTGGCCAATTTGATTTTGCTAGCGTCCGAAAATTTCCTCTGCGCACAAGAGGATCTGGCACTCCTGCTGCTAAATCAAGTGCTGGACGCCTTTCAAACTACGACCATCGATCTCGGATTCATCGGAGCGCTGTGGCAATATTCAGTGACCCACCTACCTCCATATTGGAGTGTGGTCTATCCGAAGTTCATCGTTCCTTTAGCGGCTCTTACAGAGCTTCACATGGGTGATCAACCCGGTCTTGAGCCAATTTACCGCACAGCATTGACTGAAATAAGAACCGCAGTCGGAGTTGAAGCGGAGCATTCTTTAGCGAAACAACTGGTTTCCGCACGCGTGAATTTACAGGAAGAAAAAAGCAATGCTCTGACTCCCTTGTTGCGCTTAATCGCTCATAATGCCAGCGTTTTGGATGACACAGCAGAATGCCTGGAATTTTGCAAAAGGATATTGGTGATCAAGGAAAAGCAAATTGACTCGGCAGAACAGATCGACATTGAGCTTTTTGAAGACTTGCTGTTTTGTGCCAAATATCAGATGAGATACGCTCACGATTTAGAGACGAATCTAGAACAGACATACCATCTTGTCGAAAAGAGTCTTGATATTTGCCTGGAAAATAAAACCGTCACAGCAAGTCTGATCTTTTTGCTTGGTCACTTCTCCGTCTTTACCGTGCAGTTTGGCGAAAACATCGAGAGCTGCCCTCCAGGGAGCTCAGGCGTCTCGCCTGCTTCGACACTCGCGAGCGCCCACATCCCGCCTGCTTCGAATTTCTTTGTATCCCTGATCGAACGGATAGGCGAAAACGCCATCATAGAAGCTGTTGAGAAGGCTCAGAATTTGGCCGCTCGAAGCCTGCAAGAGCAGTCTTTGATAATGCTTTTCAAACTTTCGCAACGCAATTCGTGGCAGCTGCACCACAAACTGATACCACTTTTGAGCAAGCACGCTTCCTACTGCCTTTCTCAGCATGAATATGATAAGGCTGGTGTACTCTACGATCTGGTGCTATCAACAGAGGTCAGTAAACCCGCCCAGTTAGCAAAGGCTTTTTTGCTAGCCCGAGATCCAAAGCTCGACGAAGCACTTCAATTACTCGAGCAAGCCCTGGAGCCGCCATTTCCACCGCTTGATCGCAATGAGATTGATCGTCTCAGCTTCGTGCTTAAGGAATGCATACGAATTGAAAAGTTTGACGCAGCATCAAAAATAATGGCAGCATTGCTTCCATCCGAAATGTTAAATGAGCCACGAACAGTCGCAGAACGCCTTGGAGATCTTATCTACTTTCTCGTCAGCGAAAGTGAGCTGCAAACCGCAGAGTATCTGCTCGGCAAGGAGTGTCATGGTCATCAAGAACTCTTCTATGATCTCCTTGTTTCATATCTGAGTGGCTCGGCGCACTATGCCGGTTTTGTCAATCTGCTCTGGCAACCCAAGGCGGACAAAGAACCGATTTATCCGCGGCTTCTCGAATTGAAACGGCAAGTAGAAGCCAGACACGGAAAGCACCTTCTCCGTCCCGATCCTTTTGTCCTTTCAAGAAGTTATGAGACAGGTACAATGACTGAAACTGAATCAGCAACGGGCAGTCCTGTTGGAAAAAGTAAAAAGGTCACTGTCGTTTTTGGTGACAGCTCGGCGGATTTGGAGTCATTGAGGAAGACATTGGAGTCTCATTTGACAGAAGCCTGGTTTCCGCCAAGACTAGGAGGGGCACCGATTTTAGTCACATTTATAATAGGACTAGACGGCAATCCCATGAATATCAAGGTTACTCAATCTTCTGGTAACCCACTTGCTGATAGCGCGGCACTCAGGGCTGCAACTCATATTGCGCCGATTAAAGCTGTACCTCGCGAAGTAGAGGCTCAAGTGGGGTTCAGTTTCCATTGACGTCTGTGGGGAAGTTAGCCGCCGCAGGGAGCCGCCGCCCTTCGGCTGTCTCTTCTATTGAAAGTGTTACGTGTTACGTAACGCGTAACACCATAACAAACGCTGTGACCCTTGCAGGCACTGCTTTTTGGAGGTTTGGTTTCTATTTCGTGTGTTACCGATTTCGAAGCGCGTGACATTGCAAGCGACGCTATCGCCCCTGCAGGCTTTGCTTTCCGGAGTTTGCTTTCAATAATTGCGTGTTACGCGTTACGTAACACGTAACAAAACAGCGATAGTAACACGCCATCGCCAGACTACAATCTTGCAGCGTTATCGCCTCAAGATTTAATGAGTTAAAATGGGAACTTGTTTGTTCCAGTAGGGCAAAAGCTTGGCAAGAACGAGAAAGGTCAGTTTAGGGAAACCGGGGGCAAAAAAAATCGTTCGCCGTCTGGCAAAAAGCGTCCTTGAAGTGTCTGCGAAGAACGCAGCTGCGAAGAACGCATGTGCGAAGGAAGCGCTTTCAAGAAAGCAATTGAAAGCTGCCAAGAACGCGACCTTAGGAGCCTTTGTAAAACATCCAGGCGAGGTTTTACTCAATCAATTCATGAAGCCATTAGCACTGTCTGTAAATCGGCTGTCCAGGCTCTTAAATGTTGCACCCGCACGAATCAGTGAGCTCTTGAACGGTCGTCGAGCAATTACATGCGAAACCGCTTTTCGCTTGGCAAGATTTTTTGGCACCACTCCAAGATTTTGGCTCGACTTGCAAGTCGACTATGAGCTGAGCAAGGCAGAGCCAAAATGGTCCAGCATCGTCGCTCGCGAGATTCAACCAACTGGTGACAGCTCTGCGATTGACAACTCAATGATTGGTGGCAAGAAGTCAGCTGCTCAACTGAAATCAACAGATCGACATTCGAGTGTTGCCAGCAAGAAAAATGGGCTAGCTCCCGATGCCATCAAATTGGCTATTTCCAAGCTGACTGCCCCGCAGAAGAAGATATACAAACTTCTTTCTGAAGAAGAGTATGTTCACTTCGACATTCTTTTCTACAAGACTGGCATGAAAGCAGGTGAGTTATCGGCTGAACTGACGATGTTGGAGTTGTCCAATGTGGTAGAGAGAGATACGGGCGATTATTACCGCAAGACGGCTGGATCTGAATAATACTCTTGGTTCTGAATAATGCTCACGTTGGATCGGCCCAGGTTGGCATCGGCTCAGGTAAATCACTTCCGTGCGTTCCGAATAGACTTGACTCGCGCTTCAAACTTGGCCGCTTCGGCGTTTCGGTTCGTTGTTCGCAAAAGTTGGGCGTATTGCTCCAAAGTCGTCGCAACGTCTGGATGATTTGGGCCCAACGTCTTCTCCCTAATTTCCAGGCTCCGCTTAAAAAGGGGCTCGGCTTGCGCGTCTTTGCCTAACGAGTAGTAGTGGTCAGCGAGGTTGAGTAAGACAGCAGCAACCTCAGGATGATTTGGACCCAACCCCTTCTCTCTAATTGCCAATGCCCGCTTATACAAAGGCTCGGCCTCGGACTGTTTGCCTTCCAAGTCATAAGTTTTCGCCAGGTTGTTTAAGGTGCCAGCAACATTTGTACTATTGGGGCCCAACGCCGCCTCAGCTATCTGCAAGGAGCGCTTGTAGAGAGGCTCGGCTTCTGCGTACCTGCGCTGTCTGGAATAAAGGGTAGCCAGGTTATTTAAAGCTTCGGCATTATTTGGATGATTCGGGCCCAGCGACGACTCAGCTATCTGTATGGAGCGCTTATAGAGCGGCTCGAGTTCGACGTATCTCCGTTGCTCATCATAGATTGCACCCAGATCATTCAAACTTGCACCAATATCTGGATCATTAGGGCCCAACGTCTGCTCCATTATCTGCAACGAGCGCTTTAAGAGGGACTCGGCTTGCGTGTACTTCCCTTGCATATAATAGACGTGCGCCAGGTCATTCAAGCTCGTTGCCAGCCGGCGATCTTGCGGACCAAAGTTCTCTGCCTCCTTCAACGCGGCGGAAAAAGAATTTTCAGCTTCGGCATACTGTCCTTGTTTATTAGCTGCCCTGCCGGCGTCAATGTATTTGTCCCACTGCGTTATCTGCGTAGTCTGGTCCAACGGCGCTGTCTGTGCAGATGACGCATTAGTGAAGTTGTGGGCCGCGAAGCAGATAACGACGCTGGCCATCAGCACGCGCTTACAGGTTTGATTCATAAAACCTCCGAAGAAAGAGGACACGCAAAGATTGACGAGGAAAGTTTGACAAGGAAGGTTTGACAAGGAAAGTTTACAGAATTGTTCCATAGCCTCTAAGTATAAGGGAGTTCTGAATCGCCTGCGAAGGTGCAGATGTCACGATTAGCGCACATAGACGTGTCCGTCTTTCATAACGAAGGAAACGTGCTCGAGTGTTTTGATATCCGAGATGGGATCGCCATCGACTGCGATTATGTCGGCTTTCTTCCCAGCCTCAATTGATCCTATTTGATCCTTTACGCCGATCAAGTCGGCACTGTTCATGGTGGCACACTGGATCGCTTGCATCGGCGTCATGCCGTACTTGACCATGAAGGCCAGTTGCCGTGCATTTTGACCGTGAGGAAAAACCGCGGCATCCGTGCCAAACGCCATCTTCACACCAGCTTTGAAAGCCTTAGCGAAATTCTCACGTTGGATTCGCCCTAACTCAGCATCATGCTCCAGAAAATCCGCGGGCATGCCCTTTGCTTTACCCTCGCCCTGGATGTATTCGTCGTTATAGATATCTGCGTCCAGATAGGTACCGTGCTCTTTCATCAAGGCTATGCCTTCGTCGTCAAGATAGGTGCCATGCTCGATGGAAGCGACTCCGGCTCGCACAGCATCCTTTATCCCAAGAGCGCCATGGGCATGTGCAGCTACCTTGAGTCCAAACTTGGATGCTTCCGCTACGGCGGCATTCATTTCTTCTGGAGTGAACTCCTCTGAGTTGGGGCTGCTGCCGTGGGTAAGAACGGCACCGGTAGCGATAATTTTGATGCAGTCCACTCCGCAATGGGCCAACTCTCTGATACGTTTACGTACCTCCCATGGACCGTCAGCTTGGCCGAATCGCAGATCAGCCGGAAGCACGATATCGGGAGCAAACCCGCTCAATGCGCCACCACCACCGGTGATAGTGACATAGGCGCCAGTTGCATATATACGGGGACCGACCACGTCACCGCGGGCGATGGCATCGCGAAGAGCGACATCGACCAGCGCTCTGAAGGAGCCTACATCACGCACGGTTGTGAATCCGGCTTCCAGGGTTTTCTTTGCATTCGGTATAGATTCGAAAGCCTTTTCGGCAGCGGTCTTGCCCAATTGCGTGATCGGATCTGCCTCTTGCGGACCGTCAGTGAGATGGGTGTGGCAATCGATCAGACCAGGAAGAACAGTTTTCTTCGACAGGTCGATGACTATGGCATTTGCAGGAATGACTGGATTGGATCCGACAGCCGTAATTCTTGTGCCCTGAATGACGATTGATTGGTTAGTTAGTACCTGCCCGGACTGAGTATCGATCAGGCGGCCCGCTTTAATGACAGTGGTTTGTGCCAACGCGGCGTTGCTTGAAAAGAAACAGCAGGCAAGAATGAGAATGAGAATGAGAAATAGCGCTCGCACAAGCTTTGCAAGTGCGATGCAGGCGAGACGTCCGCGGTGAGGGGACAGCGTTGCGATGCAGGAAAGACGCCTGCGGTGAGGGGACAGCGTTGCGATGCAGGAAAGACGCTTGCGCTCCCGGGGCAGTCGCTTAGAGCTTGCTTCTAATTGAGTGAGCTTTCTCTGAACACTGCGCTGCTTCCACATTCCTGTTCTCCTTCTGCAAAAAATGTGCATAGTCATCCCAGGCATCGGCCACGCGAGAATCGTTCTGACCAAGAACCTTTTCTTTGATCGCCACTGCCTTCTTGAACAAAACCTCGGCTTTGGCTGGCTTGCGATGAGCCTGATACAGATAGCCCAGATCCGGCATAAAATCCGCAAAGCGCAGACTTTCGCGACCAGCCTGGCCCTCCAAAGTTCTCATGGCCAATTCATACAACCTCTCTGCTTCACTGGCATTTCCCAACCGTTCGTTCACAAGAGCAAGTTTGGTAAAACACGTGACCATGCCAGGTTCGACCTCACGGGCCCGGTCAGCCAATTTGAGAGCTTCCTCGCACCTTTCTTTTGCAGTAGTCAAATCCCCTCGAGTGAGTGCGGCGTCTGCTTCCTCATACACATCCCTCCATGATGTGTCGGCACTGGCGGGGTTTAAAGAGAGGCTGCTAAGAGAAACGCAGACGCAGAAGGCGCAGCAGAGCATGACTCTAAGCAATTGCGGCAATTGCGGGCACTGATTAGGGGTTCTGCTCTTCATTTTGTTGGATGGATGATGGATGAGTGATGCCTTCCGTTTAGAATTATCGGCATGAAGCGATTTCATTGCCAAAATATTGTTGTTCTATCACTGTCGTGGATGTTGGTCGGTTGGTGTTTGACGCTCAATTATGGTGCAGTTGCCTCGGACCGGCAAGTCGATGAAGTAGGCAACGTCGTCAATCAATCTGTTGAGTTGCTGCACGCCGGACATCCAGACCAGGCAATTCCCATACTGCGTGAGGCTCTGGCTCGTTTTCCCGCCTCGCCAGCTGTTTATGAGATCCATTTTGAACTCGGTAATGCGCTCTCGGACAAACAAGAGTTCCAGAACTCAGTTGAGGAATATAAATTGTGTCTGGAGCAAAAACCTGACTTTGCACCTGCGCTCATTAATATAGCCTACAGCTACGTTAACCTTGGACAATTCGACCTGGCAAAACCAAACTTCGACAAATTCCTCGCTGAGAATCCTAACTGGCCAAACGCAGCCAGCGTAAAAGCACAGATGTTGATTGCTGAAGCAGCCCAGCGCTCGGGCATGAAACGCTTTTACGATGCTAAAACTTTTTTGGAGCAAGCCTGCGCCCTTACGCCAACCAACGCGACTGCCCACTTCAAGTTGGCCAGGGCCTGCGACGAACTCGGTGATACCAAGCGGGCAATCTACGAATATGAAGAGGCGTTGCGGCTAAAACCCGACTACGATGCAGCCGCCTTCAACATTGCCGGTTGCTATCAAACTCTTGGTCAAACCGATCAGGCTGTCTATTGGTTTCAGAAATATTTGCTCTTGAATCCAACCGCAACCGATCGAGCCACCGTCTTAAACATGATCGCCAAGATGAAAGAGCTGCGCAGCGAAATTCACGCAGATCCGCACAGCCCTGATTATGTGCAATCAATCACCGAAAATGGAAGGCTAATGCGCTGGGCTGCGCACCGCCTGCCCTTGAAAATATTCATCGCCGGCGATAAGTCGCAGGTTTATCGCGATGCGTACAGGGATATATTCATCGATGCGATCGAAGAATGGTCAAAGGCATCACAAGATAGGCTGAAATTTGTTTACGTCAAAAGTGCAAAGAAGGCTGATATTGTCTGTGATTGGACGAGCAATCCGTTTGACGTAAGACGCACCGGATCAGATGTGGAGCAGGGAATTTGTTTTACTCAGGCAGTTTCGGGCGGAGCGGCAGATGGCACCATAAATAAAGCAACGGTTCGCGTTTTAATGATTGACCCTGCCAATCAAAAGGCGCTAAGCGACGACAGTATGAAGGTCACTTGTCTGCATGAATTCGGTCACGCTATCGGGCTGCGCGGACACTCGAACAACAATCACGACGTCATGTTTTATTCGGTATCACCGACGGTGTGGCCGATTTTATCCAAACGCGATAAAGCGACAATATTTCGGTTGTACGCAGAGTATCCAAAGATGGCTCAAGAATAGAATCCTCAGATGCCTCAAGAATAGAATCCTCAGATGCCTCACCAAGAGACGCCTCCGACAGTTTTAACCATCGGCAATATAATCAGACAGAGTGCGATTGTGATTTTGCCTGCGCAGCTTACGCAACGACTTGCTTTCAATGCGTCTGACATCTTGAATTTGCAGTGACAGTCTTTGCGCGACTTGTCGCGCAGTCATCTGCTTCTCACCATCAAGCCCATACAAACTTTTCATGATCATGCTCTCGTCTGCATCAAGCAAGGCCAGCATGTGGTGCACCTTCCTTTCCATAATTGCGTGCTCTGCTCGACTTTCCGGCGGTGCCGTCGACTTGTCCTCGACGAACTTGCTTAACGTTTCCTCTTCTTCCGAGCCGATAAAATCATCAATTGACAGTACACCGATGCTGCTCTTCAACACATGTTCGATTTCTGCTTTGCTGATCGATGTATTTTGCGCCAGCTCCTCCACTGTCGGATACCGTCCCAACTCTTGCAAAATGGGTTTAGCTGCCCGTCTGAGCTTATACAAGATTTCATGCACATGAACCGGCAGCCTGATCGTGCGCGCTTTGTTTGACAGGGCTCGCGTGATCGCCTGGCGGATCCACCAGGTTGCATAAGTGGAGAACTTTGTCCCCATCGTCGGGTCGAATTTGCGCACAGCCTGAATCAGTCCCAAGTTGCCTTCCTGAATCAAGTCTTCCAGATCCATGCCCTGACGCGTATACCTTTTAGCGATACTGATCACCAGTCGCAGATTGCCGCGCACCAGGCTGTACATTGCTTGTCGATCACCGACCTGGATCGCTCGTCCCAGCTCAATCTCTTCCTGCCCTGAGAGCAATCTGTTTTTGGCCACCTCGTGCAAATACCACCACATCACCCCACGTGAAGCATCAGCAGCACTTCGGGCTGGCGATGTTTCATCAGCCTCAGCATCAGCATCAGCATCGGCATCAGTTGGCTCGGCGCCGCCATTGTCATCGGCATAGATTTTTTCTATAGCGACCCTGCCGAGCGCAACTGCGTGTTTGTCTGGCTCGGTAAAGTAGGGCAATTCATCTGCAGCCCAGGTATTGGTGGTGGCAGATTTGGTGTCAAGCAGTGATACCAAATCCAGTTCAGATTCGAATGCTTGATTATTCATAATTTCACCTAAAGGATCTCAGGCAGCACACATCAATCGAGCAAAAAAGTCGCTTGCTCAATATGTTCTGCGCACGGCGTCGAACGGGGACCGACGTGGAAAATTTTGTATCTGTGCTTTTCAGGTGCTCGATCAGGGCTCGAACATCGGCAGCGAGTTCAGGCATGCACCCTGGAACTCAACCTAGCAGCGGATGATTTTGGTACTAACAGTTTTTGACATTCAATGGGACTCCCAGATGAGCGAACCCTTCCAATTTTCTTTTCGCCCTTAAACCTAATTGTAGATCCAACCCGCGTGTTGGACTAATAAATTCACATTTGCAACTTTGCGTTACGCAACACAACGAGCGACTGATCCGCTGTCAGAATCAAATCGGTTGTCGGACAAAGGTTTGTCATGCTGGAAGTTTATGATGCACTTCTGCTTGTCTCTTTCGGTGGACCGGAAGGGATGAAAGATGTTGAGCCGTTTTTGCACAACGTGCTCGCCGGTCGCAACGTGCCGGCGCAACGCATGAAAGAAGTGGCGCATCATTACGAGTTGTTCAATGGTGTCAGTCCGATCAATCAGCAAAATCGCAATCTCATCAAAGCCCTTCGTCACGAGCTTGATCTGCATGGACCGAATATTCCCATCTATTGGGGTAACAGAAATTGGCATCCGTTTTTAGCTGAGGCAATTTCGCAGATGCAAAATGATGGAGTGAAGAATGCGCTGGCATTTGTAACTTCAGCTTACAGCTCTTATTCCAGCTGCAGGCAATATCGGGAAAACATCGCTTGCGCTGCCCAAGCCGCAGGTGTTGCGCCGAATATTGAAAAGATTCGCCCATACTTCAATCATCCGAAATTCGTTGAGGCCAATGCGGAAAGAGTCAAATCGGCTTTAGCTAGTTTCGAAAACCGAGACGATGTCTGTCTGGCTTTTACAGCCCACAGCATTCCTGAGAGTATGGCGCAAGGCTGCGATTATGAATGCCAACTGTCTGAGACCGCTCGCCTGGTTGCAGCGTGTGCCGGATTTCAAAATTGGAAGCTGTGCTTTCAAAGCCGCAGCGGACCGCCTACGCAGCCATGGTTGGAGCCTGATATTTGCACCTACATCCAACAATGTCACGATCAAGGGGTGCGCAACCTAGTGATTGCGCCAATCGGTTTCGTCTCCGATCATATGGAGGTAATTTATGACCTTGATACACAGGCACAACAACTGTGCCAGAAGCTGGGTATTCTCATGGCCAGGGCGGGTACGGCAGGAACACATCCAGCGTTTGTGACCATGATTCGCAATTTGATTGAAGAAAGAATGTATGACAGACCGCGTCTGGCGGCAGGTCAGCTGGGCGCTTCCAAGGACCTGTGCGACAGTCAATGTTGCCCCCTGACGTCGGCTGCTGAAACAGGGATAAGGTAAAGCCAGTCAGCAAATCGGTGACAAATCATTGCTGAAGAACCATTCTCGTGTTATCTTTGTGGCACTTGACAGGCAGGGAGAGAAAGATATGGCTAGCGGCGTTTTAAACCTCGTCAAACACTTCATTGCTGACGAAAGTGGACAAGCCCAGACAGAATACGGAAGCGCTTTAGCCTGGGCCGGAGTTGCCTTTGTCACTGCTCTGGTTGTGTTCATCGGTGTGCAGTCTGGATTTGTCACCACCATGGGGCACGTCATGAGCAGCGGATTGAACAAAATGGCTGACAACGCCAGTCACTAGCCCGTTCGATTGCAAACGCTGCTGAATTGCATTGCAAACGCTGCTGAATGCGCAAAGCCTGCCACCAGGCACGCTCAGCCGGGCTCAGCCGCTAAGTTTTAAAAATTGACTGAGGCGTTCGATTTCGCCGTTCAGCTGCCGACTGAAGGCGGCTCCCTTTGGACGCGCTTGCACAAAGCCAGGCTCGACCTTGAGCTGGTGGTCCACAACTTGGGCGTTGGCCCAACCGATCATTTCGCTGCCATAGAGCAGGGGCATGGAGTAATAGCCGCGCACCCGTTTACTGACGGGCGTATACGCTTCGAAGCGATACGACCATCCCCAGAGGTGTTCAAAGCGGCGTCGGTCCCAGACGAGAGGATCAAACGGGGCAAGAAATCGAACAACTTGCTCAATCTCAGCCGCCACGGCAAAGGATGGCGCTATATATGTGACACCGTCGCTGGTTGCAGTAACTAGGGCGCCTGTGTTGAGAAGCTCGGTCAGGGCCGTGCGCGTGTTGCTCAGTCCATTGGCTGAGTATCTAAGGCGGGCAATCACCTCCGTCAGACTCTTAAGGGGCGCTGGAGCAAAGATATCAGCCAAAACCATAATCAACCGGCGCGACCTGTCCATTGGCGACATCGATTCTGTAAATGGTGGCGTCGCTTGATAAACGCGGATACCTTTCTCCCGTCGGGCGATGCGCAAAAGTCCGCGATGGTGCAGATTGTCCAGTGCGCATGTCGTTGCTTTAGAATGACCACCCCAGGCGTTGATCACCCGGTCACTACCAAAGTGCGCCTCCAGTTCGCGCGGATGGATCTCGCCAGAATCTTTGACGATTGCCAGCACCTGTTTCTCAAGCTTTGGCAAAGATGTGGCAGTGCGAGGATGAAGAAGTTGCCAGATTTCCCGCGGCAAAAAACCGTATGCATAGAGGTAGTCTTCTTCAATGTCCAGCTTGGCATAGCGCCTTTCGAGATCGCCTGCCCGGTAGTTCTTCACCCGTTGTCGCAGCGTCAGATCTTGGGCTGTGGCGGGCGACCTGATCGGATCAGCCTGGACGAATCCCAGCTTGTTTATTGTTGCTTGCAAGGTAGTGGGAGTGAAAAGAGAATGGTCAATTGCGTGAGAGCGCAACTGTGAGAGAGTAGGGTTTGCCATGCGGATTAAAGTCCTGGATGATCAGGCGTGCGCTTTCAGGCGTGCGCCTTCAGGCGTGCGGCGCAGCGTGCGGCACTTTCAGCCATTCGCCTTTCCAGAATGTGACAACCGCTCTGCCCACTGCCCGGTCTTGATTTACGAAACCCCAGACATGACTGTCGCCGCTGTTGTTTCGGTTATCGCCAAGCATGAACCAGTGATGTGGTGGCACAATGACTGGTGAATCGTCATCGGCATATGGACGAATGTACTGTCCATTCATGGAATAACCACCGATGTCAGACATCTTTGACATATCGTAAAGTGGCAGCTCAGCCACGTTTGGCTCATTCAGCAACTTGCCGTTGATAAAAACGCCGACGCCCTTCTTGATCGAAATGTGATCACCAGGCACGCCAATGACCCGTTTGATGAAAGCCGGCGGATTCTCCGGCACCAATGGCAGGAAACGCCCGAGCAACCCATTATCAGGCATGCCCGTCTCAATTGTCGGTGGGTAAAAGACCATAATGTCGCCGCGTTTTACAGACCTTCCCAAAAGTGGTGCAGAGACTTTTTCAACCAATACCCGATCGTCGATGTTCAACGTCGGCTCCATCGAAGACGACGGTATATAGCGAGCCTCTGCAATAGTGCCTTTGGTGAAAATGCAAA
>Ga0182024_10003371_pt1 | contig 38205 bp, 36 predicted proteins | sample P32metaG_FD_120480 | JGI IMG/M metagenome (GOLD analysis project Ga0182024, IMG submission 120480) | Permafrost microbial communities from Stordalen Mire, Sweden - P3-2 metaG (Illumina Assembly) | ecosystem: Environmental > Terrestrial > Soil > Wetlands > Permafrost | place: Sweden: Stordalen...
AAAGGCCATAAGTTGTTCCGCTCCCTTTGGTCGCGGCTCTGTAAGTGGCTGTGAGCACAGGAGAGCCGATTCTGAGCCGCGCCCAGAGGAAGCGGTGTTTTCGAGTTTTTCAGCAGCCTGCTAGTCTAGCCTGCTTAGGTATTAAGACCGCGGGGTATTCTTGAAAGGATGAAACTGACATTCTGGGGCGCAGCCCAAGTGGTCACCGGCTCCATGCATCAACTGGTGGTCAACGACCAATGCTATCTGCTGGATTGCGGCGAGTACCAGGGACGCAGGAAGGAAGCCGAAGACCGCAACCGGAACTTTCCGTTCCCCTGCAAAGACGTTTCCGCGGTGATGCTGTCCCACGCGCACATCGATCACAGCGGCAATCTTCCTTTGCTGGTGAAGAACGGATTTCACGGTCCTATCTACACCAGCTCCGCTACCGCGGATTTATGCCGCCCCATGCTGGAAGATTCGGCGTCGCTGCAGGAACATGACGCCGCGTTTCTGAACAAGCGGAATCTGCGGCGCAGATCGCTCAACCTGCCGGGCGCCTCGGCCGGCACGCCAGCCAACGAGCTCGTCCAGCCGCTATATACAACCGAGGACGCCGAGGCCACCTTTCCGCTCTTCCGCCCGGTTGCCCTGCACACGCCCACTCAGGTTGGCCCTGGCGTCGTTTATCAATCGTTCGAAGCCGGGCATATCTTCGGATCGACAACCATGCTCCTCGATCTGGAGTCGGGCGGGAATAAGATCCGGCTGGGTTACACGGGCGATTTGGGCCGCCGTGGATTGCCCATCATTCGCGATCCCGAGCCGCTGCCCCCGGCCGACTATCTGATCATGGAAAGCACCTATGGCAACCGGGTTCATGAGCCCATCCAGTCGGTGGCGGCCAAGCTGGCTGAGATCGTGAACCGGACGTATGGGCGAGGCGGGAAAATGATCGTGCCGGCTTTCGCGGTGGGGCGAACCCAGCAGCTGGTGCTGCTGCTCCACGAGCTGATCCAGGCCAATGCCATCCCCGCGTTCCCGATTTTCGTCGATAGTCCGCTGGCGGTGAATGTCACCGAGGTGTTCCGCCGGCATCCAGAGCTATACGACCAGGAAGCGAAGGATTTTCTGGGCAATCACGGCGATCCCTTCGGCTTTCGATTGCTCACTTATGTCCAGGACGTGGAGCAATCCAAGGCCTTGAACGATCTGCACGGCCCGTTCATGGTCATCTCCGCTTCGGGTATGTGTGAAGGCGGCCGCGTGCTGCATCACTTGAAGAACAATATCGGCGATCCCCGCAATACCATTCTCCTCACTGGCTACCAAGCCGAGTACACATTGGGACGGAAGATTGAAGAGCAACGGGAAGAAGTGCCGATCTTCGGCGAACTGATGCCATTGCGCGCCGAAGTGCAAACGCTGGATGCCTTGAGCGGCCACGCGGACAGGGAAGAGATGCTGGCCTGGATGAAGCCGATAGCCGGCGGACTGAAGAAAGTCTTCCTGGTCCATGGTGAGCCGGAACAGCAGGCGGCGTTCGTCGTGGCCATCCGCGAGCGCTACGGACTAGACGTGGTTGCCCCCGAAAGGGGACAAAGTTTTGATCTGTAGCGGGCATAGTTAGCTGGTACTGGTTCGAAAGTACTCTTTTGCGCTAAGGCTTTCTACTATACTTTAAGGCGAATGACCGAGACGGATGCCATTGCGCGGGACCGCAGTTCGCTGAGTCCGCTTCTTTGGCAGTATTCCTATCTGCAAGTGCTTGATTTTTTGACAACGATTGCTTTTCTTGTGAATGGAGTCCGGGAAGGTAATCCACTGGTCCGGTTGGCCCTCAGCGTGGGGTCGAACCCGATCGGGAGTCTGTTGGTGGTGAAGTTCCTGGCGATCCTGCTGGGATTCTATTGCTGGCGCGTAGGCAAACGCCAACTGCTAACGCGAATCAATCTGCTTTTCGCGGTTCTCGTCGCCTGGAATATGGTGGCCCTTATCCTCAGCAGCGTCCAGTCCTGACGCGGGCCGGCGTTTACTGAATCGGCAACATCACGGTGTTGCTGTCCACGCCATTAATCGACACCATAACCGGCACCGACGCGCCACTCGGGAGTGCGGTAGGCACTTGGAATTGGGTGCTAACCACGCCGATAAAACCAGGCGCCGCAGTGGACGTGGAGGTTGGAGTTACGCCGCCGACGGACAGCACCACCGAGTCATGCACGGCGGGAGGCGGATTGGACGGGAAGAACCCGTCGAACACCGGCGTCTGGTAGGGGCCAAATCCGGTGCCGAGCAGAGAGATGGTTTCGCCGGCCGCCGCGGGACTGCTGGTGGAGACCGTGGAACCGTCCGCGTGGAACGCCATGGCATAAGCCGTCGACGCGATGGTGGAAAAAAACAGGCCGGGGGCGTTGCGCGCGACGGTCAAGGGTCCAGAAATTTCGGGCTGTCCAGTGTTCTGGACCTCTAACGTATAGTTGCCGTCCGCAAGACTCGAAGGAAGCTGCGCGTTGATTTGCTGGGGAGACACAAAGAGCAGCGGAAGTATCGAATTGTTCACCGTCACCGTAGTGCCGGCGATGCTTTGGGCTAACGGATTCACAGGGCCCACCTGCGTTACTGAAGCGAGGCTTTCACCAAAGATGGAAATAATCGAACCAGGGGCCACCGCCGTGCTGGGCGTCGGCCCCACCCCGTTCAGAATGCCGGCTGGAGCGATGTAGGGAACCGTGGCCATATTCGCCACCACGCTATCCGGCGCAGTCATCGTGACCGTTCCGGTGGAATAACTTCCTGTCAGGTCTCCGGTCCAATGGCCGAACTTAAATCCCGGATTGGCTACCGCAGTCACGGTCACTTGCGTACCTTGCGTGTAAAACATGTCGCTCGAAGATGGCGAGTACTTGAAGGCGGATCCGTTCCCAGGATTGGAGGTTGCGCTCAACTGGTAAGACGTTTTGTAGCTGGCGGTAGCAACCGCATAGCTCTGACTGACAGTGATCACGTGGCCGGAGGCTCCGCCGTCAGACCACGAGCCGAAGTCGAGACGCGCTCCCTGCCCCATGGCGATCTGCGTTGGCGCGGTCACCGTGAAAGTGGCGCCCGTCTGGCGGTCTACATTGCAGGGTGTGACGCAGGTCGCACCGTCTACCTGCAGCGTTAGACCAGAAGGCGAGCTTTGGACCACCACGCGGCTCAATTCACTAAAGTTAGCCGTCAGGCGATATCCACCGGCGACCATGCTTTGGTTCACGTTAATACTCTCGGAGGCGGCAGCTTGATTGGACCAGTTCTGGAAGGTGTAAGCCCGGCCGTTGGCGCCGGTCTGGGTTGCTGGCGCCGTAGCCTGGTGCGTCGTCCCCACGCCCCAGACGAAGTCATAGGACGTGAAATTGGACTGGCCATCGACGGTTAGTTGCAACCCTGAAGGCGAGGTCACTAGTGACACCAGTGCTCCCTCAATATAGTCCGCGGTCAGGATCGCCGACGCATTGACGTTGTTATCCACCTGGTAAATCGAATTCTGCAGCAGGCCGTTGCTCCATCCGTTGAAGATCCACCAATTTCCACTGCTATCTCTCTGGGGAGTTACCCCACTGACAAAGTGAGTGGATCCAGGGGCAAAATCGAAGTCGCCGAAGCACAACCCAGGGTAGCCTGCCTGCACTGCCACCGGCAGAGTCTCGTTGTTGGGGCAATTCGGTACGTCCGCTACCGTCCTGGTGGGTACCGGGGTGTGATCCACCAGCACTTGCAGTCCCAGGGGCGACGTCAGAAAGGACACGCGCTTGGCCGGAACAAAGATTGGCGCGATCGTCATCGGGTTGTTAACCGTCAAAGTGGTCAGGAACGGGGTGGGATTGGAACCATTGATCGTCCAACCGGTAAATGCAAACCCAGGAAGCGGATATGCGTTCAAGGTCTCCGCGCTGCCTGCGGGCAAATATGTTGTAAAAGAAGACGTGTAGCATTGGCCGCCGAGGTATACGACGCCCGGGCTTTGTTGTCCTGCGGGCAGCACTCCCGGTGCGCCGCACGACGCTATGGTTTGTGGCTGGTTAGGATTGCCATAGTAACTAAGGGTAAAGCGATAGGCGATATGAACTGATGCGGTGAAAGTAGTGATGGCGGGGTTCGCGGTTATGACCTGAACAGGAACTCCGCTGGGCTGCACCAGGCCGTTGTTGTCCTGCCAACCTGAGAACGTATACTGAATACCGCCGTTTGTTGAGGTTTGAACCAGGGTGGTAGATCCGGTCACCGAGGGCGGATCGGTTATAAATATTACATAATGTGTGCTGCCGGTTGGCCAGTCGAAGGTTACCGCTGAATTGTAGGTGGTACCATCCACCTCAAACCGCGCCCCTGCCGGGTTAGTAGAGATCGTAATGGAAGACGCGGTTTGCCCCTGCAAGCAAAACCCGCCGAGGGAGAGCAATAAGAATAGGGATAACCTGTTCATAGACAGCACCGTCTGTTAGATCGGCAATAGTACTGGAAGCCTTTAGGTAGCAGTTTCAGGGACTTTCGCTAGGGCTGATAAGGCATCGGCGTTTCCCCTTCGTAAACCCCGACAAAATCCTTTCCGAAGTGGACTTTACCTTCCCTGGCGCCCTCAGTCGCACGATGCTCAGAGCGGCGATTCTGTTCCACGCAAGGCGGAGCGGCCATTTTTGCCACGGCGCGAGGGTGAATCGGACCGAGCTCATTCGCCCACGGGCGCCCGGCGGCTATCGGATTTGCGGCGCGGCCCGCTGGAAGATTTGACGTCCTCTCCGGCTAAACCGGTTGGGCAACCTGCTCGTCCGTAGACAGGGTGGCTGGAGTGAAGCGTCGCCGGGGCGCTTGAGAAGTGCCCGGATATGTCACTTGGGGCCTATTTACTGGGGCTCGTGTCCGCTCTTAGCAACTCGGCGCTTCTGATTCCTACACCAAGCAGACGCCAGTCAAATCCGCCTCCGACATCGCTGGGGCGAACTGGGTTGTCCACCTCGATCTGAACATCCACCAAACCGTCCGGGGACGGATCGAGCGGGGCCGTCGTTGTAAAATTCTCAATCCTGGTAGGAAGCCCTCCACCGACCTTCCCGGTGGTTTGCCGGCGGCCGGATACGATCCGGTAATGGATCGTGTGTGGCCCGACAAAGGCAGCCAGGTTGAGCAGCAAGGAATTATATTGAGCCATTTGTTGCCGGCTAAGCCGGAATTGCAGTTGTCCCGAACCTTGCGCCCAAACACCCCAGTCTTCGGTGTCGTGCCAATGCATACCCAAGTACTTTCGCGCAGAAGCGTCTCCGCCGAAATTAATCGACCCCGATGTCGGAAACGCGGGAACGTCAGACACCAACGCCGGCAGTCCGAAATCGGTCTTGGTTGAACAGAGTATGAACCCGTCCACTAAATGGCACTTGCCAGGTCCAGACGGTCCGCGAGCAATTTCGAAAGCGATGGCCGGATTGACAACGTAGGCCGAATCTGGGGACAGCGGGGAGGCGCTGAGACTCTGAGGCAACTGCTCGCACTGAAACTTCAGATTCGCCAGGGAGGTTCTCGCGGCATAATACCCATTCGTGCGCATGCCCTGGTCCGCGGCCAACATCCCAAAGACGCGCCATGAGTCTACGCCGCCGGGCATATTGTCTCCGCAGGGAAACGGAGGGACGACGATCAAATTGCGATGAAATCTGTGGAGTTGAGACCATACGCTCGATTTCAGCGGGTTGGAAACAGGCGCCATGAGGTAACTACGGGTAGCATTTCGTAAGCCCGCGGTATCGAAGACCTGCAGCAGTAAGGCCGCCGAAAGTAATGCAATCGCCAGCCGGCGGGGCCAAGCTCGCACGACTGCCGTGAGGATGCCGATCACAATGAAATAATGGGCCGTCCATGCTAGACGGCCTGAAGCTCTAAAGACGCTGAGATACTTGGTCAGGTATTGGCGCGGGTCGAAGTCAAATACATGGGCGCCTACCGTGACGCGAGTGGAAAGAGAAAGAAGCATCAGGAACGCGCAGCAGATCGCCGCCGGAACCAAAATTCTGGCCCTGCTTCGAACAGCCGGTAGCCTGAAGTAAGCCACCGGCGCCAGCATCACCGCTAACAACAGGACGCCGAGTCCCAGGTACATATACCCCTCGGCACTGTTCCCGCCGGTCGGTAATTCCCGAATGAGGAGAGAGCCGTAACTAAGTGGATTCAAGAACGCGAGCAGGTTAGCGGCGTGCGTCCGATAACCAGGACCGCCGGCGCCGTTGAAGCGAAGCAATCCAAACGCGGCGCCCGACAAAAGGCCTGCGCCACAGCAGACCGCGGGGATCGCCAAAGCGAATCTCCATTCATCGCGACGAAAAAGCCAAACACCGAATGCCGCGGCGCACAGAATGCTGACTGCCGAAAGAGCGAAGTACATGTTCGTTCCAACGGCAACCGCCGTCAAAAGGGCAACGAACCACAGGAGGCGCCATCGGCGTGTTTGGTCATGTAAAACGAGCAAGAAAAGGTACACCGCGGCAAGAATGACCCATTGATTTGCGAGGGTAAAATGATCCATCAAGCGCAGCGTCAGCGGCGGCGCGACCAGCAAAAATGTGGCTGAGAGGGCCGAAGCCGGCAAATCGCCGCGTAAAAGCAGCTTGAAAATACGAAAGCCGAAGAAGAACTGAAGTGTGCATACAAGGACGGCTTCGAGGCCCAAGTACTGAAACTGGTGCGGCAGGAGCGGCGAGAGCGGCTTGAGTAGGAGAGCAAGCAACGGATTCGCGTCCATAAACGCAATCGAATCGCCCAGCGGATAATTGATCCAGTTTGTAAACGTCAAGGGCCAGTGCAGATGCGGGTCCTGGCGAAAGAGAGACCAGCCAATATAGTAGGTCGCCCGGTCGTCGCGTAACCAGGAGATGTTGGTGGGCTGCAGTGGCGCCGGCCCCACAATCCAGCGCGCATAAGCGAATCCGATCAGAGCCGAGATTGCAAGTTGGACGACTGTGAAACCCGCCAGAGAGCGCGCGGCTGCGCTCCAAGTCCGACGGCGAAGCCTGGCACTCTTGGCGGACGACGCTTGCGGCTTACTCCCCCTCGTGCCGATCGCTTTCGACTGTCCCGTCAAGGCCTCCTCCAAATAGCAACGATCGTTTTCCCAAGAGAATACAGGAACAGCCCATCCAGCACCCGTGAGACTGGAACGATACAGCGATCCCAGAATCGCAATTGAGCCCTGGTGGGCATGGATTGCCGCAGTAATAACATGTTGGCCGCCGACAAAATCAGGCCGGCGCAATCCAGATATCTCTCGCGTTCCAGCCGCAGGCCGGCCGGTGAAATGGCTCGCAGCATCTTCCGATCGTAACGCCGGAAGTGCCCAATGGCGGCGTCGAACGGAGAGAAAAGGCGCTGGTGCGCGGGCGAGAGCACGATCAGATGGCCATGGGATCGCAGGTGCGAGGCCGCTCGATTCAACTCTTCAAAATCGTTCTCGATGTGCTCCAGGACGTCGATGTAGACGATGGTGTCGAACATTTGCCCGGACAACGATTCGAGAGTTCCGCAAACGGTTTCGTAGCGGCGCCGCGCCTCGGTTTCTCTAATATTTCGGGTTAATTGTTCCAAGAGTTCAGGGTCGGGTTCCAGACAGACCCAGCTTCCGGAACCTCCATCGGCGTCGAGAAGGCGGGTGTTCGATCCAATCCCGGCGCCCACCTCGAGAATGTCGCCGTTCACGAAAGGCTTTAATTGCGCGGCCCAATACGCCTTCCAGTTCCGAACGCCCGCAAACAGTTCCAATTCAGAGCCGACATACTTGTCAGTCATCGACAATAAATGTCCACGGTCTCTTCAACAAATAACGAATAGTCCCGAAGCGGCACGAAACCAAGGTTCGACCTGTTTGAAAGCACAAAGAATGTAAAACTGGCGGCAATTGCGATCAACTGGATCATGATGACGGCGAGAGTGCCGGTGGCGTAAGCCGCCCAACTCGGCAGGGCCGAATTAGTAAAGAGCCGGATGGCGGCAACGGCAACAATCCCCAAGGCAGCTAGCAGCGAACCCGCTAACGAGCCGATCAAAAGGCGTACGCCGACAATATCCCCGAAAACTGAGATCGCGCTGAGTCCGTGCGAAACCAAGGCGACGAAATTCATCCGGGAGCTTCCGGCAATTCGGGCGCCGCGCGGGATCGGGATCATCGTGAAGGGAAGATTGCTTCGAAACACAGCGGCGGCGTAATGATTCCACAATTCGCTCATGACCACGAGCGTATTGAGGTAGGGGGCGGGCAAGATGCTGAAATTTCCGACTCGGACACTGATGCCCGTGAGGCAGCGATGGACGACTTTGTAGAGACGATAAAAAAGCCGAAACACCAGAGATTCCGAGCGCCGGCTCCGCTCCGCGAAAACGGCCAGGCTACCTCGGCTTTCACCATAAGCGCGCAGCAACTGTGAGACGCCCTCCGGCGTGTCCTCTCCGTCGGCATCCATCACGATTACGGCGTCGCAGTCGGAAGTTTGTTGAACGTGCACCAGTCCAATTGCAATCGCCCGCTGGTGGCCCAGGTTGCGGCGCAGGCGCAGAGTCCTGATCACGCGCACAAACGAGGAATCGATTTGGAAGTCGCCGCGTTCGCACCTTTGCAGCGATGCATCGTCCACCAGAATAATGTCTATGGAGCAAGCCTCGGAGGAAAAGATTTTCTCAAGCCTCCGGATCAATTCCGCGGCAGACGACCAGTCGTCCCGCACCGGCATGAGCACGCTAAACCGCAACGGCCGCTCTAAGGCCATCGCGATACGATCCAGGCGCGTCGAAATGCGCGGTGTCTAGCCATTCATTCAGCCTAGCAGCCCGTGGTACAAGTCGGAAAAGACCGCTTGCTAACGCGCGCGTGAGTAAGCGGTGTCTGGCTACTTCTACCACAGGCTGCTAGTCTCCTGTCCCAATGATCCGCGACATATTTCGTGGTGGGGCGGACGCCCTCGTCCGCGCCGGACCCGCGCTCGCTGCGGCCCCTGGTCCGGCTCCTCCAACTCACTCAAAACGGAGGCCGACGGGGGCGTCGGCCGCGGACGAGGGCGTCCGCCCCACTTGGCGACTTCTTCAATCAACTTTTGGGACAGGCTGCTAGCGCAGACAGCGTCTTTTGGAAAATGTTGTACAAGTGTTGCCTCGTGCAAGCGTGACGATAGGGCATCGGCGTTTCCGCGCCGTCAACATGATAAAATCCTTGCCGATATGGAATTTCCGTTCTCTGGCGTCCTGACCGGCGCCTTCAGCCGTACAGCGATCGGCGCCGCGCTCCTGCTTTGGCCGGTTCATTATGTTTCCGCGCAAGATGGAGCGGCCATTTATAAACGATCCTGTGCTCCGTGCCACGAAGCCGGCGTGGATCGCGCTCCCACCCACGAGGCGCTACACGCCATGTCGCCCGAGCGGGTGCTCGCGGCCATGGAATCGGGGCCTATGATTTCGATGGCCAACCGGCAGTCGGCTGCCGCACGGCGCGCCATCGCCGAGTTCATCACCGGCAAATCTTTGTCCCATCCCATGGATACCGCGCCCCCGGCTGCCGCCATGTGTACGGCACCCGCGCCCGCGTTCGGCGATCCATCGTCCGGCCCGCTGTGGAGCGGCTGGGGCCAGAACCTGCTCAACACACGCTTTCAAAGCAGCGCGCAGGCCGGGCTCACGCCGGCGGATGTGAGCAGATTGAAGGTCAAGTGGGCTTTCGGATTTCCCGCCACGCTCGACGCCAACGCGCACCCTTCCATCGCGAACGGGCGATTATTCATCGGAAGCACAAGCGGTAACGTCTATTCGCTGGACGCAGCCTCGGGCTGCATTCGCTGGTACTTCAAGGCCGACGCCGGCGTGCGATCGGCCATTAGCATCGGCCGCATCCAAACCGATTCCGGATCGCACTACGCCGCATTCTTCGGCGGGGGCGCCTTTGCCTACGCGGTGGCCGCCGACACCGGCCATCTGATTTGGAAGACTCAGGTAGATACGTTTCCGGCGGCTCACATCACCGGGTCGCCGATTTTCTACAACAACCGTCTCTACGTGCCAGTCGCGTCGGGCGAGGAGGGCTCCGGAGCGTCGCCCGATTATGAGTGCTGCCGTTTCCGCGGGAGCATGGTCGCGCTGGACGCCTCCACCGGCAAACAGATCTGGAAAACATACACCATCGCCGAGGAACCGCATAAGACGAAAAAGAACAAGATCGGCACGCAGCTCTGGGGACCCTCCGGCGCGCCGATTTGGAGTAGTCCTTCAATCGACGTCAAGCGGAACGCTCTTTATGCCACCACGGGCGACAACTATAGCGATCCAACCAGCCGCATGAGCGACGCGTTCATGGCCTTCGATCTCGACACCGGCAAGATTCTTTGGTCGCGCCAGATGACGGCATCGGACGCCTATACCGCGGGCTGCCGAATTCCCGACAAGACCAATTGTCCCGACTCCAACGGTCCCGATTTCGACTTCAGCTCCGGGCCCATCCTGGTCACGCTGGCAAACGGAAAACGAGCACTGGTGGCAGGGCAGAAGTCGGGGCTGGTCCACGCGGTCGATCCCGACAATCAGGGCGAACTGATCTGGAGCGTGCGGGTGGGCGAGGGAGGCACCAACGGTGGCGTCCAATGGGGCTCGGCCACCGACGGAAAGAACGTCTATGTCGCACTGGCCGATCTAGGCCGTGTGGTGGTTCCCTACAGCTTGAGCACCGACGTAGATCCCAAGCGCGGCGGAGGCATGTTCGCATTGAGCCTGGATACCGGCAAGCGCGTCTGGTACACTCCGCCCGTGCCGTGCGGCGATCGCAAACGCTGCAGTCCCGCGCAATCGGCGGCGGTGACAGCGATTCCCGGCGTAGCATTCTCGGGCTCGGTAGACGGGCACCTGCGCGCCTACTCCACCACCGACGGCTCCGTGCTCTGGGATGTCGACACCGTCAAACCCTACACCACTGTCAACGGCGAGGAAGCGCGCGGCGGCTCGATGGATGGCCCAGGCCCGGTGATCGCCGGAGGCATGCTGTTCGTGAATTCGGGATACGCGGCGGGTGGCGGAATGCCGGGGAATGTGCTGCTGGCGTTCTCGGTGGATGGAAAGTGATTGGAGAAAGAATTCAGAATTCAGAATTCAGAATGCGGAGGCTGCCGCGATTCTGAATTCTGACTCCCGGATTCTTTCTTCCGCCATGCGCCTTTCCAATCGATGCTTCGCGGTTACCGGCCTCGGCTACTTGCCGCCCTGGACGGTGAACGCCGGATTCGTCACCGGCGAAGAATCCACACTTATCATCGATACGGGCGCTAACGCTGCCGCGGCGGCCACCATTTACGGCTACGCTTCGATTGCTCGTCCTTCAAATCGTTTAATGGTTCTCGACAGCGAACGGCACTTCGATCACATCGGCGGCAACGAATACTTCCGCGAGCGCGGCGTCGATGTCTACGGGCACGCTGGCATTCAGCGCACCGACGAAGAGTTTCGCGCGGAAATTTCGGACTTCAATGGCGAAATTTCAAATCCGGCGCGCCGGTCGCGCCATGAATCGGAAATCTTCTACCATGGAACGCGGCTGGCCAATCCGAATTGCCCGATCGGCGAAGACTCGCGCATGAATCTGGGCGCGTGCGAAATCGATATCCTGCTCACGCCCGGCCACACGCCCGGCAACCTCTCGGTGTATGTTCCTTCGGACGGAGTTTTGTTTTCGGGCGATTGCCTGGTGAACGGCTATCTGCCGAATCTGGATGCGGGTTCGGTTGCCGATTGGTACATCTGGCTAAAATCGCTCGAACGCGTAGCGGCGCTGGCGCCACGCATCGTCGTGCCCGGCCATGGCCCATTGGCCACCGGCGATGAAGTTCCCCGCCTCATCGAAAGCGTGCGTGACGTTTTGCAGCAGTCGATCGAAGCAGGGAGATCGCCTACCAGCTAACGAACCTCCGCTCAGCCCTTGGCCAGCACCGTGCCATAGCCCTTGGCCTGGCCGCTCAATCCCAACAGGCGGACGCTGGCCCATAGCGCGTGCGGCGTGCTGGAAACCACGGGCCGCTTGCAGCGTTGCTCCAGCGGCACGATCAGATCCAGGGTCTTCAGACCGCCGCAGGAAATTACCAACCCTTCGGCTTTGGGCGCGCCCTCATACACGCTGGCGCTGAAGTTGAACAGTTCGTCCGGCGTCACCGGTCCGCGATCTTTGAAACTGACGATCCCAAGCCCCTTCACCGACACGACTTCAAATCCCGACTCTTCCAAAAACACTTTCAGCCGATGGCTCACGTCTTCGTCATACGCGGTGGCCACCGCAATTTTGCGCGCGTTCAAGGCCTTCAGCCCTTCAACGATTCCCGTGCTCATCGTGGTGGATGGCAACCCCGTGGCCTTGGTCACGTTGACCTTCAACTGGTGCTCGAACTCGGCGCCTTTGTAGAACGTCAGCGACGTCCCCATCACCGAGATGGCGTTGGAGCCTTCCTTGGCCAGCTTCTCCGCCGCCGGCAGAATGCGCCCAAACACGCGGTCGTACTCGTCCGCCGTCATCTTCTGCAGGCCGACGCCCTCGGCGAGGAACCGGACGCCAGATGGATAAAGGAGCGTCGCCTCCGGAGGAACCGGATAGTTGGCCGGCGGAAAGATCATGCCGAGCGTGGGAACAGCCGCAGCGCTCAACGTTGTACCGAGCGCCGCGCCCACCGCGCCAGCGGATGCAATCTGCAGGAACTGCCGTCGGGAACTTGTCACACGTCACCTCTCCAAGCAGTATAGTCCCGCGCCGCTCTGTGCGGAAGGGTGTGGGCAGTAGCGCGGGCTTATCCGCGAACGTCTTTTATCCGCGAACGTCTTTTATCCGCGAACGTCTTTTATCCGCGAACGGCTTTTATCCGCGAACATCGATGCGGTTGTTGCGGAACGAAATGCGGATCGTTCCGGCTACGCCACGGCCGAACGTAGTGGCAGGCCAGAATTCGGTGAACAACAAGTGATTCTCGATATGACGGCGCACGTTCTCGTTCTGCTGGCCGGGCGCGCTCACGATCGTGAAATCGACGATGCGGCCCTGATCGTCCAGTTGCAAATCCACCACGGCGTCCCGGTCGGTAAAAGCGATCGGTGCAGCGTACTTCAGCATCGGCTCGGTGCTCAGGGTGGTAGGAATGTCGCCCGACGCGCTGAGCACGAACGCCGACTTAAACGTCGGCACCAGCGTGCTGAACAGGAACACCGCCGAGCACAGCCCGCCGGCCGCCGGCAGCGCCAGGGGCCGCATCAGATTGCGCAGGTACAACTCCACACGATCCCGCCAGCGGCTCCACGGGCCGGCGCCGCCAAAGGACTCCATCCGCACTTTGGAAGCCACCACCCGCAGACGCGTAGTCAACTCCGCGGGCGGCATCCGCTTCGGGAGCGACCGCAGCTTCTCACGTAACTCCGAGTACCGTTCCGATTCGAGTGAGCACTGGCGGCAGCCGTTCAAGTGGCGCTTCAGCATGCGCCGCTCCTGGGCCGGTACAGTGTTGTCCAAATAATCCGCTACTCGTTGCCTAACGCTTGAGCACTCCATCATTCAGTCAGCGGCTGGGGAGACCAACGCACGCTCGTCTCCAGATCCAACCGCCCCTCCAGAATCTTTCGCAAAGCCTCGCGGCCGCGCATGATGCGCGACTTCACGGTGCCGAGCGACACGTCCAGTACCGTGGCGATATCTTCGTAACTCAGATCTTCGATGTCGCGCAATACCACCGCCGCGCGAAACTTCGGATTCAACTTCTCCAACGCCTGCTCCACTAACGCGCGCGTCTCGCGATCCGCCGCCTGCTCATAAGGCGACCGGCCCGCGTCCGTCATGCCGCCGACATAATTCGGCGTCCCTTCCTCGGAACCGAGCGCCACTTCCTGCCGCTGATGCCGGCAAAACCAGCGCCGATGATTGTAGGCTTCGTTCACTGCGATCCGGTAGATCCAGGTTTTCAAACTGCTGTTGCCGCGAAAGGCGCCGATGTTGCGGAACACTTTCAAAAAGACCTCTTGCACGATGTCGGGCGCGTCGCTCGGATCGTTCATCAATCGGCAGACCAAGCTATAGACCGGCTGTTGATAGCGCTGAATAAGAATTTCGTACGCATCTTCCTCCCCCTGGCTCAGCGCAGTCACCAGTGCGTCTTCCTCCGCGTGGGAGAACAAGCAAGCGTCTATATGTAGACCAACATCAGTATCGGCCACGTTCGTCTACTCAAAGTCTAGCCCAAACTTCGAGCTCCGTTGTAGGAGTAGACCCCGGCGGCGGGGAGAAAGTTCCCGTACGGGCCTCCTCAGCGTCGGAATTGTTGATTCCAGGCCTTTTCCGCTGTGGCGAGCGGCAGAAACAGCGCTCGAGGCTGGCTGGCGAGAGTTCGGAAACCGAACTTCTGATAGAAGGCCACGGCTTGATCGTTCTTGGCGTCCACTAAAAGCGTGTACACGGCCGGTGGCGATTGCAGGCTTCGGCGCGCGGCATCTACCAACAGAGCCCCTCCCAAACCGCAGCCTTGAGACTTCTGTTCGATGGCCAGACGGCCGATTCTTACGGCGGGCAATGTCGGATAGCGCGGCAGCCGCTTCGCTTCCTCCTGCGGAAGGTCAACAAAAGGGATGCTTGCCGCAGCGATTGTGTAATACCCAGCCACCACGCCAGTTGTTATCTCGACAGCAACAAAGCAGTTCGCAATGCGGCGACGGATGTCCCGCGTGGCTTGTGTCCGAAAATACCGATCTAGCGCTTCGTCTCCGCAGTGAAACGAGCCGCGGTCGTGTTCGGCGCCGAGCGGCGCAAGGCGGAAGGCGGAATCCTTCATCCCTCGCCGAACAACTCGCGATGTCGCTTCACAGCTTTCCTCCATGCCTTGTTCGGCGCAGGAGGATTCAGAATCGCTTCCGCGATTTGCCGCTGGCCCTCCATCGAAAGACGAATGATTTCCGTTTGTTCGATGGCCCGGCAAGCGGCTTCATCGGCCGCAGCCACGACAAAATCCGTGAGTGTGCGACCTTGAATTTCGGCAGCGCGCTTCAGCCGCACCATAACCTCGTTCGGCAGGCGAGCCTCCAGGCGGGCGACGGTAAGGGTTTCGGACTTCATCGCTCTGATATACGGCACTTTGCCGTACGAAGTCAAAGTTCCAACAGGTCGGAATTGGGAGCCAAGGCGTGTCATCCACCTCGGGCCAAGGCAACCTGTCGATAAGGTTCTCCCACCTTATGCGGACCGATCTGGATGGTGACTTTCCGGTCGAGCCGCTTCAGAAAATCCAGCAATTTGTCGGTTGTGAACCGGCTGTAATGGCCGTTCATCAGATGGGACACCTCCGGCTGCACAATGCCAAGGAGCTTGGCGATCTCCGTCTGTTTGAGCTTCCTAGCCTTAACGATCCTATAGACGCAAAAGCCAATTTGCGCACGCGCAAAAACCTCGTCCGAGTCCTTGAGGCCCAGATCGGCAAACACATTGCCGCCGCCTTCTTCAATTGGGCGTCGCGACACCGCTCTTGGATTTTTTTGAAAGGCATGCAGAACATAGATTTTCTCGCCAAGCTGGACCGCCAAAACCGTGCCGGTAGGCCTCCGTGTCGTGCCGTATGGCGATCTCGAAAACACCGCTGCCGATACCCCGGAACGGCTTTGCATCTTTGGGCATTCGCCGAACTGGATGAGTTTTCGCGCACGTTCTGGAAATGCGCGAATGTTTCTTTTGGCGTTTCCTAGCCATACTAGAGGCGCCAATGACGAAAGTTCAGAATCGTATATAGGAAATCTGCTATAAACAAGTTCCGGCGTTACTTCAGCTCCATCATCATCGCGCTTCCGGTTCCGCGGTCCAGCAGCTCGGTATGCGTCCGGTCGCGCTTGTTAAAGCGAACATCGTATGCCTTGTACTCGTTCAGCCTCTTCGCGCCGTCGGGCGTCGTCGACGTCAGGGCCGTGTCTTCCAGATAAACCACGACGACATCTTTGTCGTGAAAGTGCATGGGCGTCGGCTCGCCCGGATTCCAGCGATAAGACCAAACGATCACGCGATTGTTTTCCAGCAGCTTCTTCACGTGCGGACGCGGGAACGCCAATGGGTATCCGGTCTTGTTTTCGAGCGGTGGAACGGGATGGTCTTTGAGCTCGATAATCAGGGATCGCGCACCCGTGTTGCCTGGTTTCGCGCTAAAGCTGGCGGTCCCGGCTTTGGCGCCCGTCAACCACATCACCACAACATCGCGATCGCGCCCGGCCGGATTGGTCTGGCCTTTGGTCCACGTCACATCCCAAACCCTGACGCGCTCATTATCGATTACGGGCTTTAATTCCTGACCGTATGCGGCCAAGCCGAGGATCGCAGTGACAATCAGTTTACCGACCATACCCAATGACCTCCTCATAATACTTTTCGTATTGCGGAATAATGGCCGCACTGGCGAAGCGCTCCACGGCGGTTCGCCGCGCGGCTTCCGCCATCGACCGGTGACGCTCTTCATTGGTCAGCAGCTCGACCACTCGGCGAGACTGCGCCGCGATGTCGCCCACTGGCTCCAGAAACCCGTCCACGCCCTCCGTCACCAGCTCGGGCAATCCGCCCACGCGCGTCGCCACCGGGGGCACGCCGCACGCCATCCCCTCCAGCGCGCCCAATCCGAAGGACTCCATTTCGCTAGGCATCAGTAGCACGTGCATCTTCGGAAACAGACGCTCCACGTGATCCTGTTTGCCCATGAAGGTCACCTGCCGCTCCACGCCTAATTCGCGCGCCAGCCGATGGGCTTCGGGACGGTCGGGTCCATCTCCGACCATATATAAGTGTGCCGGTGTCGTCTTCAGGACCTCCGCCAGGATGCGCACGCAATCCATCACGCGCTTGACGGGCCGAAAGTTCGAAATGTGCATCAGGCGTTTTTCGCCATTCGGACGGTTTTCCATTGGCTGATAGATCTCGGTGTTCACGAAATTGTAGATCACGCGAATGTCGTTCGGCACGCCGAACACTTGATAGGTATCGCGCCGCACGTCCTGGCTGACGCTGGTGATCCCGTCCGACTTCTCGATCGAGAACTTAGTGATGGGGAAATAGGACCGGTCCATGCCGACGATCGTGATATCGGTGCCATGCAGCGTGGTGATGAAGGGCAGGCGGCGCCGGGCGGCCACCATCTGCTGGGCCAGCATGGCCGCGGTGGAATGTGGAATCGCGTAGTGGACGTGCAGCAGATCGAGATCGTAGTCCTCGGCGACTTCCGCCATGCGCGACGCCAGCGCCAGGCAATAGGGCGGGTATTGAAACAGCGGATAGTTCGACACCTCCACTTCGTGATAGTGGATGCGCGGCGTGCCGGGGTCCAGGCGGATGGGATTGGCGTAGGTGATGAAATGGATTTCGTGGCCGCGCGCGGCCATCTCCAGGCCTAGCTCGGTTGCGACGATACCGCTGCCGCCATACGTGGGATAGCAGGTGATTCCGATCTTCATCCTAGTTTCTTTCCGCCGTCAACATCGCCAAACCAATTTGACCATCGATGTTCTGATCGGGACGCGCCACATCGCCTCCGCCGAACCATACTGTAACGCGATCGCCGTTGGCGATCACGCTTGGGTCGCAGATCACTTTCGAATCCCAGGCTTGCTCGCCCGCAATGACCACCGGAAGCTTCTCCCATTGCACCCCATCGCGCGAACGCGCCAGGCCCAAGCGGCGCACCTCGCCACGATCGCGCCCGGTGTATAGCATCCAATAATATCCGCGCGCTACCCAAACCGCCGGCTCGCCGAGGCCCTTCGCGTCGAAGGCGCCGTACTCGCCCAACTCCAGAATCGGGTTGGCCCGGAGCTTGTACCAGGTCGCGCCATCCTGGGACTCCGCCACGCCCAGACGCTGCCGTTCAGCTCGATCCATCCCTAGGTAGAACATGTAATAGCGAGGCCCGGCGCGGATCACATACGGATCGGCCACGCCACGCTCATCCCAGCTTCCGTACGGACCGACGGTGAGCACCGGCGCTCCATTGCGGCGCCATGTATGTCCGTTACCAGACCGCGCCAGACCGATTTGCAGCGGATCGCCAGCCTGGTAGTAATACAGGATACCGCTGCTGTCGCTCAGGGCTGAACCGTTGGCTGCAATCGCGCCGCTTTCCCAGGCACCAGTTTCCGGCGACAGGATCTTGCCCTCTTTGCGCCAACTAACGCCGTCGGCGGAGACCGCGAGTCCGGTGTGCCAGGTCTTACCGTCGTAGCCGGAAAAGAAATTGTAGTAGGCCTCGCCCCGCCGGATCACGGAAGGATTCAGAACGTCCACGGCGTCCCATTCGCCCGCGCTCCCGCGCGACAAGACTGGCTGAGCGCGCGCCTGCCATCGCCATTTCACCGATGGTCCGCCCGGTTGTTCGGGCAGCGTGAAATCGCGGTAGCGTCCACATCCGGTCCAGATCACCGAGAACGCCGCCAACCCCCAAGCCCTAACTCCCAACCCCCAACTCACGTTGCGAGCCGGATCTTCAGCCCCGCTCCCTGCCCGGGTTTAGAGTCCAGCACCATGTCGCCTCCGAGCGTGCGAACGCGCCGTTTGATGCTCATCGGCCCCAGCCGCAGCAGTTCGAGTTCATCGAGCGTGTAGCGGCCGCTAAAGGGAAACCCATTGCCATTGTCTTCCACCAGGATCTCAAGTACGGTGTCCGATTTGGCGATGCTCACGGCCACGCGCGTGGCGGATGAGTGCTTCTGGACGTTATAGAGCGCCTCGCGGACAATCTGCAACAGCTCGAGCGAAACCTCGGGCTCGGCCGGCTCCAGAAACTCGGCGCTGACAAACGTCGCCGGAATACCGCTGTCCTTTTGGAATTGCTCCACTACGCGGCGTAGAGTCGCGTTCAAGCTGCCCTCCACGTCCACCGGCCGCATGCTGCGCACAAACGCCCGCAGCTCGTTGACCTGCGATTTACACAAATCCTGAAGCTGCAGCAGCTCTTCGGTGGCCGCCGTAAGATCGCGCGTGAGCAGCTTGCGAATGATTTCCAGACGCATCTGGAAGCTGATGAAACTCTGCAGCGGGCCATCGTGAAAATCGGCCGCGATGCGCTGCCGCTCCGATTCGCGCGCCTTCTCTGCGTCATAACGGTAGAGCACCGTCTGCCGCGAGCTATTCGACAGCCGTTCTTCCAAATATTCGCGCTGGATGGCGAGCACGCTTCCCAGGATACCCGCCGCGATGAACGCCGGGCGCAGCATCTCGGCCGAATGCAGCGTCGGGATCATGTACAACAGCGCGATGGCCGCCACCGCCACCACCACCGTCTTCCACCAGGGATGCAGCATCACCGCCTCCAGCAACACGTAGGCGTAGAATACCGAGCTGATCCAGTACCCGTAGGTTGCGCCGCTGATGGCCGCGATGAAAAAGAAGACAAAGTCCACGATCAGCGCGAGCGTCGGATATCCGGAATCCTCCAGGCTCCTCCAGAACAGCGCCACACACGCATAAATGATATAAACGGCGAACAAGATGGCGAGGTCGGTCAAGACCAGACTCGAAGAGATGAGCTGCGTTGCCAGGCAACTCATCGCCAGCAGGATGCGGATGAGACTGAGCAACCGCCGCCAGGAGGTCGGAAGCATGGGGTTAGAAAACTCCGCTCGCGCTGAACAGCGCGCTATTGCTCCACATACAACCGCACACGATTACTTTGCTGCCCTTCCGCTTCCAGAACCAACTCCGCCGGACCCGCGTTGGTAATCCGCGGGATCTGAATCTCGATCAAGTAGAACCCGACGTATCCCGGTGCGAGCGAAGCTTGCGTCACATCGACGGGCGATCCGTCCAGATAAGCGTGCACGGCGGCAGCCACTCGTGGCGGATCCTTCAACGGCGCCGCCAGGCCGGTGGGCCAATCCGGTTTCACTTGCCCGAAGCCGGTTGCCAGCACCTGAATTCGCGAACCTGCGCGCGCCGGTTTGCCGGCATCCAGCAAGACGCCGCTGGCTGCGTCCATGATCAACGGAGTTCCTTCCGGATCCACAAAGATGGCCGGCGAAACGCTTTTGAGCGGAACTTCGAACGTGAGCGGCCCGGCCGCCGCATCCAGCGACAACGAAACGGTACTTCCTTTCGCCGAAAACGGCACCTGAATCTGCGACGCCGTGTCGGACGCGTCGAGCACCGGGGCGGTCTCATCCTCGCTCTTGGCCGATTCCACGCGCGCTCCCAGCACGCTCAGCAGCGCTCCCGGAGCCGCCGGCTTAGCGCTGTAGTCCGCCGCGCTGACCACCCGTGCATCGCGCAGCCGATGTGGAGCAATGGCCGTATAGACTCCGTATCCATCCAGCGCGGCATAGATCTGGTTCCCTCCTGCGTCTAATTTCACGTCGGTCGCCGCGGCCGCCGGAAGCTTCTCGCTCAGCGACGTCCAAGTGGTGGACCGGCCGGCCGATCCAAGATCGGTTGCGGTGAAAAACAGTCCCGCGTCGGTGGCCACATAAATGGCGCCGCTGGCCCGATCCGCGGTTACTCCGTGGGCCGAGGCCGCATCGGGGAGATTGGCGGTCACGTCGTCCCAGAAGCCGCCGCCGTTCATGGTGCGAAGTACGTAAGTAGGTTTGGTTGCGTTCGGCGAAGCGCTGGCTCGCGCGCTCAATGCCGCAACCGCCACGCGGGGATCGTTGGAGTCCACCCAAACGGCCTCCACTCTGCCCGATTCGCCCACTTTCGACACCGCGCCCCAGCTTACGCCCGCGTCCGCCGACACCCGCAGCCGCCCCTCCGAGTCACCCGCGTAGATGTAATCCTTCGCGGTTGCGATGGCGGTCACCGAATGTTTCAACACCTGCGACAGCGCGTTCCTCAAGTTTAGATCGAGCACGGCTTCCGCGGCGTCCACCGGCTTCCAGGCCTTCTTCTCGCCCGGCGCCCACTCGATCTCGGCGGCGCTATTGGCCACCGACAATCGGACGCCTCGCGTGCCGCCCGGCAGACCGAGCAGATGTCCCGAGGGCAAATTCGGCAGGAAATCGTTCATCCCCGTCCAGGAAAGCCCTCCGTCCACGGACCGCCAGACACCGGTGGCCGAAGCCACCGTTACTTCGTCCGGATCGCTCGGCGAAGCCGCCACCGAAGCCAGACCATTGCCTAGAAGACACGCGCCCTTGTAGGCCGTTAAGTTGATCCAGGACTCCCCGCTATCGTCCGAACGATAGACGTCCCGTCCCACCGCGTACAGGCGTCCCGCCGTCCCCGCGAGCGCCAACTTAGCTCCAGCTTCCGGAGTTCCGGCGGCGGGTGGGTCTTGTTCCATGGGCGGGCTTATCTTCGGGTCCGTTATCAACTGCCATTGTTCAAAATCGCTGGTCTCAAATACGCGGCCGGAAGCCGTTTTAGCGAACAAAGGGGAACCTTCCGTTGAATACCAGACCCGATCCACCGCGCCGGTGGCCAAGGATGGCAGAGGCAGCTCGATCGCCGAGTTTCCTACGTGCCGCCAGCCGATGCCACCTGTTTGCCCGGAAGCCTGTCCCCAAACACACCAGGGCAACGCCGCCAGGCAGGCCGGCAAAACGGCAATCGATACTGCTCGTACTGTAGTCCTCCGACACATCGATGGAGTCTATTGTATCCTTTCCGCCAGGGCCCCTCCCTGGAAGGGCTTGAATCTATACAGGTTCGTCACGATAAAGCCGATAGGATCTCTTCTTGCTAAGCACTTTTGGTGGTAGACTTTGTTAAGACTCGGGTTAGTATTAAGCAACATAGTACTTTAGTGTGCAATCGGCCAGTATTCTCGTTAACTTTATGAAGCTGAGCGGCATCCACGGGTTTGTTTGCGCGCTGCTTGTCGTGGCTGGCGCGCCAACCTGCTTTGCCCAATTGTTCCCGGTGTCGCAAGACGCCGCCGCGAAGGTCATAACGATGACTGGGCAAGTTTCGGCCCTGCGGGATTCCGAGCCTTGGGCGCTGAATGTGGGCGACCTGATCCAAGCCCAACAAGCCATTATCACCGGCCCCGACGGCTACGCGAAGTTTCAAACCTCCGACGGGAGCACATTTGAGGTTTATCCCAATTCCAACATTATTTTCCGTAAAAATCCCGGCAGCCTGCGTGATCTTTTAGATCTTTTCGTCGGCCGCGTCAAAGTACATATTCAGCGCTTCGGCGGCCAGCCCAATCCGAACCGCATTATGACTCCGACCGCTGTGATCTCGGTGCGGGGCACCATCTTCGATGTCAGCATCAATGACGACGACGAGACCACCATCGTTTCAGTGGAAGAAGGCTCGGTGGAAGTCCGCCACGCGCTGAAACCCGGCGCTCCCAAGATCGTGAATGCGGGCGAGTCGCTGCACGTTTACAAAGACGAGCCGCTGGCGAAAAGCTTGATCGACAAGAACGAATTATTCCATCGGATCGTGCGCGGCTTGGGCGATGCCGCATATCGGATCGCGATCAGTCCTCCGGGTCGCTTGGGGCTACCTGTTCCGGTGCCTCCTATTACAGGCGAACATGGGCCTCCGGCGCCACCTTCCGCGCCACCTCCGACCGGCAGTCCCTCGGGTCCCTCCACGGCTCCGCCAAGCTAGATACCGGCTCCCTCCGGTCGCGGCTCGGCCGGCATGTGCCACACTAGCCTTTAGGGAAGGTCAATCTATGAGGTACACCCTAGTTTTCTGTCTGTTCCTGGCCTCCGTTGTCCTGGCTCTCGGGCAAAGCCCTCAGCCGAACGAACCCACCGCGAACGAGCCGGGAGTTGCTTCCGAATGGGACGCCCGTAAGCTGATCGACGCGCTAGGTTTGCAAGCGCTCCATTTGAAGCCGCTGATCGACCAGGTACAACCCGCCGCCTGGGTGTCCAAGGGCGCATCGGAGACCTACGTGGCGCAGTGGAACACGGCGCAGGCCCAGCTCAAATACTTGATCTCTTCGAGCGACGCGTTTTCGAGGCAACCGGAGCGCCTGCCGCTCGGCCTGGATACTTACTTTCGCATGCAGGCGGTGGAATCGACGCTGGCTTCGTTAACGGAAGGCGTCCGCAAGTATCAGAACCCGGCGCTGGCGTCGATCATGCAGCAAGTCATCGCGGAAAACAGCACCAATCGGGACCGCCTGCGGCAGTATCTGCAGGATCTGGCGACGCAAAAAGAACAAGAGTTCCAGGTGGCCGACCGCGAAGCGCAGCGTTGCAGGGCTGCCCTGCTCCGCCAACCGGCGCCCAAGACCAAGAAAGTTTCCCAGCCATGAAAGTTAATCTCCGATGATCGTCAACGCAGCCATTTTCACTTGCAGCATCTGTGGGGAAGCATCCAGTAACATATGCTCCTATTGCACCAAGGACGCTTGCTCCAATCACCGCTGCGAGCGCTGTAAGCGTTGTAGCGACTGTTGCGAGTGCGAGTTTCCGCTTTCGGCGGAAGAACCAGCTCAGCCTGAAGTCGCGGCTGAGTCGATTCCCGAGCCTGAGGCGATTGTTCCCGAGCCCATCGCGCCAGAGCCGTCTGCACCCGAGCCGTCTGCGCCCGAGCCGTTTACGCCGCAGACGGAATCGCGTTTTCCAGTGTATCTGACGGCCGCCGAATCCAGCGTCTTTGTCGCAGGGAGCGTCAGTCCCGAACTACTCGAGCCAACCGATCTGGACAAGCCTGCCGATCCCGATGAGAATCGCGATCCCGATCCGGTCGAGCCGCGCGAGTAAACACACGCTGACCCAAACCAAGCAAATTACTTTTGGCTGCTGAGAATGTCGCTGAGTATTGGAATGTCCTTGGCCTTTTTGGTGGAATCGGGAAGAGACTTGATATAGGCGTAAATATCCGCGAGTTCCTGGTCGGGCATCACCTTGGCGGTATACGGCGGCATGCCGGTGGGCGTGTCGTGGGGATGCCGCACATATTTCATGAAAGCCGCTTGCGTCAGTTTCATGGGAACCAGCCGTGCGCCAACGCCATTCTGGCCCGAAAATCCATGGCAGGCGCTACACAGATATTTTCGATCGTAGAGGTCCTTGCCTGGGGGCTGCGCCACGGCTGCAAGAGCCAGCGAGGCGGCGAGAGTAAGAATTCGCAGCATATGGCTTTATCCTCCGCTTTATCCACGTGGTTGAGTGACCACGTCAATCAGCGCCGGCTCACCATTCTTCACGCGTTCGATGCCGCGTTTGTAAGCGGCGGCCAGATCCTTGGGATCGCTAATCGGGCCTTCGGCGTACATCCCGTAGCCTTTGGCGACACTCGCATAATCGATTTCGGGATTCCACAATTTGGTGCCAATGTGAATTTTGTCGACGCCCCGATTCATGGCGGTGGCCTGCCGCTGCATGCGCATCACTTCCTGGTGATAACCCCGGTTGTTGTGCATGATGGTGAGCAAAGGCGCCTTGTGGTGTGCAGCGGTCCACAGCACCGCGGGCTGATAATTCAGATCGCCGTCCGTTTGAACGTTGATCGAGATGCGCCCGTGCTTCTTGTTGGCGAGCGCGGCGCCCACCGCGGCTCCCGCGCCATAACCCATTCCGCCCGCGCCCTGCGCGCCGATGTAGTGATAGTGTTTGTCGAAAGCCCACAGCCGGCGCGGCCAGCCACCCATGAAGCCGTCCCAGGAGACCATGGACCAGTCTTCATTCTTGATGAACGGCCATAGCTCGCCGTAGAGGCGGTTCAAACTCACGGGGCTGGCGTCCCAGCCGATGGCCGCCAGTTCGATGTCCTTGATCCGGACCTGGCGATGGGCTTCCCCGAGCTTCTTGCCGCGCTCTTCAAAAACGCGCTTGCGGTCCACGGTAACCAGCTTCCTGCACTCCTCGATCAATGCCGGGAGCGTGGCTTCGGCGTCGGCCGCCATATCGATATCGGATGCCGCGTAATGGTCGCCTAGATCCTGGTAATTATTCTTCAGACTCAGAATCGCCGAGGAAATATTGATGGTCTTTCCGCCATTGCGGCCGACCGGCGAATTGTTCACCTCCAGCGCCAGCGTGACATCGGGCTGCGCGCCCGCGATTCCGGGGCCGTAAAGCGGATGGGTGAGCGGGAAGTTCATGCGGTCCCCACCGCTGACGGGAGCCTGCAGAAGTTCCGCCAGTTCCACCAACAGCGTCATGCCGTTCGCTGTGCGCGCGGAGCGGCCGGTAATAATCACCGGGTTCTCGGCGTTCACCAGCAGCTTGGCTGCTTCCCGCACCGATCCCAGATCGCCCGAGGCAGGACGAATGGGACGGAATTTCGGGACGCGGAGATTGGGCTCCTTGTTGGTCATCTCCTGCAGATCTTCGTCCACCACCAGCAGCGTCGGACCCATGGGCGGCATCGTCGCGATGGTGTAGGCCTTCTGAGCGGCGTCGGCAAACCCGGCCAGCGAACGCGGTTCGTCGTCCCACTTGATCATGTCCCGGACCATCAGCGCCATATCCTGCGCGTTCTGGGCTTGCACTGCGTGGCCCCAGTTTCCCGCGATCATGTAAATCGGCACGCGATCGGCGTAGGCGTTAAATATCGCCATCGATGCATGCTGGATTCCCACGGCGGCGTGGAGCAGCACCAGCATCGGCTTGCCCTCGATCTTGGCATAGCCGTGCGCCATGGAAACCGCCGATTCTTCGTGACAGGCGGTAAGGAATTCCGGCTTCGTATTGTTGCCGTAGTTGATCAGGGATTCGTGCAGGCCCGCGAAGCTGGTGCCCGGATTCGCCACCACATACTCAAAATCGAGCTGCTTCAGCACGTCGACCATGTAGTCCGAACCGGGGCTGAGTTCGATCCCGTTGATCCCTGGGATGGGACGCCCGTTGCCGACATCGACGTTTAATGCCGCCTGGGTAGGCGTTGACGGGGTTGCGTTGCCCCCGGAGCCTGGCTGCGGCGGCTGCGCGATCGCCTCCGGCGGTTTAGCAACCAGCGCTGCTGCGCCCGCGGCAGCGCCCCTCAGAAACCCGCGCCGGCCTAAGGAGCCCTTGGTCTTCTTGGAACTGGCCATAATCTGTACCTACAAGACTACATCGACGCTGGACGAAACGGGACGCACTCGCTTCCAGGAGCGAATTCCGAAAAATCCGAAAGACTTTGGGGTTTGAGCCGTCAAATACTGGAGGAGATCCTGGTCATGTCTGAAACCAAGAAATGCGCACACCCTAGCTGCAACTGCGTTCCCAAAGAAGGCAAGTACTGTAGCACTTTCTGCGAAGGTCAAGCGGGCAACCCAGATATCGAATGCGGATGCGGTCATCCCTCGTGCGCTCAGAAGATGTGAGTTCCGAGAAGCCTTCAACGACACTCTGAGTTTTGTAGCCACGGCTATTGGGCGCCGAATACAAGAACAGAAAAACTGCCGGGGATCGTCGGCGCCCTCGGTGGCGGATTGCCGGGCGTGGGTTCAGGCCGTGGACCGAACTCCGCCACCGACAGAAACGCCCGGCCTGTCTTCCGATCGATCGCCATGGTGCGTGCTCCAGTCTGCGTCTTCACCCTTTCGACCAGCGTGTATTTATCGGGTGTATCTTCGTGGAACACAGACATTGTGCCGTCACCGCTGGAGAAGTACACCAGGCCTCTCTCGGGATCGAACTCGGCCGCGTCGACACCCTTTCCAATCGGCTGCGTAGTGACAATCTTCCCGCTGTTGGCATCGACCACCGCCATCAGGCCGCTCCTGCATCCGACGAATATGCGTTGATGGGCGCGATCCATGTCCATGCTGCTGGGCTGCTCGCAGGGGGCCATCGGCCAAGTTTCCAGCACTTTCAAGGCCTGCGAGTCGAGCTTCAACATGGTGTTGAGGTCTTGCATATTGAGGAAGATGTGTCCGGCATCGTCAGATGCGGCGTGTTCCGTTTTCCCGCCCAGCCCTTCGATCGTGCCGACAATCTTGCCAGTCTTCGGATCGAGCGCAGTGACACGCTTGCTGCCACGGTCTGCGGTGAAGATCCGCTGGGTTTTCCGGTCGAACAAAATGGCGTTCGGGTCCGCTCCAACCGGCACTCTGTCGATGACGGCGAGTGTTTTCAGATCGAAGATGACGATCGAACCCGGGTCGCTGCAACTGATGAATCCACGTCCAAAATCCTTTGCGATGGCGATGCCGTGTACGCTTTTGCCAGGGATGCGGCCGACGATCGCATTCGTGTCCAGGTCGAGCACCACCACTTCCCGGTCATGGGACACATAGAGGCGCCGAGCCTCGCTGTCGGCCGTCAAGTAATCCCACCCGTAATCGCCGGGGATGGGGATTTTCTCGATCAGTTGACGCTCGCCCGCCGCGGACCCTGTCGCTGCGAGCGCCACGAACAGCGCTACCAGTCGCGAGTTGAATCGGAATCGATCTTGTCTCATGGTTTGTCTCTGAAGATAACGGCATCGGGAACTATAGCAGCATCAGGCGATCTGTCAAAACAGGACGGTTTGTGGCAACGGCACGCTTTGCGAGCTAGCTTAGAGATTGCGGAGGGCTTCAAGAATGCCTGGATACTCGAGGGAGCGACATCGAATAGGGCGCACCGGCTGGCTACGCGCGGCCGTGTTGGGCGCGAACGATGGCATCCTTTCGACGGCAAGCCTGGTGCTTGGAGTCGCAACGGCGCATGCCACTCACAATAGCGTGTTAGTGGCGGGCGTCGCCGGCCTGGTTGCCGGGGCGATGTCGATGGCTGCCGGTGAGTACGTGTCGGTCCATTCACAAGCCGACACCGAACAGGCGGAGCTCGATCTGGAGCGAACGGAACTGAAGGCAGACGACGCAGGCGAGCATAAAGAGCTGGCGGCCATCTACATCGCTCGGGGGCTTGAGCCCGCGCTGGCGAAACAGGTGGCTCAGCAGTTGATGGCCCGTGACGCGCTGGGCGCGCATGCCCGCGATGAACTGGGCATTTCCGAGAGTCTCAGCGCGCGTCCCATCCAGGCCGCATTGGCTTCGGCCGGCAGCTTCGCGGTGGGCGCCGCGTTGCCGCTCCTGGTCACTGCCCTGGCCCCGGCGTCCCATCTTGTCCCGCTGGTCTCTGGAACTTCATTGCTGTTCCTCGCGCTGCTCGGAGGGCTGGCCGCGCGCGCAGGGGGCGCACGCATGACCGTTGGCGCGATGCGCGTCACGTTCTGGGGCGCACTGGCCATGGCAGTCACCGCGGGCGTCGGAGCGCTATTCCGAACCGCTGTCTGATAAAGCTGCGCTGTCAGTTCGACGAGCTGGCCTTTTGATCCTTAACCTGCAACTCATTCACAACCTGCTGCACGTTGGGAACGGAAGCCGTGATGTTTTGCGCCTCTACGCGTTTGGATTGAGAGTCGACCTCGCCGGTCAAGGTAACCACTTGATTGTTGACGGCGTAGTTTACGTTCTTGTGAAGCTGCCCTTGTAGTAGAGCGGCGTCCAGGTTCCCCTCGATCCCTTTATCCAGGTCGGAGTTCACCTTCTTGGCATCATGTTCGGAGCCCGGCGGAATCACTGCGATCTGATTCGAGACAACTTCCGCTCCCGCCATGGACGTGGCGATGGATTGGGCCTGCGACTTCGCGGCGTCCGCCGCCACATGGCCACCCAGAGTCACGACGCCCTTGTCGCGATCTTGCGTTACAGAGACATCTTTGAGACCAGCCTGATCAAGCGATGTGCGTATGCCGCCGGAAACGTCGGCGGCTCTGGTGGTCCGGGTTGCGCACCCTACCAGCGTTCCTATGACAGCCAGGGCTAGCACGGATAAACACGGTTTAAGCGTTTTCATATTTTCTTCCCTCAATCCAATGCTGCGGCACGAGGAGAACCAAACGCCTGTTCCAGCGCGATTATCGGCCTCACGTTCGAACCGCTGGCGCCGTGCGATCACGCATGCGACCACCTAAGGTCACCTGACCGAGTTTGGTCAAAGCAGGCGGGTCACTGGCGCGCGCCGCCTCTTGTCGCCTTCGACTAAAGCGGACTGGGCCTTCACATGCGTATCGACATGGCGTAAGGAGACAAGCTCATGGCAGGAAAAAAAACCGCGGTGTTTGGTATTTACCAAAACGCAAAGCAAGCGGAACGGACCGTCGACGACCTTTTGGCCGCGGGGTTCTCCAATGACGATATCTCGGTTTTGCTCCCCGACAATAAGGGTACGAGAGACTTCGCGCACGACAAGAGCACAAAAGCGCCGGAAGGCACGGCGGCCGGAGTTACGACTGGCGGAGTAATCGGTGGAACTCTTGGATTGCTGGCCGGGATTGGCGTTCTTGCAATTCCTGGGGTGGGTCCGTTTATCGCAGCGGGTCCGATCATGGCCGCTCTGGCGGGCCTGGGAGTCGGCGGCGCGGTGGGTGGTATTATTGGCGCGCTGGTTGGGATGGGAATCCCTGAGTACGAAGCGAAGCGCTACGAAGGACACATCAAAGCGGGCGGAGTTCTGCTTTCCGTTCACTGCGAAACATCCGAAAAGATCGCTCGCGCGAAAGATCTGCTAAAGCATACAGGCGCCCAGGATATTTCATCAACGGGCGAAGCCAGCGCGGACGCGCCAGTGGCCGCCGGGGTCGCGGCTGCCCACTAGGATTCTGCCGGGGACGCAGCGAACGATTAGCCGCGCCGTTTCTTCGGGTTAGAAGACATCTTCATGGGAGTAACCATCATGCACGAAGCACACCGGAAAGCCGCCGAGCAGCACGAACTTGCGGCGCGCGCTCATCGCACCGCCGCCGAACACAACGAAAAAGGGGATAACGAAGAGGGAAGATGGCATGCCGAGCGAGCGCTCGAATACTCCGATCGGGCTTACAAACTCGCCAAGGAAGCCCACACGAAGTCGGGCCAAATGGCGCCTATTTAGGCACGCCCACGCGATTGCTTCAGGCCGGTGAGGAGCATTTGCGGCTCATGTTCAAAAGAAAGGAAGACACACAATGTTGATTCTGCTTATCGTTATATTGCTGTTTTTGGGAGTTGGCGGCGGATATTATGGCCACAGCCGCTGGGGTTACGGCGGAGGCGCTGGTATCGGGGTGGGCACTATCTTAGTGATTCTACTCGTAGCCTATATGCTGGGAATGTTCCATTAGGTTATAATCACGTGAGAAGTGACAAAGCGCCCGAAATTGAAGGCGACGGCGAAGTTTGATCCTAAGTCGTTTCTCGCTGAGGCCGGCAAAGGACGGGCGCGGACTGCCTACGAGAGAAACCAAACGGTTTTCACCCAAGGCGACCCGGCCGACGCTATATTCTATATCCAAAAAGGCAAGATCAAGCTCACGGTCGTCTCTCGGGGCGGCAAGGAAGCCGTAGTTGCCCTATTGGGCCCCGGCGATTTCTTTGGCGAGGGATGCCTGGCCGGCCAGCCTCTGCGCATGGCCAGCGCCACCACTATGTCCGAGTGCTCGATCATGCGGCTGGAAAAGACTAGCGTGATCCGTCTGCTCCACGACCAGCTGGCCTTCTCCGACCTGTTGCTGCATCATCTGCTCTCACGCAACATTCGCATCGAGGAGGATCTTGTCGATCAACTCTTCAACTCCAGACGGTTCCTACCGCCTTTCCCTGGACGTAGAAAGGGGTCAGAAGCGCCTCTTCGACGGGCGGTGACAACGGAACCAGATACGGATAGTATCGCTCCGGACGCGTGAAAAGTTGCATCGCATTTCGATCGAGAACGACGCCGCAAGGTCCGAAGTTGCGCGGCGTCCCACCTCCGATGTGCGGCTTCCATGCGCCGGCGACCGCGGGCCAATAGAAATCGCCGCTGTCTTCCGAGAGCAGGCTGACGCCGGCGGATCCGGCCCGGCAAATCTCCAGCCCAGTCTCCGCGAGTTTCTGAAGAAGGGTTCGCGGCGAGTCGGCGATGTGCTGGGCGATCGCGAGCAGCGCGCGATTCTCCACAGCGTAATCAGGCGGGCGCGACGGCCGCAGGTTCAACTCGTCCGTACTCAACACCGATTCCAGCGAGACCGCAATATCGGTTGCTCTTGCAGGTTCACACATTGGACCCTCCTTTGCCTCTGAGGTAGTTCCCCTTAGCGGTCAGGAATCGTTGTCCGCGGATACGATGGGCCATGACTCAGGAATACCGCTGGTAAGCCCACGGTAACCCCGAAGCGGTTCGCCCATGATTATGCCTTTCTCGGTGATCTTATACTCCCACATATCGATGCTGTGCGCACTGCCGCGCATCTTCACCACCATCAGCATCTTACGCAGTTGCCCCTTGATCGAGACGTAGCGCAGACGTAGAATGTCGTCGGATAGGAATGAGATGGCGAAGTTGCTCAAGCCCATGGAAGTAAAGTCCTCCTCGACTTCCACGGTGCTCAAGACCGTTACTCCCAGCCGTGTTAGCGCGCCGATCATTCGATAGAGCGATTCACGGAATTCATGGCGAAAGTCAGGGGCCAGCGCCATCTCGAAGCCCACCATCGAATCGATCACCACCCGCTTGGCGTTGATCTGCTTCACTGCGCTAACGATGGCGTGCACGGTCTCATCCACGGAGAGGTCCAGCGGCCGGATGTAAATGACACTCAGCGTGCCGTCTTTCTGGGGCGTGTCGAAGTCGAGGCCGAATTGGGCGGCCCGGCGAACCAATTCAGCCGGGAGTTCCTCGAAGATGGCCACCACCCCCGGCTCGCCCTGGACCAGACCCTCGGCGATGAACTGCGACGCCATAATGGACTTGCCCGCTCCGGACGGACCGGCCACCAGCAGGCTGCTGCCGTTCGGGATGCCGCCGCCCATCAGCGCGTCGAGTTCGCGGATGCCGGTGGAAACGCGATGCGTACCCTTGGTGTGGCCTGATTCCTCAGCCAAGCCAAAGGTGCGCGGAAAGGTTAGCAAACCATCCTGAGTGATACGGAAAGTGTGTAGGCCGGGCACGGACTCCTGGCCGCGCAACTTCATGATCTGCATTTTTCGCACGATGGAGTTCCACGCCGTACTCTGGACGAGCCAAAGCAGGCCATCCGCTACGGTGAACACCGGATTATCGCGCAGCTCAGCTTCCACGTATTCGCCGACCAGGAACGATGTGACCTGCCAACTGGTCAGGTGCAGCGCCAGGCGTTGGACAAAACCCTGAAGCTCCATGTCGGTGGCGCCGGGCTCCGCTTTTCGCAGTACCGTGCGGAACGAATCCACCACCACGATGCGTGCGTCGTAGGCCTCGACCTGCCTGATAATTTCCTCTAATACTGCGTTGAGGTCCTGTTCCAGAACGATCTGGCTCAGGTTGACGAAGCGGATGGAGTTCTCCAGTTTAGATTCGTCGAAGAATGAAAACTGCTGTTGATAGCGCAGCATCTTGACGGCAGGCTCACCCAAAATGGTGAAATACAGGGCTCGCCGCTCGGGACTGGCGTTTGCGAATATAAATTGATGCACCAGCGTGGTCTTGCCGCATCCGGGTGCACCGGCGACAATGTTGAAGGAGTACTCGGGCACTCCGCCGCCGAGGATCTCATCGAGACCCGGCACGCCGCTTGGCATCTGCCGAATAGCTACTCGATCTTGCCTTTTAATTTGCTCGTTGCTCATTAGAATCCTCGGATTGTTCCATCGTTCGACCGGATGAATCGGGACCGGATGAATCTGGAAAAGATTTGCTCATTAAACGGAGCGTGAGCGTTTCGCCCACGAAAGTGATCAGCAGCCCCAGAAGATGCGCGGTGATCGTGATTGCCGCCTCGGCGTCCTTCGACTCTGAGCCGAATTCTTTAATTCCTTCAAGGCGCCCCTCCGCCGTGACCTTCGCGGCTCCTAACGACGGAACGTCCACCCGAGCCAGAGCCAGCGCGCGCCGGAGGAGTGCTGTGAAACCATCTGCGCCGATAAACTGCGTCAGAGAGATTCGCAGTTTCTCGCAGACTCGCACCACCGCTTGCCCGTCTGCGTCAAATGCGGGACGATTCGCCACTTCTACAGCTAGCAATTGCTGAGCCCAGGCTCGCGTGGATGCAGGCGGAGTATTCATTAGTTCCGGTGGTAGCTAATCACTGGTAGCGCAAGTCAGGGCTTATCCTCGACCGAATCGAAAGAGCGCATTAGTGTGGCCCTCTCGCCGCCGCTCATCGGAACGTTCGCGTCCAGGCTAACGACCTTAAGTGTGGCATTTTTCGGGGTCGAACGTGTGGGAGCGACGACGCCACGATCGTCCGGCGAGCTGCAAATTCCGCGGTGGCCTCGCCGATCCCAAAATTCCAGATCGCAGGGAGATAATTGGCTATGGAAAGGCGGCCATATGAGCGATTTCGCCGGTGACTTCAAGCATTCGATCCGGATGTTCCGGAACAGTCCAGGATTCACGGCGACAGCAGTGGCGGCTCTGGCGCTGGGAATCGCGGCGACGACGGCGATCTTTTCTATCGTCGACGCAGTGTTGCTGAGGCCTCTGCCGGTACGCGACCCGGACCGTTTCGTGATGCTGATGACCAGATCGGTAAACCAGAAGGGCGAGACCGGGACCAACCCGGCGGCTTCGCCCGTGAAGTACGCGCACTGGCGGGCGCAGTCGAGCGTGCTTGAAGACGTCTCCGCGTTTAGCGGCGTACTGATGAATTACACCGGCGGGGATGTGGCGGAGCAGTTATCGGGCCTGCAAGTGTCCGCCGACACTTTCAAAGCTTTCGGAATTCCGATTCTGCGCGGGCGGACGTTCACGCCGGCCGAGGATTCGCCGCACGGGCCTCGCGTGGCGTTGATCAGCCAGCAATTGTGGGCCACCCGGTTCGCCGGCGATCCGCAGGTTCTGGGCAAGACCATTTCACTGAACGGCGAAGCGTACAGCATCATCGGTGTCGTGGCGTACAATCCCGCGTGGCTCGAATGGGGTCCCGCGCCGGCGGTGTTTGTGCCCGCGCAGGTCGACCTGAACAGTACCGATGTGGGCAATTACTTTGAAGCTCTGGCGCGCCTGAAACCTGGAGTCACTCTGGAACAAGCCAAGGCGGAGTTGCAAGCGTCGACGGCCGCGCTGAGGGCCAAGTTCCCGACGGCGATTGGGCCGAAGGATGTCTTCACCGTGCAGACGTTTAAGGAGGCTTTGGTCGGCGACACGCGTCCGCTGCTGTGGGTGATGCTGGGCGCGGTCGGCTTGGTTCTGCTGATCGCGTGCGCCAACGTCGCGAATCTGCTGCTGGTGCGGGCCACGGGACGAAGGCGCGAGATCGCCATTCGCGCGGCCATCGGAGCCGGACGTGGGCGCATCATCCGGCAACTGCTGACGGAGAGCGTGCTGCTTTCGCTAACGGGCGGCGTGCTGGGACTGGCGTTGGGATATGCGGGCATTCGCGGACTCCTCGCAGTGAACACGGCTGGTATGCCACGCGTGGGCGTGGATGGAGTCGCGCTCTGGATGGATTGGCGTTTGCTCGCATTTGCATTGGGAATATCGCTCGCCACCGGCATCGTTTTCGGATTGTTTCCGGCATTGCAAGGATCGCGGGCGGATCTGAATGCGGCGCTCAAGGATAGCAGCGGAAGGTCGGGGACTGGACTCCTTCAGAATAAAGCGCGAGCGGCGCTGGTGGTAAGTGAAGTTGGATTGGCGGTGGTGCTTTTGGTGGGTGCGGCACTACTCATCCGGACCTTCGTGGCGCTGTACGCGGTGGACCCCGGATTCGATACGAAAAATGTGCTGACCATGCGGACGCTGATGACGGGGCCAAAGTATGAGAAAACGGCGCGTGTAGCGGAGACGGCTCGCGACACGGTGGAGCGGATTCGCGCCGTGCCTGGAGTTTTGGAAGCTACCGCCGCCTATTTCGTCCCGTTGCAAGGCGGCGCCGGTCTGCCGTTCAATATTATCGGCCGTGCGCCGGTGCAGGGACCTTTCAGCGGAGACGGCGGGTGGTCGCCGGTGGGCCCCGGATTTTTCGATACGTTCCAGATTTCCGTGAAGCGCGGGCGCCCGTTCACCGATCGCGACGACGAGAAATCGTCGCCGGTGGTGATCATCAACGAGGCGATGGCGAAGCAGTTTTGGAAAAACGACGACCCGCTGAAGGATCGCATCGCGATCGGGCGCGGGATCATGCGCGAGTTCAAGGACGAGCCAGTGCGGCAGATCGTCGGCATCGTAGGAGATATACACAGCGGATCCTTGAACGTCGATCCCAGGCCTACTATGTACGTTCCTCTATCTCAATTACCCGATGCGGCAAGTGCATTTTTCGTCCGCTTGGTTTCGATGACCTGGGTGGCGCGGACCGAGGGCGATCCGCACCGGCTAGCCCCCGTGATTCAGGAGCAGGTGCGGCAGGTCACAGGATTGCCGGTAACGCAAGTGCGTTCGATGGACGAAGTGCTGTCGCTTTCCACCGCCAGGCAGCGGTTCAATATGCTCCTGATGGCGGTCTTCGGAGCAATGGCGCTGCTACTCGCGGCGATCGGGATCTATGGATTGATGGCGTACAGCGTGGCGCAAAGAACCCAGGAGATCGGAATCCGGCTGGCCTTGGGCGCCGACGGCAGCCAGGTACGCAACATGGTGGTCAAGCAGGGAATGGGTTTGGCGCTCGCCGGCGTCGCTGCCGGACTTGCGGCGGCGTGGGCCCTGGCGCGATTGATCGAGAGCCTTTTGTTCGGCGTGAAGGCTCGCGATCCGCTGGTGTTTATCGCGGTTCCCATCGTGCAAGCGCTGGTGGCGCTACTCGCGGTCTGGCTGCCGGCCAATCGCGCAGGGAGAGTGAGCCCGATAGAATCGCTGCGCTATGAATAGATCGCAGTCCGCCAAAGTGCTCCACCCCCTTGACTCCCAAGGACTTTGTTGATATCAACAGAGACGTGCGTTGCGGCGGAATCATGCTGTTCGTGGCCGCCATGGCCTGGGGCCAGACCCCGAGTCCGCTGCTTTCTCAGCGCGCGGTTCTCGACCAATACTGCGTCACCTGTCACAATCAAAAACTAAAAACCGCGGGCCTGATGCTCGACAAGCTGGATCTCGCGCACGTCGGCGAGCACGCCGAGCAGTGGGAAAAAGTGGTGCGCAAGCTGCGCGCAGGCATGATGCCGCCAGCCGGGCTTCCCCGCCCTAACGCTGCAACTTACGAAGCACTGACCGTGGCGCTGGAAAACGAACTCGACCGCTCAGCGCAAGCCAATCCGCACCTGCCCGCTCCGGGCGTTCATCGCGTCAACCGAACCGAATACGCAAACGCCGTCCGCGGCCTGCTGGCGCTGGATATCGATGCCGCGGCGTTCCTTCCGGCTGACGATTCCAGTTACGGATTCGACAATGTGGTCAGCGGCCTGGAAGTTTCGCCGGCTCTGGTTGAGGGATACGTGGAAGCGGCGGCCAAAATCAGCCGGCTGGCTTTGGGCCACGAAACCGCGCCAGCGCGCAAGGTCTATCACGTGCGCGAGGACTATTCGCAGGAAGAGCACATCGAAGGTCTGCCGTTCGGAACGCGCGGCGGGATGCTGATTCATCACTATTTCCCGGCGGACGGCCAGTATTCCATTTTGTGGGATCCGGTGAGAACTACGGTCGGCGGTTTGTATGGCGGGGATAGCGAAGACGAGCAGGCCGAAGTGTTGATCGACGGCGCCAGGGTGAAGGTGTTCCGCATCGGCAAGGATGTTCCGATCGCGAGCCTGCGGGACAAGAATGAAGTCCGCGTGCCGGTGAAAGCGGGCGAACGTACGGTGGGCGTTACGTTTCTCGCCACCACTTACGTGCCGAATGTGGATCTGAATCGCCATTATCATCGGAGCATTCTCGATGACAATCTGATTGACGGTTTCACGTTCACGCCGCAGGTGAGCTCGGTCACAATCTCGGGCCCTTATGACGGTACCCGTCCCAGCAACACGCCCAGCCGCGAGAAGATTTTCACCTGCAAACCATCCAGCGCTAAAGATGAAATGCCGTGCGCGCGAAAAATTCTCACAACGCTGGCGCGTCAGGCTTACCGCCGGCCGATCGCGGATTCAGATACCGAATCGTTGATGAACATGTATCAGGCCGGCCGGAATGCGGGCGACTTCGAAGACGGAATCGAGCGGGGACTCGAGTTCATTCTGGCGCATCCGGAATTTGTGTTCCGCGCCGAAAACGGTCCCGCCGACGTCAAGCCAGGAGAAGCCTATCGCATCAGCGACGTGGAGCTGGCTTCCAGGCTGGCCTTTTTCTTTTGGAGCAGCGGCCCGGACGACGAACTGATTGGCCTGGCGGCGCAAGGGAAACTTCGCAATCCCGGCGTCCTCGATCGGCAGATCCGGCGCATGCTGGCGGATGCGCGCACTCACCAACTAGTGAAGAATTTCGCGGGCCAATGGCTGCAATTGCGCGTGATGCAAAGCTCGACTCCGGAGGGGATCGACTATCCGGACTTCGACGACAATCTTCGGCAAGCGTTCCGCACCGAGGCGGAGATGTTTTTCGAAAGCATCGTGCGCGAGGACCGCAGCATCATCGATCTTCTGAATGGCGACTATACCTTCGTGGACGAGCGCCTGGCCGCGCACTACGGAATTCCGAACGTCTATGGGAGCCAGTTCCGGCGGGTAAAACTGGATGGCGCGCTCGATGTGCGGCGGGGCCTGCTCGGCAAGGGCGGCATCGAGTTAGTGACGTCCGTTTCCGACCGGACTTCTCCGGTGCAGCGCGGTAAGTGGGTCATGACCAATATATTGGGCATTGTTCCGCCCGACCCGCCACCCAACATTCCTCCATTGAAAGAAGCGGCCGCGGCGAACAGCGGTCCCCAAACACTGCGGCAATTGATGGAAGCGCATCGCGCCAATCCGGCCTGCGCGGGCTGTCACAAGATGATGGATCCCATCGGTTTCGCGCTCGAGAATTTCGACGGCATTGGCAAGTGGCGCACCAAGGACGCCGGCCAGAAGGTGAATGCATCGGGCCAACTGACGGATGGAACAAAGATCGACGGCGTGGTGGATTTGCGTAACGCGCTGCTGCGCTATTCGCCGCAGTTTGCGCGGGTGGTCACGGAAAAACTTCTTACCTATGCGCTAGGACGTGGAGTTGAGTATCAAGACATGCCGGTGGTGCGCGCCATCGTGCGGGATGCCTCGCGCAACGACTATCGTTTCTCGTCGCTGATTGAGGGCATCGTGAACAGCGAGCCGTTCCAGATGAATCGCAAAAGGGAAACCACATTGAGCGCGGCGCGGCAGTAGAAAGGCGGAACAGAATGTTCATTACCGGGAAACACATTCCGAGGCGGACGATATTGCGGGGGCTGGGCGTTTCTCTGGCGCTGCCGTTGCTCGATTCGATGATACCGGCGCTGCAGCCGCTGGCCAAGGCGGCGGCGATTCCGAAGGC
>Ga0182024_10003372_pt1 | contig 38200 bp, 29 predicted proteins | sample P32metaG_FD_120480 | JGI IMG/M metagenome (GOLD analysis project Ga0182024, IMG submission 120480) | Permafrost microbial communities from Stordalen Mire, Sweden - P3-2 metaG (Illumina Assembly) | ecosystem: Environmental > Terrestrial > Soil > Wetlands > Permafrost | place: Sweden: Stordalen...
ACCTGATCGGCGCGACCATCGGCGGTTTCTGCGAATATTTGGGCATGGCCGTGGGCGTCCACGCATTGCTGCTGCTGGTGATGGCCGCCTATTGCGCCAGCCTGCTCTGCCGCGCCGTCGCCCGGTCGCAGCCGGCGATGTCGCCAGTTGCTGTCGCGTAAGTTCATTTCAGCCCTTTTTCTCACCCCAGACAATTTGGCGCTGCCGTTTGCCCCGAAAACCTTCAGGCGCCCGACCCAATATAGAGGGACCTCATGTTGTCGAAGGACACAGAGACCCGGAGCATCGGTCTCGCGCGGCCGGGCGACCCGGGATCTGTCGCGGCTTTCGTTGCGCCGTTGCCAACGGCGAGGCGGAAGCGGCAGGCGCACCCGGCGTTTGGGTGCATTTCTTTCGGATAGTCCGCGCCCACGCCGGTGTGCGTCGTCCGAATTTTCTAGAAAGGAGCAATTTAGCCACGGATGGGGCACAGATTGACACAGATGAAATGCAAACTCGGCATTGCATTTTTCCTATCCGTGTAAATCTGTGTCATCTGTGGCTCATCTTCTCGCGCATCGGAAATTCTAACGGAGCTTGACCACGGCGTTCGCCGCGGCGCTTTTGTGCTGCGCGTTACGGTTTCAGAATGGTGGCGGCGGCGGTGGGAGATCGTCATTGCCGCCCGAGCCGCCGCCGGGTGGGCCACCGCCCTGGCCACCGGGTCCGCCCATGCCACCGCCTGGGCCGCCGATTCCGCCGCCGGGGCCACCACCGGGACCGTTTTGGCCGCCGGGGCCGCCGGGGCCGCCGGGGCCGCCGCGCATGCCTCCCGGTGGGCCGCGCATCTTGTCACGCGCGTCCTCCGTGCCCCAGTAGCCGCCGATGATGTAGGGGAATTTGCCCGGCGTCACGTGGTAATGCCAGCCGCGATCCTTGTCGAAGTGCAGGTTGAAATTGTTGAGCGCGGTCTCGCCGGTGACGTCCTTGGCCATCACGTTGGCGCTCTCGTAGGGGCCGTAAATCGGGAAGCCGTCGAACGCGAATCCGATCAGCGGGGAATGCTCCTTCCCCTCATCCGCCCAGGGTGAATTCTCACAGATGGGGTACTTGTGATAGTGATAGGTGTTGTCGGGCGCGGGGTGGCCGCAGCAGCGGTCCATCATATTTGAGGCGTCCTGGCTGTTGGCGTCGAAGGGGTTGAAGAAGACCACGCCGTTGAGCGCGACGCCGATCGGGCCCATGGGCAGGGCGTGATTGGAATTGTCGCGCGCGGTGAAGATGTGCCGGGCGTTAACCCGCGGGTCGAGCGGGATAAAATACGTCTTGCGATGCTCCTGGATATAACTGGGATTTCCCAGCCGGCCGTCGATGTTCTCGGGAAATCTGCCGGTGGGATGATTGGGCAGGCCCCTGGTGTGGACGATCATGCTGGTGCTGTCGAATTCAATGGTGACGTTGTCGGCGATGAACTGGTCCTGGCCGACGACGTTGCCGGCAAAATCTTTGTCACCGGCGCGCAGCCAGGCGCTGGTGTTGCCGACGAACGGGGCTTCCCATTTGGCTTCGTGGTAGAGCAATCGCTGGGCGTTGGTGTAATCGAAAAGTTTGGGGACCGAAGTCTGGCCGGACGGGGCGTCGTAATACCAGCGTCCACCGATGGGGATCAACGTCCCTTGCGGCTGCACCGGTGCGTCGTGTTGCGAATTGGCCGGTGAATCGGGCTGGGTCGATGACCAGTTGACCTGCTCGGCGGGCAGGTCGGTCAATCTCACCACGTTTAAGTCGCTGACGAAGAACTCGGAGTTGATCTTTCCCCGCCCCGCGCCGTGGGCGAAGCCAACGCTGATGCGCAGTTGATCGACCTGCGGGAAGGGGAGCCAGAAATCGAGCTGATACGTTCGCCAGACCGCCGCGCCGCCGAGATGGCGATCGCCATTGACGGTAAAGTTGCGGCGCTCCTGCTCCACCAGCGGGTACAGTTTTTTTTCCTTACCATCGAGAAAAGTGCGTCCGCCTTCGCCGAAGAATTCGACCTTCATGTACAAATCATCTTCGCCGACGGCAAACCCGTCCTGCGGCAGGCCGCGAAATGTGAAGCGGTACCACCGCCCGTCGGCGGGGTGGATTCCGCTGATGGTTTGCGAGACGGCGCCGGCCGATTCGGACGATTCCAGCGCCACGCCCCATTGCGACGCATCGTGCGCGGGATCGCCCAGATAGCGGTATTCCGCGTCGCCCGTCAAGTCGTAACCGGCTGGCTTGGTGCGATCGGGGGTGGCCTGCAAATCCGGATTCGTGACGAGGTTCTTCGGCGCCGTGTCGGCGCAACATATGCCGAGCATCATCGCGACAAGGACGATAAAACTCGTCCGGGTCAGGTTGGCAGAGGCTCTCATTCGCGACGATTCTGGTGAAACCGAAGCCGAATATCAATATCGCGACGCGGTTGGCCGAAACAGGTAAAGCATCGAGGGCGGGTGCGGGGCATGGTGAGCGGGCCACGTGATGGAATTTCCCACAGGTCATGACGGCAAGGACGGCAGCGCCGATCGGCGTCCTGGTTTGCGTCTGTTTGTCATCTCGTTCGCAGCGCTGTTCCTGGAACTGATGGTGATCCGCTGGGTGCCCGCGGCGATTCGGTTCGTCGCCTATTACAGCAACCTGATGCTGATCAGCTCATTCCTGGGGCTGGGCGTCGGGGCGATCCTGGCCGGACGCAAGCGCGGGTTGATGACGCTGTTCCCGGCCATCCTGGCTCTGGACGTGATCCTGCTGGCGTCCTGTCATCACCTGGCGGCGCCCACCAGCACCAGCGAAGCGCGCTTCTATGTGAGCGGGAAGTCGCCGCCGTTTTATTACCTGGTGCTGGTCTGCGTTTTCGTGGCCAACACGGCGCTGTTTGTGCCGTTGGGCCAGGAGATCGGGCGGCTGTTCCGCCGCCAGCCGCCGCTGCGGGCATATTCGTTCGATCTGGGTGGGAGTTTATGCGGGACTTTGGCGTTCGGAGCTTTTTCGCTCTATCGCTTTTCGCCGAGCCTTGGCCTGGGCGCGGTAACGGCGGCATTCCTGGCGGTCAGCAAAGGCCGGCAACGCTGGTGGAACCTGCCGCTGCTGGCGCTCGTGTTGATTATCGTGCCGATGACGACCAGTTCCGCCGCGTTCTGGTCGCCATACTATTTTATCACGGTGCACACGCTGGACGACGAAGCGCACGCCATCTCGCAGCCGCCGCCCAATCTGCGCACGATGGTGAACCCGCCGTTCTTCAACGTGCACGTGAATACTGATTTTTATCAATATCACGGCACGCTGGACCTGCGGCGCTATGCGCCAGCTTCTGCCATGACGCAGGCGCTGGGGGCGCAGGTGACGCAGGCATATTTTCTGCCCTATCCGCTGCATCCCGATCCGGGAGACGTATGCGTCGTGGGCGGCGGGGGCGGCCTGGACGTGGAAGCGGCGCTGTTGAGTGGCGCCCGATCCGTCGACGTGGTGGAGATCGATCCGGTGCTGGTCAAGCTGTCACATCGCTTCAGTGCCGCGGACATCTATGACGATCCCCGCGTGCACCTGCGCATCGATGATGGCCGCGCATTTTTGCGTGCGGCGGAAAAGAAGTACGACATGATCGTCTTCGGCCTGCTCGATTCGCAGGCGTTGTTCAGTTATTCCAGCAATATCCGGCTCGACGGCTACATCTATACGGTGCAGAGCATGCGCCGCGCCTATTCGCTGCTCAAACCCAACGGTCTGTTGACGATATCGTTCGTTGCGGCGCAGCCGTGGCTTGCGGACAAAATTTGGGGCGTGCTGCGCGAGGCGACGGGCGCGCCGGTGGTCGCGTATCGGGCGGCGTCGCACATTTTCCTGACCGCTCGGCAAGGCCCCTGGACCGTCCCGCCGCCCACACGCGAGGGAATTTTCGTGCGCGTGGACACACCGCCGGCGACGATTGATCTGCCGCAGGATGACTGGCCCTATCTATATCTTTCGCATCGGACGATTCCGAAGGATTATTTGCTGGTGATCGGCACGTTGGTGGGCCTGTCAGCGGCGTGCATCCTACTGCTGCGGAGGTCGGCGGGCGTGAACTCATTGCGGATCGGTCGCAGCGAGGGTCACTTCTTCTTCATGGGAATGGGGTTTCTTCTGCTGGAAACCAAGAGCATCGGCGATTGCTCGCTCTATTTCGGCACCACCTGGCTGGTGACGCTGATTGTGGTGAGCGGCGTGCTGCTGATGGTGCTGGCGGCGAATCTGCTGGCCATGGGTTTGCGGCGGCCGTCGCTGTGGTTTTATGCGCCGCTCCTGGCGTCGCTGGTGGGGTTATACCTGATCCCGCGCGACCAGATTCTGGGTTTGCCGTTCGCGGCTCGGATGCTGTGGGCGCTGATCTGTGTGCCGCTGCCGATTTTCTTCGCCGGCCTGATTTTTTCCACGACGTTCCGCGATTGCGCTGATCCGGCGACGCTGCTGGGCGCCAATCTGCTGGGCGCGACCATGGGTGGATTCAGCGAATATCTAAGCATGGCCATCGGCATGCGCGCTCTGATGCTGATTGTCATCGGCGCTTACCTGGGCAGTCTGGTATGCCGAATCTCGACGCGCAAAGGCGCCCGGATCACTCGGGCAGATTTCGCAGTTCTTGCTCCAAAGCAGCGATCAGCGGCTTGAAGGTTCTGGCGGAGAAATCGAAGACAATTCCCGCGGCGGCGAACAGCTCGGGCAGGGGGCGCGTGCCCCCGAGCGCCAGGGCCGAGCGATAACCCGCCAGCGCGCCGCGCGGATCCGTCTTGGCTTTCAGCCACAACTGCAACGCGCCAAGCTGCGCGATGCCGTATTCAATATAGTAGAACGGCGCGTGGAAAAGGTGGCCCTGTCGATGCCAGAGCGATTCGCGAACCGCTTCCCAGCCGGTCCAGTCCATGTCGCTGCCGAATCGGCTGACCAGCTCCAGCCAGATTTTCTGCCGCTGCTGGCGGGTGTGGCCGGGATGCGTGTAGATCCAGTGCTGGAATGAATCGATGGTCGCCATCCAGGGGAAGAAGCGGATGGTCATCTCGATCATGTTTCGCCGGGCGCGGCCGGCGTCGGCGGAATTGTAGAAGACTTCCAGGTACGCCCCGCCCAGCAGCTCCATCGACATGCTGGCGACCTCGCAGAATTCCATCGGCGCCGAGCGGATAAAAATCAGCTCTTCATGCGCGGCCGCCAGTTGATGAAAAGCGTGCCCGCCCTCGTGGAGCAACGTCTCCACGTCGCGCTGCAGGCCGGCGGCGTTCATGAAGATGAACGGCTGGCGCGATTCCTCCAGCGGCATGAGATATCCACCGGGCTGCTTGCCCTTGCGGCTGTCAAGGTCCAGGTTCCCGTGCTCGCGGAGCTGATCGAAATCCCTGGCCAGCTCCGGCGAGAGACGATTGAAGATCTCGCGCGTGTTGGCGACGAAACCGTCAATGTTTTTCTGATCGAACGGCCGCAGCGGCGGACGGCCTTTGGGGTCGACCGCCATGTCCCACGGCCGCAGCTTCGCCAGCTTCAGGTCGGCCGCGCGCTGCTCGTCGAGGCGGCGCACCGCGGGGACGCAGACATCCGCGATGGCATCGGCGAAGTTCAGGCAATCCTGCGGGGTGTAGTCGAAGCGCTTGTTGGCGATCCATTGATAGGCGCGGAAATCGGCCACCTCGGCGTTCACCGCGATCCGGGAGCGGAGCGGCAGCAGGCCTTCGAAATTTACTTCGATCGCCTCGCGGTCGATCAGGCGGCGGCGGGCGGTGGCCTCCCACGCCTCCTGGCGCGTCGGCCGGTCGGTGTCCTCCAGGAATCGGCCCATCTGCTGTACCGTCAGCTCTTCGCCGCGGAAATTGACCATCATCCGGCCGTTGATCTGGTCGAATTCGGTGACGCGTTTGATGACTTCGGTTTCGATGGGGACGTTGATATCGCGGAACAGCTCCACGTCCGCCTGCCAGCGCTTCTCCAGGACGGCGAATTTGCGGTTCTCCAGTTGCCTGCGCAGCGGCGATTGCAGGTATTTCCGTTGAAGCGCAAAGTGCAGCGGCTTGATGCGCGGCTCCACCTCCTGCACGAAATCCAGATATTTCTGCAGGATCGCCTGGTCTTCGGTGTGGCAACTTTTATCGATATATCGGCGGCTGCCGTATTCATCCACCGCCGCGGCAAGCTCGGAAAAGTCCACAAGCCAGTAGCGCAGATCGGCGAGCGAGTGAAGCGGGCGGTCGAGCAATTGCTGATAGAACTTCTCGACCGCGGTGAAATCCGAAACGTCCAGGCCCCTGGGAACAAATCGGCGTGATGGGGTGGTTGCGGACATCGGCACGTCCTCTACAGTTGAAGTTGCGTGAACAGTACTGGGACGCCATCGCCGGATCAACATTCCCCGTGCGCCGTCCGCCTGAGCGGCGTGGGTGTGATGCGCGGCGGACGGTGGATCGTCCGCGATGTGAGCTGGAGCGTACCAGCCGGCACACTCGCGGCAATCCTCGGCCCCAATGGCAGCGGCAAGAGCACGCTGGCGCGCATCATCGCCGCCCACCTGTGGCCGACGAGCGGGCAGAGTGAAATCCTCGGCGCGCAATTCGGAACAGCGAATCTGCCGGAGCTTCGCCATCGCATCCGCCTGGTGCAGCCGGCCGGGCCGTATGATGTTGATCCTTCACTCACGGCGCGCGAGGTCGTGCTGACCGGATTTTTTGCGAGCATCGCCCTGTACGACCGGCCCAGCGAGCCGATGAAGCAGGAAGCGGGGCGGGTGATGGCGCTTCTGGGATTGTCGGCCGTCACCGATTCACCGTATGAGCTGCTCAGCAGCGGCGAGAAGATGCGGAGCCTGATCGCGCGGGCGATGGTGACGCGGCCGCGGCTTTTGATCCTGGACGAACCAACGGCGGGGTTGGACCTGCTGGCGCGCGAGCAGGTTCTGGCAACGATTGGGCGCCTGCACGGCCCGACGGTGATTTTAATCACGCATCATGTCGAAGAATTGCCGCCCACGACATCTGGGGTGTTGCTGATGCGCGATGGGAAATCGGCGGCGAGCGGAACGATGGTGGACGTGTTGACGGCTCCGAACCTTTCGCGCGCTTATGGAGTTGATGTTGAAGTTCGCCGCGCAAACGGCAGATATTACCCACAGGTCCATCCATCGGCATGGGAGGGACTGTTGGGGGACTCAGGGGCCGATAATCGCAACACACCGTAGCGATTTTGCATATCGGCCGGCAAATCCTGCTTGTTCGAATCTTAACCCCCGGGTCGGTCGCGCCGATGAGAGGGGTGCAATCGGGTTCTGCCCGCGGTGGGTTTTCCGCAAAGCGGACATCGTTGGTCGGACCTGGAGGGGCCGTGCTGCATTCGGGCAGCACAGTCTCAGGCGCAAGTGCGCATGCGCGCGTCACGTCCCGCACAACGAGTCGGCGACGCGAAAAGATTGGTCGCCTGTCTAGGAGAAAATCATGAAGGCGATTGCGACGTTCGTGAGCAAGCTGGTGAAGGACGAGCAGGGCGGCGAAGTGCTTGAATACGCCCTGATCGCAGGTCTGATCGTGGTGGCGGCGATTGCCGTGATCACGCAGGTCGGCAGCAAGGTTGTCGGCCGCTGGACCTCCCTCAACAGCAACATGTAAGCCAAGGCGGTCTTCGGAGGTGCTGGCGCGGCTCGGCAGGCGCGGTTTCCGGCCGGCGCCGTTCATGCCCACCTCGCGTCGGCGCTTGATCCGAGGCCAAAGCTTACGCGGCGGTCATGCCGCAGAATTCGGGGCGGTGGAGACGCGGATTTATCCGCGGTTTCCACCGCCTCGTTTTCCATTTCTACGGGTGGGCGTTCGAGGACATGCCGACTGAAGTCGGCATGCCGGGAATCGGGCGACTGAATCCGCCGCGCGGGTCGGCCGATGATACTGACGATGACGCAGCCTGCGCTGATCGGCTTGGCGCCCTTGATCACGCTGCTCTTCGTGGCGGCGGTGATCGATGCGCGGCAACGGCGAATTCCCAACTGGCTGAGCTTCGGATTGCTCCTGGCCGGGCTGGGACGGGCGATCGCCTGGGGCTCCAGCGGCGCCGTTGAACATGCGCTGCTGGGTGTGCTGGTGGGTGGGGCCATCCCGCTGGTCCTGTTTGCAATTTCGGCCCTGGGAGGCGGGGACGTGAAGCTGCTGGCGGCGGTCGGCGCATGGATCGGGCCGGGGCCGGTCCTGACGGTTTTCTGCGTCGAAGCGATTTTGGGAATGGCAATCGTGCTGGTGCAGGCGGCGGCGCAGGGCAGACTGTTCACCTTGTTCCGCAACAGCGCGATCATCGCGGCGAGTTTCGCCTGCGTGTCGGAAGTGGGATTGGATCACGCGGTCCAGACGGGCAAGAGTTGTCGCAGCGTGAATCGACCGCTGCCTTACGCGGTGCCGCTGCTGGTGGCCGTGGTGGTGGTCGTGTGGATGAGCAATTTTGCCGGGAGATAAGATGTTCAGGAGATCAAGATCAAGCGGCAGCCTGCGTCGAAGCGGCGCCGCGACATTGGAGCTGGCACTGACGCTGTCGATTCTCTTCTCGATCTGCTACGGCACGATCGAGTACGGATATTATTTTTTCGTGAAGAACACGATGCAGAGCGCGGTGCGCGAGGGATGCCGCGCGGGCATTGTCTCTGGCGCTACTGACAGCAGCGTCACGGCGGCCGCACTCAACCAGTTGCTGGTCGCCGGGCTGGTCACCAATAGCACGACGGTGAGCGGATCGGGCCCGTATACGATCGGCAACTACACGGTGACCATCAGCCCCGAACCGTTCACCTCGATGACGGTTGGAAACACGCTGACGGTGACGATGACGGCCACCTGGGGCGTGGTGGGGCAGAATTTCCGGCCCGAGGGGCTGATCGCGGCGAGCAAAGTTTTGTCAACCGCGGCCTCGATGCGCAAGGAAGGCGACTAAGCGCGTCGCAAATCGGTGATCCGGGCGCAGATTCGCGCGCCCCGGATCGCACCCGATAAAACCATTTTCCGCGAACTGGCGCACGGCGCCAGGCATCCGCCGTGCGCGCGAGTGTCGGTCAGATAACCATTGGCGCCATGCAATGTGAAAAGCCCATGCAGAGTTCCTAAACCGAACAACCGATTGATCCGAGAACAAAAGTCATAGGCACATTGCCTACTTGGAGAAACTTATGAAAAAGGCTGCCCCCCTTGTGATTGCGTTAATTCTCGGCCTGCTGGCCGCCAAAATGGCCTGGGACATGGTCCAGCGGCGCCAGGCGACCGCGCAGAACCCCAAACGTCCGCAAATGGTCATCGCCAAGCAGGGCATCGCCGCCGGTGCTGCGCTGCAGCCCGACGACCTGACCCTGGGCGAGGTCTCCTCCGACGTGGTTCCTGAGAACGTTTTCAAGAGCCCCGACGAGCTGATCGGCCGCGTAGCCCAAGTCCCGATCATTCAGGGCCAGGCCATCACCGGAACATTGCTGGCGCCGCGTGGCGTTCAGCCGGGCCTGCAGGCGATCGTGCCACCGGGAATGCGCGCCATGACGCTGGAGATCGATGAATTGCGCGGCGTGGCGGGCAATCTGAATTCCGGATCGCACGTCGACATTCTCCAGACCATGCACAACGAGCGCACCGGCATGACGGTCGCGCGAATGATCGCGCAGAACGTCCTGATTACCTCGGTCGGCATGCATCGCAGCCCCCAGGATCAGAACCAGGATGGCGGTGGCCACAGCGTCACCGTGCTGGTCTCCCCGCAACAGTGCGAGCTGCTGACCCTGGCCGCGGCCACGGGCCGGCCCAACCTCGTGCTGCGCAGCAGCAACGATCTGGCGCCGGTCGCCACCCGCGGCGTGTCGATGAGCGACCTGCTGGGCGGCCACCTGGCCGACCGGCACGATGAGCTGACCAATTCCCAGCCCACCGCTGCGCCCACGACTCAGCCGACCGTTGACTCAACAACGCGGCCTTCGAATTACATGGCCGACGCGACCACGCGGCCGATCGAAGCGGATGAATGGACCATGCAGATCGTGCGCGGTGGCGCCGAGCAGAGCGTGAAGTTTGCGCTGCACGACGAGAGCGGCACCGGCACCCAGATGAGCAGCACCGGTGACTGAACGTCCGCGACGTGGCAGGAGGGATTCAATCAGTTCATCAAACTTAGGATCGAATCATGGAAGCAACGGATAACAAGATGACAGGCAAAGTTGGATTTGGAATCGGCCGGCGGATGGGTTGGGGCATCGCCGCGGCACTGGGCATGTCGACGCTCGCCATGCCCGCCACGGCCTGGTCCGACGATACGTCGGCGCCTGCCGCGCCGCCCTCCGCGGTCTCTTCCGACATCGACCAGGCGACTGCCGCCAACACCATCACGCTGGAGCCGGGCAAGGCCAAGAAATGGTCGCTGGATCGCAAGATCAAGAAGGCCAACATGCTCGGTCCCGACGTCGCCGATGTCGTCCCCCTGGGGCCCAACGATCTGCTGGTCACCGGCAAGAAGCCGGGCGCGACGCAGTTGATCGTCTGGGATGAGCAGGATCAGACCATGATCCTGAACATCGACGTGACGTCGAACATCGAGACGCTGCGCAAGAACCTCAAGGCGTTGTTCCCGGATTCGGCGATTCACGTTGAAGAGGACAACGGCTCGATCACGCTGCACGGCCAGGTGCGGACGCTGGAGATTGCCCGCCAGGCCGAGCAGATCGCGCTTCCCTACGCCACCGCCGCCAAGGTTTCCAACCTGTTGGAAGTCGCGGGCGGTCAGCAGGTCATGCTGCAGGTGCGTTTCGCGGAAGTGAGCAAGAGCGCCGAGGCGCAGCTGGGATTCAATTTCGCCGGGACCGACGGCACGTCGCTGTTCGCGACCAACATTGGCCCCAACACGGTGGGATTGGGCAACACCACGTTCCCCCTCTCGCCGCTGACGCTGCTCTCGCCGACCGCGGCGACGGCCAGCATGTTCGGCCAGGGCGCGTTCGGAAAAGTGGCGTTCCAATATTTCGTCAACGCCTTGGAGACCAATAACCTGCTGACCATGCTCGCCGAGCCGAATCTGGTCACCACCAGCGGACAGGAGGCTACATTCCTGGCCGGTGGATCGATTCCGTATCCCGTTCCGCAGACCGGCACTGGTGGGGGATCAACCATCACGATCGAGTGGCAGGATTACGGCGTGAACCTGAAGTTCACCCCGATCGTCCTGGGCAGCGGCAACATCCGCCTGCACGTGGCGCCCGAGGTCAGCGAGCTGGATTTTGCACACGCGGTCGAGCTCTCCGGAACAGAGGTTCCCGCCCTGACCAAGCGCAACGTCAACACGACGGTGGAGCTGGCCGAAGGCCAGACCCTCGCCCTGGCGGGATTGTTGCAGAACAACATTACGGCCAGCAACAGCCAGTTCCCGGTGCTGGGTGACATCCCGGTGCTGGGAGCACTGTTCCGCTCCGTGTCATATCAGCGGCAGGAGACCGAACTGGTTGTCATGGTGACCCCGGTGCTGGTGCACGGGATGAACCCCGCCGACGTGACGGAAATTCCCGGCGGCAAATGGCGCGATCCCAAGAACATCAATCTGTACCTGTTCAAGGATCTGGGCGGCGAGGTGGTGGATACTCACAACGCCCCTTCGGCCAATGGTTCGCTCCCGCGCTTCCACGGGGAAGTAGGCTTCGAGCCTCCCGCGGCCGGGAAGTAACCCGAGCGGCATGGGAGCCGATCGGAATGAGATTGTGTCGGGGAATGTCTCTGCGTCTTGAAGAGGCAGCGCCATGTATGTTCAGTTGAGTTGTGCGGTCGTCGACTCGGATAACACCAACCGGGAAGAGTTGGCGGCGTTCCTTGTCCGCTTCGGCGCCCAGCCGGTGGTGCAATTCAATGCCATCGAGCAGTTGACCGCGGCGTTGACCAAGCCGGATGCGCCGATCCTGGCGATCGTTAATCTCGATCCCAATCCGCACGAGATGCTCAAGAAGATGGCGACGCTGCCGCGGCAGTATCCCGCCGTCAACTTTTTCCTCATGAGCCAGACGGTTGACCCCAACCTGCTCATGGAGGCCATGCACCTGGGCATCCGCGAGTTTATCCCGCTGCCGATGGCGGAGCAGAAATTCACCTCGGCGCTGGAACGGGTGGCCCAGGCGTATGGGATGGGCAAGCGGGCGCGGCTGATTCATGTGATCCCGACGATCGGTGGATGCGGATCAACCACCGTCGCCTGCAATGTCGCCGCGGCCCTCGCGTCCACCGGGGCGAAGACCGTCCTGGTGGACATGGATCTGATCCGCGGCGGCGTCGCCAGCTATTTTGATACCCGCGCGCGCTACACCATCGCCGACGTCATGGACGCCGGCGAAAAACTCGATAAGCAGCTCCTGGACAATGCACTGGCGATTCACAAGAAGAGCGGCCTGGCGATCCTGGCGCGGCCGGAGTTGCCCGAAGACACGCAGCGCATCAACCAGCCGGGCCTGATGCGGCTGATGAACGTGCTGGGGCGCCTGTTCGATTACGTGATCCTGGACTCAATCATGAGCATCTCGCCCATGTACGCCTCGTTGATCCAGAGCGCCGACATCAATCTGCTGGTCATGCAGTTGAACGTCCCCAGCGCCAAGAATGCCGAGCGTTTCGTCGGAGCGCTGCGGCGAATGGGGATTGAGTCCGCCAAAATTCGCACGCTGGTGAATCGATACGTCAAGAAGGGGAACGATATCGAGCCGGCCGAGCTGGAACGGTCGTTGGGGATCAAGGTTTCCTGGCTGGTTCCCAACGACTTCAAGAATGCCATCGCGGCGATCAATTTTGGCGAGCCGGTGGTGCTGCGCTCGCCCAGGAGCGAGATCAGCCAGAGCCTGACGCAATTGGCGGCGACGATGGGGGCCAAGACAACCGCGGAGAGTGCCGCGGCGTGAGGTAGGAGTGCTGTATGGGATTGTTTTCAAGAAGCAACATTGAAACGCTGCCGCCGGTGGCGGCGCCCAGCGTCAAGCCAGCGCCTGCCGCACCGGCGCCGGCCGCGCCGGTTGCCGCGTCGACGCCGGAATATTCCGCGCCTCGATCGGCGCCTCCTGCGCCCAACAGGCCCAGCCTCTCCGCCATTCAGCCCGAGCGGTTATCTCTTTTCGATCAGTTGAAGGTGAGGATTCACCAGCAGCTGGTGGCGCGGTTGGACGTGCAGAACCTCCGCTCGCTGCCGCCGGACACCGTGCGCGCCGAGGTGCGCATCGTCATCCGCGACCTGTGCCAAAGCGAACGCAGCCTGCTCTCCAGCGTGGAGCAGGAACGCCTCATGGACGAGGTGATGGACGAGACCTTCGGCCTGGGCCCGTTGGAAACACTGCTGAAGGACCCGAGCATCACCGACATCCTGGTCAACAGGTATGACAAGGTGTACGTGGAGCGCAAGGGCCGGTTGGAAAAAGTCGAAGTGCACTTCCGCGACAACACGCACCTGCGGCAGATCATCGACCGCATCGTGGCGCTGGTAGGCCGGCGCGTGGATGAAACCAGCCCGATGGTGGACGCCCGCCTTGCCGACGGCAGCCGCGTCAACGCCATCATTCCACCGCTTGCACTGGACGGGCCGGCCATGAGCATCCGCCGATTCGGATCCAAGCCGATGCAGTTGGAAGACCTGATCCGCCACGGCGCGTTTCCGGCAGCGGTGATGGATTTCCTCTCCGCAGCGGTGCAGGCGCGGTGCAACATTCTGATCAGCGGCGGCACGGGCTCGGGCAAGACGACATTGCTCAACTGCCTGTCGCGCTACATTCCTCCGGACGAGCGCGTGGTGACGATCGAAGACGCCGCCGAATTGCAGCTGCAGCAGCCGCACGTCGTCCGCCTGGAGACGCGTCCGCCCAACATCGAGGGTCGCGGTGAGGTCACCCAGCGCGATCTCGTGAAAAACTGCCTGCGTATGCGGCCGGATCGGATCATCATCGGCGAAGTGCGCGGCGGTGAGGCGCTGGATATGCTCCAGGCCATGAACACCGGCCACGAAGGATCCATGACCACCGTTCACGCCAACACCACGCGCGACGCGCTGGCCAGGCTTGAGGTCATGATCTGCATGGCGGGGTACGACATTCCCATGCGGGCACTGCGGCAGCAGATCGGAAGCTCGCTGCAACTGATCGTGCAGGCGCAGCGTCTGACCGGTGGCAAGCGCCGCGTGACCAAGGTGACGGAAATCACCGGCATGGAAGGGGAAAATCTGCAGACGCACGACCTGTTCCTGTTCGAGCAGACCGGCGTGGATACCAATGGACACGCGACGGGCCATTTCACCGTCACCGGCATCCGCCCGCGCAGCTGCGACAAGATTGAAAGCCGCGGAATCGCCCTGCCGACCGACCTGTTTCACCGGCGCAAAATCGAAAGCATGTGAAGCGGCTTGACGCAAAGGAATTGAAACATGAACGACATGACGTTGCCCATCCTCGTCGCGCTCACCGTGGTGCTGCTCATCTGGGGAGTGTTCCAGCTCTTCGGGGGATTGAGCGACCACAAAAAGCGGCTGCAGCAGCGCCTCAGCGGCGAAGGCAAGCTAAGCCAGGGGTTCGACCCGGCGACGTTCACCGTTGTGCGTCGTCAGACCAAGATCAGTGGAATCTCCGGGCTGCTGGCGCAATTCCCCGGGATGCGGACGGTCGCCTCGCACCTGATGCAGACCTGGCCACGTTTTTCGCTGGCGCAGTTTACATTCCTGTCGTTCGGGGCGGCGATGATGGGATTCATCACGGTCTACCTGGTGACAGGCGCGGCGGCGCTGGGCGCGGCGGGCGCGGGTGTATTCGCCGCCATTCCGCTGTTCATCCTCAACAATCGCCGCAACAAACGCCAGCGGCAGTTCCTCGATCAGTTGCCCGAAGCGCTCGACTTTCTCTCGCGAATTTTGCGCGCTGGTCACAGCTTGAGCACCGGCCTGCAGATGATGGCCGACGAGCTGCCGCAGCCGCTGGCCGGTGAATTCCGCCGCTGCTACGACCAGCACAGCGTCGGCCAGCCGCTGGAAGATTCGCTCAAGGACGCGGCGCTGCGCGTGGACAATCCCGACTTCGGATTTTTCGTGACGGCCATCCTGATCCAGCGGCAGACCGGTGGCGACCTGTCGGAAGTGCTGACCAACATCAGCGACATGATCCGCCAGCGCATCCGTCTGCAGCAGCACGTCAAGGCCAAGACCGCCGAGGGCCGATTCACCGGCTATATCCTGGTCGTCTTCCCCGTCGTGCTGTTCCTGATCTGTTACTACGTCAGCCCCAACTATGCCAACGTGCTGTTGCATACGCGGACGGGCATCTATCTGTTGGCCACCGCCGCGGGCATGTTGATGTTGGGCAGCTGGTTAATCCGTCGGATTACGACCATTAAGGTGTAAGTATGAACGACCAACTGGTAATGATTGGCGCCGCGTTCCTGTCCGTAACGGCAATGGCGTATTTCGTCTCGACGCTGCTGTTCGGCAAGGAAGATGAAAACAAGATCCGCTCGCGACTGCAGGGCAGGATGGCAGCTTCGCAGGTCCTCAAGAAGGACGAGGGCGGCGTCTCGCTGATCCAGCAGATCGGCCAGGCCGCGTCCAAGCCCTTTATGCCCAGCAGCCGCGAGAAGCAGTCCGCCATGCGCCGCGAGCTGGGCAGGGCGGGCGTCTACAACCCCTCGGCCATCCGCGCTGTGCAGGGTTGTAAGGTGATCTTCCTGGCCGCCGGGCTGATGGGCGGGTATGTGGGCGGCATGCTGTCGCACAACCTCTTCATGTTCCTGTCGATCGGCGGGCTGGCGGGATATCTGCTGCCGACGATCTGGCTGCGCCTCAAGATCAAGGCGAACCAGAAAGCGCTGGATTATGGGCTGCCCGATGCGCTGGACCTGATGGTGGTCTGTGTGGAGGCGGGCATGACCGTCGACTCGTCCATGCAGCGCGTGGGTGAGGAGCTGGCCCTGGTTCATCCGTCGCTGTCGCGCGAATTCGGCATCGCGCACATGGAGACGCGTGTAGGCCTGGCGCGGCAGGATGCCCTGCGCAACATGGGCACGCGCACCAGCAACGCCGCGCTGCTCTCGCTGGCGGCCATGCTCAACCAGGCGGATCGATTCGGCACCAGCATCGCCCAGGCGCTGCGCATCCACGCCGAAAGCATGCGCATCGCACGACAGCACAAGGCCGAGGAAATGGCCGCCAAAAGCTCCGTCAAGATGAGCTTCCCGCTGGTCCTTTGTATTTTCCCGGCAACGTTTATCGTGCTACTGGGACCTGTGATGATTCAGCTGATGAACAGCGACCTGATGAAATAAAACTTCGCTATGGATTCTCAAACGATCGATGAAAACGGCCGATCCACTATGGAGACACTTATGAACAGCAAACGCACCGCGACGTTCCTGATGGCTGCCGGCACTGTGGTCCTGATTGCCACCGGCTGCCAGAAGGATACCACCCCCGTGAACCATGGCGAGCAGTTCGCGCCCGAGGTTGAGATGCGCGAGACCACAAAGCTCGAGCAGACCCAGAAGGCTGCCGGCGCCCACGAGGATGCCACGCTTTATCCCCAGCATTTTGACGGCCCGGGCCTCAGCTCACTGGGCACGACCAAGCTCGATATGATGCTGGCCGATTCCCACAGTGCCAATCCGATGGTGGTGTACCTGGATGTTCCCAACGATCCATCCGAGCAGGATCGCCGCGATGCGATCAGCCGTTATCTGCAGGACCGCGGCGGCCTCAAGGCGGAACAGATCAAGTTCCAGGACGGCGCCGATCCCGGGAGCTATCATTCCGCGGATGCCGATCTGAAAAATTACGATAAGACCGACACCGGCGGCGGCGCCGGAGCGCCTGGCTCCAGCAGCAGCTCAAGTCCTGGAACCAACACGAGCGGTCACTAACGGGTCTTCCGGGTGGGAGAATCCGGAAGGGCGAATGGCGGGACGGACCACAATCCGTCCCGCCCTTATTTCGTTGCCACGGCACTCCGAAAATCAAGTTTTCGGTATACTCGATGCGGTGACGAATACGATTTTCGCCAACGCCAACGCACCAGCCAGCGAAACGCCGGCCGTCGATGCGACAACCCCCGATCGATCCGGCAGGATGATTCAGCTCGACGTCCTGCGCGGCGTGGCAATTCTGCTCGTCCTGGCCAGTCACAGGATCGCTGATCCGCCAGCAGCGGCGGGTTGGCTTGGGCGCGCGGCCCTGTGGGTTGCCTGCGCGGGATGGACAGGTGTTGATCTGTTTTTCGTTTTGAGCGGCTTCCTGATCGGTGGGTTGCTGTTATCCGAATTCCAGGCCCGCGGGCACATTGATCTGTCGCGGTTCGTCGTCCGCCGAATTTTCAAAATCTGGCCGGGATATTATCTGCTCGTCCTGACGATGCTGGTCGTTAACGCGCATGGCCGATGGGCGTGGGCCTGGCACATCTACTGGCCGAACCTTCTGAACGTGCAGAATTACATTGTACGAGACACGCGAATCGGTCAAACCTGGAGCCTGGGAGTTGAGGAGCATTTTTATATTGCCCTGCCATTGGTGTTTTGGGCGCTGCTTCGCGTCGGTTCCAGGGCAAGGCCGCTGACGGCGCTGCCGTGGATCGCCATCGTCGTCGTCCTCGGATGCAACATGATCCGATGGATTGAGTGTAACCATCAGCCATACAGCGTGCCGGCTCACCAGTTCCCGACCCATTTGCGGATGGATAGTCTGGCCTTCGGCGTGCTTCTGGCGTATTGGTATCATTTTCATCCGCGAACCCTGGCCCGCATCGCGCAACGCCGTTGGATCTTGCTTATCCTGGGATTTACGCTGGTTGCACCAATGACGCTCAACGCGATTACCTGGCCCTTTATCTGGACGATTGGCTATACGATGTTGTATCTCGGTTACGGCGGCATTCTCGTAGCGGCAGTATTCACGCCCGTCGGTCCGGACGGCGGATGGTGGGGGATTTGTTTCCGCTCGCGACTCGCGCGCGCGCTCGCCACCGTCGGGATCTACAGCTATTCAATCTACCTTTGGCATTATGGTCTGCTGCGCGATGCGATCGCACTCATCGTCCCGCGCGCGATGCCGCAAAACGCGTTGCTGCAATGGATCATGGGATCAGTTTTATACGTGGGCTTGTCGATCGCCGCGGGGATTGTGATGGCCAAGCTGGTTGAGTTTCCGGCCTTGGCGCTGCGAGAGCGTTTGTTCCCACGGCGCAGCACGCACTTGTCAATTCCGCACCGACGCAACCCAACAGAAGCTGCCGCTCCAACATTGGAATTAGTCGGATTGATTCAAAGCCATCGTCGCCCGCAACATTTGCCAATGCTGGATCGGTGAAACGTCTTTGCAAACCGGCGGCGCCGTAACATCGGGCATCTGGCATAGCACGATGGCCCAACTGCCGGTTGCAAGCAGCGCTGCGATCCGATCGGTCCGATCCGGCGCGATATCCCACGCATCCTCGGGCAAATCCCGCGGCGGCAGCGGCGCGGCGGAAAGCGGCTCATGCACCGCCATTGTGGCGCCGGCGGCCAGCGCGGGCCGCGATAATCGGCAGCTTCCCGCCGACGTCTCGATGCAGATGTCGCTCATCGCTGCCGATGATTTGTTGGTCAGCGTTCCGGATATTCGCCCCCCGGCCAGCTTCAGATTCGATTCCATTAACGCCGGGCCGACCAACGCCGACTCGCCGCGCAGCGATTGCGGCTCGAACGGGCGCAGCGCCAACTGCTCCGGCCGACAGCCGTGACGGTCCTCGAGAAAGCTGATGTTCACGAAATAATTTGCCGGGAATGATTCGGCGGCCTGGTTCGCCGGCTCCCACCATTCGTCGCTGTCCAGCGCCAGGGGCAACGTGACATCACGATCGGATTGCACCGCCACGACGTCCGTCCGTGCGAGGGCGGAATTGTCGATCTGGTCGACGAGGCTGAACGTGCGGATCTGCGGCCCACGTTCCGCAGGCCGCGTCGCGACATAACCGCCCAGCGACGCCAGCAGCCCAACCCAGCCCAGCACGGTCACCCAATGCCGCGGGCCGCGACCAAGTCGCATCAGCAGCATCGAATCCAGAGGCCCGATAATCGCGAATATCCCCGCCAGCCACAGCAGCGCCTCTGGCCAATGCCACCCGGCGTCCCGGCCGTCGGCGTGCAAGAGTCCCAGGATATGCCGGATCGCCAGGGTCTCGCGCGGGCCGCGGCCCACGGTGTCCGCCAGGCGCGGGCCGGTCGCAACGATATCCTCCTGCTCGTCGCTGACGGGAATCTCCGTGACGCGGGGCGGGTTGGCGACGCTCGCCATCCCCGTCAGGATGGCGCGCCACAGTGCCACTGCGTCGAGATCGCTGGAGAATTGCAGTGCCGAGATATTCGCGGGCAACACCACGATGCGCCCCAGCCCCAGCCGCCGCGCGTACGCCGTCGCGCCCAGCACGTCGAGCGCTTGTGCGCCGGATCGAGGCGTAAGCGCGCGGCCATTCAAGACGCCAGGCTGCGTGGTGGCCCACCGCGTGGTGGCCCACGTCTGCGGCACGGGGACTTGGCGATTCTCGCCCGCGTCACACGGCAGGGCAGCGACAATCGCGCCCTTGGCCGGCAGCGCATCGGTGCCGGGGATCACCACCAGGTTCCCGCCACGCGCAACCCAATCGATCACGCGGCGCTGCTGCAACAGATCGAAGTCCGAAAAATCTCCATCGTCCAGAATCAGCACGCTGATCCCCTCATACCCGATCGCGTTGGAGGGAAGCTTGAGGCTGGCGACGATCCCGCTGATCAGCCCCGCGCGATGCAATTGCACCTGCAGGAGCAGGGCGTCGGTGACGTTGCCGCTGATGCCGATCAGTGTGTGATCGCTCTGCACCAGGCGGACGGGAATTTTCCCGGCCGGATCGAAGCTGGCGGGCTGCTCCAGGACCTGCCGCGCCAGCGTTTTGCCGCTGTCCTCATCAAAGATGATAACGGACGTGCGCGAGGGCTGGGCGTTCAGCGGAATCAGCAGCAGGTAAACCGTCGCCTGATGTCCCGGCTGCACCATCGCCCGCTGGCGGATGAGAAATGATCCCGATACGCCATACGTCCCCTGCACCTGCAGGATGATCGAGCGTTCCTGGGCATCGGCGACGGTGACAAACAGCGGTGTCCACCGCCCCAGCCGCGCCGCATCCTGCCAGCCGATGACGGCTTTGAGCGTCGTCTGGCCGTTCGCCGGTGAGATGAGCCAGGCGAGGCAAAGCGCCGCGCCGATGCAAATTGGGGTTTGCCTGCCCGACAGAGATATCAACGGTGATGCCCGCCGTGGCCGATGAAGATGCCGCCGCCGCCAAAAAATGGGAAGCCGAAACCCCCGTAGGGATATCCGCCCCAATACGGATTGTAATTGTTGTTGTAGGCGGGCGCCGCGCTGGCGGCGGCGATGGTCATGGCATCGGAGCGCGTCAGCAGCGCGCCGTTGAGATACGCATCCGCCGCGTCGCGGTTGGCGCGCGCGTTTTCCAGCGATTTCTCGGCCGCGAGAATTTCCGGCCGACTCGAAAACTCCGCCACGAACCGCGCCCGCTGATCCGTCACCGCCTGCTGGGCGCGCTCCACGCGCGCCCTGGCGTTTTGCACGTCGCCGCTACGGAGCAACGCACCGGACAGGATCAATTCCGCCTGCGCGCTAAAGCTGAGCTTGCGAGCGGCCAGCTCCTGGCGGGAGGATCGGCTCGTCGCCGAGCGCAGCTCGATATCAACCTGCGTTCGCTGTTCGATCAGCCCGCGATAATTCGCATCGCGCTGGACTTTGCTCACAACCGGCACGCGCGCATCGTCATACGCCTGGCGGGCATCGGCCAATTCCTGGCGCGCGGCGGTGAATTGCTCCGAGTTCTCAAAATCCACCCGGACACGGGCCTTGACCGCCGCCAGATTTTCCGTCGCCGCTTGCAATCCGCTCCGCGCCAGCGACGCATTCCTCATCGCCATTGCCAGATCGTTAGTCGGCGGCGCGGGGGGTGGGGGCGGGCCGTTGAATGAATTACCGTTCCAGTTGGATCGCCATCCACCGCTGTCCTGGCCGTTCGCGGCCATGGGGACGGCAGACAAGGCGAGAAGCAACGCGGTCAACGATGCGATCAACGATCGATTTGCCATGGCAGCACCTCCGGCCAAACGATCACGCGATACGGGGGCGACAAATCCGCAATCGCCGACATATTATAGGTCAGTCGGCCCCATAAGGTAACGGTCCAGCGGACGAATCGACTTGACGATGGTCTGGGGGCGGGTGATATTGGCGCTTGATCCGATGCGTAACGCACGCCATATGATTGCGGTGACGCTGGTTGCGACGGCGATTTGCGCCGATCGCGTGGCTGTCGCCGCGCCCCCGCAGGCGCCCAGCGGCCAGTTCGCGGGCAGGCTGATCCAGCGGCTGACCACGCGATTCCGCCGTGTCGTCGCCGCCGCGACGCTGTATCAACCCCGGCGAGAAGATACCGGCTGCACCGACCCGGCGCCATCGATCATCTGCGAACATCCGGCGGCGGCGCCAATCAGCCTCTCTCCGTTCCAATTCCGCCTGCCGCCTCCGCTTGTCTGATCGTCCCCACGTCGATTGATTTAATTTTTCAGGCGATCTGATGAATTGAGGCACGAGCCCCATGGCAGTCAGCTTTGGCAAGATCCTGACGAAGGTATTCGGCAGCCGCAACGAGCGGTTGCTCAAGCGTTATCACAAGGTGGTCAACCAGATCAACGGCTGGGAGCCGCAGATCCGCAAAATGACCGACGTGCAGCTGCGGCAGCGCACGGCGGAGCTGCGCGAACTGCTCACCGGCGGCAAGCTGCGACCGCTGGAGACCCTGCCCGAGGCGTTCGCGCTCATCCGCGAGGCGATGGACCGCAACATCGGCATCCGCGCCATTTTCGATCCGGAGAACCATTTCGATCCGGACAAGCTCGACGACGATATGCTCGAGGCGTACGACCAGGTGCAGCGGCTGCTGATCAGCAGCGGGCAATCGTGGGCGACGGTGCCGATCCCACCGAAAATTTACGACGCCGTGCGCGCGCTATATCCGGAGAGCCGCCCGCCGTTCCGCTGCCGATGTTTTGATGTGCAGCTCATCGGTGGACTGGTGCTGTACGAGGGGAAGATCGCGGAGATGGCCACCGGCGAGGGCAAGACGTTCGTCGCCCCGCTGGCGTGCTTTATGCGCGCGATGGAGGGCAATCGCTGCCACGTCGTGACTGTGAACGATTACCTGGTCCGCCGCGACGCCAACTGGATTCGCCCCGCGTTCGAGAACATGGGCCTGACGGTTGGGTTCATCCAGGCGGACATGGAGCCGGGTGGCGAGGCGCGGCGGGCGGCGTACCAGTGCGACGTCTGCTACGGCACCAACAGCGAATTCGGTTTCGATTTCCTCCGCGACAACATGAAGGAACGCGCCGCCCTGCAGGTCCAGGGACCGTTGCAATACGTGATCGTCGACGAGGTCGATTCCATCCTGATCGACGAGGCGCGCACGCCGTTGATCATCAGCGGCGCCGCCCACGACGACGCGGCCAAATACCGCGCTGCCGATGTGGTGGCGCGAAAGGTGATCGATCTGCACAAGCCGTACAAGAGCGCGGATGACGCAGCCGACACCGCCAAGCGCGCCATCAAGGCCGCCGAAGGCGATGAGGCCAAGACCAAATCCGCCGCCGAACGCGAGCAGGCCCGCCAGCGCAAAGCGGTGGCCGAGCGCCAGCTCGAGGACGCCGAGCGCCGCAAGGAAGGGGTCACCCAATATTACGAGGTCGAGCTGGACCGCAAGAGCGCGCACCTCACGCATGAAGGCATCGCCGCCGCGCAGGATGCCGCCGGCGTGGGAAGCTTTTTCGTCGGAAACAACATGGAATGGCCCCACCTCATGGAGCAGTCCATGCGCGCCCACGTCGTTTACGAGCGCGACAAGGATTATGTCATCGAACGCGGCGCCAAGGGGCAGATGGAAGTCATCATCGTCGATGAATACACCGGCCGGAAAATGGTCGGCCGACAGTGGTCCGACGGACTGCACCAGGCGGTCGAGGCCAAGGAGAAGGTGGCGATCAAGGAAGAGACCCAGACCCTGGCGACCATCACCCTGCAGAATTTTTTCAAGATGTACAAGGCCCGCGCCGGCATGACCGGCACCGCCCAGACCGAGGCGGAGGAATTCAACAAGATTTACCGGCTGGATGTAGTCACCATCCCCACCAACCGCCCCATCAAGCGCAACGACAGCGAGGACCGCGTCTATCGCACCGAGCGCGAGAAATGGGAATCGATCATCGACGAGATCAAGGAGGAATCCGACCACGGCCGGCCCGTGCTCGTCGGCACCACCAGCGTCGAGAAGAGCGAGATGCTGGCGACCATGCTCAAGCGAAAGTACGGCGTCGAGCACGAAGTCCTCAACGCCAAGCAGCACGAGCGCGAGGCCCAAATCGTCGCGCTGGCCGGACAGCAGCACAAAAGCGCGCACGGAGAGATGGTCGGCAACGTGACGATCGCCACGAACATGGCGGGACGCGGCACGGACATCAAGCTCACGCCCGATACCATGCAGGCCGGTGGACTGCACGTCATCGGCACCGAGCGCCATACCGCCCGCCGCATCGACAACCAGCTGCGCGGCCGATCGGGCCGACAGGGAGACCCTGGATCGTCGCGGTTCTACGTCAGCCTGCAGGACGACCTGATGAAGATGTTCGCCGGCGAGTGGACGATCAAGGTGCTGGGCTGGCTGGGGATGGAAGAGGGAATGGCCATCGAGGACCGCCGCATCAGCAAGGGAATCCTGCGCGCCCAGAAAAAAGTGGAGGAGCGCAATTTCCTCGCGCGCAAAAACCTCCTGGAATACGACGAGGTGATGGACCATCAGCGCACCACGTTTTACGGCATCCGCCAGCGCGTGCTGCTGGGACAGGACGTCGATTCCATCATCTGGCAGATGATCGGCGAATCGATCGGGGATGCGGTGGAGAAATTTATCACGCAGGATTTCGTGGCGGCGACGATCGCGGAATGGTCGCGGGTGAACTTCGACACCACGTCGCTGGAGGCCGCCGATTTTTCCGGAAAACGCTCCATCGAGGAGCTGGAGAATTACATCAAGAACCAGTCCCGCGCCGAGGCGGAAACCAACATTACCGCCACGCTCGGCGAATTCATGGGCGAAGACAGCGACGATCCATCGCATTGGGATACCAAGGGATTGGCCAGCTGGGCCATGAGCCGATTTCACGTGCATCTGTCCCAGAACCAGATCCGCCTGATGAAACCGGACGAGGTGGAAGAGAAGCTACGTCTTGCCGCCGCCGAGCAGATTGACCACCGCAGCTGCGCCGGCCTGATGAAATACCTGGAACCCAATTACGCCGAGCAGGAGCTGGCCAACTGGGCGAAGGAGAAGTTTGACATCAAGGTTCTGCCGCGCGAGATGCTGGTGGACCAGGACAGCCACACGCGCCTGGCGCCGGAGGAGATTGTCGATCTGATCGAATCGCGCGCCCGTGCGGCCTACGCGCGGCGCGAGATCGAATATCCGATCGAGCACGCGCTGACCTACGCCTATGGCGGCCCCGAAGGCTTCACCAATAATCCCTACGCCGCCGAATTTGTCCGCGACTGGGCGTTCAGCAAATATCGCGTCCCGCTCAGCCTCGATTACATCGCCTCATCCGGTCTGGCGAAGCTGCGCAGCGAATTGATCGTGCACCAGGAGCATTTCCTGAGCGGGGGAAAACTGGAGAAGGCCGTCGATGAACTGATCCAGACTAACAAGGATGCCGAATCCCTGGTGCGCGCGGCCAACGACCGCTTTGGCTTGCAAATCACCGAGAAAGATCTGGAGCCCAAAGCCCAGACGGACGACCAGAACGGCCGCGCGCTCGCCGAAACGAACGGCGATTTTGTGCGACAGATGCTGCTGCAGCGCGGGCGACAATATCTGCGCCGCGAATTGAGCGAGCTGGAGCAATACGTGTTGATCCAGATCCTCGATCAGAGCTGGAAGGATCATCTGTATGCGATGGACATGCTCAAGGCGGGGATCGGATTGATCGCCTTCGCCGAGCAGGACCCGCGCGTGCAGTACAAGAAGGAAGGGTTCCGCTATTTCCAGGAGATGATGGCGGCGGTGCGCGACAAGGTGACGGATTTGATTTTCCGCGCCCGCATCGTCGGCGCCGCCCCGCAGGCCAGAAGCGCCTACAAGGAAACCGCCGCCGTGCACGAGGAAGCCGGCGGTTACGGCGTCGGCGAGAACATCGCCGCCACCGCCGGCGCGATTGCCGGCGCCCCTCAGGGCGAGATGCAAGAGGCCTCCGATCGCGTGCAGGGCGAGGCCACCAAGGTCAAACAGATCGTCCGCGAAGCCCCCAAGGTCGGCCGCAACGATCTATGCCCCTGCGGCAGCGGCAAGAAATACAAAAAATGCTGCGGCGCGAATGCGGCGTGAATCTGAAATCCGGCTCGATCAATGCGATCTTACGCGACCCCGACTGACCTACAAGATTTTGAAACCGACATGCAAGCGCGGAGGACTGGGCCTAGCTAAAGCCCGCGCAATCTGCAGCGGAGGCAAGACAAGGCGCGATGCGGTCTTGTTCAACCTAACGAAAGGGATTTCGAAATACGAGCGACATACGGTTGTGCCGTACGGGGTCGTACGCATAATGGATATTCAGTAGACGAAACGGTAAAATCCACGGAGGACTTATTGGAGATATTATGTCTAATAAAATCGCCGGGGTTGTCACAAAGTTGGTCGGAGCCTTGGATGAGTTGAAGACTTCCGATGAACGCCAGAGAGCCATTCAGGCAGCGCTCACGGTTTTTGGAGATACCCCTCAAGTCATGGGCAAACAGCCGCCGGCGAGCCAAGAAAACTCCGGAGGCGGGGACGATATCCCAAAAGAGTTTAGCCCTGCCGGCTCGGCGTGGATAAGGCGGTCGAAGCTCACGGTCCCGAGCATCGAGCAGATATTTCATATTGATGATGCTGGCGCAAACCTCATTTCCACGAGGGGCAAAGGCAAGCGTGAGCAAACCATTAATACTTACCTGCTGACCGGGGTATGCTCGCTATTGCATTCCGGCAAATCTGACTTCTCCGACGAGACCGCGCGGCAGAATTGTGTCAGCCTCGGGTGCTATGACATGAAGAATCACAGTAAGACGCTGGGAGAATTTGAAAATAAGATCACGGGGTCCAAGAAGGCAGGGTGGAAGCTCACCGCCCCGGGTCTTATCGCCGCGGCTGCCTTGTTGCGGGGCGCGGAGAGCCAGGAGCCGTAGTGATTCCTCCTGCGCAAGCGTTGATCGCTCTACCTCCAGGACTTCGCAATCCTCTCGTGGATTGCTTCGGCGAAATTGGCAGAAACTTCGCCGAGCGACGCTGGGAGCCTGCTGAACTCAATGGAGGCAAGTTCTGCGAGATCGTCTATACGATTCTGGACGGTACACTGAGTGGCGCGTACCCAAGCGTTCCTGCCAAACCGGCGAAAATGTACGACGCGTGCCGGGCACTTGAGCAACGGCCGCCGAGCGCTTCACGGGCGGGTGATCGCAGCCTCCGCATACTCATCCCGCGTCTACTTCCTGTCCTTTACGAGATACGAAACAACCGGGGTGTTGGTCATGTGGGAGGAGATGTCGACCCAAATTTTCAGGATGCCGTCGCTGTCTATCAGATGGCGTCCTGGGTGATGGCCGAATTAGTGCGTATTTTTCATCAGATTTCAATCGATGAAGCACAAGAAACCGTTAACTCATTGGTCGAACATAAGCATCCTATTATATGGCAGGCAGGGGGCATCCGGCGTGTGCTGGATCCTTCGTTGTCGAAGGCTGATCAAACCCTCCTGTTGCTGTACTCTGCTGGTGGGTGGGTTGAGGAGAATGTTTTGGGTGAATGGGTCGAGTACAGTAATCTGACGCAATACCGTAATCGTGTTATTGTTCCGCTTCACGCCCTGCGAATTCTAGAGTACGACAAGAAGGGCAGGCAGCTGCACCTCACGCCGAATGGTTCAAAAGACGTAGAGACGCGGCTTTTGCCCAGATACAAAACTTGACGCTGAAAACCGATGCCCGCAAATAGCTACAAACCCGGTACCGCTCAGTTCGCGTCCGGCGAGGTCCGCACGGTCGTGGCGTTCCAATCCACCGGGGGCGAAGTAAAGGTGACGCGGGGCGAAGTAAAGGTGACCGAAATGAAGGACCGAAATGAAGGTGACGCGAACCATTAACTACAAATAGCTACAAACGCAGTTGCAGGTTGCGGTAGGCTTTGGGGGAAAATAGCACGCTGGTTTGATTACAAACGAGCAGACTGCCTAGCATCCAGCGCGGTTCACTTTTTAGGAGAATAGCCATGGTCAAGAAAGCGTTGTTCGTGACGTTGGAGGCGAAGCCGGGGAAGGAGAAAGAGGTGGAGCAGTTTCTCAACGGCGGGTTGGCGATCGTGCGGGAGGAGCCGGCGACGATCGCGTGGTTCGCCATTCGGATGGGGCCGTCAAAGTTCGGGATTTTCGATGCGTTCCAGGATGAAGCGGGGCGGCAGGCGCACCTGGCGGGGCGGGTGGCCGCGGCGCTGATGGCCAAAGCGCCGGAGCTGCTGGCCAAGCCGCCATCGATTGAGAAGATCGATGTACTGGCGGCGAAGTTGCCGGGGTAGGGGGAGTTGAGTCGACTTGCGCCGATGAACTCATTTGCGGGCCCCGTGGCAGGCCGCTGTTTGATTGCCGCGGGCGCAAGCCGGCGAGGGATTTTTGCGATATTCCCGCGGGCTTGCGCCCGCGGCTATTAAAAGCGCGGGAAATTCGCCTAATCCACATCCGGCGAGATTCGCACGGTCTTGGCGTTCCGATCCACCGTGACCGTCGTGCCGTCGGCGAACGTCGTGCGCTCAACCTGGAATTTGTCGTCGAGAAATTCATGACGGGTCATCTCCAGCAGGCCAACGCGAGGCGCGCGAGACCGAATCGGCCTGGGCGGCGCAAATTATCGACAAAGGCAACAGGCAACCGACGATTCGGATAAAGATCATTTGCGCCTTATTTCCTTTTTGTTCGAAACTTCCGCTAGAATCCGAAGCATGCGCTTCGCACTTCTGGCCGTCACCCTAATTTTAATCCAGGGCACTGTAATCTCGGCGGCACAGACGCTCCCGGATTTCGGGCCTAATGTTCTGATATTCGATCCATCCAACACGAAGATTCAGGATCAGATCAATGCGGTGTTCGCCACGCAGGAGCGCGGCGAGTTCAACTCCCATCGCTACGCGTTCCTGTTCAAGCCAGGAAAATACGATCTGGACGTGCAGATGGGATTCTACACACAGGCGATGGGCCTGGGGCAATCGCCGGATGATGTCGGCATTACCGGCGCGATCAGCTCCACCACCACTTGGGCGAATGGCAACGCGACGGTGAATTTCTGGCGGTGCGCGGAAAATCTCGCGGTCACGCCAACCAGCGATCGCGCCATCGACGTGTGGGCGGTTTCCCAGGGAACGGCGCTGCGGCGGGTGCACATCAAAGGGAATCTGAACCTGTGGGAGGGCGGCTGGTCCAGCGGCGGATTTATCGCCGATTCCGGCATCGACGGTGCGGTGACATCCGGCTCGCAACAGCAATGGCTTTCGCGAAACACGGATTGGAACGTCTGGCGCGGCGGGGTGTGGAACATGGTGTTCGTGGGCACGAACAATCCACCCACCGGAGCCTGGCCGAAGGCGCCCAACACCGTCATCGATAAAACACCGGTGATCGCGGAAAAGCCGTATCTCATTATCGATGCGGCCGGACATTTTTCCGTGATGGTTCCGAATCTGCGCAAAGACAGTCGCGGGACGACCTGGGAGAGCGGCCCCAATGTCGCCCGGGCGATTCCCATCGAGCAGTTTTATCTGGCGCATTCGGACAAGGACAATGCCGACACGATCAACGCCGCGCTGGCTGCGGGAAAAAATCTGATCCTCACGCCGGGGATATATCAGCTGCGAAGCAGCATCCAGGTGTCGCGCGCGGGAACGGTGGTGCTGGGCCTGGGATATCCGACACTGGTACCGGAGCGCGCGACGCCGGCGATGGTGATCTCGGATGTCGAGGGAATCCGAGTGGGCGGGTTGATCTTCGAAGCGGGGGCGCGCCAATCGCCGACGCTTCTGCAGGTCGGCGACCCGGGCGGGCGCGCGACGCATGCCATTCCGATCTGTCTCTACGATATTTTTTGCCGCGCCGGCGGGGCAACGGCGGGCATGGCGCAATCGTTTGTCACCATCAACGCCAACGATGTCATCGGCGATAATTTCTGGCTCTGGCGCGCCGACCACGGCGCGGGCGTGCGCTGGAACACCAATCGCGTGGCCAACGGCTTGATCGTCAATGGTCAGAACGTCACGTTTTACGGCTTGTTCGTCGAGCATTGCCAGGAATATCAGACGCTGTGGAACGGCGACGGCGGGCGCGTCTATTTTTATCAGTCAGAAATGCCCTACGACCCGCCCAGCCAGGCGGCGTGGTCGCACGGCGGCGTCAATGGGTATGCTTCGTATAAAGTTGCCGACGCGGTGAAGACGCACGAGGCCTGGGGACTGGGAATTTACTGCGTCTTTAATGCGGCGCCCATCGTCGTCGACAGCGCGATCGAAACGCCCAGCACCGCCGGTGTCAAGATGCACGACATGGTGATTTGCCGCCTCGGTGGTGAGGCCGGCAGCGGGATCAAATACATCCTCAACCACGTCGGCGACGGAAGTATCTCAATGAAGCCGGAACGGCTGAGCGAATCGCCGCCTTGAGCTTGTGGTGCGCGATCACCCCGTAAATCCGGTATAACGCGATGATGCGCGCCACGGCGCGGCAATCCAGCCGCGGAACGATTCGCATCGGCATCAGCGGATGGCGCTATCCACCGTGGCGCGGCACGTTCTATCCGCGGGGCCTGTCGCAGAAAAACGAGTTGTCGTATGCGAGCGGCATCCTCTCCAGCATCGAAATCAACGGCACATTTTACAGCCTTCAGCGGCCGGGCAGCTTCGCGTCGTGGCACGGGCAGACACCGGCGGATTTTGTGTTTTCGGTCAAGGGGTCGCGCTATATCACGCACATGCTGCGGCTGCGCAAGATTGAATCGGCGCTGGCGAATTTTTTCCTGTCCGGTGTGCTGCGGTTGAACGAGAAGCTGGGGCCGATTCTCTGGCAATTCCCACCGAATTTCCGGTTCGTGCCGGATGTTTTCGAGGAATTCCTGGCGCAGCTGCCGCGATCCACGGCCGCGGCGGCCAGGCTGTTGAAGCATGCCGACGTCCGCGTAAAGGGACGGACATGGGCAAAGGTGGACATCGACCGCCCGTTGCGGCATGCGATCGAGATCCGGCATGAAAGCTTCGAGACACCCACGTTCGCGCGGCTTCTGCGGAAATATCGCGCTGCCCTCGTGAGCGCCGACACCGCCGGAAACTGGCCGATGCTGCACGATGTCACCGCCGACTTCGTTTACGTCCGCCTGCACGGCGCCGAGGAGTTGTATGCGAGCGGCTATACGGAAACGGCGCTGGATGATTGGGCAGCGAAGATTCGTGCCTGGTCGGCGGGCGGTGATGCGCCGGGCGCCCACCGGATCGGCCCGGCGGCGCAGAAGCGCGCCAGGCGCGATGTTTACGTCTATTTCGACAACGACGCGAAGGTGAAAGCGCCCTTTGACGCGATGCGTTTGGCGGAAAAACTGGGACTGCGGCGCACAGCCGTGCAAGAGTAGGCCGATCGCGGCCAACTGGGACAACGATTATCTGGGACCACCCTTTCCGTCCCGTGCGGATGACATGACAATCGCGACGACCGGTGAAAGATGAAAGGTGGCCGTGGAATCTCCGCTCGAACATTTCTGTCCGCTATGACGCAAGAGGCTTCAACGTGACTCCGAATTGGCCTGGCAATACCAATGGAACGATGGAGAATATTGTTCGCAGCTGCGATGGAAAATTCGCCGCGCCAGGATATCTGGCCACGGAACAACTGGTATATCCTCAATCGAAAGTGGATGAGAATGTCAGGATTTCAAATGATATTTTGGGCAGGATAGGCAAGCTTCTACCTGCGCAAAAAACCTGATCGCGCCGTCTGAGGTGTAAGCGCGTTATAGCTCACCGGGAACCTTCAGCCTGTTCTCGCGCGCGGTGCGGCGCAGCGCGATGTTCACCCAGGCCTGCAGGTCGGCGAACTGCTCGGCGGTCAAATTGGCTGGCCAGCGCAGCACGAGCTGCTTTCCTTCAAAGGTCAGGGTGTCCTGCGTCATGTTCTGGGATTGCAGGGTACCGCTGGGATCATTCGACCTCGGTGCTTCCATCGTGACTCCTTGTTCAACTCGCTCGTCCTGAGACTGTGGATCGCGGTCTGCGGGCATTGAATCTTGTAACCCAAGTAAATGTAAATGCCTAAAACAGAACGCTGGAGCATACACGCTCGGCCGCTTTACGCCAAAAATTCCGCCGGGATTTCAACATCGACGCCGCCTGCCGTTCGGGCGGGTCCAAGGGTGGCCTTATCCATTGTCTTGCCATACCCCAGCCCGCCAGGGCGGTCGATCTTCAAATACGTCGCGGTGTTTTATGATCGCCTTTGGTTCGTCTGACAGCAATGTATGCCAGTGAGGTCAGGCAGAACACCAGCAATAGAATCTGAATCCACCGGGCGGTTGAGACAGAAATGCCGATGCCGCTCAGCACCGCGACGTAGGCCGCCACGCAAAGAGGGCATTTGGGCACCAACGCCAGGAGGATGGCAGGGAAGAGCCACTGCATAATTTGCCAAATGCGACGAAGAACACCGGTTGGTCGTTCGCCGTCGCGTGGGTTTGGCGCGGAGTCAGGATCGCAATATGGACAATTGCTCATGAGTGCTGTCCTGGGGAATCTTTCCCATATTCATCGTGGCGGCGCCACCAGGCGCCTGGCTTGGTTCGCGGGCCACCGGCGGGGGAGTCTTCCCATTCCTCCTGTCGGCCCAGGGGTGTCAGGTCGAGGAATGTCCAGATGTTCAGGCCCTCGACGCCGCGGCCGTCGGTGAAGTAGGTGCGATAGACATCCTTACCGTCGTGGATAAAGACGCTCAGGCCGTACTTCTCGTACTTCTCGGTGGTGAGGCCGAAGTCCTTGTTGAATTCGCTGCCATCGGACGAGTACCAGGGATATGTCCATCCCATTCGCGTCTTGAGTTTCTCAATATTCTCCAAAGGCGCGCGAGAGACCAGGCAGAAGGAAGTATCGCGCGCATGGAAATGCGCCAGGTGTACGAATTGGTCGGTCACCATCGAGCACCCCACGCACCCCGCATCCGGCCAGCCCTTCACCGACGGGGCGAACATGAAGTGATAAAGAATTAGCTGGCGGCGGCCTTCGAAGAGATCCAGCAGGCTCATTTTGCCTTTCGGTCCGGCGAAGACATATTGCTTATCGATTCGGACCATCGGCAGCCGCCGCCGCTCGGCGGCCAGTGCATCGCGCGCGTGCGTCGCGGCCTTTTCCTTGGCTAGAAGGGCGTCGCGCGCCTTCTGCCATTGCGCCTGGTCCACGATTTTTGGAAACCTGATCTCGTTCGCGCTCTTTTCCGTCATGATTCGACTCCTCGTTCAATAGTCGGTTCGCCTCGGACCACTGGTCATCATCATATTCCCATAATGGAATATATCAACTCAAATCTCCTCAACGGCTGACGGGGCTTGTGGAAGAGGTCATCAGTGGGTTGAATTTGAGCATCTTGGGGGTTGCGGAGGTGATTTATGAGGCGGGTATTTTTGGCTCTCGTCTTGGCGATGGCATTTGGGCAGCAAGCGGTTTCTGAACTGGTGCCGTTTGTCATTCCGGGCGTCCCTGACCCGCAATCATTGGCGGCTTATCCGCAATCAGCGGCGATTGGCGTCGATTCGCCGCACGTCGTGGCGCGGGATGCCCATTTTTATCTGGGCGATGCCAGGATCAAGTTTTGGGGCGTTGTGCTCACGTTTCGCAATTGTTTTCCCGCGCATGAATTGGCCGGAGCAATGGCGGAGCACATGGCGGCAGCGGGCATTAATCTGGTGCGGTTGCATTTGATGGATGTCCCGGATTGGGGGCAGGTTTCGATTCTCGATCCACACGATCTCAAACGGCTGTCGCCGGACTCGTTGGAAAAGCTGGATTATCTGATCGATCAGTTTGCCCGGCACGGGATTTTTGTGGATGTGAATCTGCACGTGGGGCGGACGTATTCGAAGATCATCGGGCTGCCCAGCGTCCACGGGTTGCAGTTCGACAAGATGATCGACATTTTTACACCGCAGCTTGTGGAGGGTCAGGAGGATTATGCGCGGCAGTTGCTGGGGCACGTGAGCAAGTATCGGCACGTGCGGATCGCGGATGATCCGGAAGTGGCGATCGTGGAAATCAATAATGAGGATAGTTTTTTCATGTGGAATTCGCGGGGAAGCTTAATGGGGATGACACCGCCGTACGATGGGATTTTGCGCGAGAAATTCGCGGCATGGCTTGGCGAAAAATATGGGAGCGATGAGAAACTGCGGGCGGCGTGGCAGCGCGGCGCGACGGCGCTGGGGGAGAACCTGATCGCGGAGCCTGGCGTGACGGCGGTGAGCCGCAATGGCGGCGCGACGTGGGAACTGGAGCAGCAGCCGGGGCAGAATGTCAGGCTCACGCGCTCTGGGGATCAGAGCGCGGGGCGGATTGAAATCGGCTCGGCGGATAAGACGGTGTGGCACATTCAGGTCGAGCAGCGGAATCTCTCGGTGCGGGCGGGGCAATATTACTCGGTGCGGTTCAAGGCGCGGGCGGATGCGCCGCGGAAGCTCAGTTATCAGGTGTCGCAGCAGCATGAGCCGTGGGCGGATCTGGGATTGACGGCGACGATCGATCTCACCCCCACATGGAAGGAATTTCGCGCGGGGTTCGTAGCGACGCGGAGCGATGATCAAACACGGCTGACATTTCTTGCCGGCGCGAGCAATGTGCCGTTTGAGCTGAAGGATGTGTGGCTCTCCACCGGCGGCCAGGAGGGATTGGGCGACGGCGAGTCGCTGGAGGCGAAAAATATCGATCTGTTCGGCTTGGAGCCGAGCGAGGCGCGGACGGCGGATACGTATCATTTCCTGGCCGAGACGGAGGCGAAGTACTGGCGCCACATGTACGACCTGGTGAAGCATGAGATCGGGGTGAAGGCGATGGTGACCGGGACGATTGTGTTTGGCCCGCTGGGATTGTGGGAGCAGCGGGATATGGATTTTGTGGATGCGCACGCGTATTGGGAGCATCCATCGTTTGCGGGAAGGCCGTGGGATCCACAGAACTGGACGATCGCGCAGACGGCGATGGTGGATCATCCAGCCGAGGCGACGCTGTTTAACCTGGAGTGTTCGCGGCTGGCGGGCAAGCCGTTCACGGTGAGCGAATACAACCATCCCGCGCCAGCCGATGCACAGGCGGAGTGCGTGCCGGAGATTGCCAGCTTTGCCGCGGCGCAGGATTGGGACATGGTGTTGTTCCACGATTATGGGGATGTGCCGATCAGCGATCATTTCCGGGAATTTTTTGATATTTCGGAAAATCCGGCGAAGTGGGGATTCATGGCCGCCGGCGCGGCGATTTTTCGCGGCGGCGCGATCGAGCCGCTGGGCCGCAGTATCACGATCCCGATGTCATCGGCGGGTGATCCGATTGCGCGGCTGGCGAAGGAGCAGATCGCGCATGATTTGAATATTGCCGCGGCGGTGGAAGAGGTCGCGTCGATCAATTGGCGGGAGTTGCTGGGGCGGCGTGTTTACCTGACGCTGGGAAGTGGTTCGGCGGTGAGCAACAGCGGGGAAGACGCTGGGGCGCGGATGAACTGGCAAGAGCGTGGGGGTCGCGGGGAATATCTTGCGACCGGCAAAGGGGCTTTGGTGTGGGTGGGACACGCGAATCCCGAGGATGCCAACGCGATGGTTCACTTGAAGTCACCGGCGTTTGCGGCGGTGGTGATGACCGCGATGGATGGACAGCCGTTCGAGGCGAGCCGAAAGATTCTGGTCGCCGCCTGCGGTCGATGCGACAACGTCGGGATGCAATTCAGCGAGGATCGGCACACGGTCGGACGGAATTGGGGAAACGGGCCGGTGCGGATCGAGGCGGTGGACGCGGAGGTGAAGCTGCCGGCGGAAATGGTTGGCGGGAAGTGGACGATCACGAAGCTGGCGGCAGATGGGACGCCGCACGGGGAGGCCGAGGAAATTTTGGGCGGACGGGTGAAGCTGGACGCGCGGGATGGGACAATGTGGTATTTGATTGAGCGGAGATGAGCGGCTTTATCAACATCTGTGAGGAGCGAATCCAAGAGCGCAGAGCGCATCCTAGTTAAGGTGATTGGGCCCGGCACACGCTCGAGCCCGCGGTAACCGGATCGCCATGATCCGAAAATTCACCGCTCACCGGGAGACCCGGCTTTCATAGGTTCTTATTTTGCGTTTTCCGTGCGGAAATGCGATTCATCGGGATAGCCGCACGGCGTGCTGGGCCGTTACTGGAATAAGACTCGCCCGAGGGGTTGTTGAGTTCCGTGCGGCGGGTTGACCGATCCAGGTCAATCAGACTTCCGTGTCTACGCGGTCACCATGGCTCGGTGGCTGCGAGATTACGAGAAACCGAACGTCGCTATTGGAATCGTTGCGGGCCTGATGGATAGTGCCGGGGGCGATCTCAATGCCTGATCCGCTGCTCACAGTCGTCGCCTGCCCGGTCACCACCATCGTCAGTATTCCGTGCAGAACGTAGAAGAATTGATGGGACAGTCGGTGATGGTGGGGTATCTCAAACGTACCGGGCGGCATTCGTTCCTCGATTACGCTGAGCCGCTCAGTGCGGACTAGATGCCATCCGTCGCACCCCTGTCCCCAAGCATAGTGGGTTGGGTTTTTCATCAGCTTGCAGCCCCTCCGTCGCTGCTGCGAGTCCTGACACACAACGTCGTTCTTGCGTTTATATGGGTTTTCTACTGAGCCAGTGATATCCCCCTTCTTGCTTCCCGTCGCACGGCCGCTGCCTCAACGCCTCGTCCCCGCTCAGGGCCCAACTTCATCGCGCAACGGAACCTGGACGTATCGGCCAGGATCGGTCTCGTTCAGCGCGTTGACGACCCCGTTAACATCGCCCAGGTTGACATCGGCCTCTTCTCCGGTCTGCGAGTCGTAGACTTTACGGTAGCCGCGGATGCCCTCGTCCACGTCGGCAAAGCTTCTGTCGGATTCGAGCTGCTGCTGTTGCATTCGGCCTATGTTGGCGTTGGTGGCGGCAACCATCCGGTTTGTCTGCGCATTTATCGCGTCGGCCTGCTTTTGTTCTGCCGCGCCCTTGGCCTGAATCCCAGCCGCGTTTTCCTTGAGCGAAATGAGGATCGCGTTCATTACCGGAAAATCCTGCTTGAACGTCTCCTCAGGGGCGCTCAACTGCGCCGCGAAATAACTCCAGGTGTCCTGTCCGCCGTTCAGGGAGTAGACGGTGAACTGCTGAACCGAGTGAAACTTTTTGGCCACGCCTTTGGTCGTTTTGGTGGATTTCATTTCGATAACCGCGGCCCGGGCATTCGGTAATGGGGACGAAGCCTGAATAGGCTTCTGGCTGACGATTTCATCGACCGTACTGGTGGGTCCCCCGTTGGCTCGCGAAATCCGGTTGATGGCTTCGATAAGATTTTTCAATGCAGTGGCCGGATCAGGGCTGAATGGGCCGACCAGCGCCCTGGACATATCCTGGTGCGACATCCGCAACATCCGAATCGACTGGCCGTTTGGCACATCCACCACGGCGCTGAGATCCAATCCAACCGTTTGGTCGGCTGGCCCTTTGACGATGCAGTTGCCGATCGTCTGTGATGTGCAGGTCCAGCCATCGGGGACGCCGACACTTCCGGTGCCGTCGGGGAAATTGTACGTCTGCAATTTGATGTCGGCCGGTGGAATCGACTGCAGGTTGCTGTCGCCCGAAGAAGCAGTCGGAACAGTCGGCGCCGCGCTCGAGTCATTGGCCGGCGGATTTGGCGGGGCCGAACCGGCATCAACAGCGCCGCCGCCGCCGCCTGCGCCGGTAGAACCCGCTTTTGCATCGACCGCTGGCTGCGACGGTTTATGAAGCGCCAGCAATTTCATCGCCTCGCCCTTGGGCGCATTTGCCTGGCAAAACACGACCCATTCCCGCGTCGCATCATCGGTCACCTTGATCACTGAAATCCCCTTGATGGGCTGGCCGCCCAGACTTTCGGAAAAGAAGACGCAAGCCGACTTCTTGTCCTTCTGATCCTGGTAGACCCCGACGAGCTTGGGCTTTTGTCCGAAGAACGCGAGGAGATCCGGAACCGTCGCCCTGACGACCTGCCGAGCGGTGGTCTTGGCGGAAAAGTTCCGGGTCATCGACTTTCCGAAATCCGTGGTTTTGAGAATTGTGTAGTTGGCCAACGCTCCGGTCCCAGGCACAGGCACGTCGGCGTCAGCCGTGGCTGTGCTGGAAGCGGCAGAACCGGCATCAGTCGCGTCTGCCCCATCTGCGCAATCACCGGCGGTGAAAGCACAAACGCCAAGAATCGATAACGCCCCCAGCCGCGCGATGGTTTTCATTTTCATAGTGTGGGTATATTAGCGATCTGACAGGCAAACGGTAAGCCGTACGACATGTAACGGAGCGAAAACAGGCCCAAACGCCAATTTTACAACTCGATGAGTAACTCCATGAGCCCTCGCCAACGATTGAAGAACGGCTTCCATAAATCGGAGTCGTGTTTTTGTTGATCGGATGCACGATCGACGAACGCGGCGTCTATCGAAGTGGATCGATCAACCGGCTTTTAGCGAAAAGTTCAAATCTCGTTATACCCGTTTCCCATCCTGCACCAGTTTAACGAACGCGTTGGCCCGCGCGAATCTGGATCAGCATTGGCTTGCGCGGATCCTTCTGCTCCATCGTGCGTTGGGACTGGATTACGAAGCCGGTATTGCGAAGTTCCGTCGCCACTTGGTCTGCCGTCAGCAGTCTGCGATACGGCGCGAACCACTCGCTATCCGACTTAAATGCGTCGTCGTGGCCCGTCGGACTATCCACCTTGATCGACAGCACACCCTGAGGATCGATCCGATAGTTCCCTTTAACGATCAGCGCCGGATGTGAAATCATGGTCTCGATCAGGAA
>Ga0182024_10003373_pt1 | contig 38196 bp, 31 predicted proteins | sample P32metaG_FD_120480 | JGI IMG/M metagenome (GOLD analysis project Ga0182024, IMG submission 120480) | Permafrost microbial communities from Stordalen Mire, Sweden - P3-2 metaG (Illumina Assembly) | ecosystem: Environmental > Terrestrial > Soil > Wetlands > Permafrost | place: Sweden: Stordalen...
AGCGTCAGCCCTGCCGATGTTCCGCCGGAAACGGAGCGGGAAGCCATCGAGATTGCCCGTGGCATTCTCGGGGCGCTCGACGTAGTCGGCGTGCTCTGCGTGGAATTCTTCCTGACCAAAGCCGGCAAGCTGCTGGTCAACGAATTGGCCCCCCGCCCGCACAATTCCGGTCATCTGACGATCGATGCGCACGTGACCAGCCAGTTTGAACAGCAACTGCGCGCCGCCTGCGGGTTGTCGCTCGGCTCGACGCGACAGCTTCAAACGGCCGCGATGGCAAATCTTCTGGGTGATCTTTGGAATGATGGCGAGCCGAATTGGGCCGCCGCCTGCGCATTCCCTGACGTGAAACTTCACCTCTACGGCAAGTCGGCCGCCCGGCCCGGGCGGAAGATGGGCCATCTGACGGCCCTGGCCCAAACTCCTGGGGCTGCCACAAGAATCGCGCGCGCTGCCCGGGCCGCGCTCAAGGGATAAAAAATCGCAAGCGTCATTCACTACGAACGGCGATACGGAATGCGATCCACCGTGTTGAGCCAGTCGGCGGGATCAGAGGCCTCCGCGATGGACTTGCCGCCATTCGGCCTCGATCTCTGCATCGATCTCTGCCTGGTGATCAAAATAATAGCCAAGCGCAGCATGCACTTCGCCCAAGCTTAGACAAGGATGCTGTCGCGCGATTTCGTCCGCTGACCAGCCGTGCGCGAGATGATCCATCGCGATCTGGGCAACGCGCACTCGCGGAGTGCGTTGCAGCCGGGCGGACTCGCCGGGCAACTTATCGATGTGTGGATAGGCTAATTCGACGGGCACGTGCGGACCTCCTATCTCAATCTACGATGAAATTATACGCTGGGAGCGTCGAAGTTCACTCGATATCTCCCGGCGAAGTGCCTCTCCTAAACTCCACCGATGAAAAATCTCTGTCTCGATCTCGATGGCGCATGGCACGTGACGGCAAACGCGGAGGATGCCGATTCATTTGGTCAGGCCAGTCTCGTGGCCTGGGGACCGCGGCTCCGCTACCACGGAACCCAATCCGAAGTGAACGCCTTCTACCTGGAGATCGAGAGCCAGCTCACTCCGTTTGTCCTCTATGGCGCCGGCGACTTTCATTATCTGGCCGGGGTGCTGCTGCGACGGATCACACAACCCGTCACGGTGGTCTCGTTTGACAATCATCCCGACTGGGACATTCGCCCGCCCCATTGGGCGTGCGGCGGATGGGTGAATCGGGCGCTGGAAATCCCGAATGTTCGTCGGGTCGCGGTATGGGGATGCGGCAACTTCGAGCTGGCGTTTCCCTCCCGGCTGTTTGCCAATCGCAAGGCGCTTCGCTCGGGAACGCTTCAGGTTCACGCCTGGGCCGAGCGGCAAAAGCCAGCCGTGCAGCGACGTTTCGATTGCATGACGCGCGAGAATTGGAGGCAGCGCTTCGAGGAATTTGCCCAGTCACTTGCGGGGACGAAGGTATACGTCACGGTGGATCTGGACTGCCTTCGCGCCGAGGAAGCGATCACGAATTGGGAGAACGGGTTGTTCACCGCCGAAGACGTCGCGTGGGCGCTGCGAAAGCTGCGGGACAAATCGGACGTCATTGCTGGCGATCTTTGCGGGGCGTATTCGCCGCCGTCTTATGACCGCTGGTTTCAGCGGCTGGCGGGGAACTGGGATCATCCGAAATTGCCGCCGATTGATCTTGCCGAGGCGAGGCGGATGAATGGGATCGCGCTCAGCACCATCTGGCCGGCATTAACTGGCGCTGACGATCACCAGCCCAAAACATAGCACGGCGATGCCAAGCCAGGCGCCCGCGGGAATCCGCTCCTTCAGCAGGATTGCGGCGCAGAGCACGAGCAGCGCGGGATTAAATCCCTCGAAGGGGAAGATCTTGCTCAGATCATTGTGCTGCAGCAGCCCAAGCCAGAGAAAGAACCAGATGGCCTGAAGGACGATGCCCATCGCGATGTTTCGAAACATCGCCGATCGCGGTTGCGGCGTGCGCGGGCTCATCGCGTGTTTGAAATACAATTGCCCCACCACCAGGAACAACTGGCAGATGATGCACAGGGCCACCGTCACCGCGCTCACAGCTTTTCCTCCGCCCGCACCAGCGGCGTAATCAGCATCAGGATTCCGCAGAGCGTGATCACAATCCCCGCCCAGCGGCCGAGCGAAACCTTTTCGTGCAGGAAGATCATCGAGCCGACCGGAACCAAAACATGGACCGCGTTGATGAGCGGGAAGGCGATGCTCAGCGGCAGGAATCGCAGAACGTGAAGCCAGCTCACGAGGCTGATGACGTAGACGATCACGCCGAGCCAGGTCCACGCAGACAGCAGCGGCGTGACGCCGATGAGTCCCGCCACGCCTTCCCCGGCATGCGAAGCATTGGCGCCCTTTTTAAAGAGCATTTCGCCCGCGGTGGTGCAGAGCGCGCCGATGAAGATCTGAAAATAAGGATTGAGAAACCAGCCCGTCCGGGCCTGCGGCCGCGGGGACGCGGGCGCGATCGCATCGCTCATTTCGATCCCCAGACCTCGGCATAGTTGGGGAACTTTTGGAGCGTCTGGTCGCTTCGCGTCGGCTCCAGCCACGGCAACACTCGCCGGAGAACAAAGTTGATCGGAGCGGTGGTGTGGGTGACGTATAGGTCGTACGGATGCAATTCGCACTTGAGCCGCAGCTTTGGGTCGTATCCCATCGAGGTGCTGTAGTACCACTTGCACCCATTCTGCATGGCCCATTCCAGCACATCGCGTAAGGTCATGAAGTAAAGGTGCAGATCGAGAGCGATGGAGTAATCCAGGCCGACGTATTCATCGTGGATTTCGTCGCCGTTGATCATGCAGACGCTGAAGGCGATCGCGCGTCCGGCCTGCCGCCAGACGAAGAACCGCATCTTGTCCGGCATCTCCTGCCCGAGCCGGCAGAGATACTCCTTGGTCAGCTTTTCAAACTGAAGTTCCGAGCGCTCGAAAACCTGCAAGTAGAGTGGATAAAGCTCGTCGATCATCGGGGTGATGTCGTGCATCACCTCCATCGTGATCTGTGCGTCCTCGGTATCGCGGAACTTGCGGCGCAGGTCCTTGCGGGTGGCCTTGCTCAGGGCCTTGGTCATGTACTCTTCGAAGTTCTTGTACGGAAGATGCAGCCGGATGCCCGGCAGGCTCGGCACGCGGGTGTAGCCGTTGCTGGAAAACGGCGCCAGCGCCTCGCGATAGACCGAGGGAAATTCCTTCAACACCACCATCGGCGCCCGGGCCTGCCTCGCATACCGGGCCAGCGCCTCGTGCAACTGGGTGGCGATCCAGCTTTGGCGCTCCCCTTCGTGATCCAGATGCCCCTCGCCCGCGGCACATCCCACCATCAGCGTCCGCATGGTCAGAAATCGGGGAAACCACCGCCGCACCCGGCTCGCCGCCCCGCTGATGCGCGGGCCGGAGCCTTGCAGCAGGTCCTGGCGGAGGATGAAAAACGGCTGCACGCCTCGGACCGTTCCCGATCGGTCTTCGAGCACGAAATAAGCGTAATCGAAGCCCTGGCGGATCGTGTCTTCGACGATCTCGTAGTAGCGCCGGTCCTTTCGTTGCCGGGCAAAAGCGCGCGACCACGCGGGGACTTGCTCGAGTTGTTGTCGCGTCGCGACATAAACAGAGCCGTCCGACGTGGCGAGCCGCGTTGGCGTGCTGACGTCGTTCATCGATTTACCGGACTATCGGCAAATTCCGTCCGTTACCCGCAAAGCCGACGGGTCACGGCAGAATCGGGAGTGAACTGCCCTTCGAGCCGAACGCATAGATGTTGCCCAAGAAGCGGACGATTTGCAAATCAGCCGAAAACTTAATCCGACGATCATTCGCGCCATTTCACGACGACCGCATTGTCGAAAAAGTCGCGCCAGAGGTTTACTCTGCTGGACTTATGCGTTAGGCTTTCGCCGAACGGAATCGGCTCCGGCCGGAAATTCGGTACTGTTCTTGTCATGTCAGTGCCATCCTGCGACAGGGACAAGTCGCTATTTGTGGCAACAGATGATCGCGAGGCTTCCCCCGATCACCTTCGGAAGCCTTGGGACTCCTTGGGGAAGGAGAGCGCGAGAATGGAGCGGGAATGTGGCCCCGTCCGCCGTGCGTGGCCGGCCCGGCCAAGCCAATCTGCGCGGCGAGCCGTTCTGGTCTTGGCTGCTGTTCTGGCCTCACCTTGGGGGCGCGCCGAGAACGTTTACACATCAACCAACATTACCGATACGTGGAGCGATCCAGCCGCATGGATGGCGGGCGCTACCCCAATCAGCGGATCCGATACGGAACTTGATTTCGGCGGCAGCGGGATCTTCGGCGCGGTCTTCACCGACGACATGGGCTCGGGGACTTTCACCCTCAACCAAATCCAGCTCGGCAGCTCGGCCGCAGTCGCGGAAACAATCAGCCCGAACGGCTCGGGAAACAGCCTCACGTTCGTCGCCAATAGCCTTTCTGCTTCGCCGCGAATTCTTCAAAATGGCAGCGGCGCCTACGTCATCGGCAACAACCTGATCTTGAGCAACACGCTTACGATCGGCGGGCTTGGAACCGGCGGGGTGAATCTGGCGGGAGCGATCAGCGGGCCGGGCGGCCTGGCCGTCAGCAGCGCGTCGGTCGTCACACTCGGCGGCGTCAACTCGTATACCGGGATCACCACGATCAACTCGGGGGTGCTCAGCGTCTCCCTGCTGACCCTCGAAGGCACCGGCGCGACCGGCTCCAACACGAGCGGGATCGGTCAATCGAACAGCTCGGCGGCCAACCTTGTTTTGAACGGCGGCACGCTGCGATACACCGGCCCTTCCGCCAGCACCGATCGTCTCTTCACCTTGGGCACCGCGGGCGGGACGCTCGATGCCAGCGGGACCGCGGCCATCAACTTCTCGAACACCGGCGCCCTCGCATTCGCCACTCCTAACACCGCGACCACGCTGAATCTCACCGGCGTGAGCACCGCGCTGAATTCCCTGCGCCTGGCAATCGGAAACAACGGGACCGCTGCGACCAGCGTGCAGAAGTCCGGAGCCGGAACGTGGGTGCTTTCAGGGCCCAGCTCCTTTACCGGCGCGGTCACCATTCTCTCGGGAACATTGCAACTGGAGGACGCGAGCGGATCGCTCAACGCCGGCGCGAACATCGGCTTTACCGGCGGTGGCACGTTCCTCTTCGACAACACCGGTGCAACTTCCAAAGACACGCAGTCGTTGAACGCCATCACCTTCGGCGGCGGCGATGCGACCGTGGAGGTGAATTACACCTCTGCGAACCTGAACACCCTCCTCTACCCGGATCATTTCGGTGCGCGATCGGCCGGGGCGACGGGAAACTTCGTGGTCAACGGCGGGACCAACGGCAGCACCAGCGGCGTCTTCGAGAATGTCACCCAGGGATTCATCAACGTCGGAACATTTTTTGGCGGAAGCGCCTACGCCTTTTCAGACGGCAACGGCTTTGTGCGGGCCATCAGCTACACCAGCGATTCGAGCTACGGCGTGTTGACCACGGCGGGCGGTGCGACTATCTCGGGCACGCACAATTACGTGCAGACCACCGGGGCCATCACCGCGCAAACCACCAACACGTTCATCTCGCTCAACCTGGCCGGGAATTCCAATTTCACCCTCGCCAGCGGCGCGACATTGACGGTGAACGGGATTCTAAAATCGGGAAATGTTGCCGGCGGCGCGATCCTGGGCGGCGGCGCAGGCATCGAAGCTTCAGCCAATTCGGAAATGGTCATCCGCACCGATCGGAGCAACGACGCTCTGAGCATCGGCCCGCCAGTCCTGGCCAATGGCACAAATGCGCTGACCAAGAGCGGCGCGGGAACGCTGACCTTCACAGGCCAGAACGCCTATACCGGCACAACGACGATCAATGCCGGGACAGTGAGTTTTTCCGGCAGCGGTGGAAGCAGCGGCGGCGGAGCATTGGTCGTCGGCGGCGCTGCAGGCGAGGCGACATTGAATATCGCCGCCACCGGCGCCGTCACCTTCAACGGGCCTGACGTCGGCGGTATCACCGGCACGGCCTCGAGTTCGAGCGCGGCCGGTGCGATCAATCAGTCATCTGGGACCTTCACCTATTCGGCGGGCAGCGCAACTTATCTGGAATTGGGAACCGGCATCCAGTCCGCCGGGACTCCCGGCGGCTATGGCGCATATGCCCTCACCGCCGGGACGCTGGCACCGGGCAGCGGCGCAGCCGGCATGCGCGTGGGAGCCGTCGGCCTGGGCGCATTCACCCAATCCGGCGGGACGTTTTCCCTCGGCCGCGATTGGTCGATCGGAACCTACGGGACCGGAGTCGCCACGCTGACGGGTGGGACGACGACAGGATCGAGCGGCTTCGGAATGGCCATCGGCGACATCGCCGGGTCCGGCACATTGAATCTCGGCACCCAAGCCGGTGGCGCGGCCACGCTGATCAGCCAGGCAAGTAGCGGAATCGAGCTTGCCGCCGGCAGTGGAACCTTTGGAACACTGAACCTGAACGGCGGAACGCTCCTGGCCAACGCCGGAACGCTCCGCAAAGGCTCCGGCTCATCGGGGATCATCAACTTCAATGGCGCGACGCTTCAGGCGGGAGCATCGGGACTGACACTGATCGACAACTCCCCCTCGGCCGTCAACATTTATAACGGCGGCGCGACTGTCGATACCCAGGGATACACCGACACGATCTCCGCCCTGCTGCTGGCCACCATCGGCAACGGAATCTATCCCGCGACCGGAACCCTGGCGGTCGCCAGTGGCGGCAGCGGATACATCGGCCCGCCACTGGTCAGCGTCACCGGCGGCTCCGGGTCCGGCGCCACCGCGATCGCAACCCTCTCCGGCGGCGCAATCACCGGCGTCACCCTCACCAGCCCCGGCCAGAACTATCAGCCCGGCGACATCCTCAACTTCAACTTCGCCGGCGGCGGCCCGCTGTCCACCGCCCCGACCTTCGCCTACACCCTTCGCGTGGCCGACCTCGTCCTCAATTCCGCTGGGGGACTCAACAAACTCGGAACCGGCACGCTCATCCTCTCGGCCAACAGCACCTACGTCGGCGCGACCAACATCCTCAGCGGAACATTACAGGTCGATGGCTCGCTCGGGAATACGCCCGTTACCGTCGGCGCCGCCGGAACGCTTGCCGGCAAGGGATCCATTGCAGACGCTGGATCAAACACGATCTCAGTCAGCGGAACCCTCGCCCCCGGCAACCCCACCACCGACGCCACTCTCACCACCGGCCCGATGACCTGGAATACCGGCGGGAACTACGACTGGAAAGTGTCCCAGCTTCCCGCCGGCTCTCCCTCCTCCGGCGCCGGCACGAATTGGGACGACATTAATATGTCCGCCCTGAACATCACCGCGACAAGCGCGACCCCCTTCGTCCTCACCCCCATTGGAAGCCCGCCCGGCATCTCGCCCGGCCAGGCATACACCTGGCAAATCGCCGCCATCACCCCAAGTGGCGGTGGATCGATCACCGGCTTCAGCCCCGCCGCCTTCGTTCTAAACACCTCCCAATTCGCAGCCGGAAAGTATCCCGCCAGCGATTTTGGGACCTCCACAGACGGCCAATCGTTGGATGTGAGCTTCTACGCTCCTGCTCCGGAGCCATCATCCCTTGCGATGATTGGCCTGGCTTGCGTCGCACTGCTTTCACGACGAAGGCGCCGGATTTGATGCCCTTCAAACCGTGGAACCGGAGCCGAGGATGGGCAATTGAACATTGACGCTACGGTCACTCCCATCGTCCAGTCCGGGGGCGGCGCCAATGAACTGCTTGTCGATCTTGCGGACGTTGCGAACGGGCGGATCGGCCAGCGGGCGCAGGTCGGGAGAATCGGGCCCGTCGTGGCGTTTGAGGACATTGTAATATTGATCGCGCTGGGCCGGCACCCAGCCACCGTCGCGGATCAGCCGGCAAATCTCCCGCTCGCTGAGCCGGTAAGTCGTCCCGGCGGCGCTGACGACGTTCTCCTCCATCATCACGCTGCCCATGTCGTTGGCGCCAAAGAACATCGCAAGCTGCCCGATCTTCGGCCCCATCGTCACCCAACTGCTCTGCAGCGACGGGATGTTGTCGAAGTAGAGCCGGGCGATGGCGAGCATGCGGAGGTATTCATCCGCCCCCGCCATGCGGACCACGCGGCCGCGGAGGATGTCGTCGTTGGTCGAGTCGTCGAATGGGCCGTAGGTGGCTTCGTCCCATTCTTTCGCCCGGCCGAGCGGGGTATTCTCGCGCTGGAAGGGCCAGTGGATGAAGGCGGTATAACTGCCGAATGCCGAATGCCGAGTGCCGAATTCAGAAGAATCCAACTTGGACTTGGCGAACACGCCCGGCCACCGCGCCTCGGCCTGCCGCGCGGGTTCCTCCTGGCTCCCATTCGGCATTCGGCATTTGGCGTTCGGCATTGACAATGCGTAATCCTGAAGGTCCCTCAGCGCCGCCATGTGCTCGATGCGATCCCGGACGAATTCGATATGCCCGATGAGCATCGTCGCCGAGGTATTCATCCCCTCTTCGTGAGCGACGCGCATCACGCGGACCCAGTCGTCGCCCGAGCACTTGCCGATCCCAATCCGGCGGCGGACGCGCGGCGTAAAAATCTCTCCTCCGCCGCCGGGGATCGTGTCGAGGCCGGCCTTGTGCAGCCGGCGGATGATGTCGCGCACGTCCAGCCCAAAGAACCGCTCGAACTCCACAAACTCCGGCGGGCTGAAGGCGTGGATGTGAACCGTCGGGAAATCCGTCTTGATGTACCGCAGCAAATCTTCATACCACTCGATCGGCAGTCGGTCGTTCATGCCGCCCTGCATGAGGATCTGCGTCCCGCCGATCGAAACCAATTCGCGGATCTTCTCGCCGATCTTCTCGTAGCTAAGGGTATAGCTGTCTTCGTCCTCGTGATCGCGCCGGAAGGCGCAGAACGTACATTTGGCGGTGCAGACGTTGGTGTAGTTGATGTTCCGGTCGATGACGTAGGTGCGGTAATCCTCGGGGTGCATCCGCTGCGCGGCCGCCGACGCCCATTGTCCAAGATCGTGGAGCGAGGCGTTGGCGTGCAGTTCGAGGGCTTGCGCGTCCGTCAGGCGCGCTTTGCCTGAAATAATTGCGTCGATATCGAAGGAAATCTTTCTCATCACTTGGAGAAGTTTACGGGCCGTCTCGACGCGGCGGAAGGCGTTTCAGCGGAATTGAACGCTTGGGGGCGCGGGCGTACACGGAGTTCTCCTTCGACCGTCATTCTGTTTTCGCGTTGCAACTTAGGGCTTGGGCGGGGAAAATCGTGGCTTGCGTCTTAACGAGAGGAACGCCGTGCGAGTCGCCACCGCATTGATATTGGCTGCCACCCTCTATTGTGCCGTTTCGTCGCCCGCGGCGGCGGCTGATTTGGCGCCGACGACCACGCCGGAATCCGATCAGGTGGCGGGTTTGATCGCGAAGCTCGCCGATCCGGACTTCCGGGTGCGGCGCGACGCCTCGGCCCGGCTTCGAGAATTGGGACCGGCTGCGTTGCCTGGCCTCAAACAGGCGGCGCAGGGGCAAAATGCCGAGATTCGCGCCCGCGCCGGAGAGATCGTTCACTTGCTGGAATATCAGCCGGTCCCCGGCAGGCCGGCCCATCATGGTTACACTCGCCAGCGGCAGGTCAGCTTTCGGATCATCAACGGCCGGCAATCGGTCGAGGTGGATGACGAGGGACGCAAGATCTCCATCATCGAAGACGACGACGGCATCCGAATGACCGTCAGCGGCGAGACCGACGGCCAGCCCGTCACCCGGACCTACGCCGCCCGAACCGCTGAACAGCTCCGCGCCGAGAATGCCGAGGCGTACGCCGTCTACGAGCGATTTTCGCACGGCGGCGGACAGGACGCCGAGCAGGCGGCGAACAACGTCTTCGTGCAGGGCAACGGCCAGATCATCGTCGTTCCGCGATTTCAGCCGGTCCCCATGGTCGTCGCTCAAGGCGGTGACGATCTCAACGGCTTGCGCAACAAAGTTGACGACGAGATGGAGAAAGCCAAGCTCTCGCCGCTGCAAAAGGCGCAGGTCCACGGCGCGATCGATCGCGTCGAGCAGACGCGCGACTTGAACCCCGTCGCCACGCCGGTCGATCAGGAGGACGACCGCATCGCCCGATACGACAAGGCCTGCGATGAGCTGAGGAAGATCCTGACCGACAACAAACTCCCCGATCCCGGCGACGCCCTCCCGCCACCCAAGTCCGCCCGCCTCGGCGTCAACGTCGAGCAGGAGCGGCTCTCGGGAACCGTCACCGTCACCCATGTGCTCCCTCACTCGCGCGCCGACAAGCTTGGACTCCAGGACGACGACATCGTCCGCAAGATCAACGGCAAGGAAGTTGCCGACGTGAAGGACCTTCGTCGATTGGTCACGGAAAATTCCAAGAATCTGGTCGTGGAGGTGACGCGGGATGGGAGAGAGGTGAGGTTGGAAGAACCGAAGTGAATTCGGAAATGTGGCTCATGCAGGCGATGGCCGCGGCAGAGCAGAAGACGCCGCTGGGCGACGTGGCCCAAAAGCTCTGCCGGCCTATAATGCCACCACCATGAACAAAGCGACGTTCGGCAAGACGGGATTTCAGGTGACTTCGCTGGGCTTTGGGGCGGCGCCGATTGGCTATCTCAAGACCGACCAGGACCGGATCGCCACGATCCTGTCCGCGCTGCTGGACGCGGGCGTCAACGTGATTGACACCGCGGCATCGTATCCGGGCTCGGAAGAATCGATCGGAAATAGCGTCGCCAATCGTCGAAACCAGTTCGTGTTGATCTCCAAGTGCGGGCAGAGCTTCCCCGACGTGCCGGGCGATGCGTGGTCGGCCGCGGCGATCTCCGCCACCGTCGATCGCGCGTTGCGATGGCTCAAGACCGATCATCTCGACGTGATGCTGCTGCACTCGTGCGATCTGGCGACGCTGAAGAAGGGCGAGGCGCTGGGCGCGCTGGTGGCAGCGCGGGATGCCGGCAAGATCCGCTTCGCCGGCTACAGCGGCGACAACGAAGCCGCGGCTTATGCCGCCGGGCTTCCGGATATTGCGGTGATCGAAACGTCCGTCAGCATCGCCGACCAGATGAACCTCGACACGGTGCTGCCGATCGCGCGGAAGAACAACATTGGCGTGATCGCCAAGCGCCCGATTGCCAACGCCGCCTGGAAAGAGAGCAGCGAGCAGCCCGGCTTCTATGGCAACTACGCCAGCGAATATCACGCCCGCCTGAAGCAGATGAAGCTGAACCCCGCCGAGTTGGGCATCCCCGGCCCGGCCAAGGAAGCCTGGCCCGAATTGGCCCTGCGCTTCACCCTGAGCCAGCCGGGGGTCCACACCGCGATCATTGGCACCACTAACCCCGCCAACGCCCGCGCCAACATCGCCGCCGCCGACAATGGACCGCTGCCGGGCGCGGTCATCGACAAGATCCGCGATGCGTTTCATCGCGCCGATCCGGACCGGAGGTGGACAGGGCAGACGTAGGCTTGTGCGGAAGAAAATGAGGGGGTGACAGGGTGAAGGGGTGACAAGGTGACAAGGAAAGAAGGCATCCGCAAACTGATCCCGAATCTCGAAACGGTCGTCCTTTCAGGTTCACCCCCTCCCTTGTCACCCCCTCACCGTGTCATTGTTTGACGCTCCCCCGGCTGTCCGATAGACTGCTGGGCAGAGCAGTTTGGTCCGGAGAGGTGGCCGAGCGGCTGAAGGCGACGGTTTGCTAAACCGTTATACGGGGTCAAACCCGTATCCGGGGTTCGAATCCCCGCCTCTCCGTTGCGTTCCAACCGCCCGCCGCACCCCGGCGGGCGGAGGCGTTTGCGCCTCAAACGATTGAGATCGATGCTCCTGAACCCTGAACCCTGAACCCTGAACCCTCCGCCCCCATGCCTCTCGATCCCGACCTTCTCGACATCCTTCGTTGCCCCCTGACGCACAGCCGGCTGCGCCAGGAAGGTGATTTTCTCGTAGCAGAGGAAGGTGGACTGGCGTACCCCGTTCGCGATGGGATCCCAGTCATGCTGATGGAAGAGGCCAAGCTTCCAACAGGCGTCTCCTCGCTGGATGAACTCAAGGCCCGGCTGGCGAGTCAGTCGGACCGCTAACCGGCTGAGGGCCGGCCCGATATTTGATCACCCGCACCGGCTCCATCGTGATCAACCCCTCCTGTACGATTTGATCGATTTGCGCGATGAACGCATCGATCTTCTGCTGTGAATCCGCGATCTCGATAACGATCGGCAGGTCCTCACTGAGTCGCAGGATCTTGAACGTGTGCAGGCGGGAGTGCGCGCCAAAGCCCATCGCGCCGCGGAAGACTGTCGCCCCGGCAAGCCCGGCTTCCCGCGCTTTCAGCACGATTGCCTCGTAGGAGGGCTTGCCGTGCCATTGGTCTGATTCGCCGATGAAAATTCGCAGCAGGCATCCGTCTTCAGGGATCTTCATGGGACGTCCTTCCGCTTATCGCACTTGAGAACCGGGTCGCGAGTCCATTCGCGGCATCATATCGCGCGACCGAGGAAGTAGCCGACGATGACCAGCGGGATGCCCAGCAGATTGTTGGCGCCGATGTTCATCGCGGCCCGGGCCCATTGGCCATCTTGCAGGAAAGCGGTCGTTTCCCATCCGTAGCTGGAGAAGGTGGTGTACCCGCCGAGGAATCCGACCAGCAGCGCCTGCCGGTATTGCGGCTGCACCAGCCGATCAAGAAAAAAACCTTGCAGTAGGCCCATGACGAAGCAGCCGGCCAGATTCACCGCCAGCGTCCCGAAGGGGAACCCGGCGCGGACGGTGGGAACGGCCAGCAGCGAGCCCGTCCCATAGCGGGCAAGCGTGCCGGCGGCGCCGCCCATAGCGATCAACAGGAGCTTGTTCATGGAAACTCACGCCTCCCGAAGGTGATAACTCTTGATGGTGTTCTGCTGAAAGTCGGGATACGCGCCAATGTCGTGCTCGGCCAGGTCGAGGCCGTCAAATTCATCGGTTTCGCTGACCCGCAGGCGCACCGATGACTTGAGCAGCGCGAACAGCGCCAGGGAGAGCACCAGGGAAAGCGCGCCGATGGCCAGAATTCCCATCGCCTGGATCCCGGTCTGCCACAGGCGATGCGCCGCGGTGCCGTGGGTGAGAAATCCCGCCGCGAGCGTTCCCCACAGCCCGCCGACGCCATGAACCGCGATGACGCCGACCGGATCGTCGATCCGGCCGATCAGGTCGATCCAGACGGCGCTGAGCGGCACGATGATTCCTGCGACGCCCCCTAGCAAGACCGCGGCCGGCGCTCCAACCCGGCCCGCGCCGGCGGCAATCGAGACCAGGCCGCCAAGAAATCCGAAGAGGGTGAGGATCACGTCGGGCTTTCCGTATCGGAAGTGCCCGAGCAGCAGCCCGGCAAGGCCCCCAGCCGCCGCGGCCAGGAGGGCGTCCGTCGCCGCCCGGCCCACCAGTGATTCGTTGTGAGTGTAGAGAAGACAACCAACCAGGTACGGCGCCCACCCCGCGAGCATCGCCGCCACGCCGACGCCGGCCAGTGGCAGGTTGTGGCCGGGGATCATGCTGGCAGAGCCGTCGTGATGATATTTCCCGGTGCGCGGGCCGATGAGGATCGCGCCCGTGGCGGCGCAGATCGCGGCGCTCAGGTGCAGCCAGGCGCCGCCGGCCGCGTCGATGAATCCGCGCTGCGCCAGCCAGCCGGACCACGCCCAATTGGCGCCAATCGGAATGACCAGCGCGGACATCAGGATCGACGCTCCCCAAAGCGGGAAGAACCGCGCCCGCTCGGCGACGGCGCCGCCGACGATTCCGGTCCCGGCCAGCACCACGGTCATTAGAAAAAACAAACTTCCCGTGCCACCGTTCGAGAAGGCGATGAACCGCGGATTCAGCCCAAAGAATCCATTGCGCGACTGGAGCATAATCGCGGCCCCGATCGCCCAGAACGCAAGCGTGGAAACGCACAGGTCCGCGAAGACGCGCAGCACCGCCCCCGCGGCGTTCTTGGCGCGGAGCAGTCCGGTGCGATAGAGCACAAGCCCCAAACGGATCAGCAGGCACGCCGCCCCCAATCCGATCATGACGTCCATCCGGTCTCCTTCCGCGCCGCGGGTTCGGGTCGGTCCAGACAGACTAACGAACCTTAGAGCGGGGGCAAGGAGGGATGAGAGGGTTCAGGGTTCAGGGTTCGGGGTTCGGGGGACGAAGAAGAGGGAAAGAGGGACGAGCATTCGCGTAGCGGTCGGACCGAAGGTCCACCTGGTTCGCTCGACCTTCCAATCTACTTCTCCCCAGCAAGAATCCATCGATGCCCAAAATGGGCGTGGTAGGAAGCAAAAGTGATCCCGGCGCGATCGCGTAGCGCGCGAACCTCGTCGGGCGCAAAGGCCTGCGCGACGCTCACCCGGGCGTCGTGGCGCACCATCGGATTAGCAAGAAGCGTGAAAAGGTTGATCCAACGGTATGCCCGCGCGTTGCGGCTCAGGTCCGCGACGACCATTCCGCGTCGCGCGACGCGCGCCATCTCCCGCAGAACGATGACGACCTGATCGTCATCGAGATGGTGCAGGAACATGTTCGTCAGGGCATAGTCGAAGGCGTCGTCTGCAAATGGGAGAGTCATCGCGTCCGCCCGGGCGATCGACAGACGCGGGTTGGCGTTTTCGCGAGCCGCCTCGGCGGCAGTCCGCGCGTGCAGATCGACGCCGACGATCCGCACATCAAATCCTTCCCGCGTGGCCCACCGCAAAATCGCCTTGGGGACATCCGCCGATCCCGTCGCAACATCCAGGATGCGGATCATCTCCCCGGGAGCCCATCCTGCACTGAATCGCTTGAAGTGGGACAGCGTCGCGCGGGTGTAGCCGAAGAGTGCGTTGACCCATCGAATGAACGCAAGGCTCCGGCGCAACTGATCCGGGTCGGCGTCCGGCGCATCCATCCATTCCGCCTCGCGTCGTCGGGAAGACAGGTCGATCATGGGTGCCAAGATCCGATCCGACTCATTCGGCCGCCAGCCGATATCCAACTGCCGGTTCGGTTAAAAGATATTTGGGCCGGGCAGGGTCGGCCTCCAGCTTTTGGCGAAGCTGGTTCATGTAGACCCGCAGATAATGCGTCTCATTGCCCGATCCAGGCCCCCAGACTTCCTTGAGCAACTGCCGGTGCGTCATCACCATCCCCGCGTGCTTGACGAGGATCGCCAACAGCTTGAACTCGTTGGGCGTGAGATGCACCTGCCGCTCCCCCACCGTTACGCGACGATGCAGCAGATCGACTTTCAGTTCGTGAATAATAAAGACCGGATTACCGGTGTCGGCATCGGCGGCCGCCGCATGGCGCATCGCGACGCGGGCGCGGGCCAGCAATTCGCCGACGCTGAACGGTTTGGTCAGGTAATCGTCCGCGCCCGCATCAAGAGCGACGATCTTGTCCTGCTCTTTCCCCCGCGCCGAGACGACAATGACCGGCACCGCCGACCACTGGCGCAATTCCTTCACGAGTTGAACGCCGTCCATGTCCGGCAGACCCAAATCCAGAATCACCAGATCGGGCTGGCGGCTGGCGGCTTGCAACAAACCATCTTTGCCCGTTTCGGACTCAACCACCCGATACCCGTTGCCCGCGAGCGAAACGCGGAGGAATCGCTGGATCGCCAGATCGTCCTCAATCACCAAAACTGTTGGAGTGGCATCGGCCATCGCGCTCTGTTGTCCCCGGTCAGCCGTCGGCGGGCAAGTCGCGGCCATCACTGCATCGCCCGCGCTTCTTCGGACGGGACAGCGGGAGGTGTGCCTTCGATGGGGAGTGTGAACTGAAAGCACGCGCCGCCTTCCGGGCGATTTCGCGCGATAATCGCTCCGCCGTGGGTTTCGATAATCCCCTTACAAATCGCCAAACCGAGGCCGATGCCACGGCGAGCGCCGTCGATTCCCGCCGGACGGGCGCGGAAGAATTTCTGAAACACCTGTTGCTCGTCCCCCGACGGCAATCCCGGGCCGCGATCCAGCACCTCGACGGCGATCTGCTTGCCCGAGTGAGTTGCGCGAATGTCGATCACGGTGCCGGGAAATGTGTATTGGGCGGCATTGTCCAACAGGTTCACCAGAACCTGTTCGATGGCAATCGCGTCGATGGGAACCATGGGCAGCCCCGCAGGCACATCAATGCGCACCTCGCGACCGCGCAGCCGCTTATCCATATGGTGCAGCGCCGATCCGATGACTTCGGCGATCGGCTGCCACTCCTTGCGAATCTGCAGCCCGCCCGATTCCAGCCGGGTCATGTCAAGCAGATTGTTGACCAGCCGTTCCATGCGGTCGGATTCCTCGAAGATTGATTCGGCCATCTCGCGGCGGGCCGGTTCGGGCAATGAGTCCCCCGCTTCCACCAGCGAGCTGGCCGCACCCGCAATGGCGGCCAGCGGAGTTCGTAGGTCGTGGCTGACGCTCGACAGCAGCGTGTTGCGCATGAACTCCGCTTCCACTCGCTCCCACGCGCTGCTCGCCTCCTCGGCGAGCTTGGCGCGTTCGATCGCCAGCGCCGATTGATTGGCGAATGCTTCGAGCAGCCGAAGTTGATCGGGACCGCCGAGCGCATTGGGATTGGCGGGACAAACGCCCAGGACGCCCACCGTCCCTCTCGATCCGATCAGCGGGAGATATAGCGCCCGCGCCGCTGGAAGCGTGCCAGTGCCCAATCCCGCCGCCTGATCGTGATCAAACGCCCAGAGGGCGACGCCGCTCTCCTTTTCATCCACCTCGTATGTCGTCGCGCGCCGCGCGCGGACGCTCACGCGGCGGTCATCGGTCGGCATGAGGATCACCACCTGCGAATCAAACAGCTCGGAAATCTGGCGGGCGCAGGCATCGAGCAACCGGTCGAGCTCACGGGTGGCGGCTAGTTCCCGGCTCAGGGTCAGTAGCGCCGCCGTTCGGCGTTCGCGGTGGCGGGCCAATTCCGCCTGCTCCCGCACGCGGTTGGTCAGGGTGCTGATCACGATCGCAACCACCAGCATGACGGCAAACGTCACCAGATATTGCGAATCGGAGACGGCGAAGGTCCATTGCGGCGGGACAAAGAAGAAGTCGAACGCCGCGACGCTCAGGACCGATGCGAGCATCGCTGGCCCACGTCCGAGCCGCGTGGCCACCGCCACAACCGCCAGCAGGTAAACCATGATCAGGTTCGCCAGCTCGAAATGGGAATGCATCGGCCAACAGACGGCGGTCGCCGCGCCGACAGCCGCGGCGGCGATCCCATAATCAGGCCACGCGATCGGCGGCCGTGCCCTGGGGGGCGCGGGCGCCGCCGGCTCCTCGGCGTCGCCGCGGATCACATACACGTCGATGGCGCCGCTCGTGCGAATCAGGTCATCGACGACCGACCCGCGGATGAGATCCAACCAGCGCGACCGCTGCGGCTTGCCGATCACGATCTTGGTGACGTTGCGCGAGCTGGCGTAGTTGACCAGTTCCTCGGCCACGTTTGGGCCGCTGAGCGTGAGCGTCTGGGCACCCAGTTGCTGGGCCAGCCGAAGCGTCTGCGCCACGCGGTCGCGATCGGGCTGCGAAAGTGAGGCCGATCGGGGCGTTTCGACGTAAGCGGCAATCCAGTCCGCCTTCACCCCCGCCGACAACCGTTTGGCAGCGCGGACCAGTCGAGCCGAGAGCGGGCTGGGGCTCACGCAAACCAGCACCCGCTCGGCGGCGGCCCAGACGTCGCGGACCCGGTGGGTTCGGCGAAAATCATCCATCTGCGCGTCCACGCGCTCGGCAGTCCGCCGAAGCGCCAGCTCGCGCAGCGCCATCAAGTTGCCCTTGCTGAAGAAATTTTGGGTGGCCCGCTCTGCCATCTCCGGCGCGTAGACTTTCCCTTCGCTTAGGCGCTCAAGCAGTTCGTCAGGCGAGATGTCGATCAGCTCGACTTCGTCCGCCTTCTCCAGCACGCTGTCCGGCAGCGTCTCGCGAACGGTGATGCCGGTGATCCTTTGGACGATATCGTTGGCGCTCTCCAGGTGCTGCACGTTGAGCGTCGCGTAGACATGAATGCCGGCGTCCAGCAGTTCCATGACGTCCTGCCAGCGCTTGCCGTGCCGCAGACCCGGCGCGTTGGTGTGGGCCAATTCGTCAACGAGCAGCAGGCCGGGATGTCGCTTAAGGGCCGCGTCGAGATCAAATTCCTTGAGGCGAACGTTCTTGTAGTCAACGAATTTGTACGGCAGCAGTTCCAGGCCCAGAATCAGCGCCTCGGTTTCCGGCCGGGCATGCGGCTCGGCGTAGCCGACCACCACGTCCATCCCCTCGGCCGCCCGGGCTCGACCCTCCTCCAGCATGGCATACGTCTTCCCCACGCCGGGCGATGCGCCGAAGAAAATCTTCAGCTTCCCGCGCGTCGATTTCCGCTCTTCCTGCTGCAACTCGGCCAGCAATGCGTCGGGATCGGGGCGGCCGTCATCGCTGTTTCGTTCGGTCATGTGTGTCCCTGCGAATCGGGAATCCGTCTTAACGCCATCAACCAATCAGGAGGGCAAGGTGCTGCCGAGCCAAGGATGGGTCGAAATCCTCGGCTCGGCAGGAGCCTCGCCCTCCCAATTAAAGCTCTGGCGATTACTTGGTCGTGGGTTGTGTTGACGGGACAGGAAGCTCCCGGTCAAGAGCCAGGTTCAACTTCAATACGTTCACTCCAGCATCGCCCAAGAAACCAAGCTGCGCCCCATCGGTGTCTTGCTCGATCAACGCGAGCACTTTATCGGTAGGGGCGCCCCGCGCCTTGGCGATGCGCTCGGCTTGTAGCTTCGCGTTGTCGACGCTGATCTGCGGGTCAAGCCCGGAGCCGGAGGCGGTCACCGCATCGGCGGGGATCGGCTTCTCGGGGGTAATCGTCGGGTTCGACGCAGCATTGAATGCGGTATTCAGCTTCATGTCATCCACGCCGTCGGCATCGGTGAAATCGCTGTCGGGAACGGATGCCTTATACGTGATGTTGTTGTCCTGGCAGTAATGGACGACGCGGTCGGCGACGCCGTCATAGTCCATCTGAACGGCGACCAGGGCATGAACCGCCATATTCGGGGTGATCCCGTCAAGTTTGGCATCGGCCTTTCCGTTCACGACGAAAACCGTGTTCTTCGGATCGACGTTGAGAACGGTGCTGGACGAGTCGTTCAACGTGATCTTGTTGGCGGTCGTATCGACCGCGCTCACCCCGCCACCAACTTCCTGGTCCGCCACGTTAATGGCAGTGACCGTCGGCGGCGTCTTATCGCTAAGCTTCAACTCGACGATCGCGCCGGAGGGTATCGTGGTCGCGTGAATCGTTCGGCCGTGAAAATTCACAACCGCATTCGGATCGGCAACCGTCGGATCTAACGCGTAGGTCGTCTTCGCCCCCGCACCCGGCTGCGGCATCAGCGTAATCGATGTTTTCGTGACGGCGGCCACGCTGCCCTGCACGCGCCCGCTGGCCGGGACAACCGCAACGGGGGCCTTATCGCTGGCAAACACGATATAGGCAAAATCCTTCGTCGTCCCGAACATTAGCTTGGCGCTGGTCGGCCCCAGATTGCTGCCGCCCGACGAGGTGGCGTCGTAGCCGTTACCGGCTGATGACGGCCTTGGATGAAAATACCTGGCATCGGAAAAGTTCTGCCCGATGAATGTCGAGCCCACCGCCAACTTCTCGTCCGAAACGGGTTGGCCGTTTTTGTCGATCAGCGATCCGTTGGCTTGATGGCTGAAGAGGGCCTGAGCGAGGAGCCAGACGACCGCCGGATAGATTCCGCACACAATCACCGCCAGCACGATGGTTGCGATGATGCTCACGCGTAGCTCCATGGCGATCTGTCGGATCGCGCTCGGAGACGAGGCCGGATTCGCACTGGGCGCGTCGCCCGGTTTTCCATTTTCACTGCTCATATCTCAACTCCAGTTTTCGTTAGGGGATCAGACCAGGTGAAAGAGATTGACCATTACATCGATCAGCTTGATCCCAATGAACGGGATGATGACGCCGCCCAACCCGTAGATGAGGAGGTTGCGGCGGAGGATCACCGCGGCCGGCAGCGGCCGGAACTTGACCCCGCGAAGGGCTAGCGGAATCAGGCAGATGATGATGACCGCGTTGAAGATTACTGCACTGAGGATGGCGCTATATGGAGACCTCAGCCGCATCACGTTGAGGGGTGAAATCGCCGGGAACGTGGCGACCAGCATGGCCGGGATGATGGCAAAATACTTCGCCACGTCGTTGGCGATGCTGAACGTGGTGAGCGCGCCGCGCGTCATTAGCAGTTGCTTGCCGATCTCGACGACCTCGATCAATTTCGTTGGATTCGAATCCAGGTCCACCATGTTGCCGGCTTCCTTGGCCGCCTGCGTACCGGTGTTCATCGCGACGCCGACGTCCGCCTGGGCGAGAGCTGGAGCGTCGTTGGTTCCATCCCCCGTCATGGCAACGAGGTGCCCGGCGGCCTGTTCATCCCGCAAAAGCTTCAGCTTGTCTTCGGGCGTCGCTTGGGCGAGGAAATCGTCCACTCCCGCCTCGGCCGCGATGGCGGCTGCGGTCAGCGGGTTGTCGCCGGTGATCATCACCGTCTTGATCCCCATTGCCCGAAACCGCTGGAATCGCTCGGGCAGGCCGCCCTTGACGATGTCCTTCAGGTAGATGACGCCCAGCGCCTTGTTGTCGGTCGCGACGACCAATGGCGTTCCGCCGGCCTTGCTGACGCGCTCGACGGCTTGCTTCAATGCATCCGGGAACACCCCGCCTACCCATTGTCGGACTGATTCGGCGGCACCCTTGCGGATCTGCCGGCCATCCATGTTCACGCCGCTCATCCGCGTCTGCGCTGTGAAGGGGACGAATTCCGCCGCGGGAAGCTCGTGAATCGCGCGCCCCCGGATGCCGTACTTCTTGGCCAGCACAACCACGCTTCGCCCTTCGGGCGTCTCATCTGCGAGGCTGGAGAGCTGCGCCGCGTCGGCCAGTTCTTCCTTGGTGACATCGGGCGCCGGGATGAACTCCGCGGCCTCGCGGTTTCCCAGGGTGATGGTGCCTGTCTTATCCAGCAGCAGCACGTCCACGTCCCCCGCCGCCTCGACGGCCCGGCCGCTCATGGCCAGGACGTTATGCTGAACCATTCGGTCGATCCCCGCGATGCCGATCGCGCTGAGCAAGCCGCCGATCGTTGTCGGGATCAGGCAGACCAGAAGAGATACGAGCACGGTGATGGTAGAAGCCCCCATCAAGGCAAGCTTGGCCGCATCGGACAGGTTCGAGTTGTCGCGCGTGTAGATCAGGTACGGCTTGAGCGTGATGATCACGACCAGGAAGATGATCGTCAGCGCCGCCAGCAGGATATTCAGCGCGATTTCGTTGGGCGTCTTTTGCCGCTTGGCGCCTTCGATCAGGCCGATCATCCGGTCCATGAAGCTCTCGCCCGGATTGGCGGTGACGCGAACCTTGATCTGATCTGAGAGAACCGTCGTGCCGCCGGTGACGGCCGAGCGATCGCCTCCAGCCTCGCGAATGACCGGGGCTGATTCGCCGGTGATCGCAGATTCGTTGACCGTTGCAGCGCCTTCGATGATCTCTCCATCGGCGGCGATCACTTCACCGGCATTGACGACAAACACGTCGCCCTTGCGAAGCGCTTCGGCCGGCACAGTTTCGATGCGGTCTCCCGAGCCCAATTTGTTGGCCAGCGTCTTGGTGCGCCCCTTGCGGAGTGCATCCGCCTGCGCCTTGCCGCGACCTTCGGCCATGGCTTCGGCAAAGTTGGCAAACAGCACCGTGAACCAAAGCCACAGGCAGATCTGCAGCACGAACGCCACCGACTCGCCATGCTGGCGGGCAAAGAACAGTTCGACGGTTGTCACCGCCGCCCCCACCTCGGTCACGAACATGACCGGGTTCCTGACCATATGGACGGGGCTCAGCTTCCTGAAGCTGTCCAAAATGGCCGGCAGCATGATTTCCGGATCGAACAGCGAACGCTTCCGCGCGCGGGTCACCTGCGGCTCCCGCTGGATGCTCAATCGAGGTTCAAGCAACGTTGTCATAACTTTCTTCCTTCTTTGCTAAGCGATCGGCTCGCCGGTCCTGCGGTTTCGCTTCTTCCGCCAATTCATCACAGCAACAAGTGACCAGATCGCCTCAACGACTCCAAACGGCCACGCTCCCTGTAAAAACCCGTAGGTTGCCGCCAGCAGACACGCGACGGCGAACGCGAGGATGAACCAGGGCGAACGGTCCTCCAGGGCATAGCAAATCAACATCAAGCTGACTGCAAACAGTCCGAACACGGTTAGGGCACTCATACGTGACTCGATCTCCTAGAACAGCGGCCCGGAGCCGTGCATGAGGTAGTGCTCGACAATCGGCCCGAGACTCAGGGCCGGGACGAACGTGAGGGCACCGATGATGATCACCGTGCCGATGAGGAGGCAGATAAATGTCGGCCCTGCGACCGGAAAACTGCCGGCGCTCAGCGGCACCTTCTTCTTGGCTGCCAGACTCCCGGCAAGCGCCAGGATCGGGATAATCATGAAGAACCGGCCCAGCAGCATGTCGAAGCCGAGCGTCGTGTTCCAATGGGGCTCGTTGGTCGTCAGCCCGGCAAATGCGCTTCCATTGTTCCCAGCGCCGGAGGTGTAGGCGTAGTGCATCTCGCTGAAGCCGTGCGGGCCGTTGTTGTTCAATGCCGCCGCCCCCCAAGGGCTGACCACGGCCCATGCCGTGAACGAGAGGATGATGACCGTCAATACCAGGATCGAGAGCGACGCCATTTTCATGTCGAATGACTCGATCTTCTTGCCAAGGTATTCGGGCGTGCGGCCGACCATGAGGCCGGCCACAAAGATCGCGATGACGACAAAGACCAGCATCCCGTAGAGGCCCGCGCCGACGCCGCCGAAGACGACTTCGCCCAGGTGGATGTTGAACATCGGCACCAGCCCGCCAAGCGGCGTGAACGAGTCATGCATCGAGTTCACCGCGCCGCACGATGCGTCGGTGGTAATCGTGGCGAACAGCGCCGAGTTGAAGATGCCAAAGCGCGTGTCCTTCCCCTCCATGTTCCCGTCGGCCCGGGCGACGCCGATCTCCTGCATCCGCGGATTGCCGGCGGCTTCGGCCTTCCAACAGGCCAGCGCCCCCGCGAGGAAGAGAATGAACATCCCGCCCCATACCGCCCAGCCGTGCTTCTGGTTCTTTACCATCCGGCCAAGGTAGTAGGTCAGGCCGCTGGGAATCAGGAAGATCGAGAGCATCTGAACGAAGTTGCTGAGTGGAGTGGGGTTCTCGAACGGATGAGCCGCATTGGCGTTGGTGAAGCCGCCCCCATTGGTGCCCAGCATTTTGATCGCGATCTGGGAAGCCATCGGCCCTTGCGGAATGATCTGTTGCACGGGCCCGGCGGCTGTCGCGCCGGATTGGTCGAGTGCCGTAATCGTCGTATAGGGCTTGAAGTTCTGGATCATCCCCTGCGAGACCAGGAACAACGCGAAGACCACGCAGATCGGGAGAAGCAGGTAAAGGTGCAGGCGGACGATGTCGGCCCAAAAGTTTCCGATCGTGCGCGACTTGTCCCGCGCAATCCCCCGCACCAGTGCCGCGGCGATGGCGATCCCGGTCGCGGCCGACCAGAAATTGTGCGATGCCAGCCCCACCATCTGCGAGAAGTACGACATCGTGTTCTCGCCGCCGTAGCTCTGCCAGTTCGTATTGGTCACAAAGCTCACGGCAGTGTTGAACGCGAGGTGCGGAGTGATGGGCGTCTTATTGGTCAGCGCATCGACGTTCCCATGCCACGGCAGCCAGCCCTGCAATCGAAGGATGGCGTACGTGAAGATGCCGCCCACGGCGCTGAACAACAGCATCGCGACAGTGTATTGCTTCCAATTCTGTTCCCGCTCCGGATCGACGCCCAGCAAGCGGTATAGCAGCCGCTCGATCGGCTTCATTAGCCAGTCAAGAAACGTCCGCTCCTTCGGGTCGAGCACCTTGACGAGATAGATGCCGATCGGTTTGGTCAGCGCGACCAGGATGCCGACGAACAGCAGGAGTTGTATCCAGCCGGAGGTTTGCATGATTCTTCTTTCCTAAAAGAGTTCCGGCCGGATCAAGGCCACAAACAGGTAGATCAGCAACAACAGCGACACGATGCCGATGAGTATGTTTTCCATGATTCAAAGCCTTCCACACGCGTAGCAATAAGCCATGCCGACGACGAAAAATCCGAGCGTGGCCAAAACAAACACGACGTCTTGCATAACGAACCTCTTTCATTTCGAGACGGTCGCCCAGGCTCCGTCAGTCGCAAAGCGCGTTGGTCTCGTCTCCGAGCGCAACCGGCCAGCGCGTGCAGCCGAACGTGAACAGCTCGTACCACCGCCTCATGTTCTGTTCTGCCGGCGCAAATCGTCGGTCGGCGCGCATCGCCTTGCCGTAATAGCGCCGCGCCTGCGCCCAGTCGCCGCCTGCCTCGAAGACAACGCCCATTAGATTGAACCAAGCGGCGGTTCGTGCTTCTGGGCCGGATAACCGCCGCAGGATTGCGTCGGCTTCCTCGATGCAACCGAGCCGAATCGCAATGAACGCGTCCCGCACTGAAACGCCGGGAACCGCTTCCGACTGCTCCGCCTCTCCCCACAGACTCCGATTCAAACGATGCGTGCCGTATGTCATTACAGACTCCTTGGCGGTCTTTTCGTCCGCCTCGGAATGAGATACGCGATCCGATCTCAAAACGGGGTCAAAACCGACTCGTCTGGCGTCAGGATTCGCTCAAGGCCGGTCGTCCCGTTTCCTCAAGCGCTGTTTGAACGCTCAGCATCAAATCCGCTGCACTCACCGGCTTGTGAAGCAATCCGCCCGCACCCAGGCGCATGAGGTCGCCAGCCAGACCGGCCTCCCGGCATGCCGTCATCACGATCACCTGAATCGCCAGCTTCCGCGCCGCGATCTCGACAAGCAGTGCAATTCCATCAATTCCCGGCAAATCCAAATCCAGGAGAAGAACGTCCGGCGGTTCGGTCCGCACAATATCCAGCGCTGCCGGTCCGTCGTTTGCTTCTGCAACAAGATGACCGTCAAGCTGGAGCGCAACCCGCGCCGCGTTTCGCGTGACGCGATCATCCTCCGCGATCAGCACGCGGGCAGATCGCTTTGTGATGCGTTTAGATGGGATAAGGCAACTGACCATGGCGGTAATCACTTCCTTCGATGGAAGATTATTACCACGTCCCAAATCAGGTTGCCGTCAAAACAGGGAGCAGGCGCATCAAGAAATGATCAACGCGTCACCTTGGAAGGTTCGGTCGCGGCGCGGAGGATGCGGACTTTGATTCCGTCGCTGAGGCGCTCGCCGGGGTTGGTCACGACCTGGTCTTGGTCGTGGAGGCCGGAGGTGATCTCGATGCTGGTCCCAAAGTCGCGGCCCATCTCGATCTTGCGGTAATGAACGACGTCATCGGAGCCGACGATGGCAACCTGGTTGCCTTCGGCGCTCTCGATCAGGGCGCCGGCGGGAATCAGCAGAGGCGGCGCGGGACGGGTCACCTGAAAGATCATTTCGGAAAACATCCCGGAAATCAGTTTTCCGTCCGGATTAGGGACTTGCACTTCAGTCAGCAGCGTGCGGGTGGCGGTGTCGAGCGCGCCGGCGGTGTTGGAGACCTTTCCGGCAAACGTCTGGTCCGGGTATTCGCGCACGCTGAGGCGGGCCTCGAGGCCGGTGTGAATGGCCGTCGCGTAGGACTGCGGCACGTTCACCCAGACGCGAAGCACATCCGTCTCGGCCAGCCGGAACAGCGGCATGACGCCACCGGTGCCGTTGGCCGCGATCAGCGCGCCCACGTCGTAGTTTCGCACGGTGATGGTGCCGTCGAAGGGAGCGGTCACTTTCTCGAACGCAACCATGTCCTGGAACTGTTTGACCTTGGCCTGATCGGAATCGACCGCCGCCTTGGCGCTGGCGGCGGCGGCATGGGCCGAGAGCGCATTCTGCCGGTATTGATCGATTTCCTGCGCCGTCACGCTTTGGGTGCTGATGAGCGACTCATATCGCTTGAGCGTCGTCTGTGCATAGTTCAGGTTCACGGTGGCGCGCTCGTATGCCGCCCGCGCGTTCTCCAGGTCGGCGCGAGATGATTCAAGCTGCGCATCCACGTCCGGCGCGTCAATTTCCGCCAGCACCTGCCCGGCCTTGACCTTCGCGCCGATATCGAAATACCACTTCTTCAAGTACCCGGTTGTGCGGGCATAAAGCGACGTCTCCTGGAGCGGCTGAATGTTTCCGGGCAGCTCGAGCGCGCTGGATGCCTGCGTCTTCTGGGGAAACTGCACGCTAACGCCCAGCAAGGCCGCGGAACGGGCCTGTGCTTCTTCATTCAACGCCGCATCACGATGGGACCGGGGAAAATATCCCGCGGCAAACGCGACGCCGATCAGAAGCACGATCACAATGGCGATGGCCAGCAGCGCAAAGCGACGCGGCCTTGGCAGCGAATCGGCAGCGGGGATCTCGTCGTGAACGCCGGGATCCACTTCCCCGGTGTCGTAAGGCAGCGCCGCCTCGCCCGGCCGATCCAAAGTGCGCGGTTCCATCTATTGCAACTCCTTCTCAACCGCCGTGTGCGGGGGCGCCGTTCGCAGGGCACTATAAACGATGGGGACGAAGAAGAGCGTGGCGAAGGTCGCCATCGCCAGCCCCCCGATGACAGCGCGGGCCAGCGGCGCATTTTGCTCGCCTCCCTCGCCCATTCCCAGCGCCATGGGGAACATGCCGATGATCATCGCCAGCGCGGTCATGATGACCGGCCGCAGGCGCGTCATGCCTGCATCAAGCGCCGCATCGTGGGCATTGCGGCCCTCCTTCCGGCGATCGTTGGCGAAGGTGATCATCAGGATGCTATTGGCCGTCGCCACGCCGATGCTCATGATCGCACCCATGAGGGCAGGAACGCTGATAGTGGTCTGGGTGATGAACAGCATCCACAGAATCCCCGCCAGCGCGCCTGGGAGCGCCATCAAAATGATCATCGGATCGAGCCACGATTGGAAATTCACCACCATCAGCAGGTAGACGAGCACGACGGCGAAGATCAGCCCGTAGCCCATGTTTCGGAACGACGAGTTCATGCTCTCGGCCTGCCCGCGAATGTGAATGCTGCTGCCGCGGGGAAGCTGCGACTGAAATCCATTGACCACCCGGCGAACATTATCTTCCACCGAGCCCAGATCAGCGCCCTGGACGTTGTTCGCATTTACGTCCAGCACGGGCGCGACGTCGTAGTGGCTGATGTTGGCCCACATGGTGCGGCGCTGAATGCGCGCGACGTTGGTCAGAAGCTGCGGCTGCGTGTGACCGGCCGCCATGACCGGCGTATTGCGAAGTGCGTCCAGCGTGTTGTTTCGATAGTCCGGGGTTTCCACGGCAATGGGATACTGCACGCCGTTCTCGGGATTAACCCAGAACATTGGCTGGCTCATGCCGCTCGAGGCCAGCGAGATGAGCATGCTGCTGGCGACATCCTGCTGCGAAAGGCCCACCTGGCTGGCCATCGTCCGATCGACGTTCACGTAAAGGTCCGGCACCTTGGGCACCTGCTGGAGCCGCACGTCGGCGATGCCCGGGATGCCCTCTACTTCCTCGCGAATCCGCTGGGCGATTGCAAGATTCGCGTCCAGATTCTGCTGCGGCCCCATGACCTGCACGTCGATCGCGGCGGGAAGCCCAAAATTCAGCACCTGGGTCACGATGTCGGCCGGCTGGAAGAAACAGACCAGTTCCGGGAATTGCTCGACCAGGTCCTTGCGAAGCCTCTGAACGTATCGGTCGGTCGGGCGGTGGCCTTCCTTCAGCGAGACCAGAATTTCCCCGTCGGCCGACGACATCAGCGACCCATCGCTGAGCGCCATGTTGATGCCGCTGTATGGGATCCCAATATTATCGATCACCGATTCGACCTGATCCTCGGGAATGTCGTGGCGGATGAGGTCCTCGACGCGGCCGAAGACGATTTCGCTCTGCTCGATGCGCGTCCCGGGCCGGGCGCGGACGTGCAGGCGGATTTGGCCGGCATCCACCGTCGGAAAGAAATCCCGGCCGATCAATGGATAGAGCATGCACGAGCCGAGGACGAACAGGGTGAAGGCCACCAGAACAAACACGCGGTGCTCCAGCGCCATCGCCAGAAAACCGCCGTACGTCCGGCGAAACCGCTCGAACTGGATGTTAAATTTCTCATGCACGCGCCAGACCCAGTTCTTTTTCACGGCATGGTGCTGCTGGCCTTCCTCCTCGTGCCCGCCGTAGAGCCCGACTTCGCTGGCGAGCAGGAAGTGGACCATTGTCGGCACCAGCGTTCGGCTCAGCAGATAGGACGTCAGCATCGCAAAGACGACCGCCATGGCCAGGGGCGTGAACAATGATTTGGCCGCTCCACTGAGGAAGACCACCGGCACAAACACGATGCAGATGCACAGCGTCGAGACGAACGCCGGCACGGCGATCTGCTGCGCGCCGTCGAGAATGGCTTGAACGAGGCGCTTGCGCTGATGCAGGTTGCGATGGATGTTTTCGATCTCGACCGTCGCATCATCCACCAGAATGCCGACCGCCAGCGCCATCCCGCCCAGCGTCATCACATTCAGCGTCTGCCCGAGCCAGCTCAGGATGATGATGGAGACCAGGATCGAGAGCGGAATCGAGATGCACACAATGAGAGTGCTGCGCCAGGAGCCCAGGAACAGGAGGATCATCAAGGCGGTGAGGGCCGCCGCGATCGCGCCCTCCTTGATTACTCCATAAACCGACGCCCGAACGAAAATGGACTGATCGAACAGCGGCGTGACGTTCAGGTCCTTGGGCATCGTGGCAAGCACGCCCGGTAGCCGCTCGCGGACCCGGCGGACGATATCCAGCGTCGATGCCGAACCGGACTTGAGAACGCTTAGCAAGGCGCCGCGCTTCCCGTCCACATGCACCATGCTGTGCTGCGGCACAAAACCGTCGCGAACGTGAGCGACGTCGTGAAGATAAATCGTCGTCCCATTGACGGTCTTGATCGGAAAGTCGTTCAGCTCTGACAGCGTCTCCGGGCTGCTGTTCATTTCGACGGGATATTCCTGCGCTCCGATCTTGGCGATGCCGGAAGGGATGATCAGATTCTGAGAGGCCACCGCATTAGTCACGTCCTGGGGTGAGAGGCCCCATGCATAAAGTTTCTGCGGATCGAGATCGACCATCATCGTCCGCTGTTTTCCGCCGTAGGGCGCGGGGATCTCGGCCCCCTGCACGGTCGCCAGCCCGGTGCGAAGGAAGTTGAGCCCCGCATCGAACAGTTCCTGCTCGGAAAGCTTGTCGCTGGAAAGAGACAGTTGAAGGACCGGGACGTCGGAGGCGCTATATTGGATGATGAATGGCGGCACCGTGCCGGGCGGCATCGTCTTGAGCATCGCCTGGGCCGCGGCGGTGATCTGGGCCATCGCCATGTCGATATGCACGCCCGGCTGAAAGAAGACGCGGACGATCGCCTCGCCATTGAGCGTCTGGCTCTCAATGTGCTCGATGTCGCCGACGGCGGTGGTGCAGGTGCGCTCGAAATTCGTGGTGATCTGGTCGGCCAGTTCCTTGGGCGCCATGCCGTCATAGCGGTAGATCATCGCGATGACGGGGATGTCGATGTCGGGGAATATGTCCTTGGGCGTATTGATGATCGTCACGATGCCCAGAATGGCGATCAGCATCGCCATGACGACGAACGTGTAGGGCCTCCGCAAGGCAAGTCTGACAATCCACATGTTGCTCTACCCGGGAACAAAGGCGTCGCGTTCAGACCGGTGCAGTCGATTCCCCCTGGGCTTCGACTTCCACTTCCTCCGCGCGATGCGGCATATCCTGCTCGAACACGTCGCGCAACGCGCCCAGCGCGACGATCATTGCGTCTCGCTGTTCGGTGCTTAAGTGTTGAAACTGATCGACGAGGAACGCCTGCGTTGCCGATCGCGTTTGCTGCATGACCGCCCTGCCGGGCGCTCGCACCGACAAGGACATGTTGCGCCGATCGCTCTCGCTCGATCGCCGCTGCATGAACCCCCGTTCGACCAGCCCGTTCACCATTCGCGACACGGTCGGCAGCGCCAGATCGAGGTGCTCGGCCACCTGGGAAAGAGACGCGCCGTCGTACCGCTCGACGAAGCACAAGGCGCGGAACTGCGGCACCGACAGGCCCGCGCCGCGATAACTGCGCATGGTATTGCGAAGCGGGCGCATCACCGCCGGGATCACCTCCAGCACTTCCCGCGCACAATCAGCGACGGTGGCGGGTTTGATTGCATGTGACAACATTTGCACCGGCGAATTGTAGGCTTCCCATACGCTTGATCAACCGGGGTGTCCGAAGATCGAATCTGCGGATCAAACACTAAATTGCTTGTCGAACGTCGCTTGCAAGGCAGGATCTCCACGGGATGCGACGGCCCGCTTGATACGTTCCCGGAGCGCCGAATCGTTGCGGAATATGCGTGCCGCCGCGACCGCATCCGCTGCCGCGGCGGGCCCTTCGGCTTCCACGATTTTGATCAGGAACTCGACAGCCTCGGGACGGCGAAGCCCGGCAATCGAGGTAAGCAGCGTCTGCTGGAACGCCCGGTCGGCGGTCGTTGCGTATTGTCGCTTCAGCAACTCCAAAGCCCCCGGGTCTTTCGAGGTCCCCAATGCCAGCGCCGCCTCGTCGCGCACGGACTCCTCGGCCGAGTCGAGAAATTGCCCGACGAATTCGACGGCCTCGCGCGGCTGAAGCGAGATCAGCGCCGTGAGGCATTCCCCGACAACCGCCGGCTCACGATCGCCGGATAATGCCTTGAACCGGAGGAGGAGGATGCCCTCCTCCCGCCCCGAATACGTAAGCGCGCGAACCGCCCCGATCCGCGCCGGCGGCTGGCGATCATTCAGCAACTCAACCAGCCGATTCATCGCTTCCCGGCTGCGCACTTGCACGAGGCCAAGGCCGCACAGTCCCCGCAGCTCAGCCGCAACGTCGACCGGCGCGCCAAACGATCCCTCCATTTGCACCTGCCGGATGCCGATGCGAAATAGCTCCTCCTCGCCGCACTCCAGCTCCACCGCGGCACGCGCCAGAGCCGTCTTCGCGCCGCAGCCTTTATCAGACAGCTTGGAGTCATTGAGAAATCGGGCGAATGCGCGGCACAACTCGACGTCCAGTCCCGTCACCTTCAACTCCCGCGCCAAGTCCGCCGCCCTCTCGACGACGAAGCTGACGCGGCTGCCCAGAGCTTTGACGATTTGTTCGCTGCCTTCGGCGGTCACCGGCCTTCCGCGCAGCGCCGACAATCCCGCGAGAACGTCCTCAATGTTGCGACTCTTGGCCATGGCAGCCACCTTGACGTTTCGCCCTCTCGACGCGAATCGGTTTGCGATTTCTCGTGGCACGGGCGTCGCGCGCGCCACAAAATACGGCCACGCCCGGCGAATGGGTACGGCGAGGAATTTTGGCTGGCAGTTGCTGAAGTCCGACGCCTTGGATTGCCTGCGTTACGGCACCGGCGGCGAAGAGGTATAGGTCCCTGGAAAGGCCGCGGCGTTAGCTTAATGCCATTAGGTTACAAACCCGTGTCACGAAAAGCGGCCAAGCAAAAAGAGGTGGAGCGTGACAATCGTTGTCACGCTCCACGTCCTGGTCGTCGCTCGAAGTCGAAGATTAGACTTCGGGGAGCTGATACTTCTCCCGGCGCTTGCGGTCGCGCCACTCGTTGGCCTCGGCGTCGCCGGGGAATTCCCACTTTTGCGGGTCCCAATTTAGCTTGCGGCCATGCCAGTAGGCCAGATTCACCAGGTGGCAGACGGTCACGCTACGGGCGCCGATCTCCACATCGCAAATGGGCTTTTGGCGGGTCTTGATGCAGTCCAGCCAGTTCTGGCGGTGCTCGACCTGGGCCAGTTCCTTGTGCCCTTCGATAATCGAATCCGGCTCGCTGAGGATCATCGAGCGGTTGACGAAGATCTTGCCCTCGGTGCCGATGAACTGGATGCCGTTGGTTTCCCTGATTCGCTTCTTCTCCTTGGTCTTGGGGTCGATTCCTTCTCCTTCGTAAACCACGTTCTTGTGGGTGACGAGGATCTCGTCGCCGACCGGTGAGCCGCGGTAGATCAATTGTGCGCCGTACCCATCGTGCCCCTTGGGCGGGAGAACTTCGACCGGGCCGGAATGGTCCATGTCCAGCGCCCATTGGGTGATGTCGAAATGATGTGCGCCCCAGTCGGTCACGTAGCCGCCGGAGAATTCGCGGTAGTCGCGCCAGCCGGGATTGAAAGGGTATTCATTCGGCTCGCTCGCGCGGCGGCAAAGGATGTCGTTGTATCCGCGCTCCGGCGCCTGGCCGAGCCACTGGTCGAAGTCGATTCCGTCCGGCGTTTCCTCGGTAGGCAGATCGCACGGCTTGCTGGTCGTGCCGACGCCCACCCACACTTCCTTGATTTTTCCGATCTTCCCGTCGCGGATGTAATTGACGGCCAGGTGGAACGGCCCGCTGGAGCGCTGCTGGCTGCCGGTCTGGAAGACGCGGTCGTATTTTCGCACGCCATCGATGATGGCCTTCGCTTCGTGAATGGTGAGGGTCAGGGGCTTCTCGCAGTAAATATCTTTGCCGGCCTTGGCCGCGTTGAGGGCGATGATCGTATGCCAGTGATCCGGCACGCCGATCACCACCGCATCGATGTCCTTGCGATCGAGCAGGTCCTGGTAGGTCTTGTATTCCTGGATGTTGTTGGTGGGCCGCTCGAGCTTCTTGTACTTGGCTTCGGTGGTGTTGCGGGCGCGTTCGCGGCGGCCGGTATGCACGTCGCAGACGGCCAGCACTTCGGTGTCGGCCCGGCCGGACAGGGCGTCCAAATGGCCGCTGGCCTGCTTGCCGATCCCGATGAAACCAAGCGTGAGCCGGTTGCTCGGCGAAGCGATCTTGTCACTCCCCAAGGCGCGGGCGGAAATAATGGTCGGGGCGGCCACCGCCAGCGCGGCGGTCGATTTGACGAAATCACGACGCGTTACTGAGCTACGGTTGGGCATGGGTTTCCTCGCTGAAGGTTCCTGAGAGCAGTCCCGCCCGCCCGGATCCGGGGCATCGCGGCGACTGTCGTCATCGTTCCGTTTGAAGACCCCCAGCGCCGCTTTGCCCGGCGTGGGGGGTTACAGAGGGCGACTCTCGTTCCCTCGTTTCATTACATACACCGCCGCAGCGGGAATGATGAACGATTCTGAGGAAGGGTGCAATCGATTTGCGGGGCAGGGTAAATGTGAACGCTGGCGACCGCCGAAGAATCCCACCACGAGCAGACGGTCGGAACGAGAGCTTGCATTCACTACAGGGTGAGGATGAACGTGAAGGTGCCGCCCCCACCATCAGCCCCCGTGCCTGAAAGCGTTGTTCCCGAGGCCGTTCCCGTCAGGGTCTGGCTGGTTTGCTGTCCGGTGGCGTCGGTGAGGGTCGCGGTGAACGAACCGTCGGCTGCCACCGAGCCGGAGAGGGAGAATGTGGTGGGATTGCCGTCATGGGTCACCGTCGCCGTTCCGGTCAACGAGCCATTCACGCCCTCACTGGTAATACTGAATACCGAGGCGTTGACTTTGCCCACGTCGCTGCCGTTGGAACTAATAAATGAACCCGAATACGTGCCGACCAGGTTCGGAATCGTCGATCCGCTGGTGCTCGAGTTGACGTCGGCGTTGAGTGTGCCGGTGGCGGTGGTGAACGTCCCGGCCGCGGTCACGACGTTCCCAATTGCAGCCGCGGCGGTCCCGCCGTCCATGAAGGCGTTTGTATCATTCGCCAACGACGTATTGGCCGGATTGGCGTTCACCAGGTTGGTCAGATCGGCGCCAAGCACTCCGTTCAGCGCATCCGCCTGGAGCGTTGCCAATCGCGCCGCCGGCACGGTTGCCAGCGCGGTCATGTCCGCCGTCACCCGCCCCTGGATTGTTGTATTGGTGGGGTGGAGCAACAGCGACTTGGCGTCCGCGGCCGCGCGCGCGGATAAACTGGCGCCGACGACAAGCAGTGCGGTCTCGTCAGACCGGAGCGTCGCGAAGGTCTTGACTTCATCGCTCCTCAACGTCCTAAGCAGACCGGCGTTGATGGCGCGGTTCGTCGAGGTTGTCGAGGTCTTGAGATCCGCCGCGACCACGTTCGTGTCGATCGTTGCCGCCGACACGGCAGACCTCAGATCGGTGCGCGCCGTCGAGGCGGCCGCCAGGACCTGCCTGGCGTCAACTGCAAGGACCGCCCCCGCCGCCGACGCGGCCGAAAACAATGTTCGAGACTCCAGACATTGAACGAATCGCGACATGGTTCTCCAGGTTTTGGCCGGACTATGCGCCGCACCATGCACCCGGAGGTTCAATCGGCTGCTGAAATAGGGAAGCAAGAATAAAAAAGCATAGCCGGGATTGCGCCAAACACTTTTAGCTCGCGCGAGCCGCTGATTCCTTTGTATGGAGGTGTCCCGAACCTCAGGATGCTTTCCGACAAAGTGCCTCTACTCGCACGCCGCCCGGCGGGCGGCGTCTTCGACCAACCGGCCGACCAGCGCCGTCCATCCGGTTTGGTGGCTGGCGCCGCAGCCGCGGCCCGTGTCACCGTGGAAATACTCGTAGAACAGGATCAGGTCGCGCCAATTGGCGTCGTCGAAGAGCGGATCTCCGCCGTTGATCGCACGCCGGCCGGATTCGCCCGGCACGAACATGCTGGTCACGCGCCGGGTCAACTCCTGCGACACCTGCAGCAGGTTCATCTTCTTTCCCGATCCCGTTGGGCATTCGATCTGAAAGTCGTCTCCATAAAAATAATGGTACCGTTCGAGGGCTTCGATCAATAGGAAATTCAGCGGCATCCAGATCGGCCCGCGCCAGTTGGAGTTTCCGCCGAACATGCTCGTCTCGGATTCGCCCGGCATGTACTTCACGGAATAGGTTTGTCCGTCTTGCTGCAGAACGAAGGGATGCGCGCCGTAGACCCGCGATAAGGAACGTAAGCCAAAGGGAGAAAAAAACTCGTTTTCATCCAGTGCATATCGCAGCACGCGCTCGAGCCGATCGCGCGAGGGGATGGCCAGCAGGTAGTGCGATTTGCCCGCGCGGCCGTCCCTCACCATGTAGGAGATGTGGCGGGCCAGGTCCTGGCGGTGCTCGAGAAACCATCCCATTCGCTTCTTGAAGCCCGGCAGGCGGTCCACCACGCTGCTCTCGAGCACACTGACCGCAAACAGCGGAATGATTCCCACCCCGGAGCGGAGCCGCAGCGGGATGGCCTGGCCGCCGATCAGGAGCTGGTCGTAGTAAAAGCCATCATGCTCGTTCCACAACCCAGTGCCGCCGAGGGTGTTGATGGCGTCGGTGATATCGACGAAGTGCTCGAAGAATTTGGAGGCGATGTCTTCATATGCGGGATTCTCTATCGCCAGCTCGAGTGCGATGGCGAGCATCGTGGCACAATAGAACGCCATCCACGCGGTGCCGTCGGCCTGCTCCAGATGGCCGCCGCCGGGCAGCGGCTGCGAGCGATCAAAGATCCCGATGTTATCGAGCCCCAGGAAGCCGCCGGCAAAGACGTGCTTGCCCTCAACGTCCTTGCGATTGACCCACCAGGTGAAGTTGATCAGCAGCTTTTGGAACGCGCGTTCCAGGAAGAGCCTGTCCCGCCCACCATGCGGCCCCGTGATCTTGTAGACCCGCCAGCACGCCCAGGCGTGGACCGGCGGATTCGCATCCCCGAAGGCGAACTCATAAGCCGGGAGTTGGCCGCTGGGATGCGTGTACCACTCGCGCAGCAGGACCAGCAATTGCTGCTTGGCCATCTCCGGGTCGAGATACGACAACTGCACCGTGTGGAACGCCAAATCCCACGCCGCAAACCACGGATATTCCCACTTGTCCGGCATCGACAGCACATCCCGCGCGAACACCTGCCGCCAGTCGGCGTTGCGCGACTGCGCGTGGCCAGCCGGAGGCGGCGGCTCATTCGGATCCCCGTCGAGCCAATCGCTCACCACATAATTGTAAAACTGCTTGCTCCACAGCAGCCCGGCGTACGCCTGACGCGCGATCTGCTTCTGCTCCGGTGAACTGACCGCGTGAATGCGGTGGTCGTAAAAATCGTCCGCCTCCCGGCTGCGTTGTGCGAACAAGTCATCAAACGCCTTCCCAAACGCATCGGCCGGCGCGGCATCGGCCTGCGAGAGCCGGCATCGCACCTGCACCTGGCCCCCCGCAGGGATCGTCAGACGGTAGTATGCCGCCGCTTTGGTGCCGAAAGAGCGGGGATTCACCGCCGCTTTTCTGCCGTCGATCACATATTCGTGAAAGGCGTCCTTCACGTACGGCGAAGAATTTCGCGTTCCGAAGACGCGTTGGGTATTGGTTTCGTTGTCGGTGAAAAGGAGCTGCGGTGCGACGCCGCCCGCCGCTTCGGCGGAGAATCGGAACTGCGGAAGATCGGGATAATCCGTCAGGATCGACGCCGGGCCATCGGCCGACATCCGCGGCTTGATCGTACACCCTTCGTGCGTGCAGCCCCACGTCCAGGTATTGCGAAACCAGAGCGTAGGAAGCAGATGAATCTCGGCCGCTTCGGGACCTCGATTGGCGACGGTCAGACGAATCAATATGTCATCCGGCGAGCCCTTGGCATACTCGACGAACACGTCGAAATAACGATTCTGCTCGAAAATCCCGGTGTCGCGGAGCTCGAATTCGGTTTCGGACTTTCCGCGGCGGGCGTTCTCCTCGATCAGCCGCGTGTAGGGAAAGGCGGCATGCGGATATTTGTAGAGCGCCTTGCAATATGAATGGGTCGGCGTGGAATCGAGATAGAAATAATATTCCTTGACGTCCTCGCCGTGATTTCCCTCGGGGTTGGTCAGGCCGAACATTCGCTCCTTGAGAATCGGGTCCTGGCCGTTCCACAGCGCCGGCGCGAAGCACAGCCGGCACTCGCGGTCACACCAGCCGAGCAGCCCGTCCTCGCCCCAGCGATACGCCCGGCTGCGCGCCTGGTCGTGCGGGAAATACGTCCAGCACGACCCGTCCGCCGAGTAATCCTCGCGAACGGTTCCCCACTGCCGCTCGGCCAGGTAAGGCCCCCACCGCTTCCAGTTCTTCTCCCGCCGATCGTCCTCGCGGAGCCGCACTTCCTCAGCGGTGGGTTGCCTTGCTTTGGACATGCACATGCTTCCAACGGTTCGCACTTGCGGGTTCTTCGACAACCACTCACGCCGGGGCAGAGTTGCCCCGGCGTGGGGACTGTTCGCAACGAATGCGAACCGCGGAAATCCTTATCGCTCCAACCCCGAAGGTCGCGTCGTCGCCCGAGACGGAGCGCCGGCTTCGGCCTTGCGCAGCCGGGCGATCTCGGCTTCGTCGGCCTGCAACTTGGCGTTGAGTTCCGACTGGTTTGCTTCCAGCTTCGCGTTCAATTCCGACACCTGCTTCTGTGCCGTCGCACTGGAGCTTTGTGCCTCGGACAGCTTCTTTTGCATGTCCGCGCTATTGGTCTGCGACTCAGTCAACCGGCGCTGCATCTCATCGAGTTCCTCACCAGCTTTCTGCGCCCGATCTTTGGCGCGAGCCCCTTGCTCATCGCTGGCCTTCAGCCGATCGGTCGCGTCGGCAAGCTTCGCATCCGAATCCTTGGCGGCGTGGCGGGCCTCCTCGAGCTGCGTGGTCAGCTCGGTGTTCTGCTGCTTCAACTGGTCGCGCTCGGCGCGCTCCTGGGCCAGTTCGTCCGAGACGCGGATGTTCTCGTGCTTCGTCTGATCCAGCTCCGCCCGGGAAGCACAACCCCCGGCCAAAAGAAACAGGACCGAACAACCCAGCAAGCCCAAAACGGTGCGCGTCGATGCCATGTCGTCTCCTTTTGAAAACCTCTGCCTTCGCCAATGTCCGAAGCCCATCTGAGATGGGGGCGGTATTCTAGGGGGAAGCACCAGCGAGCGGAAGCCGAAGCCGTGCGAGCGACAAGGGAGGGGTGTGGCGCGCCAGTGTGGCGGATCTGGCATAATGGATTGAACCCTATTCAAGGAGGACCATTATGGGCTTGGATTTCAACACGCTGTCGCCCGCGGAACTTCTGGCGGCGGAATCCGCG
>Ga0182024_10003374_pt1 | contig 38189 bp, 32 predicted proteins | sample P32metaG_FD_120480 | JGI IMG/M metagenome (GOLD analysis project Ga0182024, IMG submission 120480) | Permafrost microbial communities from Stordalen Mire, Sweden - P3-2 metaG (Illumina Assembly) | ecosystem: Environmental > Terrestrial > Soil > Wetlands > Permafrost | place: Sweden: Stordalen...
AGGTTTGGATTGACCAGGACTTGTGCACCGGAGACGGTCTCTGCGAAGAGATCTGCCCCGACGTGTTCACCCTGCTCGACGACGGCCTGGCCTACGTGAAAGAGGGCACCGACGTGAAGAGCGAGCCGGGCGGAGCCGAGGGAATTGCTGTCGTACCGGCCGGTATGGACGACGCGGTCACCGAGGCCTCCGAAGAGTGTCCCGGCGAGTGCATCTTCATCGAGAACGACTAGATCCCTTCCACGCGCTTCACCAACCGTCGCGCGCTCGTGATGAATCCGGTGTGCGCGACCATGCGGTGGTCCGGTCGCACCGAACGTCCGTCGATGTGCCACGTTCGACGAAGAATCTCGACCGTCTCTTCGAGTCCGAAGGAGTGATGTCGAAGTGTCTCGCGAAGTAACTGCGTCTGATTGATCGTCGGTAGGTAGGCCAGCAGTATGCCCCCGGGTCGCAGCGCGCCCTCGGCGTGCTTCACCACGTCCCACGGTTCGGGCATGTCCAGGATGATCCGGTCGAGGTCGGTCTCGTCAATGCCCATGGTCACGTCGCGGATCTGCACGTCGTAGGCGACGTCGGTGCCCAGCATGTCGTACACGTTCTTCGCTGCTTGCAGCGCGAAGTCCTCGCGAATCTCATAGCCCGTGATGAGGGCGCCGGCGCGCAGCAACGTCATGGAGAGAGCGCCGGATCCGACACCGGCCTCCAGCACGCGCATCTCCGGACCCACGTCGGCTTGCATGAGGATGGTCCCGAGGTCCTTGGGGTAGATCACCTGGGCGCCGCGCGGCATCTTCAACACCACGTCGGAGAGCGTCGGTCGAAGGGCCAGAAAGCTCCGCTCGGTGCTGCCGCGGATCAGTGAGCCCTCGAGGGTGCCGATGATGTCGTTGTGCTGGACGATGCCGGCGTGGGTGTGAAACTCGGCGCCTTCGCGCAGCGTGATGAGGTAGTGCCGGTCTTTGGCGTCGATGAGCATGACCCGCTCCCCCAGCTTCAGTTCGGCGGCACTCACTTGGCGGACTTTTTGTGCGGCGGTTTGCGCACGGCGCGCGAGTCCAGGAACTGGAAGAGGATCAACGCGCCGGCCAGTGCGAGCCACCTCGGTGATTTCTTCTCCCACGCCTTCGCTAGCGCGCTGGCCGTGGCCAGGCCGAAGACTCGCTTCAGGATCAAGACGCGCGCCTCTTGCGTACCCGACGACCTCGGTAACGGCCCCATGCGTAGCCGGTCATGATGCCCCCCACGCCGGCCACGGAGGCCGCCGAGTTCTTGGACGGCGTCATCTCGGCAATCTCCTCTTCGTTCGGCAACAGGGCGCGAATCGACGCCTCGAGCTGTTGACGGGTGGCCGACTGCTCTCTCACTTCGGGTCCTTGAGTCGTCGCTTCGCGGTGCCACTCACGATTCGCCAGATCGTGAGGCCCACGATGATCGCCGCCAGCACCACCACGATCAGGTACGGAATCCACGAAAGGGTGCCGTCGAGGACCTTGAACTGCTCCTGGAGAAACCTCAAGGCGCCGAAGAGCAAGAAGAGGTACCCGAAGCCGACCAGGAGGCTGCCCAGCGCGCCCCAAGCGATGAAACGGCCCAGGTCCTTGAGTGGTTGGATGGTCTCTTCTTTGATGTAGCGCAACGCCAACTGCTTGATTTCGTCGAGGTCGCGCTGGATTGTGTTGCGGCGCATGAACTTGCGCCACGTGGCCTTCTTCACGATCTCAGCCTACTCATCACGTTCTTTGATCAGGTAGGTAGAACTCGCGGTGGCGACGAGATTCCCCAGGTCGTCACGGACGTGCGCCTGGAGAAAGGCCACGACGTTGCCGGGCTTCAAGACGTTGGCCGTGCACGTGAGAAGGTCGCCATTGCGAACCGGTCGAAGAAACGACGATTTCATCTCGGTGTTGGCGACATAGACCTTTCGGTCCTTCACACTCAGTACCGCTGAGGCGCCCATGGCCGAATCCATCATTGCCGAGAGGAATCCACCTTGCACGATTCCGGCCGGATTCAAGAATCGTTCATCGACGCGCATGCGCCAGATCGTTGTCGCGTCAAGGCCTTTTTCCACACAGGTGAGACCTAGGGTGAGATCACAGTTCGGCGGGATCTGGAGAGCCATCGCCACAGGCTATACAAGACCAGTCAGCGTACGAACCGCTGACCAACCCCGGGCGGCGTTGCCACCACCCTTTCCACTACCTACGCCAACGGTGACAACTTTCGTGTTGGCTGCGCGGTTCTGCTCTGGTAACGGTCCCCGCGTCCCCGCCTAGGCGGTTTAGTCTCACGGTCCCTCGAGTCAGCGTTTAGCGTCTCGAGTTTGTGCCCCGCGACGGTTGAAGCTTCATTGGTCAGAAGGCGTATGCCCTCATCACGGATGTTGCGCGCGGCGTTCACGTCCCGGTCGAGACTGATGCCGCAGTTACTGCATTCGAAGACGCGTTCACTAATGGCGAGCTTGGCTTTCGTCTCGCCACAGTGAGAGCACATCTTCGAAGAAGGGTAGAACCTGTTCACCACTACGACGTGGTGTCCGCGGTCTTCAGTCTTATAGGTGAGTTGGCGTCGAAGTTCACCCCAACCGGCGTCGTGGATCGAACGAGTCAACGACTTCGTCGAGTTCTTCTTCGGCTTTTTCACCATGCCCGCCACGTCAAGGTCCTCAACCACGACGGTCTCGAAGCTTCCGGTCAACGTTGTCGAAAGGCGGTGCAAATAAAGGCTTCTCGTCCGCGAGACTCGCCCGTAGAGGCGCTGGCGGCGCTGCAATAATTTCGCCCGGTTCTTCGATCCTTTCCCGCAGCGTGATAGTTGGCGATCGAGCTTGGCGAGGCGAGTGAGTTCCGCGTCGAGATGTCGAGGGTTCTCGACGTGGCCGTGATCGTCACTGAGTTCCTTCATTGGTGACGACAGGGTGGCGAGATGCTTCACCCCGAGATCCACTGCCACCAGTGGGCCGACGAGCCGTATTGCACTTGGGGTAGGCACAATAAATTGACGCACCAAGAAAGAGGACCGCCAACGACCACCGATGAAGGAGATCGTCACCGTCTGAACGGTCCATTCACCGGCCATGACTTTCTTCTTCAAACGGCGCAGTGACTCGGTTGTGTGCATCCACTGGAGTTGCTCACGACGCCTCGTAATCCGGGGGTCCATAGCGAAACGAGGCAGAATGAGCCGCACGTGTCGAGAATCCTCGGAGAACCAACTCCCGCAACGGCTGATATCGATCATCGTAATGGTCTGCTTCGAGTGACGGTTCTTGAATTTTGGGAACCCGACTGGACTGCCTCGTCGCACGCCGTTCTTCGACTCGTTGAAGTTCTTCAGTGCGGCTGAAGCGTTGTTCACTCCACTACGGAAGGCGTGTTTACAGACATCGCGGTTCCAAGGAGCGACCTCTTCCTTCACTGAGTTCCAAAGCGGGGACATTGAGTACGGCGACCAAGAGAGAGCCTTTGTCAGGTTGGCCTCGTCAATACCCGCACGTCGCTCCTCTTCCCGCGTGACCAGATTCTGCTTAGCGATGGCCACGGTCCAGTTGTAGGCGAAGCGCGAGGCCCCGCAATAACTGCGCAGTAATTGGGCTTGGGCGGGCGTTGGGTCGAGAGGCACCACCACGGCTCGCATGCGGTAGGAAACGTCCATTGGAAGCAAGGTACCGAAGGGGTGTTACTTGACCGAGGTATGGAGAGACCTTCGCTACTGTCGTAACTATGACCGACACTCTTTTTCCGGGCGCCACCGAACTCGAAGGACGGGCCGTCCGCGAGATTTCCGCGGTGGCCATGGACGCTCCGGCGGCCGCCAACTCGGGCCACAGTGGCACCGCTATGGCCCTCGCGCCACTGGGCGTCACTCTGTGGGGACGCGTCATGCGTCACGATCCCACCGACCCCGGATGGAGTGACCGCGACCGATTCATAATGAGCAACGGCCACGCGTGCATTTTGCAGTACGCCCTCGCCCACGAGTTCGGCTACGACATGACGCCCGAGGACCTGCGCGCCTTTCGTCAGCCCCACTCGCGTACGCCGGGACACCCCGAGCGCGGCGTCGCCCCCACGGTCGAAGTAACCACGGGACCGCTCGGCCAGGGCATCGCCAACGGCGTAGGCATGGCGATCGCCGAGAGGATCTTGCGCAGTGATTTTGGCAGCGATCTCGTTGATCACCGCACCTGGGTCATCGCCGGTGACGGCTGCCTCGAAGAAGGCGTCAGTCACGAGGCGGCGTCCTTGGCTGGCTCGCTCGGACTCGATCATCTGACGATCTTCTATGACAACAACCACATCACGATCGACGGCCCGACCGAACTGGCGTATCACGACGACGCGGTGGAGCGTTTTGCCGCCTACGGCTGGCAGGTCATCAACCTCGGCGAAAAGGCCAACGACCTCGACACCCTCGAAGGAGCGATGCGTGAAGCGATCGCTGAAACCGCGCGACCGACATTGATCGTCGTGCGTTCGCACATCGCCTTTCCCTCGCCGGAAATGATGGACACGCGCGAAGCGCACGGCAATCCCTTCAAGGCGGCCGTCATCTCCGAGGCCAAAGCGATTCTCGGCGTGCCCGACGTCGCGTTCCACTTCGACCCGGAGTTGCCGGGTCTAATGGTCGAAACGCTGAAGGGGCAACTCGAAGCGCGACTGGCCTGGGAATCGCGGGTTGCGGCATCGGGCGCTTCGGGCGCGAAGCTGCTCGAACAACTCGACCACAACGGGGCCGCCACCGTCACCACGTCGCCGGAGCCGTTCGCCGCGGGCGCGAAGGCCGCGACGCGCAAAGCCATGCAGCGGGCCATGGACTGCTACGCCGTCCAAACACCGGGACTGACCGCCGGTTCGGCGGACCTCACCGACAACACGGGCATGACGCTCTCGGCGTTGTCAGTACAGAGTTCGACGAATCCCGGCGGTCGACAGTTCCACTACGGCATCCGTGAGTTCGCGATGAGTGCGAATCTGACCGGCCAGGCCCTCCACGGCGGCTTTCGCCCGCTCGGATCGACGTTCTTCGTCTTCAGTGACTACGCCCGACCGGCGATACGACTTGCCTCGCTCAGTGAGGCCGGCGTGATGTTCGTCTATACGCACGACTCGGTGGGCGTCGGCGAAGACGGTCCGACCCACGAACCGGTCGAACACCTGATGGCGCTTCGCGCGATGCCCCATCTTCACGTGGTACGTCCGTCGGACGCGAATGAGACGCTCGATCTCGTCGAGCAGTTCTTGAGCGCCGACCAACCCGTGACGACCGCCATGGTGCTCTCGCGCCAAGACATGCCGGTCTACAACGAGGCGGACGCGAAAGCGTCGAAGGAGAACGCGCGTCGAGGTGGCTACGTCGTGCGCGAGAACGCCGCCGCCGTCTTCACGCTGGTCGGCACCGGTTCCGAGGTCGGACACTGTGTCGAGGCGAACGATGAACTGGCCGCCCAGGGCGTTGCCACCAGGGTCGTCGCGTTACCGTGCTGGCGATGTTTCGACGCCCAGCCGAGTGACTACCGCGACGCGGTGTTGCGGCGGAGTACCCCGTCGGTGTCACTGGAAGCGGGAGCGACCCTAGGGTGGACGAAGTACGTGGACCAGGCGATCGGCATTGACTCCTTCGGCTTGTCGGCGCCCGGCAGTTACGTGATGAATTACTTCAATATGAATGCCGCGACCTTGGTGGCTCACGTTCACCAGGCTTTAGGAGACGCACCATGACCAAGTTGGATGAACTCTTCGCCCAGTACGGACAGAGTCCCTGGATCGACAACATTCGACGGGACTGGTTGAACGACGGCACGCTCGCCGGAATGGTCGTGAAGGGCGTCCGCGGCGTGACGTCCAATCCTTCGATCTTCGCCAAGACCCTCTCGACGTCGTCGGCCTACGACGAGATGCTCGAAGGTAAGGCCGACGTGGACGTCGAAGTGCTCTTCGAAGAACTCGCGGTCCGTGACGTTCGCGACGCCTGTGACGTGCTCGCTTCGGTACACACCGCGTCCTGTGGTGCCTTCGCCGCGAAGGAGCGTCGCTACTGCGACGGCTACGTGTCGCTCGAGGTGTCGCCTCGCCTGGCTCGCGACACGGTGGCCACGGTCAACGCCGCGAAGCGACTGGCGGCCGAAGTAGGACGAAACAACGTGATGATCAAGATCCCTGGGACGAAAGAGGGCCTGCCCGCCGTCACCGAAGTACTGGGGGCCGGTATCAACGTGAACGTCACGCTGATCTTCTCCCTCGACCGATACAACGAGGTCATCACCGCGTGGATGGAGGGACTCGATCTCGCGCTGACGCGTCGCAGCGACGTGAGCACGATCGGCAGCGTCGCCTCGTTCTTCGTCTCGCGCGTCGACGTCGCGGTGGACGCGCTATTGCCCGAGGACGATCCCCGGAGGGGCACGACCGCCAACGCGCAAGTGGCCGGCGCCTACCAACTCTTCCGTCGCCGGATGGCGAGCGAGCGGGCGCTGGCGCTCTTCGCGGCCGGAGCCCAGGTGCAGCGACCGCTGTGGGCGTCGACCTCAACGAAGAATCCGACGTACTTCGACCTGCTCTACGTCGACACCATCGTCGGTGACGAGACCGTCAACACGATGCCCGACGCCACGCTCGCCGCGACGTTGGACCACGGGAACTTCTCCAGTTCCGAGTTGCTGAGCGACGAGAAGATTGTGAACGCGGCCGCGCTGCTCGACCAGCTGCCCGAGAACATCTCCTTGGACAAAGTGACCGAGAAGCTCGAGGCCGACGGCGTTTCGGCCTTCGTGGCCTCCTACGAGGAGCTCTTGAAGACCGTCGCGGAAAAGATGCAAGGCCAGTCGTAGCGCTCGAACCTACCGTGGTTCGTCCATGAGGAAACGGTTCAACCGTTGAAGGTCGCGCCCTAGGATGTCGCCATGACGACGTTGCGGGGGGCCGCTACATACTCTGAACTCCTCGCCACCCCACTCGACGAACTCGCGGGTGCCGCGTTCGCCCAGGCCCGAGCCGCTCACGGTTACGTCGTCACCTATTCGCCTAAGGTCTTCATTCCGTTGACGAAACTCTGTCGCGACCGCTGCGGGTACTGCACCTTCGCCCAGGCGCCAGCGCACGTGGCCGCTCCCTACATGAGCCTCGACGAAGTGATGGCCGTGGCCCAGGCGGGGCGAGACGCCGGCTGCACCGAAGCGCTCTTCACGCTGGGCGAACGACCGGAACTGCGCTACGACGAAGCGGCCCGTTGGCTGGCCGCGCGCGGTTACGAGTCGACGGTGGACTACGTCGCCAACGCCGCTCAGATGGTGCTCGAGAGCACCGGCCTGCTCCCTCACGCCAACGCCGGTGCGCTCTATCGCCACGAGCTCACCCAACTGCGCACCGTCTCGGCTTCACAGGGCATGATGATTGAAGCGTTGGCCGATCTGGCGGCCCACCGCCTCGCCCCCGACAAGGATCCGCAGCGCCGACTGGACACGCTGCGCGTGGCCGGTGAATTAAAAATTCCCTTCACCACCGGACTGCTGGTTGGCATCGGCGAGACGCGCCCCGAGCGCCTCGCGACGTTGTCGGCGATCGCCGCGTCGCACGAAGAGTTCGGTCACGTCCAAGAAGTGATCATCCAGAACTTCTTGCCCAAGCCGCGGACGGCGATGGCCCATGAGCCGGCCGCCAGCGACGAGGAGTTCCACTGGACGATCTCGGTCGCGCGCCTGATGTTGCCCGATTCGATTCATCTCCAGGCGCCGCCGAACTTGAGCGTGGACCCAACGAGGCTGCTCGACTTCGGGATCGATGACTTCGGTGGCATCTCACCGGTCACGGCCGATCACGTCAATCCGGAACGAGCCTGGCCCGCGCTGAGCGTTTTGAGCGGCGAATGCGACGCTCGCGGTTTCAATCTCGAACCGCGGCTTACCGTGTACCCGGAGTTCATCGGGCCCCAGATCGGCTTCCTCGACGACAAAGTTCGTCCTTACGTCCTCGCCCACGCCGATTCGACGTTCCTGGCGCGCAACGACGTGTGGGCATCGGGCACGGAGGTCACGCCGCCGAGCCCTCCCACCACGCGCTCGCGCACCAGCGCCGTTTCCTCGCTGCTCGCGCGCTACGAGCCCGGGTACCCGCTCGACCGCGAAGAGCTGACCACGCTCTTTCACGCCCGAGGCGCCGACTTCAACGCCGTGGTCGAACGCGCCGACAACGTCCGACACGACCTCGTCGGCGACGGTGTCACCTTCGTGATCAACCGCAACATCAACTACACCAACGTGTGCACCTTCAAGTGTCGATTCTGCGCCTTCTCCAAGGGGCCGCTATCACTCAACCTGCGAGGCGACCCCTACTTGCTCACCCTGGACGAGATCAGCGAACGGGTGCGCGAGGCCGAGGCCAGGGGCGCCACCGAAGTCTGTCTGCAGGGCGGCATCCATCCCAAGTTCGATGGCGACTACTACATCGACGTGGTCGCCGCGGTTCGCGCCGGCTCGCCGCGAATCCACATCCACGCCTTTAGCGCTCTGGAGGTGTTCGAGGGTGCGCGACGTTCCGAGCAAGACCTCGTCACGTACCTCACGCGACTGAAAGTCGCCGGATTGAAGACGCTGCCCGGGACCGCCGCCGAGATTCTCGATGACGAGGTTCGGGCGGTGCTCTGTCCCGACAAGATTAATTCCGATCAGTGGCTCGAAGTGCACCGCGCCGCCCACAGCGTGGGACTTCGCTCCAACATCACGATCATGTTCGGAGCGGTCGAGGGTGTCGACAGTTGGGCCACGCACCTGCTGCGCACCCGCGAACTCCAACGAGAGACCGGGGGCTTCACCGAGTTCGTGCCGCTCCCCTTCGTGCACATGGCGACCCCGATCTTCTTGCAAGGTCGCGCTCGGCGGGGACCGACGTTCCGCGAGGCGGTCCTCATGCACTCGGTCGCGCGGCTGCACTACGCGACGCTCATCGACAATATTCAAGTGAGCTGGGTCAAGATGGGCGTCGCCGGGTCGCGCCGTATTCTCGACGCGGGCGCCAACGACGTGGGCGGCACGTTGATGGACGAGAACATCTCGCGAGCGGCCGGAGCGAGTCACGGTCAGGGGATGGACGTCGATACGCTACGCGCCCTCGTCGAACCGTTGGGACGGCCCCTGGTCCAACGCAGCACCCTGTATCAGACGCTGTAGCCGTGGATGAGTTGATCGAAGGGTTCCTCGAGGAGTTGCGCCGCGACTCTCCGCTAACGGATGAACGCATCGAAGTGCTACGGGCGCTGCTCGTACGTTTCGTCGAATTGGCCCTGATCGACGGTGACCTCAGTGATCTAAAAGTTGCCGTGAACACGCTCAACGAGTTGACCGAAGCCTCGACGCTGTTCGCGCAGTGGCGCGACGTGCCCAAGCTGGCGATCTTCGGTTCGGCGCGCACGCAGATGGAGAACTCCCTCTACGAGATGGCGCGTCAACTCGGCGCCGCGATGGCCGAGCGGGGATGGATGATCATCTCGGGCGCCGGACCCGGCATCATGGAGGCCTCGGCCAAAGGAGCGGGCCGCGAGCACACCCTGGGCGTGAATATCGAACTGCCCTTCGAACAGTTCTCCAATCCCTACATCGACGCCGAAACCATGCTCGTGGCGATGCAGTACTTCTTCACACGTAAAGTCGCCATGACGCGACCCTCGAACGCGTTCGCGATCTTTCCCGGGGGCCTCGGCACCATGGACGAGACCTTCGAAGTCCTCACGCTGCTCCACACCGGAAAGACGTCACCGGCGCCCGTGGTGCTGCTCGACACGGCCGAAGGGAACTTCTGGCGCCAGTGGATGACGTTCGTTGAAAGCGCCATCATCGCTGATGGCTACATCGACAAACACGACATGTGCCTGGTTCGGATCTGCACCTCGATCGAAGAGGCCGTAGCCGAAATCGACCATTTCTTCTCCAACTACGTGCGTTTCGACGTCCGCGGCGACCGGGGCTTCATCAAGGTCCGACGACGACCCACTGAGGCGCAGCTGGCCGAACTCGCGCGCGTCGCGCCCCACTTCGCCCAACGTCTCGGCTACGTGCTCGAAGACGACACGACGATCTCCTTCGCCTTCGACGGTCGCAACTACGTGAACCTGCGGTTGTTGATCGATGAGATCAACGAGTGGCCTTAGTCGTCACTCGCTCCGCGCAGTAGCATCTCGGCCTTCTGGAGACTCCGTCGCACCTTGGCGAGTCGGCGTTCCAGTTCCTTGGCTTCATCGCCTCCCTCGGATCGGAGTTGCTCGCGCACGGTGTCGAAGATGGCGTCGGCGACGCGGCTCTCGAGGGCGCCCACTTCGTCGGCCAGGGTGTCGAAGGACTCCACTAGTCGAGCGTCACGTACGCTAATGCGTCTTCGGCGTACTGCGCGCGCAGCACCTTCTTGTCGAACTTGCCGACGCTAGTCTTGGGAACGATCTCGATGAAGGCCCAACGTTCGGGGAGCCACCACTTGGCGACGCGAGTCGAGAGAAAGTCACGAAGTTCCTCGGCGCTCGCCGACGCGTCCGGGCGCAATACGACACAGCACAACGGTCGCTCATCCCAGCGCTCGTCCGGCACCGCGATCACCGCCGCTTCGAAGACCGCCGGGTGCGCCATGAGCAAACCTTCCAGTTCGACGGAGCTGATCCACTCCCCGCCCGACTTGATGACGTCTTTCGAGCGATCACTGATGGTCATGAACCCTTCGCCGTCAATCGCGCCGATGTCACCGGTGCGCAGCCAATCGTCGTGAAACTTCTCGGGGTCCTCAGTGCCGAAGTAGGAGCCGGTGACCCAGGGCCCCCGGATCTCAAACTCGCCCACGGTCTTGCCGTCGCGCGGTAGGACCGATCCGTCTTCGGCCGTGACGCGGACCTCGACCCCGGCGACGACGCGTCCGGCCTTCACCCGGTAGTCGATCTCCAGATCCTTCGGAGTGCCCGACGGCGGAATCGAGACCGCGGCCAGGGGGCTCGTCTCGGTCATCCCCCAGCCCTGGATTACGTCGATGCCGAAGCGGTCGCGGAAGGCTTCGATCATCACGCGCGGCACGGCCGATCCCCCGGCGACGATGCATCGAAGACTCGAGAGGTCGGCCTCGGGGTTGTTCTCCGTGACCCGAAGCACGTCATTCCAGACGGTGGGGACGCCAAGGGAGATGGTGGGGCGCAGTTCTTGGATCATCTTGACGATCGGCTCGCCCTGTAAGAACATCTGGGGCATGATCAACTCCGTACCGGCGAAGAAGGCCGTGTAGGCCGCCCCCCAGGCGTTGACGTGAAACATCGGGACGATCAAGAGGCAGCGATCGCGCTCGCTGAGACAGATCGAATTGGCGGTGGTCGAGGCCATCGAGTGCAACCAGGTCGAACGATGCGAGTAAATGACGCCCTTGGGGTTGCCGGTCGTACCCGAGGTGTAACACATGATCGCGGCCGAGCGTTCGTCCAGAGTGGGCCACTCAAAGCCCACCGATTCGGAGGTGAGAAACGTTTCGTAGTCGATGGTCGTCCCGAGCGCGCCACTCTCGTCGTGACCGTGAATAATGATGTGCTTCACCGTGGGAATCTGGTCGCGAACTTTCGCGAGGGCGGGAACCAACGAACTGTCGACGATAATCACGGAGTCCTCGGCGTGGTTGATGATGAAGGCCAACTGATCGGAAAAAAGTCGGATGTTCAGCGTGTGCAACACCGCTCCCATGCAGGGGACGGCCACGTAGGCCTCCATGTGTGCCTGGTTGTTCCACATGAACGTCGCGACCCGGTCGCCGGGTTGGACGCCGAGTTTGATCAGGGCGGCCGCCAGTTGCTCGGCGCGCTTGGCGACCTGTAAGAACGTCGCCTCCTCGACGCCCTCGGGCGTGACGGTCAGCACTTTCTTTTCGGAGTACACGTATTCGCCGTGACGGATGATGCCGCTAATCAGCAGTGGCGCGTCTTGCATCGTGCTGTTCACTGATCCCCCTCTACTCCCGTTTTGACGATGCTACAAAATCTGGACGGCACCGCGAGTTCGTTACCAGGAGAGGCTGTAGGGCTCGACCGGTGCGGGCAACACGCTCGCAGCGCCCGACAGGTGAGCGTCGATCGCCGCCGCCGCACTGCGACCCTCGGCGATGGCCCAGACGATCAGGCTCTGTCCCCGCACGCTGTCGCCGCAGGCGAAGACCGGCGAAGGGCCGTCCAGTGCTTCGACGCGCCAGTCGGCTCCCACCGACAAAGTGGCCCGCGCCGTGACGAAGGGATCACCGGCCAGTCCGAGCTCATCCAGTTCGGGCCCCACGAAGCCGGCCGCGATCAGAACGAGGTCGGCCGATATGACGACGGTCTCGTGGGAGACGTCGTCTTTCACGACAATCCGCTCGACGCGTTCCTCGCCGTGGAACTCCAACGTCTCGGTCGAAAAACGTCGTTCTCCGCCTTCGTCGTGCGCGGGCGACGACTTGTAGATTCTCGCCATCGTGGGCCACGGCTGGTCCTCCGGCCGTTCGTCGGGTGGTCGGTCGAGAATCTCAATCTGAACGACCGATCGGGCCTCTTGTCGATGGACGGTGCCCAAGCAGTCGGCGCCGGTGTCGCCGCCGCCCAGGATTATGACGTGCAAGTCCCGGGCGTCGATCGGCGACGGCTCGGCGTCGCGCACGGCCCGATTCGCCGCTTCGAGGTACGTCATCGCGGGGTACACGCCACGAAGCTGGGCCCCTGGGACCGGGATGAGCCGGGGACGCGTCGAACCCAGGGCGAGCAACACGGCGTCGAAGTCGCGCTGCAGATCGCTCAGCGGCGTGGTCGCGTCACCGACGCACACGTTGGTGTGGAAGGTGATGCCCGAGGACGCCATCACGGCCAGGCGACGATCGAGGACTGCTTTTTCTAGTTTGAACTCCGGAATGCCGTAGCGCAGGAGTCCGCCGACGGCGTCGCTACGTTCAAAGACGTGCACGTCGTGGCCGACACTGGCGAGTTGGGCCGCGGCGGCGAGCCCGGCTGGCCCGGAGCCGACGATGGCGACACGCTTACCGGTGCGAATCGCGGTGACCAGCGCGACGTCGAAGCCGTGGTCGAAGGCGTGCTCGGCCACCTCGTACTCGATGCGCTCGATGGTGACGGGACTGTCCGAGATGCCCAACACGCAGGCCGACTCACACGGCGCGGGACAGAGTCGGCCGGTGAACTCGGGAAAGTTGTTCGTGTCGAAGAGTTGAGCGGCGGCCTGCTCCCAGTGCGAGCGAAAGACATGATCGTTGAAGGTCGGGATGCGATTGCCCAAGGGACAGCCCTGCATGCAGAACGGAATCCCGCAGTCCATGCAGCGCGCTCCCTGCGTGGACACGTCGTCATCGCTCTGCGGTTCGAACACTTCGTGCCAGTCGCGGAGTCGAACGGCGACGGGTCGATGACTCGGACCGCGTCTCGGATACTCCAGAAACCCGGTCGTCTTACCCATTGCGCAACTCGTCGCGAACGCGCTGGTACTCCGAGGTCTCGATCCGAACGAAGTGCATGCGCTCCGAGCGCCAGTCACCCAGGATGGTCTCGCCGACACGCGAACCGGTCTCGTCCACGAAGCGAGTAAGTAGGTCTCGCAAGCGCTCGTCGTCCTCGTATTCCAGTGGATCGATCTCGTAGACGCCGGCACTGAGGTGGTCGTAGACGCTCTGGTGGGGATCGTAAAGGAAAAGCGTGCCGCCCGACATGCCGGCGGCCAGGTTTCGCCCGACCGCGCCGAGTATCACGACCACCCCGCCGGTCATGTACTCACAGGCGTGATCGCCCGTGCCTTCGACGACGATCGTCGCACCGGAGTTTCGTACTCCGCAGCGTTCGCCCACCACGCCACTGATGAAGATCTCTCCGCTGGTCGCGCCGTAGCCAATGACGTTGCCGGCGATGATGTTCTGTTCGCTGGCGAACGTGGCGTCCGGTGAGGGCCGGATGATGATGCGCCCACCGGAGAGTCCCTTGCCGGCATAGTCGTTGGCGTCACCGGTCAACCGAAGGGTCATGCCGCGAGGTACGAAGGCACCGAGGCTCTGGCCCGACGATCCGACCAAATCGATTTCAATGAGGTTGTCGGGGAGTTCACGAGCTCCGAGCGCGCGCGTAATGGCGCTGCCGGTCAAGGTGCCCACGGCGCGATTCACGTTGCGGATGGCCGTCGAGAATCGATAGGGCGTGGTGCGCGAGGCCGCCGTCACCGCGTCGTGGAGGAACGTCCAGTCGAGCGCTCCGTCGAGACCGTGTTCCTGTTTCACGCTCTGATGGCGTTGATCAGGCGCGACGGTCACCAGTAGCGCCGAGAGATCGAGGTCGCTGTTCTCGTCGTCCGTCGCGTCGATCGCCAACCTCGTCGCGTCGCCGATCACCTCTTCGAGCGTTCGTGCCCCCAGTTCAGCGAGGTACTCCCGAACCTCTTGAGCGATGAACTCGAAAAAGTTCTCGACGAACTCCGGCTGACCGGTGAATCGTTCGCGAAGTCGTGGATTCTGCGTGGCGATCCCGACCGGGCAGGTGTCGAGGTGACAGACCCGCATCATCACGCAACCCGACACGACTAACGGCGCCGTGGCGAAGCCGAACTCCTCCGCGCCCAAGAGAGCGGCGATGATGACGTCGCGACCGGTCTTCAACTGTCCGTCCACCTGGAGCACCACGCGACTGCGTAGTCCGTTTGCCGCGAGCGTCTGGTGCGTCTCGGCCAGCCCGAGCTCCCACGGAGTGCCGGCGTGCTTTAACGAGGTGAGGGGCGCCGCGCCGGTCCCGCCGTCGTGGCCCGAGATGAGGATCACGTCCGCGTGCGCCTTGGCAACTCCAGCCGCGATGGTCCCAACGCCCTGTTCGCTCACCAGCTTCACGTGGATCCGCGCCTGGTCGTTCGCGTTCTTCAAGTCGTAAATCAATTGGGCCAAATCCTCGATCGAATAGATGTCGTGGTGTGGGGGTGGCGATATCAAGCCGACGCCTGGCGTCGAGTGTCGGGTTTTCGCAATCCAGGGGTAGACCTTGGTCCCGGGCAGCTGCCCCCCTTCGCCCGGCTTGGCGCCCTGGGCCATTTTGATCTGGATGTCGTCCGCGTTGACGAGGAATCGACTGGTCACGCCGAAACGTCCGGAAGCGACTTGCTTGATGGCCGAACGACGGTTCAGGTGGGGATCGGACGTATCGAAACGTTCTTCGTCCTCGCCCCCTTCGCCGGTGTTGGACTTTGCGCCGAGTCGATTCATCGCGATGGCGAGCGTGGCGTGCGCCTCTTCGGAGATCGAGCCGTAGGACATGGCCCCGGTGCTGAAGCGCTTGATGATCGAGGCGGTGCTCTCGACCTCGTCGAGGGGCAGCGGTGTCGCGCTGGGTACGAGGTTCATGAGACCGCGCAAGGTGGCGAGCCCGCTCGATTGGTCGTCGACCAGAGCGGTGTACTCCTTGAAGATGTCGAAGCGTTTCGCGCGAGTGGCGTGCTGCAGTTTCTGAACGGTGCGGGGATTGAAGAGGTGGATCTCTCCGTCTCGTCGCCACTGGTACTCGCCGCTGTTTCGCAGCTCGACTCGTTCCCCGGGGGCCGGTCCGTACGCGCTGGCGTGGAGCACCAGCACGCTCTGAGCGATGTGCTCGAGCGTGATGCCGCCGAGACGCGAAGTAAATCCGGGAAAGTATCTCGCGAGAACGGTCTCGGAGATGCCCACGGCCTCGAAGAGTTGCGATCCGACGTAACTCGCGACCGTGCTCACGCCCATCTTCGACATCGTCTTCACGACGCCCTTGTTGAGCGCCTTGCCGTACTGGTACCGGGCCTCGAAGGAACTCAGGCCGACGAGCTCGCCCTCGTCGATCAACGCGTCGATGGACTCGTAGGCGAGGTACGGGCAGACCGCCGAGGCACCGAATCCGAGCAGCAGCGCGACGTGGTGGACTTCGCGAACGTCACCCGACTCCATGATCAACGCGGCGCTCGTTCGCAGGTGCTCGTCAACCAGCCGGTGGTGCACGGCCGAAGCCAGGAGCAGACTCGGGATCGCCGCGAGTTCGGTCGTGGTGTTTCGATCCGAGAGGATGATGATGTTGGTGCCGCCGCGGACTTCGGCGACGACCTCATCGCACAGCGCGTCAATCGCTGCGGCGAGGCGCTCGGCGCCGGTTCCCATTCCGTGAGCCTCGAAAAGTCCGTCGATGACCACGGCGGTGAAGCCGCGCATGCGATCGAACTCTTCGATGTAGCGAATCTTGGCCAGTTCGTCGACGCTCAAGATCGGCGACGGCAGCACGATCTGGTGACAATGGTTGGCGCTTTCGGTAAGCAGGTTGTCCTCGCCGCCGATCGTGACGCGCGTCGACGTGACGAGCTCTTCGCGGATGGCGTCCAGGGGCGGGTTGGTCACCTGGGCGAAGAGTTGGGTGAAGAAGTCGAAAAGCGGGCGCGGGAGCTTCGACAGGGTGGGGACCGTGGTGTCCGAGCCCATGGAGCCGATGGGCTCCTCGCTCACCTGGGCCATGTGTCGAACGATCAGGCGAAGGTCCTCTTCGCTGTAACCGAAGTTCTTCTGTTGGCGAACGACGGACGCGTGGTTCGGCGTGAGCATGGTGGGTGCGTCGATCTCATCGAGTGAACGTTGCTGCTCACGAAGCCACTCACCGTACGGTGCTTTTTCGCTGAGCGCACTCTTCAACTCGTCGTCGTCGATGATTCGACCCTGCTCAATGTCGACGAGGAACATTCGTCCCGGTTGCAAGCGACCCTTGCGTTCGATGTTGGCCGGATCGATGGGCAGCACGCCGACTTCACTGGCGAAGATGACCCGATTGTCCTTGGTGACCCAGTACCGCGCCGGGCGCAGCCCGTTGCGGTCCAACACGGCGCCCACCACTTTGCCGTCACAGAACGTCACGGACGCCGGACCGTCCCACGGCTCCATCAGTCCGGCGTGATAGCGGTAGAAGTCGCGACGGGACTCACTCATGAAGGTCGAACGCTCCCACGCCTCGGGGATCATCATCAGCACCGCGTGCGGGAGTGACCGTCCGGCCTGGACCAGGAGCTCCACGACCTCGTCGAAGCTGGCCGAGTCGCTGAAGCCACTGGTGATGAGGGGCGTGAGTTCACTTATTGGAAGCGGCAAGACGTCGCTTTGCAGCGTGGTCTCGCGCGCCGTCATCCAATTGCGATTGCCCCGGACGGTGTTGATTTCGCCGTTGTGCGCGATGTAGCGAAACGGTTGGGCGAGGTCCCAGCGCGGCAGGACGTTGGTCGAGAAGCGACTATGGACGACGGCAATGGCCGAAGTGAGTCGCTCGTCCTGCAGGTCGCTGAAGTACTGGCGCAGTTGGGGCGACGTCAACATCCCCTTGTAGATCAGTACGTGAGGCGAACAGGACGAGGCGTAGACGTCAATCGCGTGCTCGATCACCTTTCGGGCGCAGTACAGAGCGCGCTCGAGGTCCGGCGCCGGATTAGCGACACTTCGCGCGATCAGTTGCTGGACAAAGCGCGGCTCCGAGGCCAGTGAGGTCGCTCCGAGCACCGTCGAGTCGACGGGAACCTCGCGCCACCCGAGCGACTCGAGACCGACGTGCTCGAGGACCGTGTCGATTTGGGCGCGGAGTACGGCGTCGTCGGAGCTCTTGGGCACCATCCAGTGCGCGACGCCGTACTCCCCCGCTGGCGGGAGGACGTCGCCGAACTCTTCTCGAAGAAAGGAGTCCGGCATCTGGATGAGCAGACCGGCGCCGTCGCCCGAATCGACATCCGCACCCGAGGCGCCCCGGTGCTCCAGATTTTCCAGGATGGTGAGCGCGTCAAGAATCGTCGCGTTGGTCGCGTTAGCGCTCAAGTCCGCGACCATACCCACACCGCAGGCGTCGTGCTCGAAAGAGGGGTCGTAAAGAGTCTTTGTCATAGCGTTTCCGTACGGGGCAACGCTGACCCACCACAATCATAACGAAATTGATCCGAGTCCATCGACCTACGCTGGTCACGTGAAGACGGCCCAACGCGCACTCGTCGTCGGTGGTGGTGTCATCGGTCTCACCAGCGCCTTTCAACTGGCCCGCCGAGGTTGGCTGGTCACCCTCTTTGACCCCTCCTTGGGCCGCGGCGCCACCTGGGCCGCGGCCGGGATGATCGCGCCGATCGCGGAGATTGGTCCGGGTGAAGAATCGAACTACGAATTGCAGAGCGGTGCCCTCGAGGCGTGGCGCACGTTCGCGACCGAACTGCGTGAAGTGACCAAGAAGGAGCTCTCCATCTGCGAAACCGGCACGTTGCTACTCGGTTGGGATGGCAGTGATCGTCGATTGGTCGATCAGTTCGCCCTGATAGCTGCCGACCTCGGTGTCGCTCTTCGACCGGTCTCGCGCATAGATCAGCCGTCCGTGTTTGACGGAGTTTCCGATCGGATTGCGGAGGGACTCTTGGTGGACGGCGACGCGTGGTTGGACCCCGACCAGGTCGTGGCCTACGTGAGTGAGGCGAATGCGCAGCTGGGCGTGACGATCGTCAGCGACAGCGTGGTCAGTGTGTGCGGCGACGGGCGCCACGTCGAAGCCGTCACCGCCCATGATTCGTTCGAAGGCGACGTGGGCATCATCGCGACCGGCGCGGGCGCCTTGCCGAAGGGCGCGACGCCATCGGGCAATCACGTCGTTCGGCCGATCCACGGCATCACCGTGCGAGTGCGCGGCATCGACCGAAGCGCTCAGCCGATGATCCGATCGTTCGTGAGAGGCAACACGTTCTATATGGTGAGCCGCCCCGGTGGTTACGACGTTCTCGGCGCGTCGTCCGAAGAGCGCCTCGAGGCCGGCGCCCAGGTCGGCGAGGTTCAGCGACTTCTGCGTGACGCCCTCGACGTCGTGCCGGCCCTGGAGACCGCCGTGGTTCTCGAGACCCGAGAGGGCAATCGTCCGGCCAGCGACGATTTGCGGCCGTTCTTTGAGGTGCTGGTCGACGGTCGCTGGGCGTGGTCGTCCGGTCACTTTCGCCACGGCGTGACCCTGGCGCCCATCGCCGCACGAGAAGCCCTACGATTCGCGGAGCGTGTGGCGTGATCCGGGTGAACGGAGAGGATCAGAAATTCGTCAACGAATCGGTTCATCAGTTATTACAGCGACTCTCGATCGAACCACGCGGTGTCGCCGTCGCCATTAACGGTGAAGTGGTGCGAAGGTCCGATTGGTCCGCCACGTACGTGGCCGACGACAGCGCGATAGAGATAGTGACCGCCGTAGCGGGCGGCTGAGAAAAGGTGGTCGGAGATGGCGGTTGACGAATTGATACAGGCGCTGGACGAGCGCATCCTCGATGCACTTCGCGCCAAAGCCACGGGTGAATCAATCGCGTATCTTTGTGAAGCACGAGCGTGGTTGACCCACCCCGATCGGGCGCACGGCGCGCATGCCCCCACCGGTTAAAAGACGAAGCGACTACGATTGTTCGTTCACGGGCTGTGGCTTAGTTTGGTCTAGAGCGCTCGGCTGGGGGCCGAGAGATCGGGAGTTCGAATCTCCCCAGCCCGACCACGAACCACACGAGTTCGCACGCTCGCCTTAAAGTGTCCGCAATTCCTCTCGAAATTTCGACGGCTCTCGTAGACAGAAAAGTCCGCGCGAGCAACTCCTTTCCCCGTATGGGAACTGGCTCTCGTAGAAATCAATGTAACTTCGGCCCCAATGACGAGAGCCCGGCCGCTCGGGCCGCGCTCTCGTTGACGTTCTGAGAACGTCCGGCTTACTCCTCGGAGCCGAAGTTCAGGATCGACTGAAGCTCCGCGCTACTGAGGTCGCGCGGCGTCTCACCGAGCGCAACCTTCTCGCTCTCGACGTAGTGCTTGATGTCAGTGACGACGTCGGGGTTGGCCAGCGTCGTAATGTCGCCCACGTCGGTGAAGTTCGAGATTGACGCGATGACGCGGCGCATGATCTTGCCCGATCGGGTCTTGGGCATGTCGGCCACGATCCAGACGTTCTTGGGCCGCGCGATTTTGCCAATCTCGGTTTCGATCATCTTGGTCACCTTCGCGGCCACGTCCACATTCGGATCGACCCCGGGCTTCACGGCGATATACATCTCGACCACGTGTCCTCGCAACTCGTCCACGACGGGCACCGCGGCGGCCTCGGCGACCTCTTCGACCATGAGCGCGGCCGATTCGAGTTCCTTGGTGCCCAAGCGGTGGCCCGAGACGTTGATCACGTCGTCCACGCGACCGAGGATCCGGTAGTAGCCGTCCTTGGCCTGCATGGCGCCGTCATTGGCGAAATACGGCCAATCGTGCCAGTCCGTGCTCTTGGGGTCCTTGTTGTACTTCTCGTAGTACGTCTTGACGAACCGGTCGGGGTCGCCCCAAATGGTCTGGAAAATGCCCGGCCACGGGTTGCGGATGCAGATGTTGCCCGCGTGCCCGCTTCCCGCTTTCACCACTTCGCCGTTCTCATCCAGAATCTGCGGGAAGATCCCGATGACCGCGGGGCCGCAACTTCCGGGCTTCATCGCGTTGAGCGCCGGCAGGGTGCTGCCGAGGAAGCCTCCATTCTCGGTCTGCCACCAGGTGTCGACGATCGCGGCCTCGCCCTTACCGACGACCTCGTAGTACCAACGCCAGACGTCGGGCTCGATCGGCTCGCCCACTGTGGTCATGTGCTTGAAGTGGTAGTTGTACTTCGCCGGCTCGTCCGGTCCGACCTTGCGCAGGGTGCGGATGGTCGTGGGAGCGGTGTGGAATTGGGTCACCCCGAGCCTCTCGGCGATCCTCCACATGCGCCCGGCGTCGGGGTACGTGGGGATTCCTTCGTACATGACCGACGTCGTGCCCAGGGCCAGGGGCCCGTAGACGATGTAGGAGTGTCCGGTGATCCAGCCAATGTCCGCGGCGCACCAGTACGTGTCATTCGGATGGATGTCCTGGTAGTACTTGGATGTCCCCGCTACGTAGGAGAGGTAGCCGCCGGTGCTGTGCTGGCAACCTTTGGGCTTGCCCGTGGTGCCGCTCGAGTACATGATGAACAGTGGCGCCTCGGCCGGCATTGAGACCGGGTCCACGAGCTTGCCCTTGTACTCGGGCATGATCTCGTCGACGAAGAAATCCCGACCTTCGACCATCGGGCTCTTGGAGGCGTACTCGCCCGGGTTGCGGCGGAACACCAGCACCTTCTCGACGACGACACCGTCCTCAAGGGCCTTCGCCACCGCCTCGTCGGCCTTGACCTTGTGGTCCTGGAGCTCGCCGTTGCGGTAGTAGCCGTCGATCGTGACGAGGATCTTGCTCTTGGAGTCCGCGATGCGCCCTCCGCAGGCCGAACCGGAGAAGCCGCCGAAGACCTGGGAGTGGATGACGCCGAGTCGCGCGCACGCGAGCATCGCCACCGGCAGGTCCGGCACCATGGGCAAGTGGAACGTCGCCACGTCGCCGGTCTCGACGCCGCAGAAGCCCTTCAACAGCGCGGCGAACTCGTTCACGCGGCAATAGAGCTCCTGGTAGGTGATGACCTCGGTATCCTGTTCCTCGAGCTCGGGCACCCAAATGATCGCTGCCTTGTTGCGGTCAGTCTCGAGATGGCGGTCCACGCAGTTGTAGGAGGCATTGAGGCGTCCACCGACGAACCACTTCCAGAATGGCGCGTGGCTCGAGTCAAGGGTCGTGTGCCAGTACTTATCCCAGGTCAGGAGGTCGGCGTACTCCTTGAAGCACTCGGGAAAATTCTTCTCGCTGAAGCGCTCGAGGATGCTCGGGTCGTTGGCGTTGGCCTGGCCGATGAACTTCGCTGAGGGGTAGAAGTACCCCTCTTCGCGCCAGTGCACCGCAATCTGAGCCTCCGAAGCTTTGTCCGACTTCAATTCTTCAGCCTCTTTGTCGCTCTTTTTTGGCATGCTTCCCCTCCTGGTGAGGCGACGTGCGCGCACGCCGCCGGTGACTATTCAACACACTCAGACTGAAACTTGATCCCCCACGTGGTCGTCGACCACGAGTGTTTGCTCTTCATTGGTTCTATCACGAGAATATTCGCGAGACCAAGTCGCGGATCCTGGGCCAAGTCGTGACATATCACCCATTCAGTCACTGAGTGGTGGGCCGATTGATACCAGGTGGCGAGTATGTCAAGTTGAATCCGGCACTTGTCGAGTGTGGCTGAGAATGCACCGTTGGTCTCTCTGGCCACGTCGAAGAATCTCGTGCCAGTCCCGATGATTGCTCACCCGTCAAGGTTGGCCCGTCGGTATCTCTCCATGGCCCCGTGGGTGTCCAGCGAATGCTGCCGGGATGTGCTTCATGGTCCGAGTGTCAAAGATGACCACTCCATCGTCAGTCGAATTCGTCCAATCCGGTAGAATTGACCGGTCGAGTCTGGTTAAGTGGGCGGGCGTTCGTCGCATCAATTGGGACGTTGACGAAAAGGAAGTGCCGAGAGAGGGTGATTCCGGCCATTGGCTGGACACAGTATGGACAAGAAGGATCCGTTCGTCTTACGCCACCTCGCCGACGTCCAACCGGAGTTGTGGTGGCTCGATTCGGACCCCCTCGAGCCGGCGCCTCACTCTGCCCTGATCGGCGACATTGGCGCCGACCTGTGCGTGGTGGGCGCGGGCTACACCGGCCTGTGGACCGCGCTGCTCGCAAAGGAGCGTGACCCTGATCGAGAAGTCGTGGTCGTTGAGCAGTTCGAGACCGGTGCGGGTGCGTCGGGTCGCAACGGCGGATTCTGTTCCGCGTCACTCACCCACGGGTACTCAAACGGCGTTCGACGCTTCCCCGATGAGATCGAACAGATCCAACGACTCGGCCGTGAGAACCTGGACGAGATCGAGGCGACGATCGCTCGCTACAACATCGAATGTGACTTCGAGCGCACCGGCGAACTCCAAGTCGCCGTCGCTGCTTGGCAGTTCAAGGGAATGGCCGAACAGGCCGATCGTCGAAACGCCATGGGTGATCGCGTGGAAGTGCTCAGCGAAGAAGAGGTGCGGGCGCGCGTGCACTCTCCCTCGTACGTCGGAGCCCTCTTTGATCACGACGGCACCGCTCTGGTGGACCCGGCTCGACTGGTGTGGGGACTAGAGCGAGTGTGTATTTCTCTCGGAGTGAAGATCTTCGAGAACTCGAAGGTCGAATGGCTGGAGGACTTGCACGACGCCGTGCGCGTCCACACGCCCTATGGCGCCGTCACGGCCGCGAGGGTGGCGCTCGGGACCAACGTCTTTCCGTCGCTCTTGAAGAAGACCCGCAGATACGTCGTGCCCGTCTACGACTACGTCATGGTCACGGAACCGCTCTCGGATTCTCAGCTCGAAAGCATCGGGTGGTCGGGCCGCGAAGGCATCGCCGATTCCGGCAACCAGTTTCACTACTACCGACTCACGAGTGACAACAGCATCCTTTGGGGCGGTTACGACACGATCTATAACTTCCGCGGCAAGGTTCGTCGGGAGTACGAGTTCAACTCCGAGACGTACGCCACATTGGCCGGTCACTTCTTGAAGACCTTTCCGCAGTTGGCCGGGGTCAAATTCACGCACGCCTGGGGCGGGGCGATCGACACGTGCACGCGGTTCTCACCGTTCTGGGGAACCTCGCACGAGAACAAAGTCGCCTACGTGCTCGGCTACACCGGACTCGGTGTCGCCTCCTCCAGATTCGGGGCGGCCACGATGCTCGATCTACTGGACGGACTCGAGACCGATCGCACTCGCTTGACGATGGTTCGCAAGCGCCCGTTGCCGTTTCCCCCGGAGCCCTTCAAGTGGCTCTTCATTCGCATCACTCAGTCGGCGATTAAGTACGCCGACGAACACGAGGGCCGCCGAAACCTCTGGCTGAAGCTCATCGATCTCTTGGGTCTGGGCTTCGACTCCTAACTGGTCGAAGCCCAACGAAGTGTACGGTACTTCCGCGTTAGCTGGACAGTGAGTAGATGACCGCGACCTGCACGTTGACGGGCTGGCTACCGGTTTGGATCGGTACGGAGGAGCGAAGTGCCGCAGCATTGAACGCGATCGGCGCGTCGTAAACCGTGGAACTCTGATTCTCGTTGTCAGTGATCCTCACGATCCCGGTGACGTGAGTGTCGCCAGCCTTCGCGAGCTGACCCGCGGCGAGGCGAGCGCTGTTCATGGCACGAATTCGAGCAGCGCGCAATAGCGAAGAGTCGTTCGTGATGGTGAACGACACACCGTTCAGCTGGACGCCGTTGCCGACGGCCCGAGCGGCCGCGTCAATTGCCACGCCAGCACGCTGCACCTTGTGCATCGTTATGTTCAAAGTGTCTTCAACGGTGAAGCCGGTCACCACTCCTTGGTTGTTCGTGTTGTCGTAGATGTTGAGTCCGGAGGTCTGCATTTCTCGTTTGGTGACACCGTTTTTCAACAGGGCCGCTTCGAGCGCTCGGACTTTGTTGTCATTCTCGGTCAGGGCCGCCGTCGCAGTCAAAGAGTGTGTTGACACGCCGATTTGAAAATTGATCGTGTCGGGAGTGCCCTGGACAGTGCCCGTGCCCGAGACCGTAATCGTTGACCGGGTGTTTCCCTTGGCGTGACCGAGGACAAACCCCGCGAAACCTACGGTGACGCAACCGACCACCACGACCACCAGCACCGTGACCATCGTCAGGAACCAGCCGGTCCGGCGGGGCCGCTGACTCGTCAAACGCTCGCTCTCGCGATCGCGTGTCGGCTCTGTGTTTTCTCCACTGATGTCACTACTCATTCGCTCTCCTCTGTCCTCACCGGCGCCCGTGAAATCCTTGGTGGATTCGCGTCACCGCGCCCTTCTATGAGTACATGTCACGTTCGACAAGAAACTTTCTGGACGCGAGAAGTGAGCCCTCGATCACGTCGCAGAAGGCGTACGGTTCAGGTACGTCGAGTCAACGACGTAGTGGCAGTTCGAATTGAGAATGCGACACCAATGCGATGCGCATCATGATTGATTCTGAAGCCGAGAGTAGTGCTCAATCGGCCCAGTATGCCAACAGCACCCGAGCCTGGTGGCTGGGTGCTGTTGGCGGTTGGGTCCGGTGGCAAGCCACCAGTGACAATGAGGTTAGCTCAAAGGACCGACCGGTGGCGCAACCCTCGCAGGAGTTCCGCTCAAAGGACCGACCGGTAGTACAACCTTCCCGTGCGTATCGTTGATCACGCCAGCTGCGGACGCGTACCACGCGAGCAGAGCCGTGACAATGCCGAGCCATCCACCGATCTTGGTCATGTCGGTGTGACCGCCGCTCCACGCTCCAATGGTGAGGAACAAGAAGGCCAACGTCAGTGCAATGAAGACCAACAAGACGGCGATGTTCACCTTCATGGCGGCAACTGTCATGTACGCCGTGAAGAGGATCCAGGGCAGGAGATACAGGCCCAAGGCACCCTTGACCGCCAGGCCACCCTGGAAGTTGATGAAGAAGTACACACCAATCCAGAACGCACCGTACGACGTAAACGCGAGAGCCCCAAAGGTATTCTTTCGCACGAATTCCCACATACCGGCCGCGAACTGCGCAACGCCACCGTAAATGAATGCCAGCGATATGGCACCACTGATGGCCGCACTACTCGCTCCACCGAACTTAAACAGTCCGACATTGAAGAGGCTGAGCAAAAACGTGGTCATGGCGAAACCGGCGAGTCCGAGCGGACCGGGGTCCGCAACTCTGTGTTCCATGTAATTCCCCCCACATAGGTTTATTCCCACCGCCGGGATGACGGTTACTGAGATTAAACCTCACTTCACAAGAATCATGACGGATGAAATCACGGCAACTTCGTGAAGAGGTTCACAATAACGTCGCAGGGCCTGACGAATTCCCTTTATTTACTGACGAGTAGGAGTACGGTGACGGCGGCGAAAACGTAAATGCAATGTATAAAAGGAACTCTACGAATCGATCGCGGAACGAAAACTCCTGATGAACGCCTCGATGTCGGATGTGCCGCCGCCATCGAGGATTACCTGGACCACGGCCGATCCCACGATGACGCCATCACTCACCTCGGCCGCCTCTTTGGCCTGATTCGGAGTGGCGATGCCGATACCCACGAGCGCCGGCACGTCACTGGTGCGCCGAATTGATTCCACCACTCGCTCGCCATCGCCTCTCCCCGCGGTCTGGCCGGTGACGGCCATACGCGCCGAGGCGTAAGCGAAGCCCTGCGTGCGAGCGGCGAGCTGATCGACGCGCGCGGGGGGCGTCGAAGGAGCCACGAGCAATACGCTCGCAACGTCCGCGCCGTCACAGGCCGCGATCCACGGCGCCGTCTCTTCTAGAGCGAGGTCCGGAATGATCGCGCCGTGAATGCCACTGTCGGCGAGTTTGCCAGCGGCGCGCTCGAGCCCGTAGTGCAACACGATGTTGTAATACGTCATCGCGATGAGCGGCACCGCGGCGTCGAGTCGATTGAGATCGTCACAGATCGAGTCCAAGGTCGTGCCGAACGCCAGAGATCGAAGGTCCGCCTCTTGGATGACCGGACCGTCCATCATCGGATCGGAGAACGGAATGCCAATCTCGACGGCGTCGGCGCCGGCCAGCACGGCCGCTTCGACGTGCTCGGTCCAATCATTCGTCAGTCCGCCCATGAAATACGGCACGAGGAGTTTGCGCCCGGTCGCTCGAACAGCGCGCAGGTCGCGCTCGAGGCTCTTCATGACTGCGCGCGCAGAATGGCTTGGACTTGGGCCACGTCTTTGTCACCTCGACCGGAAAGATTGAGGAGCACGGTCGAGCCGCTCGGAAGCGCTCCCCCGGCTTCGCGGATCATCCAAGCAACGGCGTGGGCCGTCTCGAGGGCCGGAATGATCCCCTCCTTCTCACTCAAGAGCCGCAGGGCGCCTATGACGTCCGCGTCGCCGATGGCGTAATACTCCGCTCGCCCGATCTGTGCGAGGTGGGCGTGCTCGGGACCGATGCCGGGATAGTCGAGACCGGCCGAAATGGAATGGGCCTCTTCGATCTGACCGAATTCGTCCTGCATCAAGAGTGAGCGCATGCCGTGCAGGACTCCCGGCGATCCGTTACCCACGGCCGATCCCCCGGCCGCCTCAATACCGACCAATCGCGAAGAGGTGTTGGCGAATCCCGCGAAGATGCCCGCGGCGTTCGAGCCTCCCCCGACGCAGGCGATGACGACGTCCGGCACGTCGACACCAAAGTCCGCCAGTTGTCGCGACGCCTCTTGTCCGATGATGCTCTGGAACTCGCGCACGATCCACGGGAAGGGATGGGGACCCATGACTGATCCAATGCAATAGTGCGTGTCCGCCACGCAGGTGACCCATTCGCGCATCGCTTCGTTCACGGCGTCCTTCAGCGTGCGGCTGCCCGAGGTCACGGGGACCACGCGAGAACCCAACAGCTCCATGCGAAACACGTTGAGGATCTGACGCTCGGTGTCGACCTCGCCCATGAAGACCGTGCACTCGAGCCCGAGCCGGGCAGCCGCCGTCGCCGTCGCGACGCCGTGCTGCCCCGCGCCGGTTTCGGCGATGACGCGACGCTTGCCCATCCGCTTCGTGAGCAACGTTTGACCGATGACGTTATTGATCTTGTGCGAACCGGTGTGCGCCAGGTCCTCGCGCTTGGCGAAGATTCGTAGACCGAGGTGCTCGCCCAGCCGAACGAGCGGAGTAACCGGTGTCGGCCGTCCCGCGAATTCGCGCAGGACCGTGCGGTACTCCTCGATGAAGGCGGCGTCGCTCCACGCGTCGGTGAAGGCCGCTTCGAGTTCGAGACACGCCGGCATGAGGGCTTCGGGAACGAAGCGTCCTCCGAACTCACCGAATCGTCCTCGCTCGTCCGGTTCTTCCATGTAGAGCACGGGCTCACTCACGATGTCGCTCGTTCCCGAAAGGCCCCACGGGCGTTGTCGATGAAATCGTGCAGTCGTCCTCGATCCTTGATGCCGGGCGATGATTCGACTCCGCTGGCGCTGTCCACCCCCCAGACCGGCAATGTGTCGATGACCTGGGCGACGTTCGTCTCGTTCAGACCGCCGGCCGCAATGATCGGCACGTCGAAGGATCGCTCGGACAACTCCTCCCACGAGTGGCTCTGCCCACTACCGGGCGTCGCGCCGTCGACCAGCACGGCGTCGACGCGGTCTTCTGAGAAATCGTAGAACTCGTCACTGGCTATTGACAGAGCCTTGATCACGAGACGATGACGATCTCGCAAGTGACCTAACAGCGCATCACTCAGCGGACCGTGAATCTGAATCAGTTCGGCATCTATGAGGTCGACCGCGTTGCGAATGAAGTCGTCGCTGTTGTCGTGAAAGACCAACGTTCGCAGGGTCCTTCCGTTCGTCGCTTCGGCAATGGCTAACGCTCGATCGAGCGAGAGTTGGCGCGGCGAAGTGGCAAGGATCAACCCGACGGCGCTCGCGCCAGCATCGATCGCGGCGTTGGCGTCACCCAGCGTTGTCACGCCGCAGATCTTGATGAAAAAAGGCGCGTCAAGCTCAGTCACGCGACACCAGTGGTACGGAGGAGAACGCGCGAACCGTTTGGGTGACCTCGGACGCGGTCACAAACGCCTCGCCCACTAATACCGCGTCAAAACCGGCTTCGGCGGCTCGCGCCACGTCGTCGGGTGAACTAAGTCCTGATTCACACACGGTGACAATCGACGTGGGCAAGGACTCCATGACGTGCGCGGCATTGTCACGGTCAACGTCGAAAGTGTGGAGGTTGCGTTGATTGACCCCAATGATTCGCGCCCCGACGTCCAGGGACCGCCGGGCTTCGTCGAGGTCGTGGACTTCCACTATGGCGTCAAGGCCCGCACCGTGGGCGAGGCTGATGAACTCCGTCAGCTCAACGTTGCTGAGTGCGGCGACGATCAAGAGGACCGCGCTCGCTCCGGCTTCAACGGCGTCGAGAACGTCATTCGCGGACACCGTGAAATCTTTTCGCAGTAGCGGCAGGTTGACGGCGCGAGCGACGGCGTCCAGGTCCTCCAGGGAACCGGCGAAGTGCTCGGCGTCGGTCAACACCGAAATGGCCGTCGCTCCCCCCTCTGCGTAGTCGCGCGCGATCTGGGTGACGTCCAGTCCTTCGTGGAGCCAGCCCTTGCTCGGAGAGCGACGCTTCACTTCGGCAATCACCTTCACGCGTCCATTCCCAGTCCCGGAGAGAGCCGCGAGCATTGACGGCCCGAGCGCGTTAAGCTGTCCGACGCGCTCGCGCCATTCACGTCCGTCGGCCGCGGCGCGCGAACGATGATGATTGAGTATCTCGTCGAGGTACGTCGCCATCACAGAATCGTAGTTGTGCCAAGGATGATCTCCCTCGCGTGTAACTTTGGCGTATGTCACGCCAGCGCGCGCGCGTTCTCTAATGTCAGGTTCATTTTCGAACGACGTCTTGAATCCGCTCGTGCGCGGCACCCACCTCGAGCGCGGTCAAGCTCGCGCCGCCCTGGTGGAAATTCTGGAAGGTCACGTGGAAGGAGTCTTGATCGCGAGCTTCCTGACCGCGTTGACCGCTAAGGGCGAAACGGCCGACGAGATGACCGGGTTCATCGACGCGATGATCGAAGCGGCGTCGACCTTCACGATTGGTCCGGACGTGATCGACATCGTCGGGACCGGGGGTGACCAACTCCACACCGTCAATATTTCGACGATGGCGGCGTTGACCGTGGCCGGCTGCGGCGTGCCGGTCGCCAAACACGGCAATCGCGCCGCGTCCTCCTCCGTGGGCTCGGCCGACCTCCTGGAAGCGCTGGGCGTGCGCCTGGACACTCCCGAAGAGGTCGTTCGCGCGTGCGTCGCCGGCGCAGGCATTGGCTTCATGTTCGCCCCCATGTTTCATCACGGACTGGGCTATCTGACGCCGATTCGTCGGGCCCTGGGTTTTCGCACGATTTTCAACGTTCTGGGACCGTTGGCGAACCCCGCGCTCGTTCGGCGGACGTTGATCGGCGTGGCCCAGGCGCCGCTGCTTAACGCCATGACTCAAGTGTTGATGGCCCGTGGCATTGACCACGCCATCTTGGTGAACGCCGACGACGGACTCGACGAACTCTCCCTCGGCGCCTCGTCGACGCTGCACGTCATCTCCGCGCACGGATCGGAGATCCAACGACTGGACGCCGGAGCCGTCCTTGGTCTGCACCACGACGTGGTGTCGATACGGGGTGGCGACACGGCACACAATGTCGAGATCGTGCGGGGATTCTTGGACGCTCGACCGGGAGCGGTCTTCGACGTCGTGTGCGCCAACGCGGCCCTGGCCCTCATCGTCGCCGGTCGCGCGACCACGTTGAACGAGGGTTTCGAACTGGCCTCATCGAGTGTGCGTGAGGGTCAGGCCGCGCTCGCGCTCGAACGCCTGGTAGAACTCTCGAACGTTTAAAGCGGGCGCAGTTCTTTTTTGTACCATTGGGCGTTGGCGACGTAGGACGCCGCGTTCTCCACGATGCTGTCCTCTCCGCTGGCGTCCGGTTTGATGACCGCCGGTACACCCACCGCCAAGGCGTTCGCCGGTACCTCCATTCGGTTGCGCACGACCGCTCCGGCGCCGACCGTGGCGCCACTGCGCACAGTCGCTTGGTGCAGCACGATGGAACCGCTCCCCACCAAAGCCCGATCTTCGATGACACAGCCCTCCAGGTGCGCGAGGTGTCCGATGACGCAGTCGTCGCCAATGACGGTCGGGTATTCCTCCACGGCGTGGATGATCGCGCCGTCTTGAATGGAGGTGCGCTCGCCCACGATGATCGTGCCGTAGTCGCCGCGCAGCACCGCACTCGGCCACACTGAGGAGTCCGCGCCGATTCGCACGTCACCGATGACGACGGCGTCGGGGTGGACGAAAGCGTCGGGGTGAATGGACGGAGTCCGATTTCCGAGGGCGTAGAAGGGCATGGATCATCCTAAGCGTTGAGTCGCAAGTTCCTCAAGTGCGTCTGCCTACCCGACCAGCACCCGTCAGATTCCGGCCAACGCCTCCTAAACCACTTGATGTTCCTAACCCACGAGCGATGTCACAACGTTCCGGCACGACTGCTCGTCTCAACGCCAGACGCACGGCGCAATCGACCAACGGACCGGGCTCTGCTCGTCCCGCGAAGGTTGTGCACGGTTCGGCACTGCGTTGTATCTCCCCGCCTGGGGACTTACGACGCAGCTCTTAGTGGCTCAGCCACGAAATTAACTGATAGATCCGCCAGATGACGTAGATGATGGTCACCACGATGAAAAAACGCCAACGCCACGGAATCGGCTCGCGGACCGGTTCGTCGACCCTCTCTCCGCAGATCTCGCACGTATCACCCTCGACCGGACGATCACACTGCTCGCACCACTTGGTCATCAGTCGACCCGAACGCGCACTCGCAGCGGCTGCGATCCGAGGGAGAACCGTTCTCGCAGGGAACGTTCGACGTAGCGCAGGTACGTTTGGGGCAGGCGCCCGGCGATGAACAACGTGAAGGTCGGTGGCTCGGTCGCGCCTTGGACGGCGTAGCGTATCTTGCCGGTCGGAGCCGGCTGCTTGATCTGGAGATCACGAATCGCGCGATTCAGCGCCCCGGTGGGCACGCGCTTTTGATAGTCGGCCGCCGCGATCGCCAGCGCCGGAAGGATCCGATGGACCCCCTTGCCCGAAGTGGCCGTCGTCTTCATCACCGGCGCGTCACCGAGGAACGCCAACTTCTCACCCACCGTCGCGAGCACGGACGCTCGATCGTCCACGGCGACGAGTTCCCATTTATTGAGGACGACGAGTGACGGACAGCCGGCCGCGGAGATGCGTTCAGCCAGGCGTTGATCCTGTCCGGTGGCGCCCACCGTGGCGTCGATGACCAGGATGGCGATATCGGAGCGATCGAGGGCGTCGAGGCTCCGCAGGACCGCGTAGGTTTCGAGGCCGGCTTCGGTCTTGGCGCGGCGGCGCATGCCCGCGGTGTCGATGAATCGAATCAGTCCGACGTCAGTCGACACGAGCGTATCAATCGCGTCGCGCGTCGTGCCGGGCATATCGTGCACGACCGAGCGTTCCTCGCCGATGAGTTGATTGAACAAGGTGGACTTGCCGACGTTGGGTCGACCGACGATGGCCACGCGAAGCGCGCCGTCGTCGTCGGCGTCAGCGATCTCTTCGACGATTCGACTCTCATCGAGTCGCGCCACGATGACGTCGAGCAGATCTCCCGTGCCGCGCCCGTGCTGCGCGCTCACGGTATGCGGGTCGCCCGCGCCGAGACTGAGGAACTCCCAACTGCTGGCTTCGTGCTGGGTGTCGTCGACCTTGTTGACGACCAGCAATACCGGGCGGCCACTTCGCAGCGCCCACCGAGCGGCGTGCGTGTCCTCATCGACCAATCCGGTCGTGACGTCAACGACCAATAACACCAAGTCAGCGGTCGCCAGGGCCGCTTCGGCCTGTTGGGAGACCTTGGCCTCGAGCGTGTCGCCGGCTTCGAGCCATCCGCCGGTGTCGACGACCTCGAAGTTGAGACCACCCCACTCGACCTCGACGGCCTTGCGGTCGCGCGTCACGCCCCGGTGCTCTTCAACGACGGTGACCCGTTTGCCGGCGAGGCGATTGACGAGGGAGCTCTTGCCGACGTTCGGTCGGCCCACGATCACGACCTGCGGCTTCACGCGTGAACCGGTCTCGAGCGCACCGACGTCAACGTCGATCGGAGGTCTTTACCCGTGGTGGGCACGATCGTGACCGAACGACCGAGATCTTCGAGGTCGAGTCCGTCGAGGAATCGTCCTTCGGAGAGACAGACGTCGGGTACCAGTACGACGGTCTCGGGCGCGACCTTCGCCAGCGCATCGATGAGATCTTGTCCCGTGAGCAGACCGGCGACCTTTATGTTGCCACCGAAGAATCGATTCTCCACCGCCAGAATTCTCACGTCGGAGAATCCCTGCGCGTCGAACATCTCGCGAAGGATGGGCGCGGCGTACTCACCGGTCACCACGAGCACGTCGTCGCCTTCACGCACTTCACCCTCTCCCCCTCGCGGGGCGCGGTACCCGAGGGCCGGTGCGCCATCGACCGATTGAAAGAAGCCGGTACCCAGTTTGTCCATGGGCGTCTCATCGACGAAACTCTGCACGAACGCGGCGACCAGTCCGATTCCGTTCTCGGCCTGGTCCAGGCTCTCGAACTTCGCGGCCGACGGCGGCGTTCGGCCGGCGACGAGGTAGAACTCGTCGCTCGCGAACACGCTGACGCGTCCCAGGATCTCGAGCGTGAGCATTTGGAATCGTTCGGCGAGAGCGACGACGTCGCGCGCCTCGGCGTCAGTGTGGGGACGCATCGTGGCTTCGTCGGAGAAGGCGCTCACGCCGACCGGCACGAGCGCGACCGAGGCCAACTCCGGGTAGAGCGAGATGACGTCGTGCAAGGTCCGCTCTAGGTGCTCCGCGTCGTTCACCCCGGGGCAGACGACGACCTGGGCGTGCACTTCCACGCCGGCGCGCAGCAGTTCCTTCAACCAGCGAAGACTCGTGGCGCCCCGGGGATTACGCAACATCTCGGCCCGCAGCTCGGGGTCGGTGGTGTGAATCGACACGTAGAGCGGCGAGAGACCTTCGTCGATCACGCGTTCGAAGTCGAACTCGGTGAAACGGGTCAACGTCGTGTAGTTGCCGTAGAGGAAGGAGAGGCGAAAGTCGTCGTCTTTCACGTAGAGCGAGCGTCGCAGGCCCTTGGGGAGTTGGTAGATGAAACAAAACGAACAGTGATTGTCACAGGTGCGGATGCGGTCAAAGACCGCCGAGTCGATGCTGAGCCCTAGAGGCTGGCCCTCGGACTTGACGATCGTCACCTGGCGCGCGAGGTCTTCACCCTCGCGGCGAATGACGAGCGTGACCGTCTTTCCGTCAATGAGTTGCTGGTACTCAATGATGTCGCTGGGCTCTCGACCGTTCACGCTCACGAGTTCATCGCCGACGGCCAGATCAACGCTCGAGGCCGGTGAATCCATGGAAATTGAGGAGATTCGGGCGCCCGACACTCGTCCAGCCTACGAGGAATTGCACTTTTCGATTACTAGGCTGGAAATCGTGAACGTGGACAAGGTGGTACTCGCGGCGCCACGGGGATTCTGTGCCGGAGTGGAAAAAGCCATTAAGGCCCTCGATTGGATGACGCGCGTCTTCGCCCCGCCGGTCTTTTGCTATCACGAGATTGTCCACAATCAGTTCGTCGTGGACTACTTCAAGTCCTTGGGCGTCGTGTTCATCGACGACGTCACGACGGTGCCGCCCGGTGCGCCGGTGATGTTGAGCGCCCACGGGTCGCCCCCCGAAGTGATCGAGGCGGCGCGACAGTCGGGCGGCACGGTCATTGACGCCGTGTGCCCGCTGGTCACCAAGGTCCATCACGAGCTGAAGGTGCGAGCGCGAAAGGGCTATACCGTGCTCTACGTCGGTCATCAGGGCCACGAGGAGGCCGTGGGGACGATGGCCGTCGCGCCGGAGTCGGTCCATTTGATTGAGTCGACCGACGACATCGACGCCTTAGGCAACTTGGCCGGTCCGTTCGCCTTGCTCAGCCAGACCACGCTCAGCCTCGATGAGTGGCAAGACCTTCGCGAGTACGCCGAGGAGAAGTTCCCGGAGATCTGGATGCCCAACCGCAGTGATCTCTGCTTCGCGACCACGAACCGTCAGGCCGCGCTTCGCACGATCGCGGCCGAGGCCGACGCCGTGGTGGTGATCGGTTCAGCGAATTCGTCGAACACGGTGGCGCTCACCAAGGTCGCCGAAGCCGTGGGATGCGCGCGCGTACTACGGGTCAACGGAGCCTTCGAGTTACCCGACGATCTCCACGGCACCGTGGCGGTCACCGCCGGCGCCTCCGCCCCCGAGTCGCTGGTCAATGAAGTACTCGACGCTCTCAATCCCACCAACGGCGTCACGGTCACGTCGGTGACCGTCGAAGACGAGTACTTCCCACCACCGCCCGAACTGCGCGAGATGCTCAAGACCCTGTCGGCCCTGTTGGACCTCACGCTCCAGACCCCCGCGACCTCGAGTTTCGACAGCGAGGCCGATCGCCGCTTCACCGCGGCCGAAGTGCTCTCCGCGGCGAATCGTTAGAGCCGGAGCGCCCAGCGCGTGCCGATTAGTATCTATCAGTGAGTTTTTTCTCGCGCCAGGGTCGTGTCGCGCTATCGGAGTCAGCGACCGAGGAGCGATCGACGGTCGTTTCGAGCCGGCGCTAATGCGCGAACTCGTCGACGCAGCACCTTATAAGGAGAACGATGGTCAACGATGATCTAGAGCAACACCGCTCGACGCGTCTCCGCGCTTACGCCATCTCCCAGGCCCTGGCCCGGCTGGACACCGAACGGCCCGGCTTCAGCCCCGAGGCCATCGTGGCCGCCATCTGCGCCTACGAAGAAGAGGGCAACATCGCCCACGTCCTGGAGAAGATGCCCGCGAGCGTCCACGGCGAGCCCTACACGACGCTGGTGGTGGTCGACGGCGGGGACGACCGCACGGCGGAGATCGCCCGATCCTTTCCGGGGGTCGTCGTCATCGAGTTCCCGGTCAACCTGGGCCACGGCGTCGCCTTGCAGGTCGCCTATCGCTACTGCGTGAACCACGAGGTGAAGTACGTCGTCACGCTGGACGCCGACGGCCAGAACGACCCTTCCGAGATCCCCCAGATCCTCGTTCCCCTGCTCGCCGACACCTCGGACTTCGTCCTCGGCAGTCGGGTGCTCGGCGTGGACAAGACCACGGACAAGGTCCGCAAACTCGGCGTGCGATTCTTTTCGTTCATCATGAACCGGATGACCGGATCACACATCACCGACACCTCGACCGGGTACCGGGCGCTGCGCGTGACGATGCTGGCGGACGTGGTTGATCGCCTACGTCAACAGCAGTATCAGACCTCGGAGTTGCTCATCACCTGCTTGAAGCGCGGCTGGCGGGTCAGCGAAGTGCCGACCGAGTGGTACCCGCGGGTGTCGGGTGAGACGAAAAAGGGCGCGACGTGGACCTACGGGTTTCGATACGCCCGCGTGGTCTTCGGCACCTGGTGGCGCGAGCGCTAAGTCTCCGTTGAGTCGGACTCCGTCTTGGGGACCGTGAAACTCTTTCGATTGGTGTCGTCGAAAACCCGCGGCGGCGTTTTCACTTTCGCCTTCTTCGGCTTTTTGGCTTCTCTTCCTTGCGGATTCTTCATAGTCGAATCCTAGGTCGCGGCGATTGCGACGTGTCGCGGTCGCGCGATCGCGCAGCGACTCCGGCGAGCGTCAGTCTCGCGAGCTCTCGAGGTACACTTTCTCCAACGCCACCCGAAGTTCTTCGCTCTTGGCCGTGAGCGCCGTGCGAGACACCCGACCTTCGGACGACGGCGGATCGATCGGCGCACCGACGACGATGGTGATCTTCGCGGGTCGAGGCAGTTTGGCCCCCTTGGGCATCGCCCGGTCACTCCCGCCGATCCCGACCGGTACGACCTTGGCGCCGGTCCGGGCGGCTAAGAACATGGCGCCATCGTGCAACGGCGCCACCGCGCGACCCTCTTTGCGGGTCCCTTCGGGGAAGAGCACCAGCGCGTGACCCTGTCGCAGGACCGCTTCGGAGAGCGCCATCGACTCGCGGTCCGCCGAGCCCCGGTGAATCGGAAAGGCGCCGAGATGGGTGATCAGTGGTCCCAGCAGCGGCACGCGAAAGAGCGAGTCCTTGGCCATGAAGAACACCTTGCGCTTCGAAATGAAGAGCGTCAGCGCGAAATCCACGTTGGAGCGGTGAATCGGTGCGATGAGGACCGGTCCTTCGAGCGGGATGTTCTCGGCGCCGATCACCGTCGGTCGAAAGAGGAGTCGCGAGAGTCCCGACACCAGCGCGGCGCACACCCGATAGGTGAGCGTGCGCCGTTCGCTCAGTTCGAGGGGTTGCGCTTCAGCCATTGGACAATCTCCTGGGCGACGTCGTCGACGTCTCGACCCGTCGTGTCTAGCACGAGGGCGTCGTCGGCTTGGCGCAGCGGCGAGGCGATCCGGGTGGAGTCGGCTTCGTCGCGGCGAGCGACGGAGTCCTCGCTTTCGTCGCCTCGACGTCGCGCACGTTCCTCGAGCGACGCGGTCAGGAAGATCTTCACCGAGGCGTGGGGAAAGACCACCGTCGTGATATCGCGTCCCTCCACCACCGTGCCGAGCGGTTGGGCGGCCGCCAACTCGCGCTGTCGTGCGACCATCGACGCGCGAACCTCGGGATTGGCCGCGACCACGGACACCGCGACGTTGATCTCCTCGGTGCGGATCTCGTCTTCGACGTCGCGTCCATTGACCGTGACGCGCGGCAAGGTCGTCAGCGTGACTCCATCAGCTAACGCCGCGACCGCCGCCGCGTCGTGGACGTCGACGCCTTGGAACAGGGCCTCGCGCGTGACGGCGCGGTACATCGCGCCGGTGTCGAGGAAGGACCATCCGAGTAAATCAGCCACCGCGCGCGCCACCGTGGACTTGCCCGATCCGGCCGGTCCGTCAATGGCGATGACCAGGTCGCTCACGCCAGTCGCTCCAGGTCATCAAAGAATTGCGGATAACTCGACGCGACGGTGTCGGCCGTGCCGATCGAACAGCCCGCGCCGGCGCAGCCCGCGACCGCACTCGCCATCACCATGCGGTGATCCAGTGTCGCGTCCAGTTCGAAGGTCGAGAACCGGGTGGCGCTCCCCAGACCCTCCACGAAGAGGTCATCTCCTTCGGACCACGCGCGACAGCCCAGCTTGGTCGCCAACGCCAACGATCCTTCGAAGCGATTGGACTCCTTGACGCGTAGTTCGCCGACGTCGCGAAAACTGCTGACGCCCTCGGCCGCGGCGGCCGCGACGACCAGCACGGGCACTTCGTCGACCGACGGGATTTCCTGAGCGTGCACGTCGGTGGCCGTCAACTCAGAACTGCGCACCGTGAGTGACGTCATCGTGTCGCCGCTCCGCAGCGTCATGGTGGCCCCCATCCGTTGGAGGACTCCGAGAAAGCCGACGCGCTCGCGCGCGTTGTCGATGTCGAGCACGTCGATGTCGGCGTCGGGGTGAATGCAGCCCAACACCGCGAAGAACGCGGCCTGCGATGGATCGCCCGGCACCAGCCAATTTCGCGCGAGGGGACGCCCGGGTTGGATCGTGACGCGTCGTCCCGCGTCACCCTCGATACTCGCCACCGAGACGCCGGCGCGGGTGAGCATCTCCTCGGTCGTGGGCCGGGTTCGCACGTGCTCGACGACGGTC